>Ga0209093_1002238_pt1 | contig 10893 bp, 6 predicted proteins | sample SidtaG_4_FD_187450 | JGI IMG/M metagenome (GOLD analysis project Ga0209093, IMG submission 187450) | Marine algal microbial communities from Sidmouth, United Kingdom - Sidmouth_Male1 metaG (SPAdes) (version 2) | ecosystem: Host-associated > Algae > Red algae > Unclassified | place: Sidmouth...
GGATAAAGTCAAAGTCCGATGGGGGTGAATCAAGGGAGGCGACGACGGGGGCGGGTGGAGACGGGGCGAGCGGTGACGCCGGGGGGAGTCGGACGGGGAGGCACGGGGGGCGGCAGGGGGGCGCGGCGATCGGGGCCGGCGCGGCGGGGGCGCGGCGCGGCGCGCGGGCGCCAAGGCGAGAGCGCCCATGCATAGAGCCAAAGGACGCTAAAATTGTGGCCGTTTTGGACGCGCGGTTGAAAGAAAAACTGAAAAACACAGGCGAGACACCAGCGTCCCAGGTCGGTCGCGTGGTGCACGGCCGCCGGGGCCAGATGGCCACAGCGTCACCGCTGTCGCGCCGAAAAAGGTGAGACGACACAGGCATCGGCCAAAGGCAGCACGCCGCTACGCAGTGTCGGCGTGAGTCGCGCATAGGGCGGTGCTTCAAGAGGGCTGCCGCAACCGTGGCGCGCAGCCACCACCCCCACCCGTTCCGCCCCCGCCGCCGCCGCGGCGCCGCCCCGGCGCCAGTGTCAGGAAAACACCCACGCAATCCCCGTCCCCGCGTCGCCCAACCCGACCGCCCCCAACAAAAAAATGGCGCTGACGAGCCCCAACCGGCGGTGCCCCCACCACCCCAACACCTCCCCGCCGGCAATGACCGTCTCGACGAGCGCGACAAGGACCAGGCGGATGGCCCGCCCCCGCGCCGCGCGCTGCCAGTCGGCCACGGGTGGCCACCCCGCCGTCGTCGTCGCCGCCGCCGCCGCCGCCGCCGCCGCCGCCGCCGCCGCCGCTGCCGCCGCCCGCTCCGCCGCCAGCGCCGCGGCGCCGGCGGCGACGGCAGCGACGGCGCCGTCGGCGCCGAGGCGCACGACGGTGGGGAGGGGCAACGCCGCCAGCGCGGCGGCGAGCGCCCGCCCGGGGGCGGCGAGCGACCCCCAATCCGCAGGGTCCCAAAACGGCGCCCCGCGCCGCCGGTGGGCGAGGAGGTGGGCGACCCAGGCGGCGCCGACGGCGGCGCCCCAGAGCGTCGGCACGGCCGTGGCGGTGAGGGACGGGGCGCCAAGCGCCGTGCCCGCCGTGCCGACGGCGGCGGCGGCGGCGGCGGCGGCAGCGGCAGCGGCAACGGCTTTGGGGGTGGCGCCGCCGGCGCCGCCGCCGCCGCTAGCCATAGCAGCGGCGGCGCCGTCGGCAGGGCCGGGCGCCGCCGGGGAACCCCACCGGCCGGCGGCGGCGGCGGTCCCCCCCGCGAGCGCGCCCGCCACGACCCGCACCGCGGGGGCCTCCACGCCGCCAATCGCCTGCAGGGCGCCCGCCACGCCCGCGCCCGCCGAGGCGGCCACGCAGGCGTTGGTGACCAGCCGCCAGCGGCGGGCCTCGCCCGCACCAGCCACCACGGGCGGCACTGGTGGGGCGCCCGGGGGTGCCTCCACGTCCCCATTGGCGGCCGCCGCGGGCGCGCCCCCCCCCCCCGCCGTGCCCCCCCCGCGGGTGGCGGCGAGGAGCCCCCCCCACACGCACAGGGCGGCCACCCCCCACACCATTTGGAAGCCGAAAAAGGCGCCGAGGGTGGAAAGCGGCAGCGTGTCGGTCACCGCCACGCCAACCGCAAAGACGACCATGGCCGCGGGCATCTTGACGTACCCACCCATCGCCGGTGGGGCGGCAACCGGGGGCGCCGTCGGTGGCCCCGCCGGTGCCGCCGCAGACGCCGCCACAAGAGCAGCAGCAGAGGGGGGTGGTGCATACGTAAGGAAGGGAGGAGACAGCCGCGCCACACACACGAGGAGGGGCAGCGCGCCGAGCGCGCCGACCGCCAGCGCGCCGGGCCACGTCGGCGCCAGCGGCAGCGCCACCACCGCGAGTGCGCTCGGCACGGCCGTGGACAAGAGGACGAGGCGTTTGGCGGGGGCCGGTAAGGGAGGGGGGGGCGGAAGGGGAGAAACGGCCATGCTGACCAGGGCCGCGGGGTCGAGAAGTGCGGCCGTACGGAGGAGGCGATGATGGTTGCTTTTCCAGTCGCGGCAGACGGGCGCGCGGATCGTCTCGTCAATGATGCGCAGCGAGGACAGGGCTCCACAGTTCCAGTTGGAGTTAACGCAGATCAATGCACCCAATGATGGTCAATCAGGTAACGTTCGATTCCTCCAATGCATCAGAGCGCTCGGTGTTGTTGGTTGGCGTCAAGGCACAGCGCTGCCTCTCCTGCAGGCCCTGAACAACGCCGTGACGGCACATGCTCGTCGTCCTCGGTCATCATGGCCGGACAATTTCGGCTCTCCTCGTGGTTGCGGACTGCCATGCAACGGCATCAGGTCGGCCTGGCTCCATCGGCCTGCGGCCAGCACGGCCGCCACGCTGACACGCTCAAATATTTTGGTTGGGGCGGCAACCGCGAACGCCACGCCGGTGAGCTGCCTCGTCGCCTGGCGAGCCGCTGCGTTTGAGCCGCTTACCCGTGGTTGTGCCCCGCCACACTCCTTCTCGTGGGCGGCGGTGGAGGTGCATAGCATCGTTTCTCTGGCGATGGAGCGTTCATGATTTTCTGTCTGCCACAGCGCGCCGCCGTGTGGGCGTGTGCGGCCAGCATTGTCCCGCCACCGCCCGTTGTGGGTGACACGACAGGCTTGTGCTTGCTTGCCTGGCTCTCCACCAATTCGCTGCCCCCACCAGCGACGAGGGGCAGGGCTCCGCGGAGGCGACAAACGGGCTCGCGCCTCAACGGAGGACAAACGGCAAGGCTGCTGCTGCTGCGCGGTCCGGAGGGGCAAGGGCAGCAGCGCGAGGGTTTCGCCCGTGTCGGCAGCCAAGAACCAACTGTGACTGTGTTGTCAAGCGGTCCTCGCCGCGTGTATGGTACCGTGAGCAAGGCACTAACCTGGTCCGAGCTCCTCTTCGACCTCCTCATCCCGGCGCCCCTGAGCGTGGCGCCTGGCCCACCGCCGCGCACGCCTCAACCCAATCTCGGACTGCGGTGCATCCCGCGGTATTCCCGGCAGTGGGCAGGTGCTCCCGCTCGCCATGGACTCAACCACCCGCACGATGCTGAGCGACGGCGTTAGCGTCTGCCCGGCACCCGACCTCACCCCCATCCCCACCAGAGGCGGGCTCGCGGAGGAAACGGTGGACGCGCCCGCCACTCCCCCGCCGCCGGCCAAGTCGTCGGCCGCCCTCCCCGGCTCCCCCGCCGGCGTCAGCCGCACTGCCGCGTGGAGCGGCAGCAACCGTAGCGGCGACGACGCGCCCGTGACCGGCCCCATGGAGCGGAAGCGCAGCGCCGGGAACAACCGCGCCGCCCCCGAGGCGGGCAACTTGGACCTCATCCAGCGGCAAGTGCGGCACCGGATGCGCAAGGCGGTCGGCGCCGTGGCCGGGCTAGTCATTGACGAGGTTGGCGTCGACGCCCCGAAAGTGGAAGACACTTTTGCACAGCCGCAGCTGTCGGCGCTGAGCCCCGGCGGCAGCAACCGCAAGTCATCGGCCTCCTCCCGGACGCCCGGCCCCCGCGGCCGCACCTCGTCGGTCGCCACGCACAGCGGCGCCCGCTGCCGCTCCGTGTCGATCGTGACGCGCAACGGGACGGGGGGGAGCCTCTTTGGGGAGGGCGGCAGCGATCGGGGTTTTGGGCCGACGGCGGCGGCGGGGGCGGCGTCGGCCGCCCTCGGCGCACTGGCTGAGAATGACGACGTGGCCGAACCGGCCGACGAGGAGGCAGGCGAGGGCCCACGCATCCTCAAGCCCGAGGGCTACCACCGATTCAACCGCGTCAGCGCGGCGGGCGGCGGCGGGCGCGCGGCGCGGTGGCTGCCAGTGGCCCGAACGGTGGACGCCGCGGAGGACGACACGCCGCCGCAACCGCCACAGGAGGCGGCGGAGGACGTGGACTGTCGGAATGCGCCATCGACGGTCATGGCCGGCGTGGAGGAGGATTAAGGGACGATAATGACGACGACACAAGGGCGGCCACGTCGAAAGGGACGCCACGGAGATAGGTGGGGGAGGTGCCTTTGAAGACAATGGGGACACGCCACCAGGGGCTCTCCACACACGTTGGCGACGGCCGTACGAGCTAGTCGCCGGGCAGGTAGCTCCATCTCCCGCACGGTTTGCGCTAGGACACAATGAACAGATGTCAACGGGCGGCTCCCTAGTGTTTCCAACACTGCCCCCACGGTACTACGTGTCACGTCCTTGGAGCTCCACGGACCAGAAACAGCAACGCCCGTACTCGACCAGATAGAAACGACCAGTGGAGCAGACGTGAGTTCGGCTCAGGCTGACTCCGAGCAGGCAGTGAGCAGCCACAATGGCGGACTGCACGAGGGAAATGTATGAACAATGGACAACGTACCGACACTTGACCCAGCAAGAGGAAACCTGAGCACAGAACGATGCCGAACACTCTGTATGCTCAGCAATCACCAGAATGCTGCCGGGAGACGCCACACTGACAAAAACGCAGGAGATTCAGGTGGTGGTCATCATGGACGATGCACCACAGACCACGAAGCACATCAAATCGAGGAAAGCGTTCCCGGCACAAGACGACGAAATGCAGGAGGAAAACAATTTTTCTCTTCTACGCCAATCAATGAAGCACAGCCGCACGCACGGCGATACAACAAACAGGTCGAGGCAGACTCTACTTGAGGGGGATGAAGCGCGAAGAATGCGTAGCACCGATACCGGGCCTGCCGTGCTGCACAGGCTTGTAGGTGATGGAGAATTCTGTGATTTCCCAAGAGAGATACAGCGCAAGCAGGACATTAGTTGTCGGAGCACAAAGTGCTACAAATACCACATCGCTGCCCACCCCAGAATCACTGCCATATACACAACTTGATGCACAGACGCACGGGGGGTGGAAAACAAATCCGCGGAAGCATCCGCTGCGTCTCGGCCCGCGCGTCACACTCTCGCTTCCCCCACCCATGAAAAAACAATGCATCACGCGGCAACATACCACCAAGGTAGTGGCTGACCATGTCAGGCTTGATCTCAACTTGGTTGAACACCTTGCCGTTGTACACACCAACGACCGAGCCGATCATCTCGGGCACAATGATCATGTTGCGCAGGTGAGTCTTCACAGGGGCGGGCTTCTCATACTCGGGGCACTCCTTCTTGGCCTTCCGCAGCTTCTTAATGAGGGCCATCGACTTCCGGTTGAGGCCGCGGGAGAACTTGCGGCGCACGCGGCACGGCACCAGCTCCATCAGCTGCTCCGAGCTGAGGTCCAACAGCGCATCGAGGTCGACGCCGCGGTACGAAAACTTGCGGAACGTCCGCTTGCGCGGGGCAGTCACAGCGGCGTCCGCCATGGTGGCAGGAGGCTGGGACGACAGAGACGCGTGAAGGGAGTCGCCCACGCACCGAGACGCGCAAAGCAAAGCAGGTGCGGCAGGAGCAAGACATCGACGTCGGTGGACGTGGTCGAAACCATCCCCAAGGCCAGTGACGGCGACCGCGCCATCCACGAAATTCCACAAAAGGTGGCCCTCTAAGACGTCCCTGAAAATACAAAGATCGTCACAGGTCAGCCTCTGTTTCGAGACAGTTGTCGGCATAGGATCAGTGGTCATCGATTCGACCGCATAATAATGATCATGACCTGAAGCCATGTATTCGTGCAGATATGTATATTTGAACGAACACACTTATTCTATTCGTCAGCGAGGAAATGAGCAAGAGTATCGTATGAGGCGGATCACTGTGATATCGTCGCTAGCTATAGGAACACAACCACTCTAAACGTACCCACGCCGTCGCGGCAGCGCGAGGACGGCTGTCCCGCAAAAAGCAACAACCTCCGGCCTGCGCACTATTGCTCACCTACCTCATGTCGCTCGGCCTCGTGTCCGTCGTCGTAGGCTCCAAGCCCCAGAGCATCGCCATTCTCAAGCTGCGCCCTCAACGCGAACCACACTGTGGCCTTGGCCAACACCGCCCGGTAGTCGAAGTCCATGAGCGCCCCAAACGACGACAGCCGTTTGATCCTCCACGTGCGCTCATCCACCATCCCGCATAGGTGCAGTGCGAGTGGCCGCCGCTGCGTCGGCAGCGCCGAGGCGCTCCTCGCAATCACCGCCGCCCACTGGTCGTCTGGCACCGGATCGGCTGCGTTGCCGCGACGCCACGCCAATTGCGGACGCTTGAAGGGAAAACAGCCGCTGCAGTGGCCGCAAGGACCAATCGCCCGCTCGGCAGGCGTCCCAAACCGCGCCGCCAGGCCAGCCATGTGGCACGTGTCGGAAGTCAGCAGCTCAATCCCGTCCCAGAACCGCTGAAGCTGCTCTTCCGTGATGGCGCAGAGACGGAAGTGCAAGTCTTTCGCCAGGGCGTCTAGGCACAATGGCCGGCGGACGAGCAGGAAGGAGAAGCTCACGATGCGTAGGGTGGCTTCGGCCGGCACCTCAGAAGTCTCGCCCTCCCGAACAATTTCGGGAAGCCACCGGGGGTGCATCTCGTCCAGAAAGCCATACGATGGGTCAAGCTCCATCGCAGTCAGCAGCTGGTGGACGACTGTCTCGTCAACGTGTTGGACAAGGCTCGTGAGCGTGACCTCATGTACGGCACCAGGGCTGGCGGCAGCGGGAAAGACAGCCGCCAAAAATGAGCGCACCTCCTCCAGCGTCGGCCGCGAGGTATACGAAAAGCCCTCCACCCGCGGCACGTCGTCGGGGCACAGCAGTGCCACGCAGTCCGCAACCCTCCCGTCGCGTCCCGCCCGCCCAATCTCCTGGGAGTACGAGGCCGCCGACCGAGGGAGCTCAAAGTGCACGACCAGCCGCACGTCCGCCTTGTCAACTCCCAACGAAAAGGCACTCGTGCTCACAACGATGCCGTCGGGGCTGCGAAAGAACTCGGCTTGCACCGCCGACCGCTTCTCGGGAGTCATGCCCGAGTGGTAGAACGCGGCAGGGAAGCCAGCTTCGACCAACGCGTCGGTGAGCCGTTCCGCAACAAGCCGCGCGTTCACGTACACAAGCGTCGGACCGCGCTGGTGGCTTCCAAGGAGGCTCTCGAGGAGTCTGAGCCGCCGCTCGCACGGGGACTGCAGCGGCGCCTCAGGCGGCCGCATGGGCGATGGTGGCACCTGAATCACGGACAAGCGGAGGTTGGGCCGCCGGAAGGGCGTCCGTACGATCGCCTCGGGCGCGATGCCAAAGTGGGAGGCAAGCGCCAACGCCTCCTTGTGTGACGCAGTGGCAGTCATGGCGAGCACGGGCGGGTTTCCCAGCGACTTTGCCAACTGCCGCAGCCGCAGGTAGTCTGGGCGGAAGGACATGCCCCACTCAAAAATGCAATGAGCTTCGTCGATGACCAGCAGCGCTACCCACACCTGTCGCAAGCGATCCCGGGCCAACCTCCGCACGCCCTCGGGGGTCGTCACTAGAACACGGAGGGCCCCCGCCTCGACATTGTCGACAATCGCTCGCCACTCGCGGTCTGAGGTGGTCCCCCGCACGCGCGCCGCGAGGATGTTGGCCTCACTCAACCGCCGCAATTGGTCATCCATCAACGCCACCGTCGGCATAATCACGAGGGTGACACCTTCGGGGTAGAGTAGTGCCGGCAGCTGGTAGCACAAGCTCTTGCCACCCCCCGTCGGGAGCACCGCCACCGCCGATCCACCGGTGCAGCCCGTGAGGAGGGTGCGGATGACCTCCTCCTGACCCGGCCGAAAGTTTTCGTACCCAAAGCGGGTGCGGAGAAGGTGACGTGCCTCAGCCATGATACCCCCAGCGTCGGGGAGCCAGCGGGCGCCGGTCACGTCGCTGCACGTGGGCGAGGAATGAAACGGCATGGCTGCAAGGATATCCCCCGCGGGTCGTCGGTCCACCCTGCGGTGAGGGTACAGACGAGTGCCACCGACGCCACCACACCCTACACCCGCAGCGCGACTACCACGCAGCATGGTGGTAGAATAGGATGAGATTTGGCGGCCGAGCGCGAACGGGCGGCGCCCCTCTGAGAGTGATGCCACGGGCGCGCCAACAAAAGCCATCACTTCAGCCATGATGCCCGGCCGCGGGAGCTGATAGGGTCTGCCGGCTGGTGCCACAGCGACCACCGCCGGTGCGCCAACCTGGTTGCCAGAAAAGGACAAGCACAGTCAATCGCTGCAGCCGGCGACGACGTCAAGTGGGCATCGCATGACCAACGGAGCCAGGAAGGCACGGTGCCCTATCTAGACATGCACCCAGAGCCTGAATGTGTTTCCGTGCCTGAGAAAAACATAGCAAACGGTTTGCGAGGAAGCCACTTTGCAGACCGAGCCGCGACCGTTTACGTGGCGCGAGGAGGAACCTGCCGTGAAGGGACATACCCCCCATCCCCATGGCAGGCAGCGCCACAGGCATCGCGAACTGCTCTCTGTACCGCCCCGCCCCGTTATCGGCTTTACTGCCCCACCCCGCCCGAGCCGTCAGCACTCTGCCAACAGGCACGTAGGGGCGTCATCAGGCGGGCGCCGTGAACCCAGGCGGTGCTGCTGCGCGAAAGAAAGGCAACGATGCTAAGGCGGTCTCGCGGGCAGATTGAAAGCGCGGCGCCGGGGACGTCCGACGGCATTGACCAGGTGGACCACGGGAAGGGGTTCCCTACGTAGTTGCCATGGCAAACGTAGCACCTGTTTGTGCCGCGTCAGAGCTTCAAAGCGTGGCAACAAGGGAGGCACGACGGGACAGGCCGTCACGGGGCCCCGCCGCCTGCAAGGCTGCACGGATCGAGCGAGGCAGTGCGTCGTCCAGCCGACGAGTGCTGACCTAGACCGAGCCGGCAAGCGCTTCGGTCAACCATCCGGGATCGACGACTGCGAACGCTTTGATTGTCTTCGCACTTTTTTTTTTCTTGCCGATTTGTCAGTCAGAACAGAACCCACGTCCTCTTGCCTGTTGGGTGACCCGTCAGGTCCGGCCGAAAGGATGGCTGTTGATCGCCCCTGGATCTTGACGTTGGCTGGATCGGCCGAGCGTTTGCCTTGCAACAGAGACCAACGACGTGAAGCGTCACTGTTGTCGACGCGACCGTCCGGGCGTTGGCTCGTCGCCACGCAGCTTTTCGGCTGCGCTGCAGCGCTCCGACGGACGCACTCTATTCGCCGCAAGACGGGATGGAAGGAGAATCGCCGTCGACCACATCGAGTGTATGCCTCCGTTGCTCGCGTCGCCAAACCGCTGTGGTTGCTACGTGCCCCGTGCACGACACCCGGTCGCCCTGCGGCTTTGCGCCCGCTCGCCGCCGGTGGCCTCCGCAGCGGCACCCAGCCGCGGCTAACAGTTGGCATACGCGGGCCAACCATCCCGACGGGCGGAGCGACACACCGGTTGGACGTGCGGCGCGCTGTGCCGTTGGCGGCCGAGCAGCCCGGGCAGCCGCGCATCGCGGCCGCGCGAGTGCTACTGCAGCAGCAGCCGCCGCCGCCGCCGCTGGCGTCGCCCCGTCGGGGGAATCCCCCTCCCCCGCGCGCGCCCAACCCCCCCCCCGCGGGAGCGCCGCTGCTCCACGGGAGCGCCCCCCCTCGGGGGCGGACACCGCCCCCGAGGGCGGCCGCGCCAACGCCCGTCGGGCGGCGGCGGCCGCCCCTCCCCAGGGCGCGCTCGCGCCGCAGCCACGTTGGGGGCGGCCCGCTTTCCACCGACGGGGCCGTGGCCGCCGCGTGCCGCCGCCGTGGCTGCGCCAGGACGGGCACCCGCCGGCTGCTGCGGGTGCCGCGGGCGCTCGGCCACGGGCGGCACCCCACCGGTAGACGGTGAGCGGGCGTGCGGTCTCGGCGGGGGGCCGCGGCGGCCGCGGCGGCGCGCGGTGACGGCGGCGGCGGCGGCGGCCGCACCAACGCTGCCGCCGCGGCTGCCGCCGCGTCCATCGGTCGCTCCCGCTGCTGCGCCTACCGCGGCGCCACGTCGGCCGCGGCGGCTGTTCCCTCTGCGCAACGGGGGGGGCGGGGGGGGCGTCGACGGAAAAGGGGAGGCCGGGGGGGAAGAGCGCGCCCCCACCCTCGCCGCCGTCGCGGCGGCGCCGCCCCCCCACGGCGGCAGCCCCGGCGGCCGCAAGCCGCGCGTGCCCCCCGCCCGTGCCGCCCCCCCGCGGTGGCGGTCGGGTGGCGCCGCTCGCGGGCGCCCCCCGCGGCGGCGCGCCGGCAGGGGCGGTCGCCGCCGGCGGCGGGCGACCACAAACCGCCGCCGTCGCGGCGGGGGCGGTGGCGGCAGCGACGCGGCGGGGGTGGACCCCTGCGGGGCGGGCCCCGTGGCGGGCACCCGCCGCGTCGCGCGCGCCCCGGCGACGCGCGGCGGCAGCGGCGGCAGCAGCCGCTGGCCGTGGACGGCCCCGCGCGGGGCCAAGCAGGGGGGGCGCGTCGCCCCCGCAGACGCCGCGGCGGCGGCGGCGGCGGCGGCGGCGGCGGCGGCGACGGCGGGCGGGGCCTGTGGTCGAGCCGCCGTCGCCGCCGCCGCGTCTCGCGCCGCGCCCCGCCGGCCGGCGTGGTCGGCCGTCGCCCGCCCGGCGCGCCGCGCGGTGGCGACGCAGGGGGGAGCGGCGGGGGTGGCCGCCGCCGCCCGCGGGGGGGAGCCCCGCCCGCCCCCCGTGGCCCGTGCGGCCGCGCCACGGGGGCGCGGGCGGCGGCGGCGCCGCGTCAGACCCCCGCGCCGGGCTGGGGGCCGATCGGCCCGCCCGATTGGATTTCCGCGGGCGGGAGGTCGCGCGCTGCGGCGGCCTCGGGGATCCCGCCCGTGCCTCGGTGGCACCCCCGGCGCGATCCCGCGGTGCCCCCTGTTTCGCTGCGCCCTGCGTTCCACGTTGACGCGCGCCCGCGTGTCGTCCCCGCCCCCGCGCCTCGCCCGCCGCGGTCCTTCCCTCCCCCCCGCGCCCCGCCGCTTCCCCTTTTCTTTTTTTTTTTTGTTGTTGTCG
>Ga0209093_1002240_pt1 | contig 10892 bp, 14 predicted proteins | sample SidtaG_4_FD_187450 | JGI IMG/M metagenome (GOLD analysis project Ga0209093, IMG submission 187450) | Marine algal microbial communities from Sidmouth, United Kingdom - Sidmouth_Male1 metaG (SPAdes) (version 2) | ecosystem: Host-associated > Algae > Red algae > Unclassified | place: Sidmouth...
GGGGTGGGGGGGGGGGGGGGGGGAGAAATGTCGGGGCAAGGGGGAAAAGAGCGTCTGTGAGACGCTAACTGCCGTCGGGCAAGGCACAGGACACACTTTAAAGCCACCGGCATCTCTCTCTGGCCCGCTCAGAGTCCGACTGGCTTTGTGGCGCAGTTCTGCAATGCCGGATGGCTCGAGCCAATCAGCGATCGATTTGCGTTGCAACAACGCCCGCGATCCGCAAAGGGCCTTGCATTTCAATCAAAATTGGATTCCGTGCACTGGCTGCTGCTTTTCTCACAATCGCATGCTTGCAGTGATCATGCCCGAGTGCGCTGGGGGCGTGGCCGCTGCTGAATTTATCAAATTGCTCGATTACAGCAAGAACCGCGCCTGGACTTGGCCGTGTGAGCTTGATTCTCGTTGTCTTAGCGGTGGGACATGCCACCCCAACAGAAAAATTGTGTCGCCTGATCCCCCGATCTGCCATTCCACGTCAAACACTGGGATTCCGATGTGTTACCACACTGTGTCGCGCCGGAATCGCTTCGAAGTCACCACATAAGCACGACGTCAGAACCGCCGACGATCGCCTTCTTGACGCAGACGCGGCTCTTTCCGCACAAGTTGGTTCCCGCGGTGGACCCTCTGTCGGACACCATCACGGTAGTACGGCGTCCCTTCAAGGTCGGCAACATGCGGACCTATGGCCAACGTCGGGTGGAGATGACAAAGTCGTTCTACATTACGCCGGCGTGGGAGTTCACCGTGCTGTCCCCGCCGTACCTCAGACATGCGTGGGACTACCTGCCGAGGTTTCACCCGGGACATGTCCGCTCGTGGGCAGGTGCGCTGGAGGGAGGACGGGAGATCGACGGGTCAGGGTGGTCCGGCGCAAAGTTACTGGACCGGGGGCCCGTCCTGGAGGCAGACTGTCAGTGCGGTCGGCCGGGGTGTCCGTCGTGTAGCTAGGGTTTGTTTTGCGTTGGCGCCTTTGCCTGTATTCATAAAACCGTCCTGCTTTCTTGCACTGCCACTCCGTACACCTTGAAGGCGTGTGTCTTGAGACTGCGCGGAGTCTCGAGACCCAGAAGTTTGGAGTCTCGAGACGGCCGTTACATGTAACGGCCGACCGTTACGCCCGTCTCGTCGGTCACGAGACCAGCGTTCTGTCGGTCACGAGACCCGCGTGTTCCGAGCCGATGCGCGCCGTTCTGGATGGAATGGACCTGGTCCGACCGCCACGAGCCGGCCAAGGGAGACAAACGGCGGGGCCGCAGGGAGAAGCCCGGAGGATCAAACGAGGATGGCCGATCTTGGGCACGAAGAGGCCGCTCTGGGACTTAGCCACGGGGGCCTCGGACGGGTCACAAACTCAGAAAGGCCGCCAGTCCAGTAGGGTCAGGGAGACGCTTGCGCCGGCAGTACTGGCGGACCTTGCGGGGATCGAACTTGAGTGCGCGTTCACAGGTGTCCTCCTCGGGCCCATAGCCCCACCAACGCACCTTCAGCCATAGGTCTCCATCGTCGTCCACCTCGTGGGTGAGGAAGCGGTCCCACACGAACTCTGGACCGTCTGGCCTATGTCCGCCCGGGACGACTGCATCCGGGACTGTCCATCCGTCCACGTTCGGCTCTTGTCCCGTCGGGGGAGGCACCCACGTCACGTGGTCGCTACTAACCGTGTCGGGCAGCCCGTCCACGAGGACCGTGTAGGTGTGCCCGTCCGTGCGGAAAATCTCAAACGGGCCGACCACCTTGTGGTCCAACTTGCGTCTGTCCGTGTCCTGTGCGTCCAAGAAGACCCAGTCACAGATCTTGAGGGCCTTGTTGTCTGGGCGGACCCGCTTATCGAAGTTCCTCCTGTACCGTCGTTGGGCCGTGGCGAGGGCGGCTCGGACCTGCGTGATGCGGTTCCTTACGTGGCCTCTTTGTCTTTCCTTGGCCTCGCGGGCCGTCCTTGGGACTGTCTCCGGGTACGGGTCTTTGGGGAGGCGCTCGAGGGCCAATGTCCGTACTCTTTCTGGGACAGCGAACTCAAGTGGGGCCACCCCGGTGCTCTGTTGTGGCCGTGAGCTGTAGGCCAACAATAGGACAGAAACCAGCTCGTCCCACGTGTCTTGATGGTCCTCGACGTGCGACACCCGAGTCGGGTGCTCTTCAAGGTGGTGCGGCGTCGGCACCGCTAAGTCAAGCGGCGACGCCGATGGTCGTTGAGCCTGGGCGATCGTAGGACCTCGAATGGTGGGTCCCTCCCACCCACCCAACCGCTATGGGCGAGGGGGGTCACCTCCTTTCGATCTACCGCACCTCCCCCGACTCGGAGCAGGTGACGGCGTGGAACCGCCGACTCGCGTGCTTCCCCCGTCAAGTGGCTCTACCTGCCGGGTGGCTGGTGGATCTTCCCGCCTAACTCGAACGGGAGGATTGGGGTAAAGTCGACCGCGTACTCCGGTGCCTCTCCCAGAGTACGGGAGCAGACAAGGTGGCGGCGGACCAGCCAGTGGTCGATTGGCGTTGGTGTCGCCAGGCCCCGCCTTACTTGGCGACGGGGGACCCGCATGTTAACCACCCAGCCGCCCGACATGAGAACGTCTGGCGGCGTGAAGAGCGCCACCTCTTCTCTGTTCTTCAACTCGAGTTCCCCCGCGCACGGGACCACCGTCGCGGCAACTATGTCGTCCTGCCCAAGTGGTGGAAGGACGTGGAGGTCCCGATGGGCTTCCCGGCGATGCTCCCCCGCTTCCTCGCGTACTACTCGTCGCGGATGCGGCCGAATGAGGAGGGACCCCGATTTCATGCCATCCTCGCGACGCCGTGGGTCGTCGAGGTGGCGTCCGTGTGGGTGGCGTCCCTCAAGTCAAAGGGCTACCTGTGGCATCTGTCTAATGCCTTGGTCGAGGGGATGTGCACTCTCACCCCTGCTCGCCTGGGGGATGGGCGGGACGGCGACTATGCCGAGCTCCTCAAGGACATGATCATCCTCCACAACTCGTTGGATTGGGTGTCGGTCCAACCCTTCCTCCGTCGGACTACGACAGAGGGAAGGACGTAAGCGACGACGCGCGGCTTCGTCCATTGCTTTTGTGGGCTCTCGAAGGGCAAGTTGCTTCTCCGAGAATGCCTGGGGTTAGACTCGTACCCCTACGGCCCCGGCATTGGCGCACAGTCGCCGCCGCCAGCGAGTGGCTGGATGGCTTCGGGGAAGCGCCATGCGCCCCCCAAGAACACGGAGGGACGGGTGACATACCCACCGCCTTCCAAGCGGAACTTCCGAGGCCAAGGGCCAAGCAGCCAAGCGGGCCCTTCCCGAGCCGGGCCATCCCAAGTACGGGCGGCGGCCTATGTCGACCATGACGCGCCGGCGGCGGCTAATCTGCCGCCGCCCCAGGTTGTCCACCGGGGCTCGCCGACTACGGCGGCCGCTTTGGTGGTCACGCAGCTGGAACCGCCGGCGTTTGCCGAGCCCTTCCCCGCCGCTAACTTGCGGGCGGATTTCTGTCGTGGCAGGAGTTTGCCGGAACAGTGCACCCGGGGGTTTCTGACTATGTTCCCCCCGGTCGGGGCGGACATCTGGGACGCCTCGCCCGTCGTGGCTGTGATCGCCCTCGCCGAAGTCTTGGCGAGGGTCAGTCGTCGGGTATCTTCCTTGGCGGTTGACGTCCACAAAGCGGGGCAGCCGGCTTTGGCCCAACGCCTCACTAACGACTTGTCGGGGCGGGCTCTCGGGGACCAACTGCGGGTCCAGCTGTCGACTGCTCCGTCGCAGCTGCCGACGTATGGGTCGAGGCAAGGGTCTACACCTCACTCGGTGTCGACCCCCCCTTCTTCGGGCGGCCAAGACCCAAGTGGTGGGGTCGCCCCTGCGTCCGGGCAGCAGTGGCACAACGCTCCCAACTACGGGCGGGCGCCGGCGCCTCCGCTGCAGACCTATGGGCCGGCCGAGGGGTACGGCCACTATGCCGGCCCCCCTGCGGTCGGGAGTTACGCCCCGCTGGTGCCGTACTACCCCAACGGGCCGCTGTACCCTACCGAGAGCCTTCGCACTCGGGGTGGTCCGGCTGATAACGACTCACATCAGGGGGGCGGCCACAACAATGACAACCGCCCCGACATGCAGTCGTGAGGGGAGGTAGTTGGATAAAGGCCAAGTAAGAGAGGGCCTTGGGGTCTCATGTTTCTAGTCGTACATGATTGGGTGGGGTTTCTGCCTGAGTTGCTGTACTAGGGTCTTGTTGAAGCCCTCCACTTGACCATTTGTCTGTGGATGTTAAGGCGTGGCGTAATTAGTACTTACACCAAGCATTTGCAAGACTTCTTGCTAAAGTACGCATGCAAATGCGGTCTGTTAGCTGACAAAGTCGTGTCAGGGATGCCATGACTGGCAATCCAAACGTCAATGAAGGCACTGAGAACATCTAGTGCCGTCACATCTCGAAGGGGTACTACCCTAGTCAACTTCAAGAAGCGGTCACACATGACCAAGAGGTACTCATATCCCTCTGGAGTTCGGGGGAGAGGACCAAGGAGGTCGATGGCTACGGCCTCGAAGGGTTCCGTAGCTGGGAACAACCTCATACCTGAGGAAATTCGGATCTCCATCAGCCGGTTCTTTGCGCAAGTGGCGCAAGCCGCGACCCAACCGACCACATCGGCGGCGAGCGAAGGCCAGTAGTACCTTCGTCGTAGGGTCCGATACATCTTGGTCTCCACCAGGTGACCGCCTAAGGGGGAAGAGTGTTCCCTCTCAAGTACGTCAGCCACGACGGAGCGGGGCACATCCACTTGCTGTGTTCGCTCTTGTTGGCCATGACGGCAGAGCATGCCGTCGCCATTCTCATAGAACTGAGTTCGGTCCGTGGTGTCCATATCCTTACGGATCTCTTGGCAGAAACTATCGGCCAGTTGCTCTTTGGCCAACTCAGCCATCGAGATGGGTACTTGTCCCTTGTTCTCTGGTCGGTGGGGATCCAACACGGCTCCCGACCGCGTAGTCACCCCAACCACTGGGATGTCTTCTGGGATTGGTTTAGTATCCAACGCCTCCGTCGGCATGCGGAAGAGTGCATCCGCGATGGCATGATGTCGACCAGGCTTGTACGCAACGTCATAGTCGAACTCGGTTAGTCGTATCCGCCATCGATTCAGGCGGTTGTTAGTACATGCTGTGGTGGTGAGTATCCACTTCAGCGCCATATGGTCACACCGGACTAAGAACCGGGTACCCTCGATGGAGGGGCGCAGTGACGTTATTGCCCACACAAAGCCAAGACCTTCTCTTTCTGTCACGGTGTAGTTCTGCTCAGCGGGTTCTAGTCCCCGGCTGAAGTAGCCTACGGGATGTTATTCCCTCGCGGGTTGCTCCTGCAGCAGAGCAAAACCGAGTTGGACGTAGCTCGCATCAACGTCGATGATATACTTCCCCTCCCTTCTTGGTAGTGCCAAGATGGGAGGGTTACACAGTTGTTCGCGGAGTTAGTCGAACGCTGCCTGCTCCTCCATAGTCGGAGGGCAGAGTTTCCTGGGTAGCGAGGAGCTCACCATCTCATTCAAGGGTTTTGCGACCTTGGCGAAGTCAGCCGTGAAACGTCAATATACGTTACACATACCCAGGAAGCTGCGCAGTTGCGTTTGTGTCTTAGGGTATATGGCCTTCCTGATAGCCTTCAGGTTTTTCTCATTCACACTGATGCGCCCCGGTCGTACGACATGACCGAGGTACTCCACCTCATTACTAAAGAGGTGACACTTCTTTGTCTTGAGGGTGACACCGTTCTCACCCAACAAGGTAAACATTTTCTCCAAGTGGGAGATGTGTGACTCCGCGTCAGCGGAGTAAACGATGATGTCGTCTAAGTAGACGAGGACATACTGCTATTTTACTCCTGCCAGTATCATGTAGATAGCGCGCTGAAAAGTGGCAGGCGCATTGCAAAGTCCAAAGGGGAGGCGTGTACACTGGTACGTCCCCACATGAGTCGTGCAGGCAGTCAAGTGCTTATCCTCCTTGGCGACGGGTATCTGCCAGTAACCCGCGTTGCAGTCCAACGTGGAGAAAAACTTGGCGTCTCCCATGGAGTCCAGACAGTCATCCATCCTTGGGAGCGGATACGTATCACGCACCGTTCTATCGGTCAGTTGACGGTAGTCGATGCAACAGCATGTGGATCCATCCGGCTTCGGCACAAGAACAACCGGACTGGCCTACTCGCTGGTGCTTGGTACAATCACGTCCAGCTTAAGCATCTTTTCCACTTGCTCGCCGACGAGTGGTCGGGTTCGGGGACCCATGCGGTATGGATGGAGCCGCACGGGTTTGGCACCAGGCTTTAGTCTGGTCCGGTGTTCGGTCGCCTTGATGGTGCCAAGGGACCCATCCCACAACCCGTTGTGTCGATCAATCAGCGCCTTGAGACGTCCGCGGAGATATTCCGGGATGTTCTGTTCGGAAAAAGGGGGATCATTCTCCCGGTTTCCCACTGGTTTTGACGACGCCACCGGTACTGTCGGGGCGTCATCGTGGGGGAACGTTTCCCACTGCCCCGGCGTTACGGCGGTGATGTTACCGTCGTACGCCTCGATTGTGCCGAGAGACATACCCTTGGGGAGACGGAGTTTGTTCGTCCCGGTGTGGATTATCTCTCGCCAGCAAGGCTCACCTGTCTTTCAAGTCATGGTGCCCGGAGCGACATGTAGTCTATGTCGTTCAAACACCCGCTGCCTCTGAGTGAGCAGGCCGCTTCCTTGGAAGGCAGTTTGCACTTTCACATAGCCTTTAGACTTGGGCTCTATGATTGTTTGCTGTGCCATTTGTACCTTTGCTTTGCCTTTAGAGGAACAGTCTTACGGTGTCGCAGATGACGTCGCCACCGGTGCGACACTCTTTCCCCGTCGGAGGATGGGAACACGGCACCCATCCATCAGTTGGATGAAGTTCTGGGCTCCCGAAATGATTGGGACATGGGCATCCGAGTATGGGGTACCGAAGAGTAAGGGCACCGACATTCCCTGAACGACGCCCAACGAGTGCGTCGTCTCATACGTACCGATGCGCAAATGGAGGGTTGCAAGACCCGTGATGGGAAGGATATTCCCATTCACATCAAACATGCTGGGTGTGGACTTGTCAAGTGGACAAACCGTCACCTCCTTCGGGAGTAAGTCTTCCCGAATCAAGGACACGACAGACCTGGTGTCGAGTATCGCCCGGGTTGCCAGGAGGTGCCCGTCCTGCATCCATACTCTGTTTGGAACTTGAGAGTTGCTCCCTGTCAGGATCGCCACAACCTTACTGCGATCCACGCTCTTCGGGATTGGCATGTCCCGAGGACGTATCCCCTTAGGAAGTCGCAGGAGCTTGACATTGCTCTTGCGTCTCGTACCTTGATTACCCACTTGGGACGTCGGGGATCCATCCATCCCAGCGGATACGCGTTTCCCTCATCCGACTCCGAGGAGGATGCCGCGGATTTGCCTGCCTGGGGATTCGGTTCCCCCTTCTCAAGTGGTGACTCACTCCCACTTGAGGACTCGTTGTCGCCGGCTGTTGCGACAAGGTGAGGCCCAGTCTTCCTCGTACTCTTTTGGAATCGGGCAGGACGAGACTTGTCCTTGGCCGATCGACTGTTCTGTGTCAGTCGCGCACGAAGACGCGGGTCCAACGTGGGACACTCTTCCGCCCAGTAGATCGTCTGGTTACAATGCCAGCGCGGCACGCCTGCAGCCTTTCCACTCCCGCCTACTTGGGGCGTGGTCGTTGTGGCTACGCTTTGCTCGACTGGTTTCGTGCGAGTTGTTCTCTGACGGACCGGGTACCGGGGTGTTACTAGAGCCCGTGCTTGTCGACGGAGGCGAGTTGCCTCCGCGAGCTTAGCGGCCTCCTCGGCTCGCTCTTTCTGTTCTGCTGCTTGCATCCAGCGGTACTCATCGCCTCGAGTTTGGGCGATGCGGGCCAGCTCCGCCAAGATAATCCCTGGCTTATTACGTTCGCGTAAGGTAGCGCGAACCACAGGGTGAACGCCTTCGACATAGCGTCCCTTGAGGGCTCCTGTCGAGTGGAGGAGCCCACATGAGGTTTTCAATACTCTGAGACGTTCAGCGTATGACAGCTCATCTTCGTTCTCTTCTTGCCGCGCCTGGTGGAACTGTTCCACGAGGCCGGCTACGGTTGACTCATCCGCATGCGTACGGATGATCCAGTTGACCAGCTCCAAGTAGGAGCTGACCTCTCCTGGTCTTCCGCCACGTCGAGTTGGCATGACGCCCATTATCTAGGAGCGGAGTGTTTCTCCAAGGTAACATCCTGAAACACGTAGAAGGCCTCTCCTTCCGAGATGTCATTGTCGTCCCACGCCTTGCAAAACTTGCGCAAGAACTGGAAGACTTTATGCGGCGGGTCACCGTTCCATTCTGAGCGGTGGCCAAAGGAGTGCATCACATCCTTCTTGAACCGGCCCATGGTACGGGCGTGCTCCCGCGTGTAGGAGACCGATTTATTCTCCAGCGCGTACGTCTCGCAATCAAACAAATCCTGATAGTGGGGATTGTTGACCGTGATCTTGTCTGGTTCAACTCGTACCAGCCCTGTTGGGCGCTCCTCTGAGCGGTCACGCCACGGCACTGGGACTCGCCGAGCCGAACCAGATGCATGCACTGGGCGGTGCGGAGAATCGCCGCCGGAATAGTCGCCATCAGACGATTGCGACGCGTAGTGCAGTCGTCGGTGGGACTGAGTTTGTTCACTTCGTCGAGGGTCGGGACGCGCAATAGGGCTCCGGACCGAACCGGGCGTAGCCGGTAGTGAACGGGCGATCTCGGACCTTACAGCCTCAGCGATGGCGTCCTGCAACTCAGAACCCACGCTGAATAATCCACTCAACGAACCGCAGGGAGCACGACTAGAGCTCCCACCCGCGGGCTCGTCCCCAAGCCGGGGCACCGACTCACCGACCGCAACTCGGGACGTACCATCCGTCCTCCCAGCTACGTACGGCAGTGTCGTGCCGAAGGGAGTGTTGGAATCCAACGGGGGCTCCACGGTGTCACTACAAACCGTGGAAGCCCCAGCTTGAGGGTGAACTCCACCCGGTCCGACGGAAGAGGCCGGAGGAAGAAACAAGGAGCCACGTCCGGCTACGCCCACATCTCCGCCACCCTGGCTACGTGGGACGACACGTCCACCTTCTGGTGGCGTGGGCCCAGAGGGGAGCGATTCCGTGCTCCCAATCTCACTAGCCACATCAGCGTGTGCGGAGGGGTTTCCCCCCTCCCCTCTTGACATCCGGTAACCGAGTGGGCTCCCCAATCAAACGTTGCGGGGTTGCAACGGAGGAACAAAGATCGCTACGGGAAGAAGGTGAACTCGGCCACCTCGCGGCGCGATCACTAAGGTGGCAAAGTGTGCTGCCTCCCCTGCTGCTCCACCAAATGTTGTACCACAGTCAGGCCGACCCCACTCGGGCGGCCTTCCCGACCGGGCACCCGGTAGTCTCGTCAAAGACCCCGGAAGCAAGCGCCAAAACACGCACACACAACTGGGGTGGGCGTCAAAGTCAAGCCGCAAACGCGTCACAGCGTTGTGAGGCTCAACGTTTACTTACCTCCCTCGGGGAGGTCCGGGACTGCTCTGCTGTCCCGCTCAGATATACGCACCGGTCCCCTTCTCTCAACCCTCAGGGGGACCCTCGCAAGTGGGCCAAAAACAGGCGTCAAACGCGGGCTACACCCGCCGCCGAGGGTGTGCCCAAGACCCAATCAAAACATGCCAACAAAATCCCCGAGGCGAGGGTGAAATGCACTGAGAACATCAGATATGACTCCTCACAACGAAAAGAACAAATCAAGGATACGGTTATTACTCAGAGGACCGTACAGTGGTATTTCCGGGAATCCCAAGTGGATCATCCCAACCACGATCCGATCGCATCGAGTGGGTCTCGTGATCGGTAGGAATTTTCTTAGTCTAGCTAATCCCGGTAAACAGGAATCTCAGCCTTGCTTAGGCGAGCTTCGGGCAAGACCCGCCCCAACGGCGTGTCCGCCTGTGGCTCCTCCACTTATTGGCCCCATCAGCTGTCAGGTCCAGATGGCCTCCGTGTGGCCATGCTGCCACAACTTGTCCTTGCGTCTGGTGATGGTAGGTCGTGGAGTACAGGTTGGTAATGCCCATCAGCCGGCAGACCCCCTGGAAGAGCGTGGAGGCCAATTGGGGTCCATTGTCCGTCATGAGGGTGTCCGGGGGACCGTAGGACGCCACTCAGGTGTCTCAGAACGCTGAGGCCACGGTTTCAGCGTCTTCCCGCGGGATTGCCACCACGCGGGTCAACTTGGGGAAGCGGTCCACCATGACAAGAAGGTACCGGTTGCCCATGGCGGTCTTAGGAAGTGGTCCCGAGAGGTCGAGGCACACAGCGGACAACGGTTCCGTCGGGGGAAAGAGCCTTAGCGGGTTGGTCCGTCGGCGTCCGCCCACGCGTCCCTTGGCACAGGTCCCGCAATTTTCCACTTATGCGTACACGTCGGCCACCATGGACTCCCAATAAAAGAAGCGCCGCATGGACACGTACATCATGTTGGCGCCAGGGTGTCCCGCATGGGCCGGCGCGTGCTCCAGGGTGAGGATCTCCATCCGTAGGGACTTGGGGACGTACACCTGCGTGGCCCGGTCCAAGGGTGCGCGTCGGACAAGCAAGCCCTGCGCGTTCTCGGAGTAGCGGGAGTGGGCATTTCGGTCCAACTCCTCTCGAAGCTCGTGACACCGATTGTCCTGCGCTCGGGCCTTGACTAGACGGTTCACCGTGACGGAGGAATAGTCCCGTCTGTTATTGTACGACGGCATGGTCCAGGCCCGCGTGGAATTGGCCAGGGTGATGCAGGGGATGTCCTCCGGGATTGTCCTTGTGTCCACCGCG
>Ga0209093_1002241_pt1 | contig 10886 bp, 13 predicted proteins | sample SidtaG_4_FD_187450 | JGI IMG/M metagenome (GOLD analysis project Ga0209093, IMG submission 187450) | Marine algal microbial communities from Sidmouth, United Kingdom - Sidmouth_Male1 metaG (SPAdes) (version 2) | ecosystem: Host-associated > Algae > Red algae > Unclassified | place: Sidmouth...
GGATAGACGGCGGCGGTGCAGGATGGGGGGCAGGACGAAGGGCAGGGAGTGAGCGAAGAAAGCGTTTGCGAGGAGCTGAGGGTCGTCTGTCGAGGCACAGTGCTCGAACTTTAACGCCTCGCGCAGCCCTTTCTGGCCCCGTCAGAGTCCTGGGGCAGCCTTGCACGGCCGAGCGGTGCTAGCCAATCAGCTGTCGATTTGCGTTGCAAGATTGCCGGCGGTCCGCACAAGGCCTGGCGTCCAGATGAACCTCGGACGCCGAGGCCGGTCTGCCGCTGTCCTCACCATCCCGTGCTGACAGTGATCATGCCTGAGGCCTTGTCTAGACGGCGAGTGCATGGCGTGCACAGACGAGTGCTAGCCAATCAGAACGCACAGCTGCAATCACACGCGAATCATGCGGGCCATATTCGTCCTTCACGGACTGATCGGATGCTTCGGCACACGAAGGAGTTACGAGCCAGAATGTGCCATTTCGTCCCTCTTGGGCCGAACACGTTCACGTGTGCGAGAATTTTTTTTATATCTAGCACACGTGAACGTGTTCGAAAGTCAACTTGAGCCTCCAGCTGCGATCGTTTCCGCACTTCTGATTGGTCGAAGTGCTGCCTTCCCCAAGGTGAATTTCTGCCTATGCGAGCGTGATCTGATCTGCTCGTGTTGGCACCCGATTTTTGAGCACGTCGCGTTCATGCATGCCGTGTTTCCGTGAAGACAGCAGTGCTCGTGTCACGCCCGTTTTACGGAATTGCGTTGCAGTTCACGCCCAATCACGTGCACGACGGCCCGCCGTCTAGACAAGGCCTGAGTGCACCGGGGGCGAGGCCCCTCCTGAATTCGTGAAATTGCATCATGACAGTGATACACTAGCCTGGGACTTGGCCGTGTGAGCTTGATTCTCGCTGTCTTAGTCGTTGGACATGCCATCCGAACCGAATAATTGTGTCGCCAGATCCCCGACCGGCCATTCCGAGTCGTAGGCTGCGGTTTCGATGGGGCACCACACTGTGTCGCCCCCAAATCGCCTGAAAGTAACCAAAGAAGCGCGATGGCAGAACCGCCGACGATTGCGTACAAGCGGCGATGCGGCCGACCCCGCCTCGCACACCCCCACGGGCGCCACCAGTTGCCCCCCCCCTCCCAAAACCGCCGACTCAGGGCCGGGCGTCAGCGGCGACGCAGCCAAGCCCGCCGCCACGGCCACCGCCACCTGCACCGCCCCCCCCACCAACACCACCGACTGGGGGGAAGGCGCCAGCGGCGACGCGGCAAAGGCCGCCCCCACGGCCGCCACCACCTGCGCCCCTCCGTCCTGCACCGACGACTGGGGGGCGGGCAACGGCGGCGATGCGGCAAAAGCCGCCGCCAAGTCCGCCACCAACTGCTCCCCCCCGCCGACGACCGCCGAATCGGCGGTGGGAGACGGCGGCGACACGGAAAAGTCCGCAGCACATAGTACGAAGCCGCGCAAAGCACGCAGACGCAAAGCGCAGCGGCGCGAAGGAGCGAAGAGCCGCCAAGACAAGCACGCAGCGCTATCGCCAAACGAAGCGCGTCTGTGCGAGGGCCACGCGAGACAGACATGCGGCACTTCGGTGTGGCGGTGCGCAGCACGACACGCCACCCACCCCAAGCCAGCCACCCCAACCAACCGCGCAACCAGCCTCGCGCAGGTTTACAGAGGAAGTGGGCGTCTACATGCCCAGGACAAGACACTGCATCTGCCGCGTGAGCTGAGCGGCCGCACGATCCGCCAAGCCCGCACAGGGCCTTGCCCATATCACGGGCGCCACACAGCCACCGCTGACCACTGTCATCCGCCCCCCCCCTTCTGACAAGGGCGCCGCTGCATGGCTGCTACGTACCATTATGTTCACGCCCAAGGCATGACGTAGCATGGCCACGGGGCGGCCTCCAGCGGCACCGCTCGGGAGGGGGGGGGGGTTGGGGGGCATCATGCCCCCATCGTCACCGCTACCCCAATCGCCATCGGTGGACATCCAAAGCTCATCGCCATCCAACAGAGTTCTCGATGGGGCTCTCTGGGCCCTCTGGAGGCCCCCCAAAAAGACATCGAAGTCCATCGGCCGATGGGCTTATTAGGCCGGCGCGAGCTGAGACACGCTCCGAGTTTGACCGGCCACTGCACAGCGCAGCCGTTTTTTCCCCTCCTCGCTCATTCCTTCCAAATTTCCCACCTTTTGATTGGACCATCCGAAGACTGATGACCAGATGGCCTCTTGAATCCGTTCCATTGGCTGCAGAACGATGTGGGCCAAGCTCTCTCGACAGTTCTCAGATTTTCCTTGCCGCGGCGGTGGCTGTGACGATCTGAAGGTTGGACAGGGACCAGCAGGATACTTCCGGTTGTTTTGAGTGTGTATTTCCAACGTAAGTGAACAAGAATACCTTGACATCATCGTCGTCGCGACCGGAGGCGCGTTCATCTTCTTCCCCGGGACGTGGTCCGTTGTCATTTGACGTAGTCCTGGAAATCGCTCCGAGAGGCAGATTTTCTTGCACACCGTAGTCGGCTGAGCATGAGGCACACGCCTTGGAGCGATTGAAGAAACTGTTCGAATTCTATTGCCTCCATCGACCGAGCTCCCTCATGCCGTATCGCAGTCCGCAACACAGCGTGTCGTCGCCCCCCATGTCCGATCGCTGTCCCTTCGAGCCGTGCTCGTCTCAACATCGTCGCCGGAGAGCGATGCAAAAGCGAGTCACGATGAGAGCCAGATTGATGGATACCCGCAGACTATTTCGTACACGAATTGTCCAAAACCAGGTGCGAGCATCGCCGGCACCACGAGGCAACGCTGGTCATCAGAGGCAACCAATCATGTCGCTTGAAAACGAGTTTGCCAATCTGAAACGGCCGCGCCTGCCGTGCATCACAAAACTCGTTCCGGCAGGCCGTGGACGTGGAGGAACTCAAGGGCGTAACTCGAGACTACGCTATTGTCTCAGAACGCCCATCTAAAGCAATCCAAAAGCCCATCCAAAGCTCGCGGTGTCCCATGCAAAAATCTGTTGGATGGGCTTGGATGAACTGGATTCGCCCATTGGAGGACATCCACAGAGTGACGAGACCTCATCGGGAGCCCATCCAAAACTCTGTTGGATGGGGATTGGGGTAGCCGTGATGATGAGCGGCGCAGCCCCGTTATGATAACGGAACGGGGCTCCCCCGCCCCGCCAGGCCGCTGCCACCAGTGGGCGTCGATGGCAGCAGACCTGCAGCGCGGCCCAGTGAGGTGTTTCACGTAGCCTTGGGGGTCTGGGTCCTGGACGGGTCTGGGGGTCCTGGGGATCTGTCAGGAGGCGTTGCCCGAATCTGACCGCGGAGATATACAGCTCATCCTGTCAATTGTCTGTACCAGACTGCTAAGTCATCGACGATATGAATCTGGCGCGAAACCCCGCGTGGCGAGACGCATGTGTGAAGATATTCCGAGTCACAAGCCGATTGAATCATCTTCATGATCGCACCTACAGTACCCTCACAACACTTGGCCACAAGCAGCGGTATGGCGCGTCGCCAAAGACTGATCGGATCTGAGAAACGCTCACAGCCAGTCAAAGCAGTTCACAGCTGCTCACAGCACAGAATTTACAATTTCTGTGATCGTCCTGGCCTCCCACAGGGCCATCCAGGAGCCCTCAGCATGCAATTTCATTTCATAGCACAGTCACAGCACGGTCACATCATGCTGTAATTTGCTGTGGAACTTTCTCGGATCCGATCAGTCTATGGCGACGCGCCATACATGCCACCATGCGCGTCGCTCTACGGCTGCGAAATATTCGCCGAGCGACTTGTCGTGTGCGCTTCCTGGAGGTCATGACTGCCCTCGAGGTAATTGGTTTATGTTCTCCAGAGGGGCTCGAAGACGGCAGTCAGGACGATGTACCAGCATCCCTTTTTTCCTTGTACTTGTTCGTTGCAGGCTACGCACTCTCTCAGCACGCAGATACTGGCACGTGAATCGCGAGTTCGTCCCTAAAAGCGCTGAGCGGGGCACATACGTCTTGGATAACCTTCCTGAGCATCAATGGCGCAACGTCGTGCGCATGCGCCGCAGTACATATCCGGTACTGACGGGTCTTCTCAGCGAGCACCTCCCACAGTCTCGCTTGTCTTGGGACGGGCCGAAATATGTGGACCGGCTTCAGAGGATTGCGCTTTTCCGGCTGGGACATTACGGAAACTCTGCAAGTACGTTACATGATGTATACGCCTTGGGGGAGGTACGCGTGGCAGACAACGACCATTCATGCGGAAACGGACTGATATCTTCTCTACAACACTTTTATTCCTGTTTGTTTATGATATTCTCTCCACAGGTGTCAATGCTATGGCCAACATCTTTGGGGTGGGCGCAGAGACGGTCAACAATTGCACCAGCCGCTTCATTGATGCGGTCAACAAACTGGGGAGCAGGTACATTGTCTGGCCGTACGAGAAGCCGGAGGGTGGAGCTTGGCCTCTTTGCATGGGAGAAGTACGGTTTTTGTGGGTGCATTGGGTCTGTTTATGGCTCGAAAGTTCCCCTCGCGTACGCACCCCGCGTGTAGCCATGGACCTTTCGGAACCGACACGACCGCTACAGTGTTCATGTACTGGCCGCCAGTGATCATCATCGTAACATCATCTCTTTGACGCTTCGTTTCTCAGGTGCGGCGTCTGACGCCATGGTCCAGCAGCATGAGGACTGGGCCCGATTTCCAGGTGAGCACTTTTCTGATGGGGAACTTTTGCTTGGCGACAACGAGATGCACTATTCAGACGTGGTGATGGGTCCCCACAAAGGCCAGCGTGAACAGACCGTCACTAATAAGAATTGCGACTGGCAACTCGCTCATCATCGTGTCATCTCTGAGCATACATTCGGTATTCTGAAGGGACGCTGGGCAAGCCTGAAGGAGCTGCGTGTTCCTACTGGGTCTGAGGCGGACTTTATTTCGGCCATGGAGTGGGTACTGGCGCTTTGTGTGCTCCACAACGTGTGTCACTCCATGAACGACGGAGACGTTGAGCCCAGCCCGGCCCTTCCTGCGGTCGAGGAGCCCCTCCCGGCTCATCCCAAGGCCGAGGAGACTCTGTCGCGAGTTAAGAGGGATGTTACTGCTTTTATGAACACAACTGGCACTTACAGGTACTTATTACAGTGGGACCGATGTGTGTCGTTGTATGCACCCTCTGTAACTCGCAACTCCCGATCTCATGGGCCTACACCGTACCACACGAATAACAAAGAACTTTAGATGCCTACCAAGGCGCACATGCGCTGAAAGAAAGGCACCCGCCCTCCAAAGACACCAGCTGCCCATCCAGTGGACACGGCCGCGACCACTTCTCTCTCTGGGTTGTCCATCACTGGACTGTTCGACTCCGTCCACTTCGCCGCCACTACCTCCGTGCACACATCCCTTGTCCGCTGCCTCCCCGCGACCCAGGTGCGCGCTCAAGTCCCCGTCGGACGCCACCGACAGGGGGTTTGCATTCACCCCCCGGCCAGGTAGCGAACGTGTGCACCCGCCCATCAAAACTCCCGTGGTTGGCAGCGCACTCGACACTCCCGCCGTTTCCTCTCCAGCACCAGCCACCGAAAGCCCTGCGCCACTAGACGCGGAGCCCGCACACTCCGCTTCACCCATCACCGGCAGGTACGCAATCGCGCGCCAGACGGTTTGGTCTCTCGTCGCGAGAAACAACCCTTTCAGGACCTTCAGATTCTCCAAGTTCACGGCGCTCTGCGCTGTTAGCACGGCCGCTACAGCCTGCAGCTTGCTCTTCCGGCCGCGTCCCGCAGACTCGCGGCTCTCGCGGCGCTCGCGCATGATGTCCAGCTCAAACTGGCGCTGTGTGGCCGCCAGAGTCGCCTCTGCCGCACGTGCGGCAGCAGCGGCCTGAATCTCCAGAGTTTTCTTGGCCACGAACGCCAGAGGGGCGCGCGCACTCGCTGCCGAGCGCGTGCCTTCGACGATCGCCTGGATCGCGCCGTCTTCGCCGAGAGCCGCCCAGCCACCCTCGTCGGCTGTGAGGGAGCGCCGTGAACGACCACTTGCTCCTCTCCGTCGCGCAATTGGCAGTGCCGCTGGTGGGGCAACAGGCGTACTTGACGTAGGCCCCGAAAAAATGCTTGGCGGGAGCACACCGCCCACACAGATAGAGCTGGAGCTTGAAATTGAAAGGCAAGGGGTGCCACCTTTACCTGCTGCACTTTCATTTCTATCCGACGCGGACTTGTCGTCAAGCGGGTTGGACTTGTCGGAGACGCCAGCCGCTCGTTCATCTCGGGTGGCTGCCCGCCCCTGTGTGATGGGCATTGTCTGGAACGTGCTTCCCGTGTTCTTGAGCACGCTGGCCGCTACCTCGACGAGTCCGGCCATCTCGACGGTCGTCAGGCGCCAATCGACCGCCTTTCTCGCGTCCTTCTCTTCCTCTTCCGCCAAAGTGTCAGCCGGGCGCAGACCCGTCGAGTGCGCCTTGATGTTGGCTCGTTCAGTCATGCAGACATGCACCGTGTCCACCAGACAATGTACGGCATCGTACCTCAGGGGCTTGATCGGGTTGTTCTTTTTCTTGGCGAGGGACGCCACGACCCACACGGCCGCGTTGGGGATGGACAGCAGCTTGTTGCCGCCGTCCTTTCCCAGATGCATAGTGTTGAACTAGGACCACCACTTAAGCATGAGCAGCCGGTACTTGGCCGCCCAGACACCCCGGTATTTGAATTCTTTGTCTTTGCCTGCTGCCGTCGATGCCACTGTCTTGCGCTTTTTGCTGAAGTGGACGCAACCTTTGTCCTTATTGCTCCTTTTTTGACGCTGGGTCCCTCGTGGGACTGCGGCCGACGAGTAGTCTGACGCGGAGTCCGGCGGGGGCGGCGGTGCCGACTGTCGACCGGCACTCGACTCGCCGTCCAAGTCGATCGGCTCGTCGCGCGCGCCTGCACGGCTGGCATCCCCCGAGTCTTGGGGGGCCCCCTTGCCCGACAAGTACAACATGGCCCCCCCCAAAGGAAAGCCGTTGTCCTAATGGTTGGTACGGACGACAGTTGAACGATCATTACGATTCTCGAAATGGTCATCCAACTCTAGGCCACCGGTCTGGGGTTTCAACACTTGGCCAAGTGTTGAGGGCGCATCTTGCAGCGAGGACGCACCATTGTCTGTCAAAATATTGGCAGAACGCGCGGGGGGGGAAGTGCGACGCGCCGCCAGGACGCTGGCCGCCTCCCGTCTTGGGCGCTGCACGTCGAGCGGGCGCGGAGGCGCTGAAAAGGGCGGGTGGGGGCTGGCGGAGGGAAAGGCGAGAGAGGGTGCCGACGTGGAGGCCGGTGTCTGGGACTGCTGCGTCATGGCAGCGTTCTAGGTGATGGAGAGAATGGAGGACATGGGCGGCAGCCGCCCGAACCTGTTGATCATGTTCGCTTTTTTGTTGTTCACTGCACACGTCCATGAGCAGTCGAACAGGTGGGAGGGCATACGACAACCGAGAAACATGAGGCGGGGGAAGCAGTGTCAGAACCATGCCTCGGAGAAGTTGCTACGCCAACAGCGTCCCCTAGTAGCGCATGCAGCACCCATCCCGATGAACCAAACCAGTAGCACACTCATCAAGGACACCAGACGAGCACAATGCGGGGGCGCGGTGGGGGATAATCCATGGCAGCGATACTCATCTCACTACACATAAAAACGAGAAGGCGCCGTGCCGTGAGCGGGTCCGCGGAAAGGTTGCAGAGCAGTCGAGCGGTACTAGCCGAGCGGGTGCCCATGCGTCATGTGCCGGGGGATGTACGGGAGCGTCAAAGTACGCCAGACTTGTGCTCCATTATACGGAGGAACGGACAGCGGTCGTGACTCGCTGCCGGGCAGCAGCAGGAGAGGCAGCGTGTGCTCAGCACCCAGTGCGCAGCTATCAGAGTGGGACAGAAACCGCTCAGCGCTCCTGACGACACAAACAGCGCGGGTGGGTTGCGCCGCCGCACGCGACGGCGTTTCGAGCACCCCTTCCACAATGCTCCCCCTCGCACAACGCTGCCGAGGCCCCCACGCACCACCCTGAGCCGACGCCGTAGCGCCCATGCGCGCTCCCACGCATTTGTTCTGCTGACCCCCTGGCCCTCCGCACAGGCGGCGGCCGTGGTGCCTGCGGTGTGCCACTAGCTGGCTGCGTGAGCTATTCAATAGACTGGCGGTACCGTGCAGTCAATATGGATCAGCGTACGTGCCGAACTGTTCGAGTGTTCCAAGCACATGCGGCCGGTCGATGTGGATCCATCGATGGCCGTCCATCTTTCCCTGCCTTCCTCATTCCAGAGAGTGGAATCACCGCATTGTGCAACATGAATGGTCCTGACAATTGATCCTGGCTGACAGTCACCCCGATTCCGAGAGGGGTCCAGGATCCGAGACCCCTTTGCCTTGCGTGAACCCACCTAGTAACGTTGCCAAGCCTAGACGCGCGCAACAAGACTCGAACCGGACTGCACGTAGCCTCTTGAGTCCAAGTGAAGAGCAAATGAGGCGGCGGCGAGGTCACCCACACGTACTGGCAATGCAACAACATTGATCGGCTGCGCACCGCCCAAGCGGTTCCTCCCTGACAGCCAGGACTCTCATCCATAAAAATGGACAAATGAGTTACGGACAGTTCATGTAGCCCCTCTGGAACACTGCGTTGTATATTTTTCTTCGGCCTTGATTCTTGCTAAGGAACTGATTAGCAACGCCCATTCCAAACAGAGCGGCACCCCAGGAAGACGCGGACTGGTGACTCAACGCGGGTCCTGCATGGGAGGACTATGCGTTTAAATGAACGACTACAGGGAACGCGTGTGCGTACCCTCGCCGCGTGGTAGATGCCGGACGCCGGAGAGCGGCCAGAACTCCAAGAAAAAAGAAAAGACAACTGTATGCATTTTCCTCCCTGGATGCTGTTGAAAGTGCATCGCGGGGGTACTCGCAGCCTTTCCTGTGTGGACACTACGGGAGCTCTGCGTTGCACCAAACGGAATAATACGGAACAGGTATTGCGTGTCCTCGGAGCTGGGAAACGAACAGGAGATGATTTCTGTCGACGGTCTGGCAGGGTGCCATCCGGCCGCACGACTGCAGGGAGGGGGTGCCGAAATGGGCTCAGACGCAGCGCCGGGGAGCTTGGGCAGTCAGGGAATCTCTCGTACAGTGAAGCAAACTGGGGTTAGAAGCCCCAGAGACGTTTGGAAAACGGAGAGCGGCGGTGACGGAGTCTTAGCTAAGAACAAGGAAGAAAGTCTGGAAATTGTTGCAGAAAAGGTGCTGAAGATGGTTTGAAACCGGATGGGCCATGAAATATGTCATTCTGCGCCCCACGCAGATAATGTGTGGCTGAAGCGGTCCGGCGCGCACGTGACGTTTATAACGACAGGCTCTGATCGTCCGGAGCGCAGAGCAGCGAGCTACGGTAGCGTATCGTTAGCGAAAGTCACCTGGACCGGTTCGCTAACAATTGGACAGCAATCGTTGTCGGTATCCGGACTCAGGTATGGGCATGAGACGAGGGCCTCGGCCCCAAGTCATAAATATCGAAACATGCCGCAAGGTGGCGCAAAAGTGTCTAAATTTTAAGCAAATGGGGCCCTCGGGCTCCCCCAACATCGTCATCAGCCCCATTCTGGTCCTCGTCATCGGAAATCACGTTGTGTAAGTACATGTCCGATATCAGACTCAACAATGGGGCCAGCATTCGATCAACCCCATTTCCGATGAGAAATGGGGCTGCCCCGGCGGAGACCCCGTTCTTGCAAGCTTTCTTCTTGGTCGAACGATTGGTAGAAGTTGTTAAAACATGGTTGTTACAGTCGTTCCACAAAAATCCCAGCACTCCAAAATTTGCAACGGTGACACCACAAGTGACGCTTTCTGGTGACACGTGCGTCAAAACTCGCACCGTGTTATCCTCAAACCCGCTTTCTATGGGCTTTTTTGCTGGCGACATGTTTTCGAGGGCACGCACATTTCGTGTGACCTCCGTATTCAAGGGCCCTGTGCGGTGTTGGTGGAGCCGCGGCGGGCAACCAGCCAACTTCGTTAGGCAGCGGCTCGTTTCGTGCCAGAGACCAGCAGAGGTTGATCTCGTCGGCTCGGAGACAGATTCGAAGTTGAGGGGCTGCGCTGGTAATTCCACTCCAGTGAGATTTGAGATCGCAGCAATAGGTGTGCCAGTTCACGTCCCTGAACTCCCACCCGAATCGGATTGCAGCCTTTATCGGTTTGGATTTGAAAAGCGGTGGTGGATCGCGAGCGACAATATGTGACGAGTCCCATGGTGATATTTAACGGTCGACGAGCGGACGCTGTCGACGATCCGCATCGCGCCGCGACCGCATCCCCCTCCCCCTCCCCCCCCCTTCCCGCCTCCGTCCTCCATCCACCACCGTCGCTGTTGCTGCCGCTGACGACCCCCCCGCCCCCCCCCCACCGGCACTGGACGGGTGCGGTCTTGCATCTGTTCTGCTGTTTAGCTCTCGTCACACCGAACATAAAGTGTCTAGGTGTGCTCTCTGTGCGCTGTTACGTGCTCTCGTGCATGACATTATCTTCTAGTTTGCGGCAAGGCTGTCATCACGCACATCCCTTTGTTGCTCTCCGTGACGCGGGGTGTCCCACAGAAGGTGAAGCAGAAACAGGGCAGAAAAAGAGCGCCCGAGCGAAATGGCGAGAAGACAACCAGAAGGCTTGAAGGACCGCTCGACACACCACTACCAAAAGCACGACACCACACCACACCAAAGCGCGGATCGTACTAGCAGCGGTTGACTGCGGGGAGGGGGTGGGGGGGAGATCGTCGGCGGCGGCAACAGCGACGGCAGTGGATGGAGGACAAAGGGGTA
>Ga0209093_1002242_pt1 | contig 10883 bp, 6 predicted proteins | sample SidtaG_4_FD_187450 | JGI IMG/M metagenome (GOLD analysis project Ga0209093, IMG submission 187450) | Marine algal microbial communities from Sidmouth, United Kingdom - Sidmouth_Male1 metaG (SPAdes) (version 2) | ecosystem: Host-associated > Algae > Red algae > Unclassified | place: Sidmouth...
TCAGCTTGTGGCGTACGGGGCGCCCCGGGTTTGCGATTCCCCCCCCAATCCCCGCCATGGCCGCGTTTGTCTGCGTCTCGCCCGCCGCTGCATGGGGCTGCCGCGCCGCCGCGGCGGCACGGCTCAGTGCCCGCGGCCGCTGGGCCGGCGGCCGGCCGGCCGTGTGGCCGGCCGGCCTCCCCACCCGCCGCGCCGCATCGGCGCGGCCGCCCCTACCGACGGCCTGTGCGGCAGAAGCGTCCCCCGCGGCTGCGGCAGCAGCATCCGCTGCTGCCGCCGCCGTCACCCCCCCCCACGCCGGGGAACACAAGACGATAACGACGCCGCTCTACTATGTCAACGCGCCGCCCCACATGGGGTCGGCCTACCCAACCATGGCCGTCGACGCGCTCGCCCGCTTCTACCGCCTCGCCGGCGCGACGACGACCTTCCTCACGGGCGTCGATGAGCACGGGGAGAAGATTGCGGCGGCGGCGGCGGCGGCCGGGCGGGCGCCCCAAGCCCACTGCGACGCCGTGTCGTTGGCGTTTCAGGAGCTGTGGGCGACGCTGGACATTGAACCCGACGTGTTTGTCCGCACCACCGGGGCGACGCACGGTGCGGTCGTTGCGCAGTTTATGGAGCGGGTGTGGGACGCGGGCCACATTTACAAGAGCGCCTACGCGGGCCTCTACTGCACGGGGTGTGAGGAGTACAAAGACCCCAAGGACCTGACGGGCGGCACCATCTGCCCGACGCACCAAACGCCGTGCGCGGAGCGGTCCGAGGAGAATTACTTTTTCCGCCTGTCGGCCTTTCAGGCGCGCCTCGAGGCCTTTCACGCGGCGCACCCCGACTTTGTGGCGCCCCCCGAGCGCCGCAACGAGGTGCTTGGGTGGGTCAAGGCGGGCCTGCGCGACTTTAGCGTCAGCCGCGCACACAACCCGTGGGGCATCCCCGTGCCGCGGGACCCCACCCAAACCGTGTACGTGTGGTTTGACGCCCTCCTCGGCTACCTGTCGGGCCTCCTCGCCGACGGGGAGGCGGCAGACCTCGACGCGGCGCTCACCCGCGGCTGGCCCCCGACCGTGCACGTGATTGGCAAGGACATCCTGCGCTTCCACGCCGTCTACTGGCCGGCGATGCTCATGGCGGCGGGCGTCCCCGACGCGGCGCTGCCGCGGGCGGTCTATGGCCACGGCTTTTTGACCAAGGACGGGCTCAAGATGGGCAAGAGCCTCGGCAACACCCTCGAGCCGTCGGACCTGGTCGCCGCCTATGGCGCCGACGCGGTGCGCTACTACTTCCTCCGCGGCGTGGATTTTGGGCGCGACGGCGACTTTTCCGCCGCCCGCTTTGTCGAAGTCGTCAATGCGGATTTGGCCAACGTGCTGGGGAACCTCCTCAACCGCGCCACGGCGCTGCTGCGCAAGTATGCGGGCGGCGTGACGCCCGTCTCGGCGGCCGCGTGCCTCCCGCCCGACCACCCGGTGGTGACCGCCGCCGCGTCGGCCACGGCCGACGCGGCGGCGGCGTATGCGGCGCTCGACTTTGTCGGCGCGGCGGGCGCGCTGCTCGGCTTGGCGACGGTCGCCAACGGGCACGTCGACGCCGTCGCCCCGTGGGCGGCGCTCAAGGAGGAGGCGGGGAGTGAGCGCCACGCCGCCGGCCTTGCGTGCTGCGTCGCGGCGTTGGAGGTTGCCCGCATCGTGGGCCTCGGCCTCAGCCCGGTGACGCCGCGCCTCGCGGGCCGCATTTACGGCGCGCTCGGGCGGGACGCGGACGCGCTCGCCGCCGCCCGGTGGGGACCCGACACGGCGTGGGGGGGGGTGGGGGGGGTCGCCGCGGGCGTCCCCCTCCCGCCCCCCGTGCCGGTCTTCCCGCGCTTGGACGCGCCGCCGCCCGCGGGGCGGACGCCGCCCCCGCCGCGGGGAGCCAAGAAGGGGGGCGCCAAAAAGGGGGGGGGGAAGAAGCAGCAGGAAAAGGTCAAGGCCGCCGCCGCAGACGGGGTGGCGAGCTGAGCGCACCGTATTTTTGGTGGGGGGTCGGGGGGTACGGCGCGGGTCCCCGCGGCAACGGCGGGCGAGCGCCACGGGTGTTGCGGCGTGGCGGTTTTTGGCCGCGCTCTGGTTGAAAATGGACGCAACCTTCCAATTCAAGCCTTTTCAAGAGCGGGTCGTGGCCGTGCACAAATATTTGATGGCCCCGCCGGCCAGCGTCGTGGCCGTCGTGTTCGGCTCGGCGGCGCGCCCACGGCGCCGCCCTGCCGGCTGTCAGTCGCCCCCCGCGGCGGCAGGGCCCTCACGCCATTGACGGCGGCGGTCGTGATGGATTCCGCCGGTACAATGGGTCCACCTGGATAAGGTGGCTGCCGCTGCGACGCCGCCACGGGGCCGTGCGGCGGGTCGGGGGGTGGCGCTCGGGCGACCGCCGCGCCGGTGCGCTCGCGTCCCCACCGACCCCGCTCGCCCCTGCGGCTGTTTCCAGCCCCTCCACGCGCTTGTGGCGTTCACGACGGTGCGGGGTGGGGGGGGGGGGGGGGGGGGGGGGTGTCGGGGCTCGGCGGTCGCGGTCGCGGTGGGGGTGGCGCCGACGCTGCGCGGCGACCCGCTTGCCGACGGGCCGCGCCTTGCCGCCGCGGCGTGCCCGGTGCGGGGGAGCCGCGCGTGTGCGGTCGCGTCTTGTCGGGTTCCGTGTGAGTTGGCGTGGCCGCACCCGTGGGCCGCCCCCGCCGCGGCCGCCGCCGGTGTCGCGGCGGCGGTGGGGCGACGGCAGCGCCGCGCGGCGACGCTGACCGGCGGCGACGGTGGGCGGCCGACGGGGCTGGTGGTGTTGGACGCGGCTCGTCGGTTCACCGCACAGTGGACTTGTGCCGTTGGCGCCATGGTCGCCTGCCACACGCTGGCGGCGGGCGGCGGCGGCGGCGGCGGCGGCGGCGGCGGCGGCGGCGGCGGCGGCGGTGGCGGCGGTGGCGGCGGCGGCGGCGGTGGCGGCGGCGGCGGCGGTGGCGGTGGCGGCAGCGGGGCACCACCCGGTAGGCCACGTTCGCGTGTGCGCGAGCGCATCCCCGTCGTCTTACGACAAAGTGCCCCCGCAGCGGCTGTGGCGGCCGTCGCCGACCGTGAGAGAGCGGCGCCTCCCCTCCTACGACGGTCGTCCTCCCCTCTTCCCCACCGCGCCGGCCGCCGGCAATGGTCGCCCGGCGCGACGGAATCGGCAACCGGTCGGACGGCGACGCGCCTGCGCCCTCGTCCTTGTCGGTCGCAGGCGGGCGGGGCCCCCCATCGCCGCCGCGTCACGCCTGGGCGGGGCTTCCGCCGCCTCCTCGCCGCCGCGGCGGTGCTGCTCCTCGTCGGCGGCGTGTCCCCCGCTGCCCCCGTTGCCGCTGCCGACGGCGACACGGGCACCTGCCAGGTGCTGCCGACCGCCACGTGCGCGTCGGCGTGCGTGCCGTTTGACGATGGGCGCGACTTTGGGTGTTCCGACTGGTTCTACACGGAGCGCTGCTGCAACGGCACGGTGGCGGTGTTCCCCTCGGAGCTCGTCTACTACCGGTGCTCGTGTGAGGGCGTGGGGCTGACGGGCCAGGGGCTCGCCGTCATTGGCTTGGCCGTGGCCGCGGGCGTCGCCGCCATCCTCGGCGTGGGCGTGTACGTGCTGTTTCGGCGGCGCAAGCGCCTCGACGCGTTGGAGGAGGAGCGCGCGCGGGCGGTGGAGGAGGCGACGAGCTACCTGCCGAGATGAAGATGCAGTCACTGTCGGGGGGGGGGCGGTGGGGGGTGGGTGGCGGCAGTTGTGCCGTACGATGTTCGCAGGGATGGCATCCGGAGGTGGTTGGGGCTCGGTTTGTGGGGCGGGCGGGCCAAAGGCGGGGGTCGGGCATGCTGGGGGGCTGAGCTTGGTGGATACACGAGGGAGATGCGCCGTTGCCAACTCTTTTGCGCTGGCGCAACGCTGGACCTTGTGTGTGGCGTAGCCGCACCGTTGCGTGGTGCCTGTACGGAGCGCGTTCTTTGCATGTGGTGGTGCCAGCACCAGCGAGTTGCGTGGTCGTGAATGGGCCGCTACGACAGTGGCAGGGTGATTGGTGGCTTGACTGTGTACGCGCTCGTGTTGCCGGACGAGGTCGTCTACCAGAGGCGTTTCTTCCAGAGTGCAAGACTAACGGCGGCGAGCCGGGTAGGCGCCGCGATGGGGTGACTACACCTCGTGCGGGCGCCTGTGCACCGACGCGGGTCACTGCATCGGTGAGCTCTGGTGTCACACGCCGGCACGGGTCACCCAAGCCCGCCCGTCCACCGCACGCGCTCTGCTCTGGTTCCGTCTCGGCCCCCGGCATGCGGAACCCCTCCCGCCGCCGCCCACAGGCGCGCCGCTGCGGCCGCCACTACCGACGGCGTCGCCCCCCCATACTCGTTCAGGCGCACCCCCACCCCCCCCTCCCCGGCACGGGCAGGCGGTCGTCGCCGACCGCGTCGCCGGCAGCGACCGCCGCCCCGCGGGGGCCGCCCCCGACGGCGGCGGCGCCGCCGCCGCCCCGCGCAGCGCGGGGGGAAAGGGCGTGGGAGGGGGGGGGGGGGGGGGACGCCCCGCCCCCCGCCCCCCGCCCCCCGCCCCCCCCCCCGCCGCCCGCCGGCGCGCTGACGCGGCGCGCCCCCCCGTCGACGCGGCGCGCGCGCGCGCCGCGCGCGGCGGCGCGCCGCCGCGGGCGGCGGCAGCTCGGGCGGCGGCGGCGGCGGCGGCGGCGGCGGCGGCGGTGGCGGGCGCCGCCGGTGCGGGGGGCCCCCGCGGGGCGGGGCCGACGGGCCGAGACGGCCCGCGCGGCGCGTCGCGGGTCGGTGGGGAAGTGCGCCGCCGCGCGGCGTGCGGCGGTGCGGGCGGGGTGCGCCGCCGCGGCCGCGCGGCGGCGGCGCGCGCGGGCGCCGCGGCGGCGCCCGCCGCGGGCGGGGCGGGGTCGACCAAAAAGCCGCGGGCGGGGCGGGGTCGACCAAAAAGCCGCGGGCGGGCGCCGGGCGGGGTCTTTTTTGATCTACTACTACCTACCACGGCGCGGCGGTGGTCGCCGCGCGCAGGGGCGGGGGCGGCGCCCAGCGGCGGCCGTTGCCCGTCGGTGACACGGCCGAGTGGCGACGCGGCCGCGCCCCACCGTACCGTGACACTCGCGGGTGACTTGGTCGCACCTCACCGGCGGTCATTGTCATCATCGCTATCGTCGCTGTCGTCGCTATCGTCGTCGTCGTCGCTGTCGTCGCTGTTGTCGCTGTCGTCACCCTTGTCGTCGTCGTCGTCGCTGTCGCTGCTGTCACCGCTGTCGCCGCAGTCACGCGCTGCGACGGCAAGGTCGCCCACCGGAGCCGCGTCGTGCGCAACCGCCGGCGCCACCGCACCGATCGAGCGGGTCAAAACCTTGGGAAGGGCGACCGCGGAAGCGACGGCCACAAGCAGGGCCAGCACCAGCACCATGAGAAGAACCTTGAAAGCGCTCATGACGGTGGGTCGGAGGGGAGGGGGGCGCCCCGTGTGGGCTGTGAACGGGGTGGTGGGGGGAGTGTGCTACTCGTGGAGAAGATGAGGTTTGGTTTGGGGGTGGTTGGCGTGGGAGTTGTCGCCGGTTGGGTGACGGGTGAGAGCGCCCACTAGAAGTCATCTGGAGGCAGCTCTTATAGGACGTCGCCCCTTTCTGAGAGCCACAAAACTGGCCAACCTTCAAGGCGCTCGGGCGTGACACGCCCGTAGCCCGACCTTCTTTGTCGCCCCATGCGTGCAAACAGGATGGAGGGCGCAACTGTAGTATGTCGCATGTCGCATGCACGAGGGCGACGTCGTCGGGCTATGGACCAACACTTGTACACCGCCACCACACGACCAGCCGCTTAGCCGACGGCCGTTGCGTGTGCGGTGTGGGATGGTTGCTGGGGGTCTCGGCGGTTGACGAGAAAGAGGGTCGGCTTCCCCGTAGTATCATTCCCTCTGTTCTCAATCTATTGTGAGAGCGGTGGGATCAGCTCACAGCTGGGAGGTGTGGGGCATGGATCTGCAGGTGGCCCAAGTTTCGCTGTCTGAGACCGAGCTGCCTTGCCATACCCCACCTGCACTCCAGATCCCCTGCAGCGAAAGTAGCGTGTGCCTGACTGGGACTGGGCCAGCGTCCCACTTTTCTGCGACGGGGCGTCCACCACCGCTCGACGGTTCGTCAGAAGTGCTGCCCCTTCACCCAGAAGAGAGCCTCTTCGAGCCCAACACCGCGCTGCTATCGCCATGTGTGGCGCTGTACTTTAGCAGGCTCATACTTTTTGTGTAGTGGCCAACAGGGATGGCATGGATTAAATGAATGCAATAATTTTTTTGATTAATCAGTAATGATCAAAGACAATGTGCACATTATTAGCGAAGCTTAAAAAGCGGGTGATTGAGAATTCTGCCAATGAGACAGAATCCGACGTCACTCGACACCATGGCGGACCCGCCGCATACCCCCAGTGCGGTACGAGACGCTGTTTTCAATGTGGCGTCACATGGCTTGAGGACCAAGCCATGTGGCGCCATCGAGTCAGATAGTGGTGTTTCGGACCGGAGATTTGCTGGACACCCACACAGCCCCCAAGAACCAAGAGGCGGGCCTGTCTCGCCCGGCCCTGCCTGACACGTGTGGCTGTGTCACTAGAAGACAATCCAGAGGACACACGGTTCTGTTGTGGCAGGGAACGGTTCGGTGACACGCCTCAGCCTGGCGCCACAGAACGACAGGCAGAGAGCGAATTGGTCGCAGCTGTTGGCGGCCGGCCCCGCAAGGTGACAGCACAGAGAGTGATTCACTAAATGTAGTGCTTCTGCCAGAAACAGCGCCTCTGCGCTTGCGATGCTGCTTCTGGGGGAAGCGTTGCATCGTGTTCCAGGACAAGTCGAAATCGTTTCCACACCGTTGCATCATGCCAGTCAGTGCCGGTGTCCGGGTGCAACAAGCACAACAGCAAGATGCAGTCCCCCGCCGTTTAATTTTATGGTTATTCAACCCGCGAGCCTCCTGGCAAAAGCGATTCAGCACGGCTATGGGTTCCGGTGGGTTTCAAGCTCGCTGTAGTGGCGTCGGCTGCTACGGTACACGGAGGTCACGGCCAGCCCAACTGATCACAGCGACCCGGCTGAACGTTGTCGTGGAGCAACGCATGCATGCAGGTCATGTGACATCGCTGCTACGCCGGTCAGCCTTGGCCCGGAAAGGCACGTATCACGCACGCGGCCAGGGCGATGCGCGCAGGGAAGAGAACACATCAGGGCGTACAGGACAAGAATCTTTCGTGCAAGGACGGTGAAAAATGCCTAAAACAGGAGGTTGCCCAGCCCCTTGTTCAGGGTGTCCAGGACGGGGGTCTTAGTGGCCACCGACGAACCGACGAGCACCAGCAGGCCGAGCATGGCGACGCGGCCGTTCCACGTCTCCGCGTTCTTGTTCAGGCCAAACTGCAGCGGCGGGATGAGGCCGGCAGGCTTGTCGTCCTCCTCGCCCGGCGCAAGCAGCAGCTTGTCCTGGAAGGCAAAGGGCGCCAGGGCGGCGGCAACCGACACAAACAACAGGTGCACGTGCGCAATGAGGATGATGGCACGCTCGTTGGTGATGGGCTGCTGGTTGCCAAGCGCTGCGAGGGTGCCCCACTCCTTGAGGTTGAGAAGGCTGCTGGCGTTGGGGATCAGGCCATGGCCCTTGGCATAGCCCGTGGCAACCAGGATGACCCAGCCGGCCATGACGTGGCGCCCGTTCCAGCGCTACGTGGGACATTGAGAACAATCATGTATGAGAGAAGAGAAGGAAGCAGACCAAGAAAACAGACAGAACGCATGAGACATAGACCAGGCAGAGATTCAGAAGTCGGTCCATGCGCGACCACAAAAGCCGAGCCACGTACGCTACCCAACAGCCGGAGCATAAGAAGATCCACCTCTTCTGATCACCGCCTACCTCCAGCAAAGACCACGGCCGCGGCCAAGCAGAGAATGGGCTGCTCCACGTCAAAAACGTACCTCAGCCTTGACAGTCGCACCCCATCCCCGCTTGGCAAAGTCTGGGTACTCGTTCTTGAAGTCGTCCATAGCGCGGGTGAAAACCGGCAGCTGCTGCATCCGGACCGACGACTTAGAGGATGCGACCGACACCGCCGCCGTGCGGCGGCCCATGAAGGCCGACCGCGAGATGGAAGCCCTGTGCGACAGAAGGGAAACAGCAGGCGACGCACGTTGACGATTGGAGCTGATCAGTTCCAGAGCACGGCAATGCATGTAGCATGGTTCCAACTTACTCCCAGCTCGACAAAGAGCAGGACCTCATCAACACACACACACAATATAGAAGCTCGAGGGACAAGGACCGGCAGCACAACAGGTGCGCTGCGATCGGTTTGCGCTGACACCCAGGCCACCGTGCCAAGACACCACCGATGCGCCCACCGCAAGTGCAATGGCCGCGAACCAGCCCGCTCGTCGGCGCCCAACAAACAAAACGTACTTGGTCAGGCTGGCGCGCAGGGGAACGGGGGTGTGCACAAAGGCCGCCATGGTGAAGGTGGGGTTGGATATCGGGCGGGGGTGTGAGACTGCTGCGGTGGGGGGGGGGAGGCGGGACAGGAGCGGGAGCGGGAGGCGGGCGGGGCGATGGGTGTGGTGGCGGTCTGTCACGATGTGGCCGGTGGCGGGTGAAGCGGGTGGCGGGTCGGCGGCATTCTCCGGCGGCAGGTGATGCGCCGGATGTGACCGCCGATTGGCCAATGGTGATGCTGTGGCGACCACTCACTGGCTGCAGCTGGGTGTGTTTTGGTCTTTTGCCAGTGTGCATGGCAGCGCAGACCTCGAGCTCCCAGGCCGATCTCAAGCGCCAGTTACCGAGATCAAATTGGTGATGGTCATGGAATTTCTGTGGGAGCGGCCGAATACAAGGCGAAACCTCCAAAGTGTTGAAAAAGAACAAGAAACAAACAGAGTGGTTGTTAAACTTGCGACCCGCCACGTGCCTCGCTGGCAGCAGCCGCGAGTCCCCATCCCGCTGAAGTCCCCCGTGCTGCTCGCCACGGCCGCCCGCCTCCCGCTGTCGCCATCCCTGCTCCCTTGGCCTCGCACCGACCCCAACTATGTCCAAAGCATCCCTCTCCAAGCTTGGCGATGCCGCCTTTGAGCGCACCGACAAGGTCAGCGCCGAGCTGCTGGCCCTGACGTACGGCTCCTTTGTGCGGCAGCTGCTGATTGATTATGAAGACGCAGAGGAGGTGAATGCGCAGTTGGCCAAGATGGGCTATAACATTGGTACGCCGTGCTGGACTGTTTGGTTTTGTGTGATAGCAAGTGGAGGTATTGTTTAGACGCGCTTCTCGCCTTCGGTGGTCTCTGTCTGCCGCTTTTTACGACGTTGGCGCGGACTGACATTCCTGTGCCGTACGTTCCCCATGGTTGCTCCCGGGTTGCGGCACTTGCTTTTGGTGTTCTCTCCCTGCAATTTTCCCCTCTCTGCCCGCAGGTGTGCGCCTCGTCGACGACTTCCTCGCCAAGTCTAACGCCCCTCCATGTGCCTCCTTTGCAGACACTGCGGACATTGTGGCCAAGGTCGCCTTTAAGATGTTCCTCGGGGTGCCCGCGTTGGTCGGCAGCTGGTCAAGTGACCGCCGCACCTTCTCCCTCGTCTTCACGGACAACCCGCTGGCTGAGTTCACGGAGCTCCCGGAAAAGTGGGGGGGGGTGTGGTACTCGAATGTGCTCTGCGGCGTAATCAAGGGGGCTCTGGAGATGGTACGGGCAGACCACAGAGGGGCTATGAGGGAAGGGGCGCTGCTGGGCGGTGGTGGAGGCTGAAGGGAGGAGGCGCGTGCGAGGTGGCCTCGCAAGGAGGACGACGTCGCCGCCACCGTGTGCGTGTGTGCACGTGCATCGGCACACGAGCGTCGTTGGCAGAGGTGTGGAGTGGGCCAACCGCTACTGACACGCCGCTGCCTGTCTGCGGCTGTTTTGGTTGCATTTGCCTGTCGCCGTCCTTGCACTTTTGCGTGCGCGCCTGTCGCCGTGTCCCCTCGCACGATGGTCCCGTCTCGCCCTTTGCGTGGTACCCCACAGGTGCAAATGGAGGTCGACGCCCGCTTTGTGCGGTGCACCCTCCGCGGGGAGGACCTCAACGAAATCCGGGTGACGCTCCTGCAGGTGCTCCAAGAGAAGCCCCCGGTGGACGATGAATGAGGCTGCGGGACGCTGTTGCCGTTGCGCGGCAGGTGCGGGGAGTGCGAGGCCGGCAGCCAGGGGGTCGGCTGCGGCGTAAACCCTGGCGCAGAGGGACCGACGGCACGGGGGGGGGGGGGGGGGGGGGGGCCACTTGCGGGGGGAGGCGGCGTCGCCATTGGCGCCCGACGCCCGTGCGTTGGTGGCGCCCGCCGCGCGCCCTTTGACAGCCGCCGCCGTGTACAGGTCCGAGGCGTGTGGGGCGGTGGCTGGGGAGACGGCCGCACGCTACGCGGGCGGGGCAAGGGGAAACAACAAGACCAAAAAACCAAAGGAGCACGCGCGCCGTGCAACCGCTTCCAACGGGGTGCGAGTGCCACGGAGCGACGCACGAGCCGCCGACGCACGGGCGCGCGGCCACCAGCGGCCCCACGGTCGACAGCGGCGCGCCGTCGCCGCGGCGCGCCCACGGCGGTGATGCCCGCGGCCGTGGAGGCGGCACGCGCGACGCGCGCCACGGCCGCGGCCGAGGCGCGCGCGGCGGCGGCGGCCGCCCGCCGCGCGCTGCGGCGCGCCGCCGCCGCCCCACGGCGGGCGTCTGCGGCGGCGGGCGCCCCCCCCCCGCGCAGCCCCGCCGCGCCACCGACACGGGTGGCGCGCGGCGCACGGTGGCGCCCCTAGGTCAGCCGCGTCACCCCCTCCCTGCCGCACTG
>Ga0209093_1002244_pt1 | contig 10874 bp, 4 predicted proteins | sample SidtaG_4_FD_187450 | JGI IMG/M metagenome (GOLD analysis project Ga0209093, IMG submission 187450) | Marine algal microbial communities from Sidmouth, United Kingdom - Sidmouth_Male1 metaG (SPAdes) (version 2) | ecosystem: Host-associated > Algae > Red algae > Unclassified | place: Sidmouth...
TACATTTACCTACACACCAAATGCAGATTTTAACGGTACAGATTCATTTGAATACGAAGTGTGTGATGATGGAATACCCTCACTCTGTACAACGGCAACTGTTACAATTGATGTGACACCTGTCAATGATGCACCTATTGCAGAGGACGATTTTGAGACAACATTGGAAGATGTATCATTCTCATCAAATGTCACATCGAATGATAGCGATGCAGACACAGATATACTGATTTACTCTTTAGTAACGGGTACTTCAAATGGTACATTGATATTCAATATAGACGGCACATATACTTATACGCCAAACGCAAGTTTCTTCGGTTCAGACATGTTTACTTACCAATTATGCGATAATGGTACATTTATACTCTGTGATGAGGCAACCGTATTTATCACAATCGAACCGGATAATGACGCACCAATCGCTAAAAACGATATTGGTATCACGAATGAAGATACCCCATTGAGCAGCACATTGGCAGCCAATGACAGTGAGCCGGATGGTGAAAATCTCATCTACACAACAACACCTATAACCGGACCAAGTGACGGTACAGTCATCATCAATCCTGACGGTACATATACCTATACACCTGACCCGAATTTCAACGGTATCGACAATTTTACCTATGAAGTTTGTGATGATGGCGTACCGGAATTATGTAGCGAGGCAGTTGCGACAATTAGAGTTAATGCAATCAACGATGTACCCGATTTAGGAGACGACGCTGCTGTTACTGATGAATTAGTTCCTGTCGATATTGATGTCGTGGCAAATGATTCGGATGTAGAAGATGGCGCAATCGACCCATGTAGCGTGGCGATTATAACACCGCCACTTGGTGGTACAGTCACTTTCGGTCCTGCACCTGCTTGTGTAATGACTTACACACCAAATCCGGGCTTTTCCGGTATTGATGCCTTTGAATATGAAGTCTGTGATGCCAATGGTTCGTGTAGCACAGCTATCGTGGACGTAACAGTCAATACAATCTGCTTAGATGTACAGCTCAATGTATGGCTTGAAGGTGCGCTCAGCGACCTCAATAACGGTTATATGCCAACCATGCGTACTACTTTGAGCGATACACGAATGTTGCTACCCGGTCAGTCAAACGCTGCATTACCGGCAGGACAGCCGTATAACGTAGCACCGTGGAACTACCCGGGTACAGAAGGTGCAGGATGGACAGATGCCGACTACGCAAGTGTAGCATTAGCCAAAGGCGCAGGCATTGTGGATTGGATAATGGTGTCATTCCGTACGGACGTTGCTTCCAATACGACATTCCAACGAGCAGCAGCATTGGTCTTTGAAGATGGTAGCGTAGTATTTCCAGAGCCATGTGTGTTGACAGCTTCTACACCAAGTTCGTTCTACATTGTTATCGAACATCGTAACCACATGGGTGTCATGTCTCACATGCCTGTTTCTGCCAGTGGCGGTCAAGTTAATTATGACTTCCGTACGCAAGATTCTTGGGTGAATGGTACGAGCTTCGGACAAGTAGAGGTAGAACCCGGCAAATATGCTATGCACGGCGGCGACGGCGAGCAAATACCTGATGTATTCAGTTATGACATCAATGCAGTAGATAAAACGACTTGGTTGGCTGAAAACGGTATTTTTGGGCAATATCTATATACAGATTTCAATCTTGACGGTGACACCAACGGTGGTGATAAGATTGTTTGGGTTAGAAATAATGGTATTGCTTCGGGGGTACCTAAGTAGTGTTTTAGTGTTGTTGTATCATAGTGTCTGTCGTACTTGTACGATGATGATGAGGCAACATTTTGAATGAAAATAATGAAAGGCTTGATTACATTTTTGTAATCAAGCCTTTTTCTTTTGAATAATACGACAAGTTCATCTAAATTAGAAAAGTAGTTGACACTTTTACGTTCAAATTAAATGAATTTTAAATAAAAAAATAAAATAAGTAATTTCGTTTGCTAAACTTTTCAAGTTTCGTAAACGTGGGCATATCACAGAATTTTGTAATCAACTAAAAATCAGTGCGTTGCTTCTCCGATAGCTATCGGAGTACGAAACTCAAAAAGTTTAGGGAAGAGGAAGAAAATAATCTACCCCAAATGAAGAAGTTATTTTTTTTATATGTTTGGCTAAATTTGACGCGCATAGCTGGGCTACGCAAGGAAAATTTAGTGAAACATATAAGAAAAAGAACGATTCAGACGGGTAGATTATTTTTTTCGTCTTCCCTTAGCAAACGGGGTATTTAAAGATGTGGGGTATCAATAGATTTGCAAAATGTCAGCCGTGTTTAGGTTAATTTTCGGGCAGACTATTTTCCTCATCTTCCCAAATCAACGGATTTAACCCACTACCCAAAAATGTTCCGGTAGAGACGCGATTAATCGCGTCTCTACGTCCGTTAGAATTTATACCTGACCTGCGCCTTCACCTCCGTACGAGTTCGCCCGTCAATTTCCTGCAAACCCGAACCAAAGGAATCTGTATCGCGCAAATAAGTCTGTGCAAATCGTGCTTCTATGGTCGTATTGCGAATGCCTTTATAACGCAGATTGAAGTAAAATCGCGTTCCTTTATTGAAATAAGGCGGTACGGAAAAGAAACCAATTAAATCATTTTCATAGGCATAAGTCGCTGATTGAAAGTTGTCTGTATCAAAAATAGCAAAGCGTGCAGTGAATGACAAAGGAAAACCAACCGGCTTGTAAATCACATCCTGATACAATAGAAATCCATTGGATACAGGGCGAACTTGGTCATCAAAACGTACCAATTCAAGGCGATTTCTCAACTCCAATACCTTACTTACTTTATTGGAAATTTGCAAACGAAGATTGGTGCGTCGCCTTTCGGTGAGGAAGTTAAACGCTGTTTCATTATCGGGCGCATTGACGGATTTGATTTCGTCACGTAAGCGAATATATGCCTCCATTCGACGTTTGACGCGATATTTTGCTTGTACCAAATACTCATAACCCGTTGTCGGTGCATCCGAAGCAAAACGCAGCCATGGATGCCGCCAAGTATCGAAATATGCACTGAATTGCCAATTATAATTAGGGTTTACATCCAAGCCCATATACAAGCCTGTTTCGTTGTTCGCGCCTATCGTTTCTGCAAACGGATTTCCGTAAATTGTATTATAATTCTTTTCAAAATGACGATGCAAAATCGCCAAATTTACAGTCCGGTCTAAGCCGATAAGTACGCCGTTTAATGTAGCGAATCCGGTTTCGTTGGCACTGCTGTATGCTGTTTCTCCAAAAAAGTTAAAGTTCCGAAAAACAAAGCCATAATCAAGGCTTCCTTGTGCCAATGTTTTTCCCGTAAATGCAAACTGATTATACACATCCTGCCGACGTTGCCATTCATTGTCAAATTGGGTGTACAACCCATTGGCGGCAATATGAAAATTACGGGTTTTATACTTCAAGCTGCCGCCTACATTGGCTTCGCGTGTAGTGGCTTCGTTTCGGAGTTCGCTTTCGGTGCGGTGCAGCCCTGATATTTGTAAGGAAGAAAAGGTGATTCCTTGCACATCAATATCCGAATCTATCACATCAGTGGGGATGCTCGCATCCCGCGCCCGATACGAACCAAATGCCGTAAAGGTAATATTGTCACTCAATGCCAATGTACCGCCTAATCCTCTGAAAAACAGGGCTTCATTGACCGAAGTATAGGCTTTAATTGCTCGTCCGCCGCTACGAATACTGGTCACGTAAGAAGTTTTTCCTGTACCATATCCCGGCGATACAAGTAAGCCCTGACCAAGATTGACGCTGTAATCCCCAAAGGCTAAAGTCTTCACCGTCCGGCTGATATTTCGATAGTATACATGCGCCGAATAGAAGTCAAAACCTTGTCGATTTGAGCCTTTGAAAAACTCTTCTCCGGGGTCTTTTTCCATTGTAATTCCCCAACTGTGGCGGTTTTCATATGAATGCCTAAATCGCGCATATACTCTGCCCGGTGTCCCTGCGTATCGACTTGAATCGTCCTCCATTACAGGCGTCAAACCGCGTACAGGTTCTAGGAAACGAGAATAGCGGAGTGTCAAGTCATTCCTTCCCGTATATAGCATCTTTCCGACGGGTACATTAAAGGTTTCTTTGTTCTTTCTAACGCTTACAAAGGGTAAAATTCGATTGATGCTTGCTAAGTCAAATTCGGGTACTGCCTGCAATTCGCGGATGTCAATGAGGCTGCCCATTGTGCTGCGATATTCGATGAGCGCATTAATCTGAAGACTGGTCAGTAAGCGCAAATCACCAAGTTCTTCGGTAGTGGCACGGTTGAGGTCGAGGGGCTTGCGTTGGTAGGTGCGAAGCAAGTAAAATATACCGTCAAAATCAAAATCAGATTCGCTATCTGCTACGATGTTTTCGATGTATTCTTGAGTGGCGGCGGGGAGTTCATCTACGTCGTCTCTTTGGGCGTGGAGGGTGGGGGAGAGGAGGAGAAATGCAATGAGCATACTCATCACAAAAGCACAGGGTTTAAACCCTGTGCTTTTGTGATAAAATGTATTATTAATTAGTTTATTTATAAAAAATAAAAACATAACATTCGTTTAAAACGTAAAACGATTTTGTAAATCATCACGTATATATTGAAGAACGATTTGCAATACCGATATTCATCGGCACAAGAATCGTATTATGTACCGGATAGGTTATAGCTCACCGATGCTCCCGGCGTAAAGCCCAATAATTGATGATAAGCCGCCGCAATATCAATGTCCAATTTGCCCAAGTGAATCCCAATTCCGAAACCATTTTGAGTTGGATTTGTGCCTACACCCACGCGCAGAGAAAGCTCATCAACTAATTGATATTCAATACCTCCTTTGAAAGATGCGGTATAATCAAAATCTTTTTCTAACTCAATGGCAAGCGTCACTTTTTCAGTGGGAAGATAGGCGATACCGACATTGAGTTGAGTCGGAATTACGTCTATTTCGTCATCAGTCAGTTGGGTACGAACGGGGCTGAAAATATGCGCCCCTATGATGAAATCTTCCAGTAAATTCGCTTGCACACCTAATTCAAATGTTATTTTTCCCGTAGAGCCATATTCAGGGATACGTGTGCCGAGATAATCAACTTGTGCGCCAATCGCCACGCCATCAAAGAGCTTGCGCGCGTAGGCGAGTCCGATTTTTTGTTCATTAAAATTTTCGTAACCAAAGTAGTTGAGTGCCAAGCCGAAAGTACCCGAATTGGTCGGATAAGCGAGGGCGGCGGAGTATGAGCCGATTTCTGCCAAAAGGAAACGCTGTTCGCCAAAAGCCGTAAAACTCATCCCATCTAAAAACGCCAATCCTGCCTGATTGCTGAAAGCACTGTTGATGTCGCGGAAGGTGACGGAGGCATCGCCCATTGCCAAGCCACGCGCGCCTGCTACGGTTGGTGTACCGTTTTGTGCGAATAAGGGTAGTATGATGAAAAAGGTGCAGATTAGGGCGAAAATGTGTTTAGTGTTTATCATTGATTGTAATTTCCGTATAAGTTGTACAGACACAAGGCGTAAGGCTTTGTGCTACGGAGCGAAAAATAGGCAATTTTACAGCGTTACAGCATTTTCCTCTGTAATTTTTTTATAAAACTTTCCGGCTCCCGTCATGGTACGATTCATGGTATCAAAATCAACGTGGACTAAACCAAAACGGTAAGTCGGTCCGAGATTCCATTCAAAATTATCAATGGTCGTCCAGTGAATATAGCCGCGCAAATCCACGCCTTCCTGCATGGCTTCGTGACAGGTGTGTAGGTAATCTTTGAGGCTTTGTTGGCGAAACTCATCATCATCGGTGCAGACACCATTTTCTGTGATAATAATGGGTTTATTGTATTTTTTATGATAACGTAATAATATGTCTTTCAATCCCTTCGGGTGATAGCCCCACATTTTATCGTTGGGAATACCCATCTTTTTGAGTTTGCCGGGATAGTCAACTTCGGAAATAGGGTAGGGGTTAAACGGCATGTAAACGTAGTAACTAATTCCCCAAAAATCATTCTTCTCAAAGTAGCTTGATGATTTGTCGTGAAACCACCAATCGAATTTCTTAGCGACCCACTTTCCCAACCAATTTGTACCAAAAAAAGTACCTGTGTTTTTAGAAATACCAACCTGTTTTTCGGGATATTTAGCTTTGAGGAGGTCGTAGAGTTCGTCGTGTGCCTCGCCCATGTGGGCGAGTACGCGATTGCCCTTGAAATATCCTCGTTTTTGCGGTGGAAAATTACCAATCATAAAACCATTGAGTGCATACACACCGGGTTCGTTGAAGGTGTTAAAAATGTAGGCGTAATCGCCGAAATGTTTCATACACTTCTTAGCAAAATCCATGAAGGCAGGGATATTTTCAAGATTGAGCCAAGTGCCGTTATTTTCAAACCACATTGGATTACAAAAATGATGAAATACGAACATGATTCTCATATCCGCATCTAATAATTTTTGGAAAAAATCTTGGTATTCTTTGACTACATCTTGCTCAAAGTCAGCCATTGGCGCAGGCTGTAATCGTGCCCAATCGACGCCACACCGATAGATAGAACCAAATTGACGGATATATTCGAGGTCTTCATCTCGCCGTTTTTCGTGGTCGCTAGTGCGTAGGAAAGTATATCCGTCACGGGATTTGAAATTTTTCCAATTGTGGTCGGAAGCAGTTTCGATTTGGGCAGCAGCAGTGGAGGTGCCCCAGAGGAAGTTATCAGGAAATTTTATGGTCATTTGTTCAAGTTCAAGTATCAAGCGCAAGTTCAATTATTTATTAGCTTTCAGCTAATTATAAATATAAAACCTATCGAACTGTTTAATTTGGGTAAATATATGAGGTGTGGAGGAGTTTTTTTACAAAAAAACAAAAAAAAATCCCGACTGCAAGCAGCCGGGATATGAGCGTTGTATGATTGGGGAATTGGAGCATGTTTTAATTAGTTCCAAAAAACAAATTCCTCTCGGCTAAACCGAGACCAATTTTGATATGTTTTAACCGTATTTTATTGGGATTTTGGTATTTGAAATTTGGAATTTGCTCAAGTTCGCAACTTGAGCTGATTATTCTTCTCCCGGAGGTACACGGGATGAGATACCGTTATTATTATACCAGAAGGTTTTGTCACTACCATTGATGTCGCCATCAAGATTGTAATCAGAAGGAGCGTATTGGAGGAATTTGCCATTATCAGGTACCCAGATGGATTTGTCGGGTCCTGTGATTTCGTAATTCTGATTGGCATCACCACTGTACATCACCCAGACGTTGTTGTCAGCGAGATATTGACCAAATCCGGCGACGCCTGTGTAAGAATCTTGTGTCGAAAAATTGTAAATTAAACCTGTATTGGTCAATAAAAATGGATTGGTGGACATAATCGGCATGTGATTACGATGGCGAATAACCATATGATACAAGCCATGTCGCAAACCTTCAAATTGAGGTGGAGATACGCCGTCTATATCCACAATATCGCCGTCGCGTTGTAGGAGGACAGGGCGGATATGTTGTATGGTTTTAGGTGTAGCGTCGTCGCGAAGTTCGATGAGCAACCAATCTACGATAGCGTCATTTCCTGTAACGTCAAATACACCGGGAGCAGCTTGATAAGTGTTGATATACGGGTCGATAATCGGCAAAAGAAATTTTTCGCGCATACCATCATTCATCAAGCCGATTGCTGTATTATATGCGCCTTGCAGGAAGACCTGAAGTGTAGCAGGAATGGCTTCTTGACCAATAAAAAACTCTGCGATTTTAGAACAGCCCTTTCCATCAAATACTTCAACCGTATGAACTCCAACGCCTAAACTGGTGGCGGTAGCTTCCATCTGTCCATCATCCCATTGAATAGTGTAATCTCCATTACCACCTGAAATAGAGAGACTTATGCTGCCGTTATCATTATTATTGACAGTATGTGTGATAGCCGGGAAGATATTAATCGGTCCGTCACCTTCGATGGTAATATCGCCTTGTGCAGTCGTATTGTCGGCGTCAGTAATAATTAAGGTGTACACATCAGCATCTAAGCCCGTAGCGATAGGTGTGATGTCACCATTTGACCAATTGTATTCATAAGGGGCTGTGCCTTCCTGAATAATTGTGGCTTCGGCTGTTGCCATTTGGTCGCAGGCAGTATTGGAGGCGTCTATGCTGAATGCGACTCCATTGCCTTGTTCTACATTCTGCAAACCAAAGATTGTTAATTTTTTATCATCAATAATAAGTTCCTCGCCGGCTGCATTTAATACGTTAATTTGCTTGATGGTTATGGTCAATTCATCGGCAAGTGGTATAGCAGCGTCTCTTTCATAAGTCATGTAAAATGTGCAAATGCCGCCCATACCGAGAGCGTTTTGACCATCGTTTCGAGTGATGGCAATATCGGTGCTGTTGGTTTGGTCTTTTGCGATACTTTGCAGATTGCCATTTACAGTACCCAACCAAGAACCTACCAAATCGGGCGTAGTTGTCAGGTGGTCAATTCCATCTCCCTCGACATTATCTGCGAATAAGCTGAAAGCTATGCCATGTAGCGTAACGGGCGTGGCATCACCGCCTTCTAATTTGACATTTAGCTCGACCAAAACATTGGTATTATTCACCGTCAAATCAGCGACTTCAAGGGCGAGTTTTCCGGCAAATGTCTGGTAAGTTCTTTCTTCGTAAGGATAGGTTTTTCCATAATTACTGACAATTGTTCCAATATCGTTATTGGTGACTTCGCCATCGCCGTCGCCATCTTGGTGTTTGCCATTGATACCGGCTACGTCGTTTGTCCAGTCGGGGGCTGATTGGGCTTCCCAAATGGTACTGGCTTCCGGGCGTTGCGGTCCGGTATTGCCATAGGCAAGTCCCCAGTGGAGAGCGTCGGCATTGTCGGCAACACCATCGCGATTGAGGTCGCCGGGGAATACCAAGCCCTCATATACATCGTAGAAAATCGTTTCGGAGGTCAGTACAAGGTCGCGTCCGTTTGCAGTCAGGTCGGTGACAGGTACGTTTCTGACTTCGCAGTGATAATTGCCGCTTTCGCCGGGCTGATAGAGGCTATCGCCTGTGATAGTGGTTTGAAAATCACCGTTTTTAAACCAATCAAATGTATTGCTTGGGCTTTCGCCTGCGGCGGCTACGAGTGGTTGTCCTTCGCGCGTCAGCGGGATGATGTCTTGTGGCGAATAATAAAAGTTATTGAGGTTTAGGTTCTCCTCCAAGCCTTCAAAAGTCAGTTGGTTGTTGCCAACTGCAAGGGTCTGAAGCATAGGCATTTGTGAGCAATCAGGCACTCTACCGCTAAGGTCATTGTCATTGAGATACAGGGCTTGCAGTTTGGGCAGGTTAGTGATGGTAGCCGGAATTTCGCCTACAAGGTGATTGCTCGAAAGAATCGCTTGTTCGAGATTGGGGAGATTGCCAATTTCATCGGGGATTCTTCCTGTGAGTTGGTTGTCTTCGAGATACAGGAACTTCAAGTTGGGCAATTGACCGATTTCTGAGGGAATACCGCCTGTTAGTTCGGTATCCGTGATAATGAGTCGTTCTAAATTGGAGAGATTGGCGATTTCCGGTGGAATCGTGCCGGAAAGCGTGCTTCTGTCGCCTAGAGAAAGGTATTTCAGTTGTGTCAATTGCCAAAGGGAAACAGGGATGTTTTCTTCGAGAAAATTGTCAGATATATCGAGGTATTCGAGATTGGTGAGGTTGCCTATGTTTGCAGGTACCGGTCCTTCGAGGTTGTTTTCATTAAGGTTGAGGTGGGTTAAATTTACCAAATTGGTTATCGGTTCAGGAATGCGTCCCGCGAGGTCGGCATCACTCAAATCTATATAAGTCAGCTCTGTCAAATTGCCAACGGCATCGGGCAAAATACCACCCGTAGGTGAAGCTATCAGGTGCGTAACGCGCCCGTCGGCATTGAGCTGAACGCCCGACCACATGGTCATTGGTTGGGATAAATCCCAATTAAAAATCAGGGCTTCATGCAGTTCGACGAGTGCCAGCGAATCATTTTCGCGGGAGGCATCTGCCGTAGTGTAGCTGCATAAAAGTAGCAGCAGGACAAGCAGACGCTTGCCTGAAATTAGGTCAAGAGATAATTTCATGTGTAGCCTTTTTTGTTTTTCGTTAAATAACACTAAGTAAGTGCAAGCGTATCCCGGTACCGATAGCTATTGATATCGGTACAAATTGAAGTTCAATGGTTAATTCGCTTTCAGCGAATCATGAAACATGAAAGCATAATTTAGCCTAAGCACCTAACGAGTATTAAAAACTTGTATAAAGTATTGATTGGTAGGAGTTTGATATTTCCTTTTATTTTAAAATATAATTCAGTGTAAGCCTATTTTACGAGAGCTTGGTGGGAAAGTTTCGTATATTATTCAGAGTTAATTTGTAGGAAATTGAATGTGTTGTGAGTGTTTATTAATGAGGTTAATACGAAGCGTTTTTTTTTGTATAGGAATTTGATGAGTTGATGAATTAACGAGTTGATGAGTTGATGAGTTGACGAGTTGATGAGTTGATGAGTTGACGAGTTGATGAGTTGATGAGTTGATGAGTTGATGAGTTGATGAGTTGACGAGTTGATGAGTTGATGAGTTGACGAGTTGATGAGTTGATGAGTTGATGAGTTGATGAGTTGATGAGTTGATGAGTTGACGAGTTGATGAGTTGATGAGTTGACGAGTTGATGAGTTGATGAGTTGACGAGTTGACGAGTGGGAATGTTGATTCAACAATTCGTCAACTCCACAACACATCAACTCGTCAGCACATTAAATTATTTCTTCAAAATTTTCTCTGTAAACGTCTCTTCACCAATCGTTACACGTAATATATAGGTACCACGCGCCAAGTCAC
>Ga0209093_1002245_pt1 | contig 10873 bp, 12 predicted proteins | sample SidtaG_4_FD_187450 | JGI IMG/M metagenome (GOLD analysis project Ga0209093, IMG submission 187450) | Marine algal microbial communities from Sidmouth, United Kingdom - Sidmouth_Male1 metaG (SPAdes) (version 2) | ecosystem: Host-associated > Algae > Red algae > Unclassified | place: Sidmouth...
CGCGGAGGTGCAGGGAGGGAGCAGCAGTGGGGGGCGGCACCAGCAGAGGGGGGCAGCACCAGCAGTGGGGGGAGACACCAGTGGTGGGGGGAGGCACCAGTGGTGGGGGGAGGCACCAGTGGTGGGGGGAGGCACCAGTGGAGGGGGGAAGCAGCGCGATGGTGCGAGCGGCGAGCGGGGGGCGTCAGTGGCAGTGGTAGACAGCGGCATGTCGAGCTCTCACAACGACGGCTGTAGCCACACTGGTGACATCGCCCGGCTGGAAATGGCTCCACCAAGAAGTGTGAATGGAACCCCATCTGACAGTGTTGCAGATCCAGAGCATTCGGCAGATCGACACTGACACTGCCCAGTCTAGTGGATCACGTATTTTCTCTGACATTGTTCAATCCAGTAGGTTGCCTCTCTGCGCTTCTGTTCCTGCCTACACATGTCCTATTTCTTGTCTGGCCGAAAAAACGACATGGCATGCCACCCACAGTACCATGTGCCCATTGTGCTCAACTTTGATGACAGTTGGCATGGTCTGATCATTACTGCTCTGCGCGCTGCCGTCTGGTCCATGATAGAGGAGCATACGACATGTCCGGGCCAAAATCGACAAAAACATCACATTTACAGAGAAAATCGCATCTGGTGCTTTGACAGGTCTTGGGAGTGGAAAAGTGAGTCGCCCCTCCAAGTTCTCAGTGGCCAGATATGCCCCTAACCCCCCACATTTCCCTGCCTATCTGCTGGGCATCTTTCTTAGTACGTTGGCTGTGCTACATCCTACGCTCTCGATAACGGCAAAAAGGACGCACCAGTGAGGTCGTAGGATGCCCACTGCGCGAAATGTGCGTTCAGGCAACCCAGCCACCCTAGCATCATGCGTATGAGTCGCTTGCAGAGGTGGCATGCAAGCCAAACTACTCTGGAATCTCCCCAACAGTGAGACCTCCCCAACTTGTGCGATCCCCCGCACATGTAGTAGTGGCCCATGACCCCCTTCCAGGCGGTTGTATCACTGCTGTCTTCTGGCACCTACTGACCAAAGGAGGCCACCAAAGCCCTTCTAAGGTGTGCACAGTGCTCAGCGAAGATGTTAGGAAGATGTTAGTGCGGTAGTGACAACGTCCGCATCGAGCCCGCTCCACAAAAATTAAGAGCGCGACGTATGTCGCCATGTAGGCCTCTGAGTGGGTGTCGAGCCCGCGGCGAGCTCCTTACGAAAGGGTTCTGAGAGACCTAATGTATTGCTGATCCCCTAATTTTGTTCTCGGGAACCGAGACAGAGACTGACTGTGAATAAGAGATTCCCATTGGTCAAAAACGACAGTAAGAAGGTCCCAAAGCAAATAGAAGTCTCGGATCGGGTGCGACGACCTTGCTTCCAAGAGAAATAACTGCTTCTTGCGTTCGCTCCTCTCTTCTTGGCACGGAACACGCGTCCCACGGGAGATCTTGAGATTTTCTACTGTTTGCTTGCATAAAGGGCGGAGAAACAGAGGTGGTGATGTGGGTTTCCGGGCCGTATGGGCGCATATAAGCAATCAGGAGCTCCAAGTCAGTCCTAGGGGCGCATCTTGTTGGTGGAGGGAGTCGGCCGCATCGTGCTAGCGACGGCGGCCGGTGGGCCGCACACCTGGAAACACATTCTATTTTTCTATGCAGTGTATCGCTGTTCTCTGGTGCACTGCTTTTTCTGGGTTCTTAAACAAGCTCTGCGCGCCGTAGACCGACGACCGTAGCCTTCTGCCACTCGGTCCCATGACCTGTCAGTCGTCAAATCTTTGTGTAGGTAGTGGGGGGGGGGGGGGGGCTCACGACTGTGCCCGCACCACGTCGAGAGCGAAGCCTAAAGACGAAGGGGGTTGGTTCTCGTGCTCTGCCTCTCTCTCCCCCGCACCCCCCCGGCTCACCTCACGTCACTATATGTACTTGAATCCTTGCCGCCTGTCCGCTCGCCTCACCCCCTTCCAGCGGGGCTCTCTGCTCGCGCGCACTCCCCCGTCGCCTCGCTCTGTCCACCGCCCTCACAGCACGCCGCGCGCATCGAGCGACACGCTCGCCCCTCATGATGTCCCTAGCAGGTGGCCGCCATCTAACTCAGCTGCGCGTGTCCACGCGGCGGCGGCCGCGCTTCAAAATTGGCCACCACGCCGTTCATAGCCTTTGCGCCATCATGCGCCCCGAGCTGGGCACCAAATGCAGCACCGCCGCTGAACGCCTTCTCGGAGCCCGTGGCCGCCGCGTCAGTCACCCACGGTGTCCCGCCGCCCGTGATGCAGCCGCCGTCCCTCGCGGCGACTACCAGGCCGTCCCACGCGTCGGCCGTGCCGTCGTCCTGCGTGTCCACCGCACTGCCTTCCGGTGTGTCGGCCGCCCCGCCGTCCGGCGCGTCAGCCGCCCCGCCATGCGGCGCGTCGGCGACACCGCCGTCCGGACCGTCCGCCACACCGCCTTCCGGCCCGTCCGCCATTGGGCAGGCCGGCCCATCGGCGATCCCTCCGGCCCGCGTGTCGGGCCGTTCCAGCACTGACGACGCTATAGAACCATGGGGAACGGCCAGGGGATCGGAGGTCCCCCACTGTTGACAGTCCCCCGTACAGGCCACTGCAAGATAATGAGGTACAACAAGCATGTCCATGGGGAAAGGAACCGAATGAAGGAGCAAAAAACGTTTGCCCCACAGCTCTGGGTGATCATCGACACCTACTCCCCCAGAAAGCTAACACCTCTGCCCCAGGCTAGCATCACATGGCGTGCTCCGAAGAGGGCACGTGCGCCCAGAACCACCGCAATGTCGAGCTGGTCAACACCCACCCCGTCGCTCATGGCTTGCAGGCCAAGCCCTGTCCGGAGAAGAGCAACCGCGAAGAAGATGGGCCCCACGACCGAGGCACACGAGGGTGGGCACGACGTCGGTCGGCGGGCGGCGGTGAGTGGGCGGCGGTGGGCGGCGTAAAGTGTCGCGCGGCCGCGCCCGGCCAGCAGTACTGAAGCAACGACCTGGCGCTCCGGCAGGCTGATGGGGGTACAGCCAGCACCGCGCCCCCGTCCTCCAGATCGGGCACGCTAATGGGGGTGCAGCCGTCACCGGCACCCCGCTTCCGATGGCTGGTCCGCCAGCAGGGTGGAGGTCGGCATCACACGCCCACACGACTCGTGGCGTTGCGCGGATACGCCAAGAACCCGTGGGTGGAAACCATCCAGCCCGCTGAGCACAAAGGAACCCACCCTATCCTCCGGCACGGCAACGTCACCGGCTCCTACGTTTTCCTGTGGCCGCCGTTCCAGGCCGTATCCGACTGTTGGCACGGCACGTCCCGTGCCGATCATACCTTGCCCGGGCCCCGGCCAATCAGAGAGCGAGATCACACAACTCCGAGCCCTGCTGGGGCTTTCCGGGGCTAGGGGGCCTCTTTTCACTGGCCGCTTTTACAAAGATTTGACGCCTGGTGGCGCAATTTTTGGGCTGCGAGAGCGCCCTCTGGTGCACTCTGACGGGCGGGAAGCTTGGCGATGTCGGCCCCTGAGCGATTGGATGAGAATGCGCGGTCAGCACATGCCGCGCCAATGGGCATCGTTCTTGAATTGTGACAGGTGAAAGAATATCGGCCGGGCCCACACCTGCAAGGACCCCGTACCGGTCCACATGGACCTTCGTTCGAGGGTGTCATTGAGCTTGCGCGCGCGCGCTGGAACCGGTTCCGCTCCGACGTGACGCCTGCCCGCTTCCACCAGATTGCGGAGCGTCTTCCGCTTCGCCACGTCCGACCCCGACCGGCTACCCCGACACCAATTCCCGCTGCCACCCGGGCCCGGCATTGTTCAACGAGTACCACGCACCTCTCATGTAGGTATTGAGCTGTCGAGCGTACCCCACCGCACCATCCTCCCATTATGCGCTACCTCTGACACCCCCCACCCCCACCGTCTCCTACACCCCCACCGGCTCCCCCACCCCCACCGTCTCACCCACCCCCACCGTCTCCCCCACCCCCGCCGTCTCCCCGCTCTTCTTGTTCGCATGTGCCCCAACGGGAAACACCATGGAGAGGGTCGCCCAGGGCCAACCGCTCCGGCGCCTCCTCGTGTGTGGCTTTGTTCATAGCTTACCAGCCATCAAGGACAACGCCGAAGACGGGTACCTCCCGCTAGGAGACTCGTCGCAGTCGCTGCTTGCCCAGGCGCGGGGCGCTTTCACCGACTATATCGCAAACCACGATGCGGGTTATGCATCTGTCGGCGCAACCCGCGGGCCCACGCACGACGACGGCTACGACGACGATGGCGGCGGGCGGCCTTTAAGTGCGCAAGACGCCATCCACGCTGCGCCCCGAAATACGGAAGCCAACGGTCTGAGAGCCGCAACGAGGCCGGCTGCGCTCTCCAAAGCACAGCGAGCAAGCCACCGCCGCCTACAGAAGGCGGCTGCATCGAATGACGCTTCGAGCACTCCCCCAAGAATCTGCGCCAGCCCACCAAGATGTAGCGGGCGTATTCCATGGAGGAGTTGGTCACTATCTTCCTCTTTGGAGCTCCGCGTGGCCATCGGACTCGACGCGCGTATGGGTGGCGACGAATCGAGGGCGGGTGCGTCCACTGTGCAAAAGGCATTGGCTTAGTCGAGGCGTTCGACCCCATCTGCGTCTGGACGGCGCTGCTCAAGGGCAACGTCGCCGCCTTGTGCTCCTGCGGCGGCGTCATGGGCAGTGGCCCGGCGGCCACTGTGGAACAAGTGCTCGAGCACGTCGAGATACAGTGGAAGCGCAAGCAGAGCTCCACTTGCCGCCACGCGGCGTCGCTGCTGGCGGCCTACCGTATGATATCGGCTGCGTTGAGCCTGCAAACGCCCGAGGCGTTGATCCACGCGATGCCGTCCTTGCGCGGCCCCGACCGGACGGCCGACGGCAAGCCCTACAAGAGGGTCGTCCAAGACCTGAGCAGGGTCGGCGGGTGGATGAACGTCCCGCTGTACGCCATTTGTTACGGCAACATCTGGTCACCGGCTATCGTCTGACCGGGTGATGACCGATACAAGTTGGCCACGTACTGCATCCTGTCTTGCCAAACCCAGCCTTGGGGGTGCCCGCATGCCAAGGGTGTCCACAAGTTAAACCGAGTCGAGGCGTCGGTGGCGTCTGAGGCGGCGGCGGCCGCTCAAGAGGCGCTGCGGTCTGGACCGAGTGGAGTGATGAATGAGATAGGCGACCTGCCGCCCGCCGAGCCCGCGGCCGCCGCCCCCGCTACTCCAGCAGTGCCACGGCCACCTCCGTGATCGCTTCTTGCACGCAATATGTTCCCGTGCACGCAGGAGGTGGCGTTGTGCGACGCTTACTGCCAGGTTCTGGACGCGGCACGGGCGGCCAACAACATCTACAGGCACGACTCCAGGCTTCATGTGGATGCTAAGTGCATCGTTTTCCAGGAGCCTCGGGGCGACTCGCTGTCGTCCCAGAACAGAGCCCTTCTCTTCACCATGAGGAGGTGCATGCAGATCTTGGTCGGCCAGTGGCCATGAGTCAATGGGCATGACGTCTTGTAAGACGGGGCGGGCGACGGGCTGTTTGCTGCAACCCAGGATACAGTCTACACGCCCATCTTCTTGGACCTGGTGCTGGAGCTGTGGGTTATTGTTCGGTCGACCATGGTCGCGGCATGCCAGTACCTGGAGGGGCTGCTTAGGAACACGCAACCGTACGGAGAGGGCGAGCCTGTTCAATCCCGGCAGCTGGTGTCCGACGCGACCAGCAAGTTCTCGGACACGTTTGTTGTGCCGGCCGCGGATTTCAAGTGCCACCACTGCGGCCCAGAGGAGGCCGCCGGCGGGCCGTTTCAGTGCATTGTGTGTGTCAGGCAAATGCTCCCGGTGCTCCAAGCGCACGTCAAGGAGATGATTCGTCCGAGCGGCAACGTACCGCGGGTCAACTTCTCCATCACTTTCGAGTGTGCGATCCGGAAGGCATTGATGAGGGGGCCGGTGCGCCGCTGTGTCCAGGCCAAGCCGAAAGAGGGGGTCGAGCTGATCCTTGCGGAGTCGCGCGTGTGGCCACAATTTGCGGCTGCCGAAAACGAGCCACCTCCCGCAGCCCCACCACTTCTCACGGCCGATAGGGTGATGAAGCGCACCCTGATCGACGACGAGCGGGCGCTCAGGTGATCGGCGGCCCAAGTCGTCAAGCAATATTTTGAGGTACACGGCCGCGGCGATGCTAGGGCGCCAGCTGTAAAAGCCTTGCCGGCAGCCGCGCTCAATCTCCTCCAGCATGCTGCTGCCAATGAGGACGACGCCGCTTCCGCGTAAGAGTACGATGATGTGGACCTGGTGAGCGGCCAAGACACCAGCGGCAGCGGCGACTACGACAGCAGCACCAGCAACTAGGAGACCGACCAAGCCGATGCGGACGCCGGCAGTGGGGATTTTGTCGGCGACGCCACCGACGACGGTGGCAGTGGGATGGAGCACGAGGGCGCCGCGGTGCAAGTCAAAGATACCGGTGCGGCGGACAGCAGCCCGAGAGCAGCGGTGGTGCCCGCCAACGGGGCCTCGGCGCTTGACGTCCCTCTGACTCCTGCGCCGCACTACCCATCGTCGTCGCCGGCCGCTGCGAAGTCGGGCTCTTCTTCATCCTCTTTATATCCCCCTCCAACGAGACGCCGTCGAGGTACCGCAGCTGCCACCCGCGCACCGCGCCCAACCCGGCGGTCGAGGCTTTGGACAGGCACCCGAGTCGGTAGTGACGCGTGACGGCTGGAGGACGGGGAGATTGAGGATGTGCCGGATGGCCTGCACGCTCCTGGCACCTGTCCTGGGCGCTCCTTTCCCTTCCCGCGCATTGGGTCTGCCAAACAGGGTCCCAGCGGCCACCCGTCTGTGGGCATGGCAACCAGGGGTTGTCAGAATACGGTTTTTGGCCGTATCCGACCCAGAAACCGGATATAATCCAGAATATGTCGCAGATAATTCGTTAATGATTGTCCATTGAAGAAAAAAACACCACCTATGGGATGCTCTGGACGTCACTATGTCATTATCCCGAGCTGCTCGGGCGAAACGATGTCGAATGTAGTCGTTTCGTTTGCAATTACAGTAGCCCAGGGTATCGGATATTTATCGTGACAACCCCTGATTTCAACGGCTCTCTCGCGGACTGGTGTCACTTGACAACAGGGGGTGTCAGGATACGCTTTTTGGGCTTTTTGGGCCGTACGGTGCGTGTCCCAAAAATGAGACATGCGCGTTTTCTGAAGGACTGACACATCACTGCATGGGGGCAGGCGGCGTGGGGTACGAGAAAATTCTCGACTGGCCTCCATGGAAAGAGCCTCTCCCGACGCGTGCTTGGCTGACAACTCCTTAGTACCCGCCTGTGGGCCCTGTTCTGTGGACCTCTCAGATAGCCCCGATCTTGGAGCCAGTCTTTTTCAGGTTCTTGGGGTTAAAGGTTTGCAACGCCAAAGCTCATGTGCTAACTGGAGCTTCGATGAGGGGTGTCCCAAATCGTGTTTTCCTCACAATGGGCTACATGGGGGTCTTTTTCACGTTTTTATTGGTAAGGTGGTTCCCTTTTCTTCGTGCACAAGTTGTCAGCACATGCCTGCTCTAGTGTCTGTGCATTTGATTGGGCCGCGTGATCGTCACCTGTCGAAGTCGCAATGAATGACACTTTCCCCCATGACACGTCAGGATGTGCCTCCTCTGCTATCACTGTCAGGGGCTGTTCTGGAAGCACAGTGGGACCGAGTGGGTCACATTACATTATCGGACCGTTGCAGAAGGCCAGTGGGCCGAGAGAAAAAGAAAGAACCGCCATGTCTCATTTTTGGGACACGCACCATAGCAGGATACAGATACCCACCGATGCTTCATATCTCATGACGGATGACCCCCTTGGCTGAGATCCGTATAAGGATATCTGCCTTCGGAACCGGATTATTGAGCAGATTAAATCCGTATCTGGATACGAATATCGTACCCGATTTTATTGTCACAAGTCCGACAGACAGCTCAATTAGAGCCAGAAAAGAGCGCCATACAGACGCTATTCGAGTGCTGGTGGACGTCAAGTACGATTGGAAATTCACATTTGATTTGCGCGCCCCAACGGGGGCCGTCAAGGCGGTTCCCCGCCGTCTATGTGAATGGCCGTCAGAATGACGATTCTGAATCTCGTGTCACACTCTGATAACAACGCAAACGGGTCGAGTCGCGCGATTGAACGGTTCCTTCCGGGTCGGGCAGGATCGCCGCTTGTCGCTGCCAAATGTTTACACATGAATCCCCCGATTGTCGGCACGCGAAAAGAGAGGTCGACTGCGTTTAACTAGAACTCTTGGGGCGCGAGAAGTTTCATAATCTTATATATCCCTGCATCCTGACTCTTATATCTTGGATACGGATCAGATATAATCTAGCAAGTTTTTGTCGTCGGGATCGATGTATCCTCTCCTCTCCTTCTCATAATGCATTTAGGATATGCGTCCTTGGCGCGTATCCGAAGTGGATACGGATGTAATGCACGGATACATTCCGCATGGATATATCCATGACAACCCCTGCTTGACACGTATCCTCCTTGTTTGCTAGCACCTGTGTCGTGCTCTGGCGTCTGGTTTCCTGCTTCTCCCCCCCCCTCCCGCCTCTGCTTGAAGCTGTGGCGTCCGACCCTCCCTGCATGGATTGTGGTGGCCACTGCCGCTACGATGGTGTGGCGTCCCCTCAACGGCCAGGCTCCGTAGAAGCGCGCACTCATGCCCCCGTGGACGCCTGGCCCTCCTCCGCCGACGTGCAGGTCATTTTTGTGACAAGGGAGGCGGGTGACGGCGGCCTGCAGCTGGCCGTCCTGTCGGCGTCGTTGTGGACGGGGGCGTTCCTGCGACCACGGCCGCCACCGCCGGCACCACGTGGACCGACGCTGAAGAGGCGAGAGGCGTCAACACCGGGGAGGCGGCCGAAGGCAGCCTGCCGGTATCCTCTGCCGCGGCGGTCCACGCTCAGCCGGCCTCGGAGTTGGCGGGTTGGAAGACGGCCGCAACGGCGACCGCCATCGCCGCCGTTGACGCCACGCCGACCGACGCCGACGAGGCGGAAGGCGTCACGCCCGCGGAGGCGGACTTCGGCAGCCCTTCGGTCTCCTCTGCCAGGGCAGTGGACGCGCCGCCGGCAGACGTGTCGGCGGAGTTGTGGACGGCCGTAGCGGCTACCGACATCGTCGGAAACCTGGTGCCCTCAGACGAAACCCAAAAGGCTCCGGACGAACCCGAACGACATGGAGTCGTTCGGCTTCCCTTCGAGTGTTAGTCCGGAGAACGCACGCCCGACGTTTCCTGAATCTCGTGCGGCAAAGTGGAAATCCGTCCACAGCGATCTGTCAGAGAGGTGCTTATCCAGGCCTCTGTGAGAGCATTCAACACAGCTGGCCCGGCTCGAAGCCGATTTCCATGACAGTCCCAGATCTTGACAGCGACAAACATGGCCAATCAGAGTCCCTCTAGCGGCAAGGTCACCAAGTCTCTTCGACAAGTCAAGCCTCGAGTGCTAGTGCACCTCGAAGTCCGAATGAGAAGGCGCTCATGCAGCATCATGAGCGCGTCTTGCAATCGACGGCAGACAAACTAAAGAATTGATGACGACGTTTGGTGTTTGATTTTTCAAACATGGGCACCCAACAGTGCCTGTCGTACGGCCCTGCCAAAGGCGGCTGTGCCGGGCTGGAGTGGAAGCTACATGAGAGGGGCGAGCTCTATGAGAGAAACCGACACACCTCACAGAGCAGTCCTTGCCTTGGCTGACTCTTCCATGCCCGTCATCCTCCCCTGGTCGACACAAACGCACTCAAATCTCCGTGCTGCCGAGTGAGCCTTGCTGCACCTGCGGCGGCAGCACTAGCCGAGAGATGGAGGGTATTGTAGAGGCACAAGTTTTACGACGGCGGGGAGCGGCGATGGCTGTGGAGGTCGACAGCGGTGAACATGGAGGAGGACCGTGGCTTCGGTGCGGGGGGGTCAGACCGGCGGGGTTGTGGGGGGGCTGCCTGTTGAGGCGGCGGCGGCGCCCGTAGAAGGTGCCGCTGTGGGCGCGCTTCTCACGATGGCCGACTTGGCCGCGGCACTGTGTGGTGGACCGCCGGCCCGCGCGGCCGCAGCCGTGCTGTCGTCGCGCCACGCGCTCGTCACCGTTGACACAACGGGCACGGCCGGCGGCGGCGGCGGCGGTGCCGGCGGTGATGGGGCCGATGGGGGCCCGTTGACAGATGCCTTTGGCTCCTGGGCCGCCGCACCGGTCGGGTGGCAAGTGACCGCCGCCGCCAGCTGGTGGGGCGGTGGCCACGTCGCCACGCGCCGCGGCGGCGGTCGCGGTTACACAGCTGACCGCGTGGCGGCGCCGCTGTAGGCGGCGCCTTGCGGCGGCCAAGGCGGCGGCGGTGGTGGCGGCGGCGGCGGTGGCGGCGGTGGCGGCGGCAGCGGCGACGGCGGCGGCGGCGGCGGCGGAGGCGGCTGCGGCGGCGGCGGCGGCGGCGGCGACGGGGGTGCCCCCAGTGCCCGCCCGCCGCCTGACAGGCTGGCCACCGCCGGCACGCCGCCGCGCACCCCCCCCCCCCGCCACCCACCCGACAGGCAGCGGTTGACGAGAGGGGCGGCTGACGTCGCGGCCGTCTGCGGACGCGGGCGCCCTCCTCCCCACTCTGCACCGCCGCGCCTGCGCACGGCACGCGCTTGCGCTTCCCCTTCGGCCGCCTTGCTCCTCGGCGGCGGGCGCCACCTGTCGCCCTCTCCGCGGAATCTGCGGCTCCCCCCCTCCCCCTGTCGCGCGCTCCCCCGCGCCTGCACCGACGATCGCCCGCCATGGGCTTCGCTTCGTGCTTTGGGCCCACGGTGCGCTCCCCCC
>Ga0209093_1002246_pt1 | contig 10869 bp, 13 predicted proteins | sample SidtaG_4_FD_187450 | JGI IMG/M metagenome (GOLD analysis project Ga0209093, IMG submission 187450) | Marine algal microbial communities from Sidmouth, United Kingdom - Sidmouth_Male1 metaG (SPAdes) (version 2) | ecosystem: Host-associated > Algae > Red algae > Unclassified | place: Sidmouth...
ACATCTGGTTCGCGACGTTGGTGGGATGACCGGTTTTCCCATACCTCTGCCCATAACAGGCAAATATGCCACGTTTAACGAATAATACGCAAAAGCGGTTCGCAACCGACGTTGTTGGGTGTGCTCTTAGGCAGGCCTCAGTTTGATTTCCGCGTTGTTTGGGTGTATATGTGGAATTGCCACGTGTTTAACAAATTCATTACAAGTTGGTCCCCCAGGGCAGGGACCAGGTAGCGAAGCTTCCAATTTTGGTGAGAACAGAGACACACAATTTTGGAAGAAGTCACCAGTCACCTGTGCGCAATTTTACACCTACTGTAAACAGTGCTCTGTCCTCTTCAACATCGATAAAAATGCTGCAGTACTTTTTGCCGTGTGCCCCTCACTGCCATAGCATCCAGCGATTGGTGGAATGATGCACCACCGACGCCTCCGTCGCTGAGGGAAATGTGCATTTTCCATGTCTTACCGCGTCGCCGCCTTCCTCCGCGAGCACAATGGTGGTCACGCGTTCTGGGATGGGCATGCGCTCCTGTTTCGTGTCGGACACAAAGGAAGCACTCGCTGCCGGTGCAGCATAGCACTGTTCCCGGCCGAAGTGGGAGTGAGCTGGACAGTGTCCGCACCCCGTCCGGAGCGCCACCCCCCACGAGCTGGAAACCTGCGCAGTGCCAGCTGCTTCACCAGTTCTACACCATTTCTGGGCTTCTTGTGAAAAACAGTAGGGGTTTCACGAAGGCATTCGTACACACTCTTAGAGGAATTTGTAATCGCTTGCATGTATGATCCCTCTGGACCACAGCGATCGTGAGCCATTGAATCCTGAAACGTGGATAAGCTTGATTGGGCGTACACGCGGGATCATCCAATTATATAGCCTAGAGGGTGACCATCAAACCGATCAGGACCATCCATTTCATGCAACGTGGCTGCCTGAGCGTTGAGAACGCGAATGGATCCCCACTAGTGTCTATTCCCCCGACACATAGGATCAAATGATCCTCACTTTACGGGCGCTTCCATCCACACAAATTCAAAAGGACCAAGTGGCCCCCGTACAGTATCTGGTTAGTGGCTGCACGCCAGGTTCTGACCGCTCTCAGGTGTGCAAGAGCCGCCGTCCTCACGATCACAACGATGTGCGGAAGGCCTCCAACACACCCCTGGTAATGTTTTCGGAAACTCGTCGAAAACAGCCGTCGAAAACAGAGAAAATGTCGATTATTACACCTTTCTCGGTCCCTTTGCGGATTCCGCAGGTGGTCATCGTGTGTCCCAAGAGAGCAGAGACTGCGCTGAGTCCGTTTCTGATGTCAAAAAGTGTCACTGATGGCAGGAAGTGTCCGAAAAACGGTACTCAGAAACCGGATCATTTGATCTGAACCGGATCATATGATCCGGTCGGGGGGATAGACACTAGAAGCTTCGCTAACAAGTGTCCTGTAGATATTGCTAACCTCCAAAAAATGGCGGTTGCAGAGAGAAGGGGGGCAGAGCCGACGACAGGGCGTAGAAATGAAGTTGGATTGGCTGTTCCACAAGCCACGATCGAACTATTGGCTGAAAGTTGCCGCCAGTAATCTTGCAAGCCAATCACCGTGCCTTGCAGGAGTCACGCAGAGCCATTGCAGCCCACAATGAGATTTCCAGAGATTTTTGGGCCGCTGGCTTGGGCGTAAGAGGGCATGGAGAGGGTTCTGGGCCAGACCTGTGATTTCTCATGAGATGAAAAAATTTCTTCAGATTTCTTGAGATCCTGATGTGCGTTTCCAGTGCGCAGAGCTGCATGGGGAGACGCTGTAAGGAACTCAGATGATTTCTATCCTTTCCATTGGTCCACGTACGCTGTGGAATGATTGCAACCACTCTGCAACCGCCATTTTTTGGAGGTCAGCAATATCTAGTGTCTATTACCCCGACAAAAAGGATCAAATGATCCGGTTGACCGGATCATTTGATCCGGTCGCCGAAATCGCCCATTGGAGCCTTCCCTGCTGGAAAATCAACCAGAAAAGGGCCTACAAACTTACTCGCCGGCGCTTCCCCGGGGAATGCATGGGAGGGATGGCAAAAAGAAAGATCCACATTGTAGGTGACACCGCTCGGTGTCCCCTGGCCGCCCCACCCCTCCCCCGCCCGCCTTATCGCAGGCGTGCCCAGCCGCCCCACCCAAGACGACACCCGCCCACGCCAACGGCCTCGGCGCACACCAACAAGCGCCCACCCCCCACCCGTCAGATACCTGTATCGTGAGTGCCTCTCAAGTGCAACGCAAAACAGTTCCGACCGGTGCGCGGCCCACACACAAATATCTCGTCCCCTCGTGAGTTCTCCTGGCACGTGGAGCACACGAGTGAGCTACGGTGCTGCTTACAAACCCGACCATCCCGTTGTACCAGATGCAGTGAAGGTTCAGCGGCTGACGACTTGCGGCGCTTGGTCGTTGGAGTAAGGTGGGTGCCCACCCCGCAGGCCACAGAGCCCCCGTCGGTGGTGGAGGCAGCGGCGGCACCGGCAGCAGCTGCGCGCTCCCCGCGGAGGCGTTAGCTGCTCGCATCAAACTTGTTGTCGATCAGCCCGGTCGCGAGCTCTTCATAAAATGTGGCCTGCTTCAATGTCGCCGACGGTCCTCGAGCTCTGGTGTGCAGGAACCACGCGTCCACAATACACATTCCCAGCAAAGATATGTTAACGCGCTGGGACCAATCGTGGGTGCCGAACTTGTGCTCCAAGCGCAAGTCGTCTTGACGACACCGGTTGTGTTGGTCAATCTTGGCCGCACAGGTGTAGTAAATTTCTGCCACCTCGGGTTGCCGCACCGTCACCGCCACCCGTTGAGCCCCCGCCGGCGTCTCTCGCCACCGCAGTCGTTCACAGGGCCTGCCAGGGCGCGTGCTCCCGGCGGTGGCAACAAAATAGCGGCGGCTGCGGTCCACCCAGAGGACAGTCATCATGTCCGGCGTCCCGGTCTCTTCGACGTGAGCCATAGTGGCGTGGTCGCCACGTGCGCCCAGCTCGCGTCCCGAGAGGCTCGCCATCGGAAATCGGCGGTGGACGGTCTTGACGACCCCAATGAAGCGCAGACCAGAGGTCCGCAGCGCCTCGGCCGCCTCCACGCTTGCAAAGTAGGAATCCGCGCACACGATCCGCTCCGAGCCCGGACAGGGCGCCACCAGCCGCTGCAGAACAGCGGTGCCGTGAAGTAATCCGCGCTCGGAATCAGAGAGGTTGGCGGCCTGGTCCACTGCTGTCGTGACGATCTTGAGACGCAACATGATTCCGCTTCGTGCGCACGCCACATTCTGGATCTCGCATCCATTTTCGGGCTTGCGCTCGATGGCCACATACATGGGCATGCCCAGGGAGATCCAGTCGCCGCCTTGGCCGTACCACTTGGAGATGGATTCGTGGACGCACAGGGTGTCTGCAGGGGTCACGTGAGCAGCCCGATGTTGGTTGATGGCCGTCACGAAATCGTTCACCAAGGACCACCGGAACTGCTCCGCCCCAGTGGCGCCGGAAGTTAGCGCGGCCGCCGGCTGTACGCTGAAATTGATGTTGTTCCACAGGTAATCAAACCGGTTTCGCGGCATATTGGTCCGCACACCAAAGGCGGGAGCAGGCATGTGCTTGGTGCGCGGACTTTTGGACCACAGGTCCGCTCGAGACCCGAACTCGAAGCGCGTCCCGATTTGTAGCACGCCAAAGAGCTTTAGGATTTCTCCTGGAGACGTGGGCGGCTGCCTTCGCGCAGAGAGCTGGGCGGATGTCAACTCTGCTATCAGCGACGGCTCTTGTGGCGGGAACACAGCCAGAAAGTAGTCCAGTGGCGTGCGGATACGCCCGTGGCCAACCAAGTCGCCACCCTCCACAATGGCGTCCCCCGCACGGGACCTCACCGACCAGGTCTGTCGAGGAACAGGGCCACTAATGGGCTGGAGGACGTCTTTGTCTCTCCACTCGAGACCATGTACCTTGACCGACGGTTCCACCCGGGGGGCCTCCGCCGCCCTTGGCGTCCCTGGCGCCGGCACCGCTGCCAAAGAGGAGGTGGTGCCACCTGTAAAGGAGCCAGGTGCAGCAGACATGGCATCTGTCTGACCCGAGGGGATAGCCTGCGTCCCGGAGGTAGGGGAGAGCGCGGGTGACAGCACATCAGCCCCCGCCGGTCCAGAGCCAGGGGCGAGCAGGCCAGTAGTTGAGCTACCCGTTGCCAACGCCTCTGCATTCGGCGGTGATGAAATGGCGGGAGAGGGAAGCGCGTCGGTTGGGGCTGGTCCAGGACGGCAGTTGAGCAGTCCCAGTCTCTTGAAATAGGTCTTGTAAGGCACCTCAAACCGGGACGTCACCCACGAGGACCGGCGTTTGGTGGCCGTCAGCACCCGTTCAACGGCTGTCACGGTCCCGGTAAGCATCTTGAGACCAGCAGCGCTGCCGTACATCCGGGCGCACTCGGCTCCGGAGCGCACCATCTTGGCCTTGACATGGATGGTTGCCCAGATCTCAAGGTGCGGGTCCGGGGCCATCACGACGCGAGGTGCGGGGGGGTGGGGGGGAGGGAGGGGGCACAGAAGACTGGCACAAACTCCGTCAAAGAACCACTGCGCCTACCAGGGAGGAGAGCGCGCGTCAGCCCGGCACTGTAACCCATAGAGCGGGGAGGAAGGGCGGGGGAGGAGGCAGGTGAGACCTGACGCAGGAGCCCATGACACCTCCACGGACTCACGAGCCGCAGGCGAGCTCCTTGGGAGCGTGTGACCGTGCCTGAAACCCAGCGGGGAGACTTTGGGCGCCATTGCTTCCGCTGGGCTCGCCCGTTGGCGCCAAGGGATCCGGATGCCAGGGATTCCGCAGGCCCAAAACGGTCCGACTCTCTGACACCACGCGGGGGATTATTTGTGCAAGGGCATTGAGAAAGGGGACCAAAAGCTGTCCCAAGGGTAAACAGACACTTCTGGGCCCCTTTCTGTGGTCAAAAACAGTGTCCGTTCAGCAGTTTGCTCAGGAGAGACCATAGAAAAACCGGATCATTTGATCCGAACAGGATCATATGATCCGGTTGGGGTAATAGACACTAGGTTATAAAGGAAGGTAGGATAGTCGATCGTCGGACTGCCGGCGGACTGGTATTGCTGATGTCCCATTATTAGAGGGATTCTGTGGGTATCTTTTCTGTATCTCGCGGCTATCTCGTGGGTATTCCGGCTACTCGTTGCTTACAGAGAGCCCCTCCGATAGAAAAGCCCGACCCACACGTGGGTATCTGGGGGTCGATACCCACAAGCCTTCGGTCGGCTGACTCGCATTGCTGGACACCTCAGGGGAACATCTGGGGGGGGGGCTTCCAGTGCTTTTGCCTGGTGCTTCGGCTGCTGTTCAGCAACGCGACTGGGGCATACACGCCTTCGCTCCCTGGCGCCGGGTGCACCGGCGCTTTTTGTTTTTCTTGGTTGCAGCCGCACTTCTTCCTTGCGCCATATGGAGGCCATCACCCTGTCGGGCGCCCAAGAGGGCGTGGAGGAGGGGGGGGCTGGGTTGGCATGCGATGGGCACGCGCGGAACGAGGCTTGCTTGCTAGAGGGTCCTGTAGAGGAGGGGTGTGGCGACGTGGGTGTAGGTGCGGGGGACTGCGAGCCGTGAAGCATGCAGAAAAAAAACCGTCGCCGTTGGACCCCTAGCGATGACCTCTTAAGGTTCAAATAAGCGGCCATCACGTGCAGAGAACGGTCTCTAAGGAGTGCAACCTCGTTTGGGGCGAGCCAGAATGCACGCAGCAACACTCCAAGCTCATCTAAGAAATACCCCATGTTTTGCATGACGATCAGCCGAGCGGCTAGCGCTCGGCGGCGGCGAACCCATCGACCGTAGGCATGGCCTCGAATAGACACCATGGCGCGTATCGTGGGACACAATGTTCCAGCGGATAGCAGTACGAAGCGATGGAGTCGTGCAAGGGCGCACGCATGCGCGCAGCCCACGGCCGACCCACGGCCGACAGAAAAGTCGACCCACAGAATCACTCTGTGGCAGGTCTCGTGGGTTTGAGTTTTCTGTATTTTCTTACAGTCGCGGACCCACGAGATACCCACGAGATACCCACCAATCGACCCACAGAATCCCTCTATTGTCCTCTCCGGACAAGAACAACAGTGCACTTGAAAACTTGAAGAATGTTGTAAACTGCGTACTTGACATGGAGTTCTCCCCACTCTTTTCGTGCTGAAGTCGACTGTTAATTGAAATTGTCTGAGCGCATCAAAACGGTTGGTGCCACCCCGACCGTCGGCCGCGACCGTTGTCAGCACCGTCGGCCCGTCGTCGCGGTGCCCGCCACCGTCGTCTCGATTCGCGCCGGTGCTCCGTGCTGTGCTGGCAATATCTCGGGTACGTTAGCGTCTATGTGTGAGCCGTTTCTGAGAGGGCTGGCCGGGGGGTCGGGGGAAGGCCACACTGGAGGGTTGTGAGGGGCGTGGGGTGATGACCAGGGGTGAGGGGGCTGGATGCCTCCCGTGGTGATTTTGTATCTGCATGCCAGCGTCTCTTTGCATTTGCTAAAGCATTTTCTTGGTGACATCCTCCGTGCTTCGTTGTGTGATCTGGCACTGTGGCGGGCCTGCATCGCGTCCTCCTACATGTCTCTCCGTCCCCGCCCGGTACTCCCTGCTTCGCCTCCCACCTACTCGTCATCCATACAGAGTGGAGCCTAGGGCGTAGCCCAGCGGCGTCCTTCACGCGTGTATTTTTTCCCTGACAGCACGGAGGAGGCTTCGTCGGAGAGCGGCGGCGGTCGGGGACGAGGGGCCAGAGTACAAATATGGCGTGTGCTTGGATATTTTACACATAGGGAGTTCGCGCAGAGGCATTGTCTTCTTCCCCGCACTTCGGTTAGACTCCCCTTAAGCAGGCTGCACTCCCCCGTCTGCCACCGCACCATGAACACGATCACCCCTGTGTCGCACCTAGCAACGTGCATCAGGCTGATGTCGGCGACGAAGACGAAGGCGCGTCGACGGGACCGCATGACCATTCAGAGATTGATTCTTTCGTGCAAGTCTCTTGCGTTGCAGCCAATCAGATGGTAGAGAACTGTAAAGATCGTCTGTTATGTTCGCCGGACTGTTGCGCAACACCCAAGGAGGCCAGTCGGGCCCGGCTGTTTCCTGACGTTTCTCGGGGATCGCGGGCGATCCGCCGCGATCCACAGTCGGTTCCGGCGCCCAGAGGTGCGACTGGTCCCACCAGGATTGCCGGACCGACCGATCCGCGGATAATCAGCTGACATGCCAGGGTCGGGACGAGAGAGGTGCGCAACTGTCTACCTCAGAGCGTTCTCCTTCAGACTTTCAGAGCGGAATTCCAACCAAATCGCGCGTTGCAGAGGCATGAAGGAACCGGCCATGATACATTTATCCAAAGCCGCCACAGCTTTCGAACAGTCTGTCCTCAGATGTAATTTGAACTCGTGCTTATTGACAGTCATTCCGTACTTCGGAGGCCTCAGAGTTGTACATGAGCACTGTTGTTCTTGTCCGGAGACAACATCAGCAATATGATTAGTGGAAAGCCACATTGGTCCGACAACCGCGCCCCGCAGTCCGCCGCGTCGCGGGGTAGGAAAGGGGTCTCTGGAGCATCTTCATGCGGGGGGCGTGGCCGCGCCACTCGTTTGCTCGCGAGCGACCCGACGACCGCCCGCGCGGCCCCTCGGGCGGTGCGGTCGTGGCCCGACCGTCGCTCGCGCGGGCCGCAGCCAGCAGCACTGCGGCCGCGCCCACGCGTGCCGCGGCTCGGCCACCCGTCAGCGGCGGCGCCGTCGCCGACCGCCAGCACAGCACGGTGCGAGCCCGGACTGAACGCCGCCGTCGCCGCACAGGCGCGAGCTGTCAAACACCGCCTTCGCGGGCGCGTGTGCCGCTGGGTGCGGCTGCGCACGGTCTTCGGGTGGCCGGTGCGGGGGGGGGGCGGCGGGGTGCGGCGCCGTCGGGTGCTGCTGGTGTGCGCGCAGGGGGGTGGCACACCCACACCACCAAGTGAACCACACACGGCGCACGCATCCCCAGGACCGACTGCTATGTACTCCTCAACTCTACTAGGCTCCTCTTCTGGCCAGGCCGGGGGTGGGTGGGCGGCGGAAGGCGAATCTCTGCGAAGGCCTTTGTCGATTTCGCGCTAATTTTATTCACACGATGTACCTGCCCAAGCGTACTTGGCTGGCGACGTGGGGTGATCGCATGCTGATGAGGTGCGTGCATGCCCGATGAGGTGCTGAGGCGTCATTGCTTTTAGCTTAAATCCTGCGCTCTTTCGGAAACCCGTACCATTTTCTGGGCAAACAATCGTGATGCCGGCTGGCCGAGACACTGACCATCTAGGGGGGAGCCGCGCGGGGCCCGCGGAGAATCTGCCGATCCGCGGCTCCTTTCGCGACTGGGGTGCTGCAAGCGACGCCAGGTTCGGGCCCGGACACGCGCGGCGCACTCCCATCCGCACGCCGCAGCCAGCCCGTGCCTGTGTGGGCGGGCGCTGACTGACGGCCGGCGGCCGGGGGTGGGTGGGCCGTCTGGTGCACCAGACGGCCCACCCACCCCCCGGCAGCGCCGGCTCGCGCTCGTGCGTGTGCGGCGTGCTGAGCGGTGACGCTATGGCATAACTGCCACCGCTCAGAGTTTTGCTCAGGAGGGTATCCAGAAGGATGGGGGGGGGGGTGGGGGCGGCCGACAGGCGCACCGACCGACCGCCCCGCTGCACTGCGTTGCAGCCACATCAGCTAGCAGCGGGGGCGGGTGAGCGAGGCAGTGTCGACAAATGGAACCGCCGCTGCCGGCTGGCCGCCTCTCCATCCCGACCGGTCGCATGCGCAGACTCTTCCGGTCTCGGCCGCTCTTCCCCCCGCGGCGCCGCCGTTGTGCTCGTCCGGTTCTGTCGCCTTGGAGCTTGGCTACCGCTTCTCCTCTGCCGGGGGAGACTTGCGTGGCTCCAGGGTCTGTCTCCGCACTCTCTTTCTGTGGGCGGACCCTCTGCTCGGTGGGCCTCGCCTCCTAGCTCTCCTTATGCGCCCCACCCCCCGCCTCCTGCCTTCCCGTCACCACTCACACCGCCACCCCCGTCTCCACCCCTGCCACCCCCAACCGCCATCAGGGCCCTGCATGCCTCCCCGACGGCTGATCAAGATGGCGTAAGCCATCAGCGTGTACTAACTGTAAGTGCTACGGCCAAGGCGGCAGCTCAAGCGGCGGTGCAGGAGTTCTACCCGTCCCCGTCGCGTGAGACGCGACACGCGATCGACATTGCCGCATCCGCGGCATCCGCCGCAGCCGTGGCTTCAAACAAGATCATCGGGCCTTCTGAGACTGGCCCTCCGCCTCGAGCCACGAGGGGCGGCGCTGGTACGATGCGCAAGCCGCGTAAATCGTTAACGATAGACTAAAAGCTCAAGATGATTGAGATGAAGGAGTCAGGCGCATATAGCACGTGGGCAGATATCAAAGAAGCATTTCCCAAGTCCGTCTCGGAGACGGCCATTCAAGATGCGTGGCGTCAACGTGAGACCCTCCGCGAGCGGTCGAGGGAGGAGCCGGGGACCACAAGGCGGCCCCGGCGATCTATGTTTTCGGACGTCGACCTTGAGTTGCGGCGGTGGTACAACATTTGTACCGGGCTGGGAGCAGAATCCGTGCCCCTAACGATGGCGGTGTTGCGCCAGCGAGCAGAGGAGATTGCGGCCAACCTCGGAGTTATAGGATTCTCCGCGTCCGCGGGCTTTGTGCGCCGGTGGGCGAAGCGGCACAACCTCGTGAATATTTCCCTCTGGGGTACCGGCGCGTCGGCAGCGGCTGCCGTGGAGGCCTTGCGGCAGCGGATGGAAGAGATCCGGGTTCAACTCGAGGCGTTCGACACGGAGCAGGTTTATAGTATGGACGAGACCGGTATCTACTTTCTGTGTTTCCCAAACCGCGCGTACGTTTCGGCGGGCAGCAGACAACGGGCTAGGGGCAGCAAGGCCATGAAGAACTAGGATCGCGTGACCCTGTTGCTTGCAGTCAATGCTACGGGGTCTCACAATATTCCAGTGGCAGTAATTGGCAAGGCGGCGGTTCCCTTATGCTTTAAGTCCCCTCGAGCCCGATGCCCTCTTCCCTACTTCTCGCAACAGTCGGCGTGGATGGATGGCGAAGTGTACGAGAAATGGTTTAACACCGTCGTTGTACCGGCTGTCCGGGCAAGAACACGGCTACCCTGTGCCCTCGTCGTCGACAATTGCGGAACACACGGCAAGCTCGAGCACCCACAAGTCGCTATTTGCCCTCTCCCACCTAACGTCACGTCCGTGCATCAGGGTCGTTCCGCACCGGGCTCTTTTGCCGGTATCGCGGTATGCGGTATACGGTATCGCTCAGCCATTGGCCACGGCTGGCCACGTTGACAACGTGTGGGCGGCCCGATACCGAGCCCGCAATCTAAGAGAAGGGGTTGGTGAATCGCGGTACGCATAAAGAATACGGCACCGCCCTACAGATTTGATGAAATTAATTGAAAGGGACTTGAGTTCTTTCTGTTGAGTGATTTCCATTCCGAGATCTCCATAAGGTGCACACCAGCGGCGCTTATCGAAAAGAGAAGCGCTCCGACTGCCACGGGTAGATCCCTGGCCCCCGCGTGCGCTCACCACGAGCTGTTTCCAGCCCCCCCAGCGCAGCCACTTCGTCTGCCCAAATGAGGCGCTCATACGCCAAATCGCGCTTGCGAGCCTGCACATGCAGGCCCAGCTTCGACCGAGCCAGCACAAGCGCCAAGACAACGCGTTGCCGTCTCCGACGGCGCCGCTCAATTCGCGTGGCCGAGTCGGGGCGGCCGCCCAGGTGGGGGGGG
>Ga0209093_1002248_pt1 | contig 10860 bp, 4 predicted proteins | sample SidtaG_4_FD_187450 | JGI IMG/M metagenome (GOLD analysis project Ga0209093, IMG submission 187450) | Marine algal microbial communities from Sidmouth, United Kingdom - Sidmouth_Male1 metaG (SPAdes) (version 2) | ecosystem: Host-associated > Algae > Red algae > Unclassified | place: Sidmouth...
GGGGGGGGAGGGCGCATACAAGGACGCTGCTCGAGGAGGTGCTTTCCTGGTGTCACGGTGTGCACCCCGACGTGTCACGCCCGGTGCAGCCGCGGCAGCTGCGGTGGCGGCTGCACCCTCCGCCGAGGACCGCGTGAGGGCCCCGCTGCTACGGACGGGGGGACCCCCCGGGCGGGAACCCAACCGACAGAAACGCGCACGCGCTGACACGTGCCAGAGCCGAGCGGGACCCATGTGCACCCGCGAGGCCGTGGCGGCGGCCGCCCACCCGGTCCCCCTGCCGAGGCAGATCGGTAGTGGTGCTGGTCCCGACACCACTTCTTGGGGGGGGACCCGCGCCTTTGGTTTCCCTGCTTGCCGACGGTGGGGGGGGGGGGTGGGTGGACCTCGACTGTGACACACCGGGTGTCGAGTGTACGGCACCCGGGCGGCCGGGAGGTCCTCGAATGACTCCTTCCTGACAGCGTCGACGCGCTGGTTGCCCCGATGGAGCGATCAGAGGACGATTCACGCACGGGTATTCCTGGAAGCCGGGATCTGTAGCTGTTGGGAGGGTCCCCTCCCGTGCCTCAAGAACGCAGCTTTTCCGTACAACACGGCCCGTGGTCGACCACGAAATCCCAGCATACCGGGTCATCCTTGATGGCTGGCAGATCCTCGGGGGGTCCATACAGAAGGGCATTGCAAGCTCATGGGCACGACCTTGCAGACAACGAACAGCTCGGTGAGGAGTCATAGAAAGAGACAGTTGAGTATAATCGTCGCCCAAATGGTTGGATCGCCGGTTCTGGAACCTCGGCATAAAAGAAGCGTGGACCGGGCTCAGAGGCCTACCGGCGACTGCCGGGCATCGTGCTGCGCGTCACAGCCGGAAGCATGCGAGGTCGGCTAACGGAAGTTGCGCGAATGGCCGACGCTGTGGGCCACACGGTCACCTGTGCTGAAGCCGACGAGTGTAAATGGCCGCTCAGCACTCACTTTGATACAACGCGGAGAAGCACACAGCACCTCGCTCTTGCACCGTCCAGGGGGGTGTCCAAAAGAGGGGACGGGCAGCGCAGACCACATTCACGGCCATTTTCCAGCCCGGGGCTGCGCTTGCAAGGACACGTCCCAACCAAGCCTGATGACTGGACCGGTCTCGGTGGTGACGGTGGCGCCCTACGCCCGACAGGCGGTGCTTCTGTGCCGCTACAGAACTCTTATGACCAGAGGACACACGACGTCGAGTCTGGACGTCGGATCAACCTATGGTTCTTTTCCGAATTCCGAGTCGCCCAAACAAGAACAAGACAGGATAGAAACGTGATATGATTGGTGCACGTCAGGTATCTTTGCACTCATTGGCTCCGCCTTCTGTTTCCGCCAGAGTTGTTCCTATTTGTGTGGGTCAAAAATCAGAAGACAGCAATACAGACCAGACGAAGTTCTCACAGCCGGACTACTTTTTTTCATAAATCATCCTCCAGTAGAAAGTCCGCCAGGAAGTTAGATAATGACCGCTCGGATGCTGTCAGCCCCTCGGGTTGACGTTGTGGTCTTGCTTGTTGTGTCCTCGGCTTCGTCGTCGTGGCGCCACACCCCATCCGCCCAACAACTGACGGCTGCTCTTTGTCCTTCAGTACCGGAACCCCATCTTGCACATCATGGCAGCGACTGCTCCTGCGGGGGTGGTCGAACGTGAGCCGGCGCTCCCGCAGACAACCATCGACACAGGGCACGCCGACATGATTGTACGTTTGTCGTTTGAGGTGGTTGACGTCAGGAAGGGCCTCTCTTTGCTGGTCATGCTCTTCAAACTCACTTCGGTGTTACTTCTTTTGTCCTCCTTTATGATGTAGACGAGGTATGGTCGTTTTGAGCTCTGATGGCTGACACTGTCTTGTCTGCATTCGTGACTTGCGCTTTGTGTTTCGTTGTACTACTCTGTGGGTGCTTCATCAATCTTGTACTGTACTGTCTTGCGCCCGCGCAGCATGATTCCCAGCTGGACTACTATGGGCTCCGCCTGGCGACTGCCTCCTCCGACCGCACCGTCCGCATATTTTCCCCCACGGGTGGGTCACCTCCCCAGCACACGTTGTCGGCAGAGCTAGTCGGTCACGACGGCCCCGTCTGGCAGGTGTCGTGGGCGCACCCGTCTTTTGGGGGCCTCCTTGCGTCAGCCGGCTTTGACGGCCGTGTCATCCTGTGGAAGGAGGACGTGGCGACGAGCACTTGGCGGCGAGCGTACGAGTACAGCTGGCACGCCAGCTCGGTCAACTCGGTGGCGTTTGCGCCATCTGCCTATGGGTTGGCCTTTGCCTGCGCCTCCTCCGACGGCTTTGTGTCGATTGTCACCCACAACCCGGCCGACGGCACGTGGAACGACGTACGGGTGTCGGACGCCGCTGACGGGGGCGCGCAGACGCACGCGCTCGGCGCCTCCTCCGTGTCGTTTGCGCCGGCCACTTTTGGGGGCCTCGGGGAGCCCGACGGCGCGCTGCCCCCGCTGCGCATCGTGACGGGTGGCTGCGACGCGCTCGTCAAGGTGTGGAGCCGTACCGCCGACGGCGCGTGGGTGCGCGACGGGCCCCCGCTGACCGCCCACCGTGAGTGGGTGCGGTCGGTCGCGTGGGCGCCGTCCATTGGCGGCGGCCGCGACGTGATTGCGTCGGGGGGACAAGACAAGCGGGTGGTGGTGTGGACGCGCGGCGACAGTGGCGGGTCGTGGGACAAGAAGGAGCTGCCGGACTTTGGGGCGCCCGTCTGGAGCGTGTCGTGGACGCCCGCGGGGGGGGTGCTGGGGGTGGCGTCGGGCGACAGCAGCGTCACCATGTGGAAGGAGGGTGAGAGCGGGTGGGCGCTGTTGAATCGCCTGGATGAGCCAGAAGCGAAGTAGTAGAGAGCCGCGGGGACCCTGTTTTCTCTTTTTTTTTTCTGTACATTCGTCCTTCTCGACCTACCCGCTCGGTCACATCTTTTGACCCTCGTGTGCGCGTTGAGGACCGGTGCTTGACTCGGAGGAGCCGCAGGACCCTGATTTCAAACGTTACACTTTGCGCACGCACGTTTGATTCCCCACATACTCAGGAGCGCAGCACACACCAAGAGGGCGGTTGGATAGCGCAGGACTAGCCCGAATGATGTACAACAGCTATCGTCCGCATAGTATCTCGACGGAGCGCACCGACCGCGGCAGTCCTGTCTGGCACGCGGCCAAACCATGCGCACGCGGCACCAGCAATGTTAGCGGCCACGATGCACCGCTCAGGGTACCACCCCCCCCTTACCAGCTCCATTCCCACTCCCCACACCTCCGCTCCCGTTTGACGGCGTCCCCTTCCCGCCCGCCGTGGCGCTCTGCCCCCCCCACCCCCCCGCGCCCTCCCCCCCCCACTCCCCCATCTCCGCCTCCATACACCGCTCGTGGCGCATGTGGAGCGCCGGCACGGCCACGCCCGGCGCGCCCACCACCTTGGCCGGCACGCCCACAACCGTCACGCCCGGCGCCACGTCCTCCAACACGAGGGAGCACGCGCCGACCTGCGCGCTCGCACCCACAACCACCGGCCCGAGGAGCGTGGCCCCCGCGCCGACCAACACCCCATCCCCAAGCCGCGGGTGCCGCACCCCGTGCTTCTTCCCACTCCCGCCGAGCGTCACCGAGTGCAGCAGCGACACGTTGTTGCCGAGGACGGCCGTTTCGCCAATGACCAAGCCGGTGGCGTGGTCCCAAAACGCGCCCCCGCCCACCACCGCGGCGGGGTGGATGTCGGCCTGCAGGCGCTTGCTGACTTGGGATTGGAGAAAGTAGGCGAGCGGCCGCCGGTCCGTCCCCCACAGCGCGTGCGCGACGCGGTGCGCTTGGAGCGCGTGGAAGCCTTTAAAGTAGAGCAGCGCGTCGATGAGCTGCGTGCACGCGGGGTCCCGCTCCATAAACGCGAGGAGGTCCAACCGCAGCGTCCGGTCCATGACGGCGGCGGCGGCGGCGGCGGCCGCCGCCGCCGCCGCCGGCCCCGCCTTGACTTCGATCGTCGTGGCCCAGCCGGTGGTCGGGTGCCCGGTCGCCGCGGCGGCCCCGCCCCCGGCGAGGGCCTCCCGACACACCTCCACGAGGAGCGTCGCCGGCATGGCGGCCGACGCGAGCTTGTTGGCCAAGTGAAACGCGAGCGCCGACGCCAGCGTCCGGTGATTGAGCACCGAATTGAAGAGGAAGGAGGCGAGCAGCGGCTCCTTGGCCGCCGCCACCCGCGCTTCGGCTTGCATCGACTGCCAAAAGAGGTCGGTCGCCTCCAAGCCGGGCGGCGGCTGCACCGCCCACCCACCGCCCCCATCCAGGCCGAGCGTCGCACGCAGGGCACACACGTACTCGTCCTTGTTGGCCACCCGCTGGCCGCCGACCGTCTCGACGGGCGCGGGCGCGCGCGTCGACGGCAGCGCCGCCGACGTGGGGCGCGCCGCCGCGCCGGCGCCCGTGGCCGACGCGCCCGACGCGGGCTCCACAGCGGACATGGATGGGGGGCGTCGCGTCGACCGCGTGGCGGCGGCGGGGGGGCGCGCCGTCCGCCCGTCACGGCGGGTCGGCGCGAGCGTCGCGGGCGCCGAGGGAACCGGCGCACCCACCCAGCGGCGCGCCGGCAGCGCCGCAGAAGCAAACGCCAGGGGACTCCCTCTCCTCTCTGCTCGCGGCCGTGCCGACACGTCGACCATGGCGACCAGCAGCGCCGTCGGCGGGATGGCAACGGGGGCGGCGCCGGCCTCCCGGACCGCGGGCGGGGGCGCACCACGACGACGCGGCCGAGGCCGCGCAGGGTCCGTCGTACGGGACGCCACTCGCGTGGCGTACGCAACTCGAGAGAAATGGGATGGAAGATGCCGACTGAATCGACGCGCCGGTAATTATATTGAAGTGTTGTGCAGTACCAAAGACTTGAAACCCGTCGCAATTCGAAGACTGCGCGAGCCCACTGGTCACTAGTCGAGCAACCACCGCCAAACGGCTGACGCGTCCGCTCAACAAGCGGAACACCTGTGGGGGCCCTCGGGCAGGAACACCGCGCCGGCCACGGGCCAGACGTCAATCTCGGCGTCATCAGCGGGGCCTCTACGGCGCCGTGTGCGGTCGGGGCACGGCTTGAACCAAAACGCTCGGGGGCAGCCGCCGAGCGCCCAAGCGCCCGCACCGCAAACAGCACAGCTTCGTGCGAGGGCTCACCCGAGGGAGACAAACCATCTGCCAGGCGGCAGCCGCCCATCGGCTCCCGCTGCAGAAAGCTGCCAGCCCGCCTCCAAAACAGCCGCAGCGATTGCCGTCGCCCACTGTCGGCAGGCTGGCCGCGCTGATCGGCGCCGACGGTGGGCGTGTTGCTGCTTGCACGGCAAACGCTGGAACCGTGTGTGTTTGGCCACGGCGAGCGGGTGCCCCACCCCACACCGCTGGCAAAGGGGGGGGGGTGGACACGAATGGTCCCAGGGTGTCGCAGCGGGGCACGCGGGTAAGCACACACCCGTGCAACAGTGGAAGAAGCCAGCGTCCCGCGCCGCGCCCGCCGCACCCCGTTCAACGCTGGAAGTTCCAGCGCACGCTAGCTAGCGACACGGGCCGCTGACGACCGCGCTTGCCGATCGCGTGGTGGGCACAAGCGCGCGGAGCCCGCCGCCGAGGCCCCCCCCCCCCAACGGGAGCCGATTCGGCCCACACACCCCGCGTGTGTGCCACCACCGCCGCCGCGTCAGCCGTGTGCACGCGCGTGCCGCACACGCCCACACGTTGCCGCCACCAACAGGTACAGGAGTGCAAGCTTGTGCCAACAGCCGGTGGGATCGCAGCGGGTGCATCACGCCGCCACGCCCCCTCGCCCCCGGCGCGCCCTCCGAGGCTTGAAAGCCCCCCGCGCCGCGCCGGTGCCGTTGGCCGACGCCGCGTCCCCGTGTGCCGCCGCCGCCCCCCGACACCCAGCGTGCTCGCTCGCCGTCCCCGCTCTCGAGTTTGCTTGCGCCGTCTTTTTTCCCGCGCTCCACGCCAGCCGGCTGTCACTTCCCCCCCCGCACGCGGCCGCCCGCCACCCAGCCAGCTGCCAAGTGTCGCTACCCGCGGCGGTGCCGCGCCCGCGCGCCGACCCCGCGTCTGTGACGCCCGTGCACTGCGGGTTGCCGCGCTGCCACTCGCTGCCACCTGTGCCGCCGTGAGCCGTGTGCCCCCACACCCCCCCCCCCCCCCCCCCCCCCCCGCCCCCCCTGCGGACCGCATGGGGGCTGCTCCCGACACCCTCCCGGCGCCCGCCGGCGGGCGCCCCCCCCGGAGCTCCTCCTTCACGCGCTCCCGCGGCGTCCTCGGCGGCGACCTCCGCGCCGTGCCCGCCGCCGCCGCCCTCACCGCCTCGGGCGGCGGGCGCACGGCGAGCGGGGAGAGTGGCGACGGCTCGCGCGGCGCCTTCCTCTCCGCCGCCCAAACGGTCGAGGCGATGCTGCACTCGCCGACGGGGGGGAACGCCCGCCCCCCCGAGCCTGCCCCCCCGCCCCCGCTCCATCCGCGTCCGCCCTCCGACGGTGGGGCGCTGTCGGGGCCCCTCCCCGCGTGGGTGATCATCCGCCGCACGGGGCGGGGGGGGGAGGCGCGCGTCAAGGTGCGCCCGGTGCGCATGATGGCCAATGGGGACGTCATTGTGCGCCGCAAAGTGTCGGGGGGGGACACGTACGACGAGCAGCGCGTGCGGCAGCACCGCGTCGTGTACGTGGGGCCCGAAGAGGAGGTTGGGGGGCGGGGGCACCGGCCGGTCGTGGCGGCGCCCGCCCCAAAGTCGGCCCCGCCCCCACCGCCGCCGCCGCCGCCGCTGCCGCCGCCGCCGCCACCGCCGACGCGGCCGCCGCCCGGCATGTCCCGCCGCCGCGACGAGGCGGCGGCGGCGCCCCCCCGCGGGCCGCCCATCACGCGCAGCCGCCTCGCGGCGCTCGACGCGGCGCACGAGCCGACCGGCGCCACGGTCGCGCCGGTCATGAGCATGGCCTCGTTGGAGCACCGCGACTCGGAGACGGCCTCGGCGGCGACGAGCCGCACGTCTGCGTCGACGGCGGCGGTGATGCGGGGCGTGCGCGACGGCGCGGCGGCGCGCGGGCGCGCCGCCGAAGCGGCGGCGGTGGCCGACTGGCGGCGGCGGCAGGCGGCGGCGCCGCCACCGCCGCCGTCGCTGCCGCCGCCGCCACCGCTGCCGCTGCCGCGGGAGGCGAGGGGCGGACGCGGCGTGGCGGCGGGCGGCGCCGGCGGGGACACGGTCGGGCTGCTGCCGCTTGCGCGGCCGGCGGCGCCCGACGTGCCCCGCTCGGGCGCGCGGCCGCTCGGGCGCGGCGCCGCCGCTGCGGCCGTGGCCGCGACGGCCGCGCCGGTCGGCGGCGCCGCCGGCGGCGCGTCGGGCGGGCCCGTCGTCCGCACGGCGGGCGCGGGCGAGCACGACGCGGGGCCGCCGGCGCTGCAACGCACGCCCGCGTCGCTGTCGCTCCTCGACGCGCTCGCGCCGCCGCCGTCGGGCGCGCCCGGGAGTGGGGGGGGGCGCCGCGGCAACGCCGGCGGCCGCGCAACGCCGCCGCCGACCGCCCGGCCGACGGCGGGGGCGGCGGCGGTCGGCCACCGCCGACCGGCGCAGCCGTCGTGGACGGGCCTGCCGCCGGCGCTGACAAAGGCGCCGCCGCCGACGCTGTTTGTGGAGGAAGCCACCCCCGGGCCGCTCGGCAGCGCCAGCGACGGGGAGGCCGTCCGGGCGGTGCCGGCCAGCCCCGAGTGGGGCGGCGGCCAGCTGCGGCGGCTCGAGGTGCCCGCGGCCGCCGCCGAGGGGGGGCGGGGGGGGTCCCCCGCTCGCCCGACCGGCGCGGCATTGACGCAGACGGCGCTGCAAGCGCCCGGTCACGGCTTGGCCACCGACGCAGACCGCACGTCGTCGTGGGTGGCGCAGCACGCGGCGGCGACGGCGGCGGCGGCGGCGGCAGCGGCAGCGGCGGCGGCGGCGGCGACCAAGCCCCGCCACCGCGTGCCGCACGTGCACGGGGAGCGGCGCACGAGCCACGACGCGGCGAGAGCGGCGTCGTCGCCCAAAGGCACCCCGCCGGCAACGCCCGGGCACGCCTCGCCCGCCGTCGTGCCGTCGCCGCCGTCCCCTGCCGGCGCCTCCGCGTCGCCCACCGACCGGCGCGGCCGCACCACGGCCGTCGACGGTGGCGGCCGGCGCGATGCGGCCGACGGCGCCACGCCGTCGCACCGCCGCCGGCGGTCCCCCTCCCCCCCTCACGGCGGGGCGGTCCCCCGCGACGTGGACGAGGTCCCCCACCCGCACCCGCCGCGGCAGCCGTCAGACTTGGAGGCGACGCCGCCGCACGCGGCCGAGCACGCGTGGATTGTCGGCGCGAGCCCGTCCATGCCGACCCGCCACGCGGCGCGGCGGCGGGAGGCGGTGGCGGGGCGCCGGGGAGGGGATCGCGACGGGGGCGGCGGGAATGGTAGCGGCCGGCGGCGGCACCGGCAGCAGCGACCGGCCGACGCGTCGGCGGCGGCGTCGCCCAACTGGGAGCGTGGTCGCGGTGGCGGCGACGGCGACGGCGGCGGCGGCGGTGGCAGCAGCAGCGGCCACGCCCTACCGCGGTCGGCGACGGCCCCCTCCAGCCGGCCACAGGTGACGGCGTCCCCCCCCGCTCGGGTGCTCGTGGCCGAGGCCCCCCCCCCCGCGTTTCTCGCCGGCGGCTCCCGGCGCGGGCGGTCCCCCACCCCCCGATCGAGGCCCGCGGGCGTGACGCAGCCGCGCCCCCTCGGCGGCCCCCTGCCCGGATTGCACCCCCCCTCGGCGACCATCCACCCCCCCCAAAAGGTCTCCTTTGCGCCGCCCCCCGCGGACACGCCGCAGCTCGCGCCCGGCGTCTTTATCGAGTCCCCCCGGGTGCCCCGCGCGGCGGTGCCCGCGGACACGGGCAGCCGCAGCAGCCGCGCCGTGTCGGCCGAAGCGCGTAAGGAGCGGCGGTCGGGCAGTGGCTTGCGGGGCAGCGGCGATTTGCGGCGCAAGAGCGCCGAATTGTGGCGCTCCGTGTCGGGCCGCCTCCGCTGGTTTGGCGCCGACGGCGGGGGGGCGGGCGGCCGCGGCGGCGGCCGCAACGTGGCCGTCGACGTGGGCGGGTTGGCCGACTTTCGCGAAGCGGGCGCGGCGCTGGACCGGCGGGAGGAGGCAACGTCGCCGCGGCCGTGGTCGGGCGCCGCCGCCGCAGACGACGAGGCCGAGGCGGAGCGCGACCGCGCGCAGCGGCGGCGGCGGCGGCACGAGGCGCGCCGCGCACGGCGGGCGGCCGAGGCGGCGGCCGAGGCGGCGTCTGGGGCATCACCCGCCCCCTTTCCCCATGACGTTGACGTGCAGCGGCGCCGCCGCGACGCGCGGCGGAGCGGGGAGCTGAGTGGCGCCGCCGAGGAGGCGTTTGGGCCGTCCCCGTCGGGCCCGCCGCCCGGCAGCCGCGCCGTCGACGGGGGCGGGTCGGGCTTTTTCCGCCGCCGCCGCCGCCACAGCGGCGTCGGCAGCGGCGACGATGGCGCCACGTCGGGCGCGGCGAGCAGCGGCGACGGCGGCGGCGGCGGCGGCGGCGGCGCGTTGCTGTCGCCCGCCCTCTTCCGCCGCCGCCGGCCGAGCGGCGTCGGTTCGGGCACGACGAGCGGGGAGGAGGGTGGCGGCCCGCTGGGGGCGTCCCTCTTCCGCCGCCGCCGCCCGAGCGGCGTCGGCGGCGACGACGCGTCGGCGGCGACCGGCGAGGAGGTGGGGGCGGGCGCCGCCGCCGCGCCCCCGCGGGGGGGCAGCTTCCTCCGCCGCCGCCGCCCGGGCGGCGCCGACGGCGGCGGCGCGGCGGCCGCGGCGGCGGGCGGGGCGCAGGGGGCGCCGGGGGGCGCCGCCCCCCCCGCGCGGGGCCCCAGCTTCCTCCGCCGCCGCCGCCCGAGCGACGCCAACGGCGGCGGCGCGGCCGGCGCGGCGGGCGGGGGGGGCGCCGCGGGCGCCGCCGCCGCGCCGCCGCCGCGGGGGGGCAGCTTCCTCCGCCGCCGCCGCCGCAGCGGCGTCGGCAGCGGCGTGAGTGGGGAGGAGCGGGAAGGGGCCACCGCCCCGTCGTCGCCGCCGCCGCGGGAGCGCCGGCGGGACCGCAAGGAGCGGGAGCGGGCCGCCGCTGATGCGGCCGCGCGCCGCCGCGCGCCGGCCGCCGACGCGGACCCGCCGTCGCCGTCGGCGGCGGCGGCGGCGGCCGCCGCCGTCCGGGCGCGCGGCGGGCCTGCCGAGGCGGAGGAGGGCGCGACGACGGACGGCGGCCGCCGGTCGAGACACTGGGACGGCGGCCGCCGCGACGGGGGGGGCGCGGAGCGCCGGGAGCGGCGGGGGGAGGGCGGTGGCGACGCGCGGCACCGGCGGCACCACCGGCGGGAGGGGGTGACGGGCCCGCGGCAGAGCGGCATCTTTCGCGTGTGACGGCAAGCGTGTGGTGGGGGAAGAGGGGGGGCACTGGGTGGGGCGGAGGGGCGAGGCGGACCAAACGACGGCGATACACGGGCCGACGGCATGGGGGCGGGGACGTGGTTGGCCGTCGGTGTAGGGGTTGGGTGTTTTGTAGAGGGGGCGTCTGTGATTCTTGCTTGTGCCTCTCCCACGGACCGAGCGTCGTGGGTCCAGAGAGACCTGGAAACGTGTATTTTCTTTGTTTGCTGCCTCTGGTCCGACAAACGCGCGCCCGGCCGGGCCGCGCCATTCTTCATTCCTACGGGTGGCGCCGCGCGCGACCACCACCGAGCGCCACCGCCCACCGACGGCGCGGCGCTGCGCTCCCCAAAAGGGCACCGCCCCGCGGGCAGCCCGTCGAGACACCCCACGCACG
>Ga0209093_1002250_pt1 | contig 10857 bp, 7 predicted proteins | sample SidtaG_4_FD_187450 | JGI IMG/M metagenome (GOLD analysis project Ga0209093, IMG submission 187450) | Marine algal microbial communities from Sidmouth, United Kingdom - Sidmouth_Male1 metaG (SPAdes) (version 2) | ecosystem: Host-associated > Algae > Red algae > Unclassified | place: Sidmouth...
GGGTGGTGACCACGGCGACTCGACCGTTCCTCCCCTCCTCTCCGACAGTCGATACCTTCTCCCCCCCCCCCCCCCCCCCCCCCCCCCCCCCCCCCCCCCCCCCCCCCCCCCCCCCCCCCCCCCCCCCCCCCCGGCTACCCCCGCCCCCCCGCGCTCCCCCGGCACGCACGATGCGTCCTTGTCCAGCCCCCTCTTCCCGCTCTCCCCACGATAGTGATCATCAGGCTGTGGCGGGGTACGTGCTTCGTTCCATGTTCCTTGGAATCGCGTGTGTTTCTTCGACTCCGTCTCTGGTGTCCCGTGCAGCGCTTTTCGAGTGCGGTCGAGTGCACGGCCACTGACTTTCGACTGCCTTTTTCGGATTTTCGTGTGTGTACGTTGGACGTTCTGTACTCTTTTCGTCCTGTTCGATTCTGCCTAGGACGGCCGAAGCGGAAGTCGACCAGGGATCGCGGGAGGGTCAGGAAGCAGCCAATAGTGGAGTTGGTGCGCCGCGCACAGAGAGGGGGGGGGTGTGTCGTTGTGGGCCGGTTCATGCACGGAGAGGGACGTCGGACCGCGGGGATTTGACTCGCGTGCAGCACGTCGCGCGTGGGAGTTTCCAGTGTCGTCCCGCCCTACATCCTTCTCCGTGCGATGGATGCCCCGTCCAGGGCGACCACGCTGCCCGGCACAGGTTTCTGCACAGTAGTCGTGGTGTGAGTGAGCACGAGGCTTTCCTTTCTCGCCGACGCGCTCGGCGGCAGGCCCGGGCTGGCGCCTCTTCGACTGACCTCTCGCCCGGTATCTCTTCTGGCCTTTTGAACGACCACGGGAACTGTCACGGAGAAGCGAGTCGATGGATCGGAGACCATGAGGACACTGAGAATAGACCTTCGACACACGTTCATGAAAATAATGCAACAGAGATAGAGAAACAGGAGCTAATACAATCGTTACAGCAAATGCAAGCGATGAGAGGAGAACTGCCCCGATTGAGACTGAGAGAGAAGAGGATGCGTCCTGAGGACTCCGCTGAGGAATCCACTGTAGGTAAGGGTTGCACCATGAACGATGTGCTTCGGTTCCGAAAAAGAATAGAAAGTGCGACAAACGCCCTCCCGTGTGCCTCCTGCGGCGTCATTCCTGACCCGACAACCATGTTTCTCTGCCGTTCGCGTCGGGCACAAACATGCGCGAGATGACAGGCTCAGAAAAAAAACCGCTACACTCTTGGAACCTCTCACAATGGACCGCCGAGATGACGGCACCTTCGATCCAGGCACGTATAGCACGTATTGTATATACACAGACGCGGTATGTCAAGTGACAGACACCATATGTCTGTGCACTCCATGTCGTGTCGGTCTGGGAAAGCGCCAGCTTCAACAGTACAGCAAGAGAAACGGATTTTACATGTTCGACCACTACCCTGATGAGCTCGCAATACTGCATCCGCTGAAGACTGCCCTTGTCAGCATAGTCCTTCCCACCAACCGAATGTTTCGAAGACGTTATTATCAGCAAACTCATGCCGTGGGTCAAACACTGATATTTTGGAACTCAACCCAGAGCGTCGCCCAAAGTCTGCCGTGTGCTCCAAATGATAGCAGTATCCTTCTTTTGACTGCTGAACATGGAAAAGGCGTGCTCGATGACACTCCACTGCGGGCCGCCGCCATCGCATCCGCGCTCAAGTATTTAGAAGGAAACAACGAACAATATGAGACCGTTGCGATCAACACTGAATCCATGCATGCGTTGGAGCGCACTTTGTGCTCTTTTCTCACAGAGAGGGATCCAGAACCTCGGGGCGAGGAAGGTATGAACTCGAGTGAAGCCCCACCTGTGGGTGGAAGTAGCCCGGAGGGCACACGGGACACTGTATTGCGCACTCCCTGTGTCCCAAGGGAACAACCGCTGCCATCCGCCGATGGTCAACCAACCACCGCAGACGATGTCGAGTCCGCTCTACGCGACGAGCAACCCAGATGCATCCAGAGGAACCGACTCAACCCAGCGTGAGTAGCAGACACTGAGACTCCACATGTATTCGTTGTTGGGGATAACGAGCAAAACACTCTGAGGAGTCTAGCACTGTTTTCGAGGAAAAAACCGACCATCCAACTCGGAGCCAGGTCATGGTGCACCGACAGTCATTGATCGGGGCTCATTGACATTCGTCAATGCATCCGAAGTTTCGAGTATGTACGAAAAAGCATTTCCAACTCTATTTCATCTAGGTTAAAGGTGAACCATCGTTCGAGCGCCCAATCAAGGTATCAGAAAACGAATTGATCACGCATTTGTTGAGACTCTATCACAGACGGTTTGCAACAAACGCACAGTTCGTGTACTACAGTCACTGTATGACTCAGCGGAGATGAGTAAATGGTGTCACGGCTACATTGAGCGAGTCAGCGACCTTGCAAGATGTGCTGACGCGACTTTTTCGAGCTCTCGAGGAAGGAGAAGCGCATTCTGTTGATTTGACCTTAACCCTTGAGACATGCGTGGAAAAGCTGACTCCTCAATTCTCCACAATAAAAGGTTCTCCAGGATTTTGGAGGCACGAAAGCAGAAAACTTTGGTCCACAGTATGCTCCCCTATCATGCAGAAGCCAACGTTTCTCATGACCCTGAGTGCGGCAGATACGTTTTGGATAGACTTTATGGCCAATGCTCTGCCAGAGAAGACTGATGGAGAAATTTCTGGCATGACAAGAACGCAGAGGAACGATATTCTGGCGGAGAATCCCGATCTTGCTGTATCACATTTCTATCATAGCTGGACAGCTCTTTGGGATGAGATTATCAATGGCGAGTCCAAACCTCTTGGACAAGTCGAAGACTTCTTCTCGCGAATTGAGTTTCAAGCAAGAGGATCGCCTCATGTTCACATGATGCTATGGATACAGGATGCCCCAGAGTGCTCAGGATTATCGGATGGACCGTTACCCAACGTTTTGAGAGCGTTCATCGACTTCAAATTGAGCACTAACATCTCTCCAGCAATGGCCGAGTTGGACATGTCATCCCTCAGGCACCTTTGCACAGTTCGAACGCCAGTCGCGACACCAGGCGACAAATATTTCGATGCTCATGTGCAGTCCCTAGCACGAGTAGCTCAGGTACATGAGTGCACGGAATATGGCTCTGATACGAAAAGGAGGACAGCATGCAGGTTTGGATTTCCGCAAGAGCTTCAACATGAATCCGTTGTGCAAACAGTGTTTCGTCACAATAAGACAAAGAAGGTAATATCCACTCAGCGGAATCACCCTCGAGTGAATGCATACAATCCGAGCATTTTGGGCTGCTGGGCAGGAAACATGGACATTCAATGTCTTGTGGATGCCTACGGCGCAGCCGTGTATACGGCGTCCTACGTTTGAAAACAAGAGAAGATCAAGAATTCTTCGCGAACGCTGTACAAGCTGTCTAAAAATGCTTCGAGTTTATCGGTCGAGCAGCAAAGTCGGAAGGTAATGATGGGCGTTCTGAACTCCAGAGAGGTCAGCATGCAAGAGGCACTCTGGACTCGGTCAGATCGTCCGTTTTGTAGATCCAGTCCAGAAGTGTTGACAGTGCCCGCCCTTCATCTTCAACTGAAGAACCCAGGAGAAAGAGACGAGGATGAATTTCAAAATGTTTTTGCTCGACCCGATGGGACAACACTGGCCACAAACAAGAACGTTCGTTTTTACGAGGACCGCCCAACATCGCGAGAGGGGTTATCTCCATTTGAGTGGCTAACCGATTTCACGTTGACAACACGGAAAAAGGACCTCGATCAATCGCTGAAAATGCTCGGTAGACGTGGTCAGAATGGCTCGTACAGGTATGCCACGAAGCGCTCAAGAAGAGCAGTTGTGTCCATCCGATATCGACTCGATCCTTCCCAGGCAGATACATCTGCGAAAGGTATACTTTTTCTGCTCACGCCATGGCGCTCATTGAGCCAAGTTCTTCCGGAGGGAACGACAGCACAGACACATCTTCGAAGTATGCTTATGAGCAGGGACCAGACCAGTGCCGAACATCCACGATTTATGGTTGAACATTACAAAGGATTGCACACGATGTCATCTGCTCTCGAGGCTCAGACAGAGATGGACACCGCTCTGGCTGCAGATAGACAAGATGTCGACCTAATGCCTGGAGCTGGAGAAAGCGACGACGAATCTACGTGGGGTTCTGAAAGCAATGATGATGACGAGGAGCAGGACCGGGCAGACGGAGAGAATAACTCCAACCTCCCAGCATTTGAGCAAAGACGAATGATCGGACGAAAGCTGATGAAGAAGTATCATAATCAGACGCAACTCGCACGCGAGAGCGTCAAGCGAACAGCGGAAATAATTAGGTGTCGTGGAGATGCACAAGAGGGGCTGGAAACCAATGATGCTGCGGCTTTGGAAGACACAGCGCGCCGAACGCTGGAGGACCGCGTGATATCTTTCAATCCAGAGCAGCTTCATGTGTTTAGAGAGTTCGAAAAAGACCTCCGGCGAGGGCTTCCGAGCAAACGCGTAGTGCTCGTTGGACCAGGTGGAACAGGGAAGTCATACCTGATCGATACAATGACTATGATGATTCAACAAAGGCTCGGGCCCAGTCAGGATCAGGAGAGTGGCACAACCCGTGGCAGCAGGCATACCCTGCTGGTTAAAACGGCGCTTACGGGCGTTGCTGCTTCAAATATTCGGGGTATTACTTTGCATTCGGCCTTAGAATGTGCAGGTCGATCAATGCTGACAGATATGACAGAGGCGACTCTTGTGAGGCTCCAACGGGACTGGAGGAGCGTAAAAGTTCTCGTAATCGCTAAAATAATCTTTGTGTCGGCCACCAGTCTGAATACCATCAGCCAGCGACTAGGTAGGGTGCTCCCTTCAGAATCCCATTTACCCTTCGGCGGTTTGCACGTCCTCATGTGCGGCGATCCATTCCAGTTGAGTCCAGTTGGTGCACGACCCTTGTGGCCTCAGAAACGTTGTCGCAATCGTCTGGTACATGAGCAGCGAGGCACAGATTTGTACATGGAGTGCGACGCATATTTCGAGTTGACTAAGGGTCAGCGGAACCACGGTCCATTCTACGACGCACTTTCCGCTGTCCGCGTGGGCAAGCCTACTGCAAGAGATATTCGGTATCTGAACTCAAGACATGATCGGACCTTGAAATCCGATGCGGGCGGCCGATGGACTGACAGCACAGTCATAGTGGGTACGAACAAGGAAGTCGATGCATACAACGGCGCGGCACTCTTGAGAGACTACTCGGAGTTGAATGACAAGGGACAGATATTAGTAAAGAGAACATCTAGATCGTGGACGCATGTGACACTTGGGAAGGAAAGTGATGGAGGTCGAGAGCGGACGCAACTAGAGAAGGAAGCTATGGTAAGAGGTTGCCTATCAAGAAGAAGATCACTCGGAGGAAAAGATCAGTTCGTACCAAATGCAATGAATCTGTATGTTGGCCAGCGTGTCATGCTCACGTACAACATGTGTGTAGAGTTGGGGCTGTTTAACGGAGGCACTGGAACAGTTTATAGGATACTTGGTGGACAAACTTGCGATCCTCACGAGTCAAAGGAAGAAGGAAGCAAGCGCATGGCTGCCGCAATCGACGAGAACGCCCCCCCACATGATATGCCCATTGTCTTGGTCCAGATGGACTCTTCCTGTTATCGTGGCCCGTCTCTGTCCTCCGTCACGCCCGGAGTCGTGGCAATATCCGCCGTTAGAAAACGTATCAAACTGCCCGCTGCAGCAGTCGTCTATCAGCTTCCTTTAGTACAAGCTAACGCATTCACTGTGCACAAGACTCAGGCTCTGACCATGAATAGAATCATCATTGACGCTTCTAAGTTTTTTGCACCCGCATCGTGGTATGTGGCCCTTCCCAGGGTTCGCAGTATTGAAGACGTAAGTCTCGTCCACCCAATCTCCAGCAGTGAATTCACTTCCAGGAGTCAGGTTGAGTCTATCCCGGACATTTTGGATCACCTTGCCGCATTTCGGATCCGATTTATCGGGTCCTTTCGACCAGGTGAGGTTAACACGGAAGACAGAGCAATTCTCTTGGACCCATACAATTAGGTGAGACTCAGGACCCAATCATAGCATCGTGATACGTGTCAGAGTTGATCCGTGTCGCCTCGGTGACAGTGTCTGCCTGACGGTGCATCAGGCAGGCGCGAGGACGGCCGCGAGGACGCGTGCGAGGACAGGTGCGAGGACGAGTTCGGGGACGGGTGCGAGGACGAGTGCGGGGCCGGGTGCGAGGATGGGTTCGAGTATGGGGGCGAGGACTTTGAGGGTCGGCTCAGCTGGGTACGGAATGGTGCGCGGCTGCCTGCTCTGATCAGGGGCGCGCGGGGTGAGGGTACACCTGGAGACAAGGTCGTGCGCGGCTGCGTGCGCTGAGGGCGGGGCGAGTGGTGTGCCTTCGGCGGGGTCGGAGGTGCGGAGAGGAGTATTAAAGCGGCGCTCTCGTTCGTCTGCACGAGCTCATGGGACTCCACATTTGTCGGTGCCTCCGCCTTTCACATTTCCCCCGTACCTCTCCCTCGCCTCCAAACTCCCGCTCCGCACCCATTCACCTCCGGGATGCCACCATTCTGCTCTCCCCTATCAGCAAGCTGCATCGGCGTGCTGCGACGCAGGCACGGGGCCAGCCGCTGTGTACTGCTGCTGCGATTTCGACCCTGGCGGACCTCAAGCCCGACACGGTTGGACATGTCCGTGTGACTGTGGCTCTGGTCAATGCGTTCATTCCCGCGGGCGACGTCCGTCCATCCGGGGCGCGCGGCAGTACCCTCGTGTTCGTTGACCTCTCGGGACCCCTGCGTGTCCTTCTTCACTGGCGTCAATACGCCCAGTTTGTTGACAACTTCAAGCGCGAGGGACATCTCGTTGGCCAAGTATGTTTGTCCCTTCTACGTTTCTGTCGGTGGATGTCTTCCGCGGATTGATTTTCAGTGAGAGGGCACGGATGGCTCTTTATGGCACATTTGGCCAGCTATCTGACGCTATTCGCAATTGTGGTCTTGCTTCTCGGTGGCACTGTGCATATTGTCTGTTTTTCTTCCGGACAGGGCTTCAACCTCCAGGTCCACATTCGGCCGGCTCCATCGGGGAATGCCTTTTACGCTACGAGTTTGCCAATCCTGGAGCGTCCCCTGGCGCTCAACAATCATGTGACCCACGGTGGTTTGCCAATCCCGCTGTCGTCGGCTCTGTCCCTGCCCGCATACGCGAACTTCCTGACCGCCGTCAGATTTTTTGCGGACGCTGTGGATGCGTCCGTGGGCGGAGCGGTCGTTCCCTGCAAGGACTTGCAGGGCGAGCGCGCCTCATTGTACACGTCTATCTACAAGCTGTCGGACATTCTGGCACTCCTCGACGGGTCAGGCGCGGACCGTCTCCTAATCTACCTGTCCACGCCGACATCAAAGTCCCATGAACTGGGATGTGAGCAACGCGTCCGGGTTGCGGGCGAACTCGTTCCCGTGCGCTTCCAGGCGTTCATCTCGACAAACCAGTCGACCGTGTGGGCGTCTCCGCCCCCCGTGCCTCTGCAGGCGGATGAGGTCGCCCGCGTGCGCGAGCAGTGGGCCGCGGCCTACGAGAAACCTAATTGGTTTCTCGACCAAGTCCCCGATGACAGCAAGGCCGCTGAGGGTGCCCCCCCCATCCCCATGGTGGTCGACTCGTCGGGCTCCTCGTCCGTGGGGCACACCGGCACCCCCGTTGTTGCGAGCGCCGCGCCGGTCACGGCAGCGGACGGGGCGGGGGTCGTTCTGACGCCGGCACAGCGTCCTGGGCTTGTTGTGCCTCTTTTTGGCGTGAAGCCCGGCCTGCTACCTCCTGCACGTTTCAAAAACCAGCAGGGCGTGCCTCTCCCGCCGCAGCACCATGCAGACGCGGCACTGGAGCAGCAGATGATGGCGTGCCACCTCCCGGGGCCTACGCCGGTGTCATCCCCCGCGGCGGGATCGGGGTCACCCCCGGTCGACGAAGCACTGGCTGCCCCGCCTTCTTTGGAGGAAGACGTCAACCTCGTGTCTGGGGAGGACTCGGAAGAGATTTTTCCCGGTCGACTGACGCCTACTGCGCCCGTCGACGGCCCAGAGGCTGGGACGGGAGGACATCCTACGCTGGTCCCGTCTGGGCTGCTGTTCAGCAGCAGCGATGGGTCGCACACTGCCGCCGGCGATCAGAATATTCCCAGCGTGGGCGACTATAGTGCCGGGCTTTCTTTGACTCTGGATGTGGAGGAGGGGCTGGGGAGTAGCGAAGAGGAAGAGGGCTGAGAACGAGTGTTGTGTGCTGTGGTGGGGTGGTCAGAGGTGGGACTGTTGTGTTCAACCACCATTAGCGGTGGAGCGCTGCACTGTAGTAGATTGAAAAGCGTTGTCTAGTTGGCCCGGCTTCTTTGCATCCACAAGAGGGCGACTTCACTCCGTGCATTCAGCTGGCATACGGACCGACGTGACGGTAGCTTAGTGATCGCCCCAGCCAAGGCTGACTTGTCTGATTGTCCGCGATCATTCATGTGCGATTCGAGATTGTCGTGATTGTGTTAAAAATAGAAAAAATCACAGCGGAAGAACTTATCTTCGGTACGTGCGTCCCAACTCCACCTGAATTCCATTCAGGATTAAACCACGAACAACTACGGCGCTACGATTCGGATTGAGAGGCAACGCAGTACAGTACAGTCATTGCTCGCTTATGTAACGGGGTGGCGCACTTTGTAGCCCTCGTTGGAATTTACAGAAGATTGGTCAATCTTGTCTGAATCCATTACCATCAGTGGCCGGCAGCACGCTCGATCGTCAACATGGATTTCAAATGCTCGGATCACACACCCATGGACAAGGAAATGCTTCTGTGCCGGTTCTGAAGGGGTCCTGGTAGGGGTACATCGCCAGTACAATTTCTACTTGACACCAGAGATTACTAGATCGCGGATCATCTCCGGATGATCGCGCCAACTGCGCTGCAAGTGCGGTGAGTCCCACGCGAGGGCGATCGAGTTGTGCTCACTTATATAATGGGTATTATATAAGCGGGACGTATATAAGTGCGCAATGACTGTAGCCCACAACAGCCGGAGAACCCAGAACTGGAATTCACCATATATTAATAGGCGAAGGGGGCATTCATTGCGGTTCAAAACCATATTCATCAATTTCACTGAACCTTAGCGTCCGTGGTCTTCGGAGCGGGTGGTCTTGCTCAAGCCCGGAAGGGCGAGCACCATTTCCAAGCCAACGGGCTTACGAGCGTGGGAGTATCCCACTAGGCTGCAGTGGACTCTGTTGCATGCTAGAAAAACCCGAGCACTTTCAATGCAGCAGCCGTCTGTACGAGTGTACTGTAGTGCGACGGCAAGTCCTCGGTCACACCGTGCATGCACGAACCGCTCTCGTAACTGGACGCCTCCCATCCGTGTTTCTCGGCCACCGCTTCCGATCACGTGCACCTGCGTCATTGCGCTGGCGTCGAACAGTTCGGACGGTGGTGGATCATCGGTTCCGAACGACTCGGTGATAGGAGGAAGGGGGGTAAGGGCGGGACTAAATTTAGTGTCTCTGTAAAAGGGAGGGTGCTACGAACCGGGCCTACCCCAGGCGTTGTTCAGGGCTGTCCTGCTGTTCGGATGCGTTCCCCGCCGCCAGCAGGGTACGTTGCGCCCGCCGCCTCTCCCCTCCCCCCTCTCGAATACTGAGCCATTTTTGGCCATGTGATTGATCTTGAGACTTAAACATCATTGTGTTGCGGTATTGAAAGTGGAAGCTTCGCTACCTGGTCCCAGCCCTGGGGGACCAACATGTCGTCACCAAAATACGTTTCACCACTCACTGCCCGGGCTACCTGGCCTGACGTGGGTACTGTACTCATCACAGCCGTCCGTCTCGTACCATCGCCCGATCGACGTCGCCACCCGTCTGCTCGCTCCCGTGCAGCTTTGCGGGACATGTTACGATAAGTTGTGCAGGGCGGGGCGGGGCACGACAGGAGCCGCTGACTAACTACAACCGCTGTCTTGATGAACGTCCACAAGGGTGCAGGAGCCATCTCCTTACGAATGGGGGAAGGAACCATGGTTACAAAGAGGTGTGGGGGACCGAGATGGGTGTATGGAAGCTCCAAGAGAATGCTCGAGGAAGGGTCCGTGTGGCATGGGCATTGAAAACTGGCGGCGAGGACGGTTGTCTCGAAGGTGGCCGCGGCAGTGGCGCGGCGAGATGCAAATCTGCACCTGTGAAGCGCCGCTGGAACGCTCGAGTCATTCACAGACCAAACACACAGAACACAGAACGAGACGTGTCTGAAATACAGCGTAATAATGTTACGTTTCGAGAAAATCTCACAGGAAAGGGTCTATGCGAGGGGCCTTTGTTTCATTAAAATTCGACAACGTGGCGTAAGACCGCACATCTCTAGCTAGAATAACTATTTTTATCTGTACATAAACACCCTATACCTAGTCGATCGTCGGAGTGGCGGCGGACCGCAATCATTGGTGGGATCCCACATCGGTCCGACGATCGCCCCCCCCACTCCGCCGCGTGCACAAATAGGCAATTCGTGCCCAGTGCGCTCCTGAGGGGGGGGGGGCCGTCGACGATCGACGCGCTCGGGGAGGGTTATTCCCTGATCGGGTCGGTTGCGATCGCGCCCCGCTGCCGCGCCCCACGCTCCCCTCGACCGTGGCCCGAGTGCGCACGGGAAAAAAGAGGCAGCGCGGCTCGGGGTCGGTTTTCTTTTTTTATTTAATTAGGTTCCACTTGTGAAGCTGCCACCCGCCGTGAGCAAGGCAGCGGTTGGTCGTTGTGCTGCGGCCCGCGCCCGTCGGGGG
>Ga0209093_1002253_pt1 | contig 10844 bp, 13 predicted proteins | sample SidtaG_4_FD_187450 | JGI IMG/M metagenome (GOLD analysis project Ga0209093, IMG submission 187450) | Marine algal microbial communities from Sidmouth, United Kingdom - Sidmouth_Male1 metaG (SPAdes) (version 2) | ecosystem: Host-associated > Algae > Red algae > Unclassified | place: Sidmouth...
CTCCCCCCCCCCCAGCCGACCGAGTGTCGCCACCGTCACCGTCGCCAGCGCCAACCGCCACGCCCCCCCGGGGATCACGCGGCTGGAGCAGAGATATAGGTGCGGGTTTGCCGACGGCGGCGTCCTACCGGCGGGCCTTGACGTTTTTTCGCTTAAGACGGTGGGGGCGGGAGAAAGCTGCCGTCCCGGAATGACGTTGAGTGCCGCTTCCCGCCGTAGAGGCCGTCTACGAACCCGGTATCCCAGCCTCCGATCCTCTAAGACGACCGGCCCGCCGGATGTCCGTCTTTTCCGATCATGCGAGGATGAAGCCGCCCTCTGTCCTCCCCGATCAGGATTATTGTTGATAGGATCCATCTCATGGACGTACCGCGGTGTGGACAAAAGGGGGGGCTGCCGCGGTGGGTTGTCGTAGGAAGAAAAAGTGTGTCAAGTATGAGGCGCGTTCATCTGCCAGCGGTTGCCCTCCTTCTGGCCCGCACGCCTAGATATTGCGGCGCAGCCCACTGCAGTGAGATCCTGACATGGTTCTGGTTTACATCGCACAGGCAAACCCAGACCGTGCTTGCTCCTAAGGGGTCCCGCACGCACCCTGCAGGGCCCAGCTGGGGTTCGGAAGGTTGCTCCGCCAGAGCCCCTTCCACTCGCCCGCAACGGACAGTCGGCTGGTGGCGACGCGCACCGACAACACGCACCGTTAAGTCGCCTCCTCTGGCGTCCCCCATTACACCATTCTTCGGAAACGATGTATCATACGTGGCGACATACAAGTGGAGAAGGGGGTCGCGGCCGGGACTCTCCCCATCGCGGATTCTGTGCCACTGTAGGAGGGGTGTGCGACCCCCAATGTCGTTGCGTGCCAGCCGTCCGCGGCAGAGGACCCTTTTGCACCGCCCTTTCTTGTGGAGCGCTGGCCCGCGGGCGGTCTCCACGCAGCGCTCGTGGCGGCCGCCACCCGCGCGTGCATCTCGGCATGGAACTTCACAGCGCGGATCCGCGACGCCCATAAAGAGCAGAAGACTCACCGAGCGGTCCTGGCATCGACTGCAGTCGGCTGCCCTCACACTCTCATGGCAATCCCACGCGAACACGCCGCCGAGGACATACGGGGTGCAGCCAATTTGTGTGACCAACAGCGTCCCTACATTTATACCGCCATAGCATCGCAGTAGAGCTCACAAAGCTCCAAGAGATCAGTACGGGAAGCAGCCACGTCCTCCGCGGCATAAGGCCCCAAGGCAGACATGTTGCGAGCAGGATGCGACAGCGTCAATGGAGCTCGACGTCAAAGGAACCCCCCCCCAGCAGGTGCCGCACTTGGCCAGCGCCTCTCCGCCCGCGGGCTTCCATCCGGCAGCTGCCGCGACAATGCGGGCCAGCACCCAGACCAGAATCAACCAGGTGCGCATGTTGCCGTCACTGCGCGTCAGCAACCGCCGGGCCGGCGGCAGACGGTTGGCAAAGCCATCGGCTCGACAGTCGCCACGATCCAGGCAGCGATGCTCCGTGCTTCCCCCGACCAGCCCCAAGCACTTGTGCTGCCACGAGTAATCGCCTGTGTAGAAAGTCAACAAACGAGCAACAGAGACCAGAGTGGTGCAATATCAGGCGAGACCTGTGTTTCAGTCATGCAGCACGAACGACTCTTGTCATGCACGTTGGCAGAAGCGCGACGAGCCCGCCTCCTCACGGTGCGCCCTTCACGAAGGGGATAATAGTGGAACCACGCGAGCCGTCGCATGAAATTCCACCTGCGAGACAAACGTACCGACGAGCGGGATGCGGCGCTTAAACGTTATGTCCACGACCTCCTGACCGAACAACCTCTTCGTGATGCCTTCATGTAGCACGGCAGACAGTGCGTCCGACAGGAGGGTCCGGAACTTGTCTATGGACGCCTCCACCCCAGACAGGACCAGTAGCGGGAAGGGAGTTGTCCGCCCTCCAGGAAGCCACCTGCACTGCACCGAGCCCCATACTAGGGTAACGGGGTGGCCGACGATCGATCCGCCATCGTCGCAAACGGAAAGTAAGGCTTCTGCGCTGCGGGAGCCCATGTCGGCGTCCGGGATGGTCACCATTTGGAATGTGTTGGAGATAAACTTGTGCGCTTCGTACTGCAATCCGAACACCATGAAGATGTGGCCGTCAGCGTGCTGCAACCAGCTACTCTCTTCTTGTAAAATATGACGCGGTTCCCAAACTGCATCACCTCCTCGGAACAAGACTCGGGGATCCACCGCGTCAGACCGCAGGGCCCACGCCTCTCCGTCCTCCGATTTGTACATGCGCTTGCCATAGGTTGCCGAGCCAGAGAGGTAGCGAAAGCGGCGGAGGGGTCCGGCAGGCACCTTGCCAAGCATCCCATGCGCAGGCACGTGGGCACCATCAATGGCCTATCGGCGAGCTCGCACCGCTTGCCGCACACTCGGCAGGATACGGGGGAAGGAGAGGTGGGCGTCCAAACGTACCCGCGGGCGCCTACCTATGCGTGAGGCGCGGGTGAGCTCCAGCTCCCTGCGAACCCGGGCCAGCACACCGGCGCGGACAGCGCCAGCCACCGCAGAAGCCGCGGCGCCAGCACGCGCTTAGAAAACGCATACGTACCTGGATTGGACGCGGTACCTTTCCAGCTCATTGGCCGCTTGGTCCTCCAGCTTGTGCAATCTACAAGTCGTCGCATCTACCACAGCGCTGATATGCACCCACCCACGCTCCATGCGGCGCCTCGACGAGGATGGCCCGTACAGCTTCGCACCGTGCGCGACAAGACGCCGCACGCACGCATCTGTGGCGCTGCCGGCGTCCTGCGCCGGCTGCAGCAAGGTATCCCACGGTGCGTCACCAGCCGCAATGAAGGATGTAAGCGCCGACCGCATCTCCACCTGCGTGGCAAACATCTGCCCGACCAGACGGGGAGCAACGCAGCAGGCGACGCCGAGAGCACGCATTCCCGCGACCGCTGTCAGACGGCACACTTTAAGGGCCTTCGGAAGTAGTCCCCACGGACCAAGAAGGAGCCATGAGGTGGTGGCGAGCTTGCCACCTGCAGTCGAAAGCGAGGTAGCTCCCCCGATGTCCCATGACCCTTGGGGGTCACCGGAACGAAGCACAGCGGCTCGGCGTAAAGTCTTTTGATGCAGGGAAGGCTCCGAAAAGCGTCCCGACGCGTCTCGGTCCACAACAGCGGACCACGATCTCGTCGCGCGACAGAAGCAGCCCGCCCAATGGAGTGGCCCGTCGGCGCCGCCGCTGCGTCACACTCGCTGTCCGTGGGTGAGCCGCCTTAAGGCGGTGGAGTGGCGGCAGCGGCCGGCGTCACCCAGGCCCTGCCGCCTGGCGTAAGCGGCACGATGACACGGGGCAACGATGTCGCCGCGGCGCCGGGATGCCACCAGGGCACCTGCACCGGCCGGACAACAAGGGTATTGCCAGGGTCAGATCTGACCCTTCCGGGCCGGCGCGAGAATCCGACCCTTCATCCAAGGATTCTATTGGCTGTCAATGAACCATACAGCACACTAAACAATCCCATCTACATGTACTGCAATGGTGGTGCACCTTGCCTGTCAAGTTCCACGTGTGCCTCTGAGGGACACGTGGAATAGGCAGCCCGGTGTCGCCAGCTCGCACGTCCAGCTGGACATCACGCCTGCGGCCCCGCCCATCCCATGCGGCCTCTCCCCCTCACCCCTGCGGTTGAAACCATCATGGCTTGCGCACTGAGCCCCCTTATGACTGGAATCCACTCCGCTCTCCCCCGCCTCCTCTATGACACCCCTCGCTTCATCGCCGTTTGTTTGGTCTCTTTGAGCGCTACCGCACCCCTAACACGGCGCTGATGGTCGTCGCCGCTGCCCCGGCTTGTCGCCAGCGGCTGGCCCGGTCCACCACGCGTCGCGGCTGCGACTGCTATTTCTTCCCCCCTCCTCTCTGCCGGGCTGCAGCGTCTGCGGCTGCTCTGTAATTCCTTCCTCTGCACGCCCCCGGTACATAACCGGTGCGACCGGTGCCACCGCCGCCGTTGGCGCGGTGAGCGCGTCAGCGCCAGAGCCGCCGACACAGGTGGCGCCGCTCTACTGCGCGGCCGTGCGCGGTTGCACTCTCCAGAGGTACTCCTTGCGCTGTAGTCAAAGCCGCTGCTGCCACTCAGGGATGGGCGGCCGTGCTGCTGATGCCGCATGCCCCCGTTTGCCGTCCGCCGCCGGTACCGGTCGTCGTGGCTGGCGGCCCGCCCGCGCAGGGGGCGGTAGCTGCCACCGTAGTGGGTGGGGCTGGGAGCTCTATGTAGCTATTGTCCTGATAAATATCATGCTGTGTAATCAATCGCCTGACCTTTTCGTAGATGTCTATAGCCAATGGTTGCCAGAATGAATCGACGGTGCATGAGTGCACAGGGGCGGCGTATGCCATGTCAGCGTGTGCCAGGGGCATCCAGGAGATGTTGGGGGGAGGCTTGACTGCGTTAGCAGCATGCTACCTCTCTATACGACTCACGCACACGTTGGAGGGGTTCCCGGTATACTCGCATGGACACTATGTGCTCAAGGTCTCTTTAGTCTGTGTTGTTCCTGTGTTTTGGGCTTTAACGAGGGGATAGAATATGCGGGTGGCACCGTAGGGGTGGCACCGTACGCAGAAAACCCGCCAGCAGACTAGCAGGGCGTGATGGGGAGGTGGTGGAAGTTTCGTACCTTGTGACCTTGGCGGGGCGTAAAAGGCGAGAAGGAGGTGTCTGTGCACCAAGTGACGCGCAGGGCCTTTATCAGCACTCTTCAGGCGTCCAGAAGCGGGTCTCTCGAAAAAAAAGTTGTGTTTTGCTCGTGTTCCGCCCAAGCGTGCCGTTTGCTCCTCCATCTGGGGCAAGACGGAGACAGGGTTGCGCACAGTAGCCAAGTCCAGCCGAATTAAGTCGAAGCTGAACAGAAAGTGCAGATGGACTGGTGGGAGACACGCAGTGCTGATTTTTGCGGGAAAAGACAATAGCAACATGTGTAGGCAGGTAGAGAAGCGCAGAAAGGCCATTTACCCCTGCAAGAAGAAAACCCGGTATATCCCGGGTATTTCCCGCCGAAATCCCGGGTAACCCGGGATTCCAGTGAGTAACGGTGTTCTGGGAGCCAGGTACCCGGGATTCTCGAGGCCCCTCGGGTGGGCCGTTCGGTCGGACGCGAGATTTCCAGTCAACCAGGCACAGCGACTTTGAGTTTCAGGCACGCCCCAGCGGATCGACACTCATCAGCCGGCCGGTCTTGCCGGGTCGACTGCGCGGCACGTCCTCGATCTGTGTTGAATGGCAAGGGTTCGACAGCCGTGCCAGTGCGGACAGGAATCCGCGCGCGTCGCTTCGCTGGGCCCGACTGGGAGGGTGGAAACGGGAGGCGGAGAGTCGACATCTGTAAGCAGTGAAAGCTTCTAAACACAGCAATGCATTCGGCAGCTTCTGGGGGGCAAATCGCTACAGCAATGCCATCCACGGGACAGCATCAGAAGCCGATGGAAGGTTCAAGTCCCTTCCACTGTCAGGAGTAGAACTCTGCAATATCATTGGCCTGCAGAGCCGTCGGACTGCGCATAAGAGAGACTCCGACCGACTTCTGGTTGCCATCTCATCTCAGTCATCGACACAGTGCACAACTCTCCCCGGCACCACCGGCGCCTGATCTCCGCGCATACACCGCCGGCGCCTCTTCACGGCGCGCCCCCCCCCCCACCAGCTGCCGTCCATGGCACCCAAAGGGCAGTTTTTCTGCACGTGCTTTCAATGCACAGATGGCGGCCGTAAGGCCCCCAAGAAAGTCTCTCGAACGACGTCGTATGAGCACCGTCACCGCGAGAAGCGCCCCCGCCTGGATTACTGTGGACGCGGCGGCGGGAGTGGCCGGCCGGCAGACGACGGGGGACAGCCGTCAGCCGAGGGATCTGCCGCTGGGATGGGGGCGAGCGGCGGGGCGGGGTCGGACGGCGGGCTGGTGTCCGTGTCCGGCGCTGTGGCGCCGACAGGTGCAGCCACTGGCGACCGACGAGGCGACACGGAAGACATCCCAGAGCAGAGCGAGAGAAGCAGTCCCGACGAAGACTCGAGCGAATCGGGAGATGAGCCGCCTCCCGAATTCATTGTCGACTCGGGGTTGGAACAAGATTTTGGGCCGCCTCCTACCCCTGCCATCCAGCCAGATGTGAGAACGAACGAAGTCCGGCTCTCTGTTAGCCAGTTCAAGGATTGCAAAGCTGTTTTGGCGCTGTACGCTATCACCGTTCGATACGGTTTGACGCAAGAATCGATTGCGGATCTACTTAAGTTGAGCTCAACAGCTGCCAAGTACCGCAGTCCTTACCGCATGGAGCGATTTATCGATGCAAGCGTCAACTTGGAAAAGCGTTTCGTCGACTGCTGCGCCAATGGGTGCGTGGCCTACACCCACACGCGCACCCTGCAGACCGCATGCGACTGCTGCGGGGCGGCGCGCTACAAATCCAATGGACAACCAGTCAAACAGGTCACCTATTGGTCCCTCACGTCCTGGCTCGCCCACCTTCTCGGCGACCCTGTGATCGGAAAATCCATGCTACAAAACATGGCGGCCGCCCGCAAGGCCGCAGACGAAGGGGCAGACGGCGTCCATGACTACGCCCATGGAACGAACTTTCGTCATTACCGCGACAAAGGGCTGCTCGATCAGGGTCCTTTCGTGCCGCTGAACTGGGGAACAGACGGCTTCCAATTCTTCCGGCAGAACGGGTTTGAGGGCTGGCCAGTTACCGTCACCCCACTTAGTATGAGCCCAGAAGAACGGACGCGGAACAAGTACCAGCTGCTGCTCGTTGTAACTCCTGGGCCAAGGCAACCTATGGACCTCGAGTCGTTCCTGCACCCGATCGCGGAGGAGTTGGACGCACTGGCGAAAGGTATCCCCGGACTTATAGTCCCAAACTCGGCAACTCCGGTCGTTTTGCGGGCAGGGGTGCTCAACTTTACGACGGACCAACCAGGTGGGGACAAGCTGAGCCGATTTACGGGCGTAAGTAGCTACGTCTACAATCGGCTGAGAAATTTCAAAGGGGTCTTCGTGCCTGCTAGCAGCCACGCGTACTTCCCACCTAAGGACCCCGCAAGCGGCGAAACGCAGTTTCAAGTTCAAGACTGCACCGCTCCACTCCGCACAGCCGCAAGCATCGCCGCAAGTGCCGCTGAGGTGGAGGACGCGCGCGCTGCGGGAAAATCAGTCGCCTACCAGACAGACAAGGCTTCAGCAGAAAAGCGGGGTGAAAGGATACTCCCTGTTTTTCGCGCCGAGCCCAGCGATGCGCGCAACCTACCCACACCTAGAGCATCTGTGGTCAATGGTACCGACGGCTGCTCCCCACCATACCATGCACTTGGTGCTTCTGAACGTCGTACCTCACCTATGGAAGCTGTTTGCTGGGCTGAAGCTCGTAAACAAGAATATGGACGAAACCTACATTATGCCAAAGGCTACCGTGTCGCTCATCGGCCGGGAGCTCCGGGGAGCGCGGCGTACGGTGCCCTTGGCACAGGCCAGGACTCTAAGAAATAGTGACGTCCACCTAAAGTCGTTTAAGGCCGTCGATTGGACGCATTTCATCCTCTGCAGCGGAGAAGTCCTCCTTGCCGGTCGGGTTCCAACGGCGTTTTACGATATCTTCATGGCGCTTAGCCGAGCGTGCCGCCTACTGTTCCGGCCTAGCGGCGTGACTAAGGCGGAAATTGAGGCGATTGACGGCGACATCAAGTACTTTGTATCCAACTACTACGCTAAGATCTACCGCGGAACGGCCGAGCGCCTGCCGCTCTGCCTATCTATGATTGCGTCTCTTCTGGACGTAGTTCCCCTTCTCTGGGCATGCGGTCCGGCCTGGGTTGTATGGCAGTTTCCAATGGAGCGGAAAATTGGAGCGCTCGGCAAGCTGATCGGATCGCAATCAAGTCCCCACGCCAATCTCACGAAGAGTGTCACAAGGCAGTGCAAGGCTGACCTAGTCACATCTTTCGGCGAAACATACTTACCCAGTGAATGGGCGGACATGACGGGGAAGCCTCCAATGCCAGCTGGGCTTCCTGCTGGCAGCTTAACTGTCCCCCAGAGCATCGGGCCCGATTGCGTGCTGCTCCCCCCACGGAGCGACCCTGCCGCCATCATTGGGGCGGAGCTCGCCGGAATGAGGGCTGTATTGACACAAGAAGAAGCCGCGGCGGTTCCGCGGAACATTCTGGCAAAGAAGTATTTCCGGGCCAAGTTATGTTCCGGCCTAGTCGCCGGATCTAAGTCTGTCGGGTCGGATTGCGACTCTCGCCGGCGGCGAAACTACTTGCTGCGGATGAACTCTACGGAAAACGTTCACCTCCCCAACGGGACCGTCGGGGAGCGCCACGTCTCTACTTTTGGTGCGGTGCTGCATTACGCCGCAGTCTACATTGACGACCGTCCCATGGCATTTGTCTATGTGGAGCGAGTCAAGTCTGCAAAAGACCGCCGGGGGCAGTATAGGTATGCGGCAACCAAGTACGGCATCGAGTGCATCCTCGGGCTGGGAGCAGCCCGCTACTATGTACCGGTTGCTGCTTTAGCCGAAGTCGTCGGAACAATAGAGAGAAAGCGGGTGCACTTCATTCTGTTCAATCGGGAGCCGTTTTCTGACTGCCAGTAAGGCTTTTGTGCTTGTATGACGTTGGTCTTGATATGGAGCATCACAGAATTTTATCGGTCAGCTATTTCACCTAGTGACCGACCTGCTAAGCAAATGGAACCGACGCACTTGTTTTGGCCCAAGACGACAATTGGAATCTGTGCACACAATTTATCAATTTCTCGTCAGCACGCAACTGGGTTTCGACGCTAGGCCGAGGGACCCTCTCAGCCACACATACTGGGACGCGTGGCCGAGGATGCATCTAGAAGGGATCGTCGCCTGAGCGTCGCAGGTGTCGGCGGCGGAACCCGTCCGCCACCACTGTGGAAGGGGTGTTCAAAGAGGGGGGGCTCTCACAGCGTGTTTCTGTGGGGGACGTCCACAGACGGCGCCTCGGAGTGTCGTCTACAGCCTGTGCTTTGAGGGTGTGGCCACAGCTTGTGCCAGGGGCGTGCTGTGGGGCATGTTCTGATGACGGTTGGGCACACCTCCTCGCATAGTCACCTGCTGCGGCCGCTGGTGTGAACCTGCCGTCGTTGTGACACCCCTCGCCCGCCGCACCCGCGCAGCGCCCCTGTACCCCCGACATCCCACCGTGTGTTGCCTGCCGCAGCCCTTCTTGTTCCCACTACGTCGCGGCTCTCATTGCAACGACCCCCCTCTCGCGCGGCTGTGGGGTTGTTGCTGTGTCATGCCGATGGTGCTTCGACGCAAACGTACACGCGCTGATGTCGCAAGTGGTACGTTTCCATCTTTTTGTGCTTTATTGATCCCACCTTCTCGCCCTCCCTTTCCACCCCGCAACCGCCGTGCGTGATGCAACGTCTTCGCTCGCTACCTGTGCACGGACATGAGGCCACGTGTTCGATTTTGGTCTTGCGTTTCTCTGCTCACGCCGTACAGTTTCATGCTGAATAGTTCTGATGAGCATGGGGCTTTCGTTCATGGTTACTAATAGATCTGGTTCACCGTACTGCTTCCACTGGTGTTCGCTTTCTTGGCCATTTCCCTATATCCCATCGATTTCTAATTCTGTGACTCGGCTCTACCAGAGGATCTTACCGCGGCGGTCGCCGCAGCCGCGAGACTTGCGACGGTGTCGGCCCCCGCGTCGCCCCCTCCGCCGCCCACCCCCCCTCGACGTTCTTCAGCAAGATCTCTGGGGACCAGACAGGCGGCCCATCCGCCGGCAGCAGAAAACTTGGCCAGCGGCCGTTTGCCTCCGACGCCCCGTCCACAGGCGCCGCCCCCGCGTTCGAGGCGGTGCCGACCTGCACCGCCCGATCCACCCGCGTCCGCCTCCGCTTCGGGCGCGCGGCGCCTGCCTCCCGCCTCCAAGGCGCGAAAGGTGGGACGTGCCAACGGGCGGATGGGGTTTGTGCTCATCAACGACCAGAACGCCGCGCGGCGCGTTGTCGCAATGCCGGAGGACGCCACCGCCGTCAACCGCATGACTGTGCTGGGCGCGCCCGCCCTTGGCATCCCTGACGACTCGGAGACGAAGCTGCGCCTGCGCCAGCTGACGCACCTGGCCGCCACCCACTTTGACGGTACCAAGTCCTTCTGGCGGCAAGAGTGGGACACGATTGCTGGCGGCATCGTCTACCTCGAGCTGCACGAACCGCGCTTGGCTGTATGTGAGCGGTCGTGGGGCGCTTGCGCGCTGCTCTCGAAGCTCTCCAACAACCGGGCCGAACACCACACCAAGATGATGGCGAAGCGCGCCGCGGCCGCGCAGTCGCAGGTGTCGGAGCCGGTCGCGCACCTGCCGCCCTCTGTGGCTCTCCCGCCGCCGCCGCCGCCGCCGACGATGCAGTCGGCGCCGGCTCTACCGGCTGGACACCGTGGCATCGCGGGCGGGCGCCCGACCGGTGTGGGCCCGTCGACCGGCCCGCAGTCCGCTGCCCAGTTCTTTGCTCAGAATCCTTAGTAGTAATAAGCCATGGCGTGCCCCATCTTGAAATCGCGTGATTCGCTGGCATCCTCTTAGTTAAAGTTCGAAAGCCACAGCTCTGATAAGCATCCCATCACAGGTACGCAATGACAGTAATCATCCGATTCGGACATACGACGATTCGTCATAGGTATCTTCCCCATACTCCGCACGTTGTTGGTTATCAGATATATCGATATGAGAGTATCGTGGTGTCAGGAGATGGAACAGATGGCCCTCAGCCAATCATGCTTCCAAC
>Ga0209093_1002255_pt1 | contig 10840 bp, 14 predicted proteins | sample SidtaG_4_FD_187450 | JGI IMG/M metagenome (GOLD analysis project Ga0209093, IMG submission 187450) | Marine algal microbial communities from Sidmouth, United Kingdom - Sidmouth_Male1 metaG (SPAdes) (version 2) | ecosystem: Host-associated > Algae > Red algae > Unclassified | place: Sidmouth...
GACGTCTGGAGCTGGGGCTTCCCCCCGGTATGGCGCCTGGCGTGACGGGCCCAATCGTCCCTCCACAAGTTGCGTCGCTTGTGGAGGCGGCGGAGCATTGCTGCAAGAGCGCGTGCTCCGACGGTGGTGATGACTTTTCTATTGCTTTGCTGGTGCGGCGCGGGCGCTCGTCTCCATTGATTGTCTTTGCGTCGGGGTTGACGTCGCAATGCGATGTTCCGACGCGAAAGACGCTCAAGGCCGCGGCCAAGCTGTTCTTCTCGTCGCTGCCGCACGCTGGGCAAACAAAGAAGCCGGCGCGGAGGCACCCTGTGACTGGACTGCTCTGGTCCACGGGCGACTCGCTGCCGGCGGGTGCCGTGTGCCGGGCGTCCGTCGGGGGGCAACCATCACTTGCGGTGACGTCCGCCACTCAACATGCGGTCGGCGCCGGTGCGGGCGGAGCACCCACGGGGCTCGCAGCGGGAATGGCGGGCCGAGAAGGAAGCGCGTCGCACGTTGTAGGTTTTCGAGAAGATGGTAGTGGTGGTGGTGGTGGTGGTGATGGTGGTGGGGGCGGCGGCGGCAGCGGCGGCGGTGGCGGTGGTGGTTGCGGTGGCGGCGCCGGCGCAGCTGGTCCGGGTGCCTTTGGGAGCGGAAACGAGAGCGGGGCGGCAGCGGTTGATGCAACGCCCCGGTACACGGCCGGTGCTGGCGGTCAAGTGCAGGGCATCGGCGCACGCGACGTGGGGGTCGGCCACATTTCCCCGTCTCCCGACGCGACCAGTCGTTACGGGCAGCTCCCCATCATGCCTGCTGTTGTTGGCAACAAGGCAAAGGTGGCAGCAACGGGCAAACGCACCCGCAACTCGGATGTGCCGATAGGAGCTGTTGACGGTGGCAGCGAGGTGGCAGCTCCCGACGACGCTCCACCCCCCGAGCCGCGCACGTTTGAGGTAACGCCCGACATGGCGGCGCATTTCAAGTCCAAGTTTGCCGACGCCGGCCTCCCCATCATCCGCAAGCACTACACGGGCTTCCTCGCACTGCTCAAGTACCTGTACGACATCCGATTGGGTCGCAAGGGGAGGACGACACCGTACGAGCCCCTCTTCCCCCAAGTCGGCGTCAACGTCTCCGTCCGCCTGCAGTACATTGACGACACGGACGTGATCGTCCCGCTATCCATGAACAACGCCAACCATCAAAACAAGGATGCTACCTGCGCTCTGCTGCTCTTCATGATCTACGACGTCAAGGACGCCGCGAACGAGTGGATCTTGGACCGGTACCTCGAGGGTATGCGGAGCATGGCGGTGTCCGGGACCGCCGGCAAGCCCCGCGTGGCGCGCAAGAAGGCCGCGGCCGCTGCCGCTACCGCTGCCGCAGCTGCTTCCACGGCGGCGGAACGTGCACGTGGACAAGACGAGCAGGTCGCAGCAGCAGCGGCGGCGGCAGGCGCACGCAGTAGCGCGGGTCCGCGTCAGCCTGGAAGACGAGCCCCCTATTTTCCGTCACCACCACCTGCTCTTCCACGGTTGAGTGACGACCTGTACCAAGACGGGAAACACGTTGGTACCTGTACGGTACATCTGGAGCTGCCCAAGCATCATGGGCATGATCTTCCTTCCCAGCACGTTGCCGTCTTTCTACGCAGTTGCGCGCCAGCTGGATGCGACCAGCGGTACGCCTTCGACATGGACACTTCTTTTTGTGTCGAGAGGGGCTACCCGCAACTGATGCTCCTATCGGAGTGCGTTAACCAGCGTGTCATTTGGCCCATCTGCGACATTGGGTACGTTTGCGTTGACGACCTTGCTCTTTCTCTGCCTTGGTTGCCGTCTCTGTCTCATTCGCCTCCTGCCGATGACGGGTACATTGCCGGTTTCTTTTGCCACATGAATCACGTTCTCACATGACTTCTTGTCCGCGTCTTTTTCTTCCTGATGGCTCTCTTCTTCCCATTCTGTATGTCTTTTTGCTCTGTGCAGGCCGCGTGTGGAGTTGTGGAGCGGCCTCCCTGGAGCGCCTGAGAGAGTACTTGGGACGGCTCTGCTCTCCCGCGTAGTCCCACGACTTGGCGGCGGGGACGATGATCCCGTCATGCACGCTGCTGTAGCAGTGGAGGCGTTTGACTTGGTGATAGATGACGGTGCCACACATGCCGACTACGAGGCGTGTGACTTACTGTACAACACAGAGGCGTACACCCCGTATAGGAACGAACATTTTGGTGACCATCGTCTGCCATCGAGTATGATACAGCTGCATGACATGAGGATTCTTAGCTCATTGACTGTGCGGTTTTTATGGTTCGCTTCCTTCATCAAAGTTATCAGCTGACTGGAGCTCAAGCTGCCTCAGCGCCCCGCACCAATGAAAGCCAAAAGGATAAGCACGCCGCACTAGACTGGATGTGTCTCAGCGTCAACCCCTGCACACAAAGAGAGGAAAAAGAACGCACACGGGACAAAGCAGTGTACACTAATCCCTCGCATGCCCAGTCATCCCTTGTAAAGTCGATGCATACGCGCTCAAGCTCCGACCCTTGGGCTCGGTGGATAGTCAGCGCCCATGCCAAAAGCAGCGGCATCTGCGTGCGGGTGCCCAGCGACTTGCCGGCCACGCTGAATGCGTCCCACGTCTTGGGGGTGACCACCACACGCTCGCCCTTGAACACGCACTCCACCTCGTGGCGGGACGGCACGCTCACAACGGCACCGGTTGTACCCGTCGGCACAGTGGAGGAGAGTCGCCGAGTTGCCACCACAGGAGCACCAATCTTGAGCGTCACCACGGTCAGCGCAACGCGACCAATCTTCACCTTCGCCTCGTCCTGGTCCTCCGCCAGGCAATCGTATTTGTCGACCGCAACGAAGACGTGCTCATCACCAGCAAGCTCGGCCAGACGATCCAAGTTATAGGTTTCGACCGAGCCGCGTAGCGCCCGCAGCTGCGGCATGGCCAGACGCTCCTCGTCCGTGTGGGCCAGCCAGGTAGCGTTGATGGCGGCCAGGTCCGCGCCGGTCTGCTGGTTGAGCCGGACGCGCTCCATCGTCTCGGCGTACTCCTCGTCTTGGCCGTGGCGGTGATTACCCAGAAGCACTAAGAGCACGCCGCGAGACGGGCGAAAAAGAGAGCGCCACTGCAAGCATCTGAAAACCAAGGAGTCAAACGTCGAGGAGGACAAGTCAATGGGCAGCGTTTGCAATGGATCCCCCGCCACTGTGAAGCACGAGCAGCAAAGCAGATTGCAACCGTTAGGTCAGTAGCTAGCATGACCCCCACAAGATCGAGCTCCAGTCCTAGTACAGCTGCGAAAAGCAGGCAAGAATGGCACGGGCGAACGCGTACCTACGACTTGGACACCACCGGCAGGATGCACCTGTGCAGCAGAAGGGGCAAGACCCCGGAGAACACGGAGGAAGACAACCAGCCACGACGCGGTCATCGTGAAGACCTCGTCGACGACCAGCACGCGGACGTCCCGCAGCTTCCGAGCCAACCCATCCCGCCGCTTTGCAGCAGCGAGGAACACATCAGGATCGAGGAGCGTGATGCCACAGGAAAAAAAAGAATGAAGCGTATGGCCGCCAATGAGGTCGGCCGCAGCGCCATACCATGAGCAAACAGCCACCGCCTGTGGGCCTTGGCGCGCAACGGCGTCGGCTACGATGGCCCGTAGAACGACGGACTTCCCATGGCCCGCGCTGCCAAACACGCCGACATTCTTACCCGCCCGGAACGAGGAAATGCACGCCTCCTGGTACGGATCAAGCACCACAGGGTCCGCCATGACGGTGGAACTGTGGTGAGAGCGCAGTGGAACAGACCACCGCTCACCTTGGTGAGCCGCTCGATCTGGCGTTCCATGTGGTTGGAAACTTGACGGACGACCTACGTCACAGTCCGAACAAAAAATAGACTTAGGCTGAACTGACACAAACTCCACTGCCGCAGTTGCTTTTGACTTAAGAATGCCAAAATCCGATGCTGTGGGCAGTCTTTCAGTAGCCCCCATCTGGTTGCACGGCATCCGCATCCCGGCACATCGTACACGACTCGGCCAAGTCGATGTTATTCTCTGCCACTGTCGCACACCCAGGGTTGTGCATCTCCCATCGTGGGCTTGATCCATACTCTATCGTATCAGAAATAAATGCTATCCAGTGTCCTATACTCTCCAGTGTCCAAAGACAAAAAAACGTAAGGCCAGCCGAGAACAAAGAAAGCAGGCCGAAACCGCCCCCATCCATGCTCTGCCGGCGTCACGTACGCCTTTGATATGCCAGGCCCCACTGGCCACTCCTGTATGCAACTTCGCACTCAGTGTTCAAGCAAGCAATGGGTACAGGAGACGTGAGGGGGGAGCTGAGAGGGAATTTGATGCAAGCAGGGGGATCGGAGTATGAGCGAAGCGGTGGTCATGTTGGTCAGAGTCCCATCAAACACCAAACCCGTGACGTGCATCTTCCGCACCACACACCCGTAGTGGTCCGGGACCCGCGATGCTCAGCAGATACATGCCCAACATGAGAACACACACCCAAAACGCCACAAACCATAACTGCTCACAGAGGATGGGGCGACCAGCCCACAGAAACAACAAGCACCGCACTACTCACCCGCATGATTGCCCAAAGAGTGTTGACTCAGCAGGAACGCGAAGGTTGAAGGCTGGTCGACCGGCAGGAGGCACCTGCACACACCTCGTCGGCGGAGATGACGGCCTCAGCCGCAATTGCACTGGCGGGAAATGGTGCTCCACCGGCACCCCACCTCAATCGTACCTCCGCACGCACACCTCCTCACCAAATGCACCGGGTAGCGAGTGTTGCTCGCTGCGCCAAGCCAGCCCCAGTCACACGGCGCCCAACATGCGCAACACTCGAGGGCAGCTACAGCGCAAGGGCGCGCACTCAAGCCAGGAGGTGCTCGAGTCACTGTCCCCCCCGCCCAACCAAGTACCGCAGTGGAGCGTTACTCGGCTGGACCCGCGCTCGTCGCGCTCGCGCGGGCGCGTGTACGTGCTGTCCTGGGCGGGAAATGTCGTTGCAGAAGCCCGCGCAAAACGCTTGCCCGCAAGACGAGTCACTCCAGTTCTCAACGACGATGACGTGGACAGAGTTGTTTCTCAGAGAAATATCTGAGCTCGTGGCCACTTGAAAAAGGAGACTACTATGTTGATTGCACGAACGGGAGCAGCCAGGGTGGGGGGCTACCCTTCGACTTCGACGTGACGCGACACACCTACTCGTGATCCAGCCTGGGGTGAGTCCCAGCAGGGACCTATAAAGGGATAACTGGGGCCATGTACTCCTTCGTATTCCGCGTACAGACGGACTGTTGTCTCAAAAGAGGCTCTCCGTGTGGACCTGGTGTCCACCGCAGCTTGGGCACGACGCATGCGCACACAAATGAGCTGAGGGCTGAACCACCCAGAGAAAGGCACTGCCAGCGGCCCGGGTAATACGGCAAGAAGACAACTCGCGTCTTGACTGCGTCTTATTTTATCACACTGCGCATCACCCAGCGGCACGCTTGAGGGCGGCAGAGAAAGAAAGCCCTGGTACTGAGGTGGTTTGTCGACGAACCACCCGAGTACGCACGAAGCATCCTCTGAGCCAGAGTGGGTCGTCCAGTGCCCTGCGCACACAACCGCGACTGTTGGTAGAGCGTTCTCAGGGACGCGTTTGAGAATTATAGGTACTGGTCGCTGCACACTGGAGGTGTGGCACCTGTATTGGCACCGCTGAAGCACAGCGGGTACTCCAGTACCATGTGAAAGACAGGCATCCTATTGACGACACAAATGCCTGGGCCGGCCCCCACTCAATGGATTACAGAGGGGTAGGGGCGAACGGTCGTGCGCTTGCGCCCTGAGTCGCGCCCCCAAGCCCGGAGCCCGCGCTGCGCGCACTTGTCTCGGTTCCCCTCCAGTAAGCAGAGAAATGTATGTCACACTAGCAAGCGCCTTCAAACTGCCACCCACACGTGGTCCGACACTGCCATTGCGGCGTGGCACGTCTAGTCAGCTACCGTTCGTGCGCCTTTTGGGCCGCGGGTCGCCCTGCGCCGAGAAGTCGCGCATCTTCCTGGATGATGCGTGGTATCACCCGTCAATCAGTCATAATCACGCCTGGGAGGTATCGATGCTAGGGTCAGGGCGAAGAGGGAGCACAAGAGTCATGACTAGCTACATTCGTTGACCGAGAGCCTGGTGCACTGCGGGCTCAACCTTCTCACTCAACAGCAGCGCACGACTTCTGTGACCTCTCCGACTGTGCATAGATACAGTAGTCTTCCTGTCCATTCATGTCCATATAATACACGGATGATAACCTCCAGAGAGTATGGCATCCTCCTAGGTGCATCACTCTCTCTATCGTCGGCTGTCCTTCCACCAATCAGCATCGCATCCGCAGTAGTCGATACTCCCCGAGGTGTGCCGCTAGAACTTCGTGGAGCGGGTGCATGGTTCCCCATGCGAGTGCTTCACACTCAGATACAGCTCTGTACCAAACTTCACAATAGACGTGGTCAGGGTGTGTTGTAGCGACTGGCGCCTTTGACATGTGGATTGTCAAGGTCATCGTCCCCAGCACCCGGCTGCCTTCGAAGAACACTGAGTAATCCTGGGTGGTTGAAAATTCCGACTGCCCTGAACTCCATGAAAGGGGCCATGGGTATCTGGAGAAGGATCGTTCACTGTCACTCCAGGCGGGCATGGACCCCACTACGGGAAATCATCTCTTTAATCATGATGTGCATGCAGTCCAGAGAATCAGGGCGACCCCCCGAAGGACATGTGGATGTCAGTGTCCATCCATTCGGGAGTTTTTTCACTCCCGGTGGTGACCTCACATGGGCAGCCGGTTGCACATAGGCGCTGGGGTCGACACCATTCAGTGTATGCATGGAACTATTGTGCCCCGGTCAAGATGCCTCCGGCATGGGTGCACCGCTCTGGCAATCCATCCTTGGCATTCGTCATGATACACCTGCCTGTCAGCCCATCCCGAAAATCAGCACCGCCAGAGTATGACGGCTCTTCGTAAAGCGCTGCCTTCCCCCCCTCGCTCCGCGGTGTCTGTCATTCTCGATCCTCGGCGGCCGCTTGTCCTTTCTAAACCAGCCTTAGCACCCATTGATGCCCGCTTTCAAAGCATTTGCCCGAGCAGGCCGCAGCTGTGCGTCAGGCGCATCTGCACATGGCTTTCCGTTTCTCATTGTGTTTTTACTCACAGACATGTCCGTTGGGCTGTCGCTGATGAGGGTCATGCTTAGTGCAGCCCTGAGTCACGCACAAGCTCCACACTATGGCCCGACGACGCTCTCAGCTGTATCTTCCTCTTTGCCCAGTGTGCCATTGGGTGCTGCTCGTAAGAACGATTCGTCTGGTTTTTTATGTCGGTTGTAGCCCCCCGCTTCGATGTAGCCTGCCATGGCTCTGACCAATTCCGCAGATTTGCTGAAGGATTTGGCGCCCGACCCACAAACCTCTGTGTCACCCCCTGACCACCCGCGTTGAACGCCGCTTGTTTTTGGCGGGCATCGGCGGATCGCGGGCCGGCGTGCCTCGGCCTTTATCAGTCGCTGCCCCTGCCCGGAGTTTTGGTGAACAATGATCGGCAGTCCACCGCTGTGACCGGCTCCATCACGCCTGGCGTCGTGAGCACCACTGTGTAGTCCCCTTCACGTTTGCCTGCTGCTTTCTCCGTTCCACCCCCACGTGCGTGCTGGCCGCCGTCACGCTTCTCTCCACCCCTCTTCCCGTTTTTGATACCACGTCGTGCTGTCGACCCCCACCGACCCCGTCATCCATCCTCCTTTGCTTCTCTTTTGCGGGTGTACCCCCTCCCCCGCCCCCCGTGAACGTCCAACATTCTCAACCACGTGCGGCACCATGAGCTTCCTGTCATTTTCCCCCGGTCGTCTACTCGCCGCCATGCGCTCCGTCGGTGAGCAGCCGGCAACTCCTGCGCCTCACAAGCCGACGGAGACAAGCCCGCTGGCGTCCCCAGGCGCTGTCTTGGAACACCTACCGGCGGAAACCGCCCCCGCAGCAGGCATCCTCCCCCCCCATCCTCACCCCCCTGCGGTCGAACTGCCTGCTCTGCCTCTGTTGGCCTCGACAGCAGCAAATTCTGGTGGCGATGGCAGGGCTGTTCAGAGCCTCCTGGCGTCTGCTTCACCCTCCTTCTCCTTCTCGCTCCGGGGTCCGACGGTCTACCTCGACCGCGGGACGATTCGCTGTTTGGCCAACGTCCTCTTTTGCCTGTACGATTGGCCGGCGGTACAGGGCTGGCGTAAGGACATCGTGCTGCACAACCGCACCCACGACGGCGCGTGCTGGACCCGCGAAGGATTTATGCGCGCATTGGTGGGCGGCTTGACGTGGCCCGGCCTTCCTGCGCACTCCGTCATGCACGGCCACCAGAAGGGGGCGGCATCCATTGTTGCATCTTTTTGGGATGAGTGCAAGAGGGTGGAGCATGAGCCTTGCAGGGAGCACTGCATTGGCACCGCCGACTCTGACCTTGTCGTGCAGACCCATCCTCTTTTTTGTTAGATATTGTCTCAGTTATTAGCGTGGGCAACACATTGTTTTATTTCTCTCCCCACGACGTGTGCCATCCAGACGACAGAGCGAACAAGTTTGGGCCTATCCACGCGAGGACACAAGAGGAGATGCGTCGGCTGGTGTAGAGCCAGAAACGACGATATGGATGCAGTCATGGTGGTGAGCGTGAAGGTGCATCGGCGCGCTGGCGGGGAGGCCGCTCTGCTGGTGGGCAAAAACGCTGGTCGGCGGGTGGCCGGTCTGCGGGTGGGGGGGAGGCCGGTTGATGGGTGGGCGTGGAGACCGGTCGGCACTTGGGAAGGGAGGCTTGGTGTTTGACGGGGAGCGGCGGGTCTGCAGGTGGAGGGGGAGGCTGGTCGATGGACGGGGAGAGGATGGTCGGCGGGTGGGGGGCGACGCCGGTAAGTGGGCGGGCATCAAGACCGGTCGGGGTGCACGCAATGAGGCTTGTCGGCGGAAGGGTGGGAATGCCGGTCAGTGGACGGGGAGAGACCGGTCAGCGGGTGGGGGGGGGGGCCGGCCGATGGGTGGGCGCGGAGACCGGTCGGCAGGCGGGGGGGCAGGCCGGGAGGTCGCCGGGGAGCGGCAGGCTGGCAGGTGAAAGGGGAGGCTGGTCGATGGGCGGGGAGAGGATGGTCGGTGGGTGGGGGGCGAGGCCGGTAAGTGGGCGGGCGTCGAGACCGGTCGGGGTGCGGCTGGAGAGGCGTGTCGGCAAGTGGGCTGGAAGGCCGGTCCGTGGACTGGGACAGGCCGGTCAGCGAGTAGGGGCAGGCCGGTCGGTAGGTGGTCGTAGAGACCGGTCGGCAGGTGGGGGGGGAGGCCGGGTGGTCGACGGGGAGCGGCAGGTCGGCAGGTGGAGGGGGATGGTGGTCGGTGGACGGGGAAAGCATGGTAGGTGGGTGGGGGGCGAGGCCGGTCAGTACGGGGGCGTGCAGACCGGTCGGGGCGCGGCCAGGGACGCTGGTCGGCGGGTGAGTGGGCAGGCCGGTCGGAAGAAGGTGAGTTTATGAGCGGGCGGGCAAGGAGGTTGGTTTGCGAACAGGCAGTCACGACTGAGGGCGGAGATAGAAGTCGGTGGGTGATGTTGTGGGCGGCACATATGGGGAAAGGCAGGTTGGCGGTCGAGAAGGCTGGCTCGTCTTCCTCCGAGCGAAGAAGACTGCAGCATGCCAACCAGGGAAACCACAGCCTTCGGAAATTGGCTGCCAGATCCCGAAGGCAAGTGCCACATCACGAAGGCCCCTCTACCAATCAGGTGCCGTGCCTATGTGACAAGTGGCGCTCCTCAACCCAGTTTCGGATTGTATATGGGCATAAATATATATTCCCTGGACTTAGTACATTGTACTATACACGCCCGCACGTTGAAAAATATGTTGCCTTTTCCAGTGCACGTTGCGGGAGTACTTGACCAAAACCGTCCCGGGCGGGCCTTTTTGCGTCCTACGTTGTCCGGCGACGTCCCCAGTTTGCCTCTTGACTATGGAAAGAATTGCACAGGTCCGCCCGACCATCGCACGAGTTTTCTCGAGGTGGCAACGTCTTCATCGTCCGTACGGTCCGCGGGAGTAGATCGTGCTTAAAGAGGTACGTTAGGGCAGGTGCGGTGTTTGCGGGGTCGTGAGGGCGGGTTGACGGTGGCGGATGTGGTCACGCTCGCGTAAGTTTTTGGGACTTGCCGAAAAGATGGCTTCAGAGGCCTGAGAGAGCGCTTTCCTTTCAAACGTTCGAATGGGGGGTTGTGTGGTCCCGGATCGCGTGGCTGCTCGAGCGGTTGCGGCCGTTCCCGTTGCCCGTGGTCGACTGGATCGGGGAGGTGGCGGCCCCCGACGGAGCATGGGCGTTGCAGGGCGTAGGGGATGGAGGAAGAGCTGCGTGTTTTTTGTGGGTACGTTGATCATGGGGAGCCGGTCGGAGTGGGAGGGTGCTCGGTGGTAAGGGGTGGGGGCGGTGTGGGACGGGAGGCCGCGGGGCTGGCGACGTGTTGGGCGCCGCGCCGGTCACGCCGCCACCCTCTGAGCGAGACGGCGACGGCGGGCGGCGGGGGCCAGGAACCGGCGGCGGTGTGGGGGCGCTGTGGTTGTGGTCGACGTGGATCGCACGTCTGCCCGCGCTGCCCGCCCGCGCTCTGTGCCGCCATCCCTCCCCGTGCACGTCGCCACCGCTGAGCTCGTGGACACCTCCTCTATCCCTTCTTTCTCTTTTTTTTGTTTTTGTTTTTTCTCCTCCTCGTGCGCATTGCCACCTCTAGGATGACGCGGCGACGCTCCCCCCCCC
>Ga0209093_1002258_pt1 | contig 10837 bp, 15 predicted proteins | sample SidtaG_4_FD_187450 | JGI IMG/M metagenome (GOLD analysis project Ga0209093, IMG submission 187450) | Marine algal microbial communities from Sidmouth, United Kingdom - Sidmouth_Male1 metaG (SPAdes) (version 2) | ecosystem: Host-associated > Algae > Red algae > Unclassified | place: Sidmouth...
GGGGGGGGGGGGGGGGTCCGTGCCCGGGACGGGCGGCGGCGATGGCGCGGCGTCAGAGCCGACACTGGGAAGCGGTGCGTGCCGTCAAATGCGTCTGGATGGCCGCTCGTTGCGGCGTCGGCGGTGACGCTGCGGACGCGCCGGCCGGGCTGGGTGTTTCGTCTGCGCCCCGCTGCCGCGCGGTTGCTTGGAAGCGCTTGTCGCATGTTGCGCAACGCGGGCGATTGCATCACCCTGCGTTTTGTGTGCATGCGTTTGTGTGGGTGAGGACTGGGCGTGCGGTGGGGGGGTGCGGCTCCTTGTCGGCGCCAATGACAGTGGGTGGCTTTCTAGTCTCGCGCCCCCGCTCGGGGACATGCCGTCTTGCGACCCGTGCGCCTCCGCGCTGCGACCGTGCTTCCTGTTGCCGCTGTCGGTCGGCGAGGTCTACGTTGGCATCTCCGTCGCTGCTGCCTCGGCTTCTCCGGCCCTTGTGTTCCCCGTCTGCGTATCCATGGGGTCGACCGATCGCCTGGCCGACGCCCACTCTCTCCCATCGTCATGCCGGGCAACGACGGCGGTCACTTGCTGGGGCCCGCCCTTTTGTGCTGTACCAGCCAAAACGAGCGGCTGCCGCTCGTGCGGATGGCGTCGCACATCCTTTTTTTTTGCATGTGGCCCTCGCGGCCGCTGCTGCGAGGCGATGCGGTTGGTGTCCGCAGTGGTGATGGGGATGGTGGTGGCTGCCCCCCGCCGCTCATGCGCTGAATTGGCGGTTGTTGGGGGTGGACGGCGCGCCAGCCGCATCTGCCGCCAGACAGCAGTTGTTTGTCAACGACTGCGATGCGTGCGGTGTCGAGTCGACGTAGACAATGACCCTCAACGTGTGCGCTTCCGCACCCGGCAGCACAGGGGCGGCGGCAGCGGCAGCGGCGGCGGCGGCGGCGGCACGGGCGCGGCACAAGTTTCGGCGTTGCCCATTGTCGTGGCGGTGAGCATGACGGAGGCGGGGATTGGGGATTGTGCCATGCACCCGGCTCCCTCACCCCCCCTCGGTCACGTGTGAGTCTGCCCCTTGTTTTCAACGCTGTTAACGATGATGCCTACGGTTGCTTCCGCCCGTGTACCGTGCTGGTCAAGTGGAGGGGGAATGGGGGGTTTGAATACAGAGTGGCCGCCCTCACCTTCCGCTTTTGACGACGATGTGCAAGACGGCGTTGGGGCTGGTACATTTTTTATTTCCCATGCGCACGCAGATGGGTGGGGTGGTGACATTGTTGATGCTCGGTGTCGGGTGTGCGGGGCTGAGTCTGACGTGCTTGTGAGAGTGTGGTGGTTGTTGCCACCGCGCTGCCGGGGACAGGCTGAGCGTGGAAGTGTGTCTCGTCTGCGGTCCTGGCCCACCGCCTTACCGTCTCGCGAAAAAGTCGGCCAGAGCGGGCACCGCTGATTCTCAACCGCGTTGTCGAGCATCACCCTGCGGTCATGGTCCGCCCCAGCTCTCTCGTTCCGCATTCCCTGTGTGCCCCCTTCCCCTGTGTGGACAACAGCGGCGGCAGCGCTCCGTGCACTGTCGATTGTGAGTGCGTCCACCCGCTGGCCTTCGCCGTGTTCTGCCTACTCCCACCACACACGGTGGGGCTGTTTGATCAGATTCTTTAGGACTGTGCGAGAGGAGACATCAGCTGGGGGGGAAGGGGAGAGAGAACGTACAACCCTGATGACGCCCTTCCGGCTGCACACCCGGTGTGTCGACTTTGTGACACCGATACTGTGGTTCATCTCATGTTTCGCGGCTAGCAAATCGGCTTTCATAAGGACTGGTCTTGGTAGGCTCACCAGGGACACCGGTGTCGACCCCGTGGTTATGTCGGTGCCGCGCGCTCGCGCGCGTGCTCCAGCGCGCCAAGGGGGCAGCGTGCATTATGCTGTAGGACCGAACGGCTCATTGTAGGTCTGGGTCATCGACCAGGGACGACAATGCGCGGTGGAGCAAAAATATTCTGTCAGACAGAGATTTGCAATAAAGTCAAAGCTGACCCCGCCGAGATTTCCGAGCTTTGGAGGGGGGTGCGAGAAGAGTAACTGTGTCATGGATGTGCACGTCCGTGTGAGAGACAGCAGAATAGGGGTGGCCCCCGGATTGTGAGGCTATACAACGCTTCAAACGCGAATGCGCGTCGTTTGCCCGCGCCAGAAAAGCAGCCGGTGATCGCTTGCAGGGACGCGCCCCAGAGCCACGCATCCACGAGTATCCGGCGCAGATTGATATCCGCCAACAGGCCCCACCAGGTCAAAAGCGCCTCGGGCTCGCGATCAGCATCTCATGCAGAACCACCCCGCGAGCGTCTTCGGTGTACCGCTGGGCGTCGACCACGTCGAGCCCCGCACAAGCCACTCGTACGTCCACCTCACAATCCCCCCACTTCTTCTTCTCACCCCCTCATCTTCTTTGGCACTCCTCCGTTACCCCCCGGTAGCTTTGTGCACGCGCTCGTGGTTTTCTGCGCGCGGCGTGTCGACGGCTTGGACGGCGAGAGCGGTGCTGGCCCTTTGGGGAGGGAGACTAAAGACACGGGCGCCGCCGACCTCGCCGTTGACGGCCTCCCCACACCGGCGGCACCGGTTGTCACCCGTCCGAGGCAGCTGTTGGGAACGATGGAGGCGATGGCACCTGGCGAAGCGGCGACGCCGTTGGTGACGGCCGCCGAGGCGCAGATGGGGACGGCGTCCCGGGAGGAATTGATGGCGATTGTCATGCAATTCCGCGCCCGGATGTGGGCGCGCGGGTGGGAAGTCCGTCGTCTCAACGTGGCGCGCCGTGGTGAGCACCACGTTGCAGGTGGTGTGCGACCTGACGGAGGCGGGCTGGAGGACGGCGACGTCGACGGCGACAAGGACAATCTCGCGATGCCGGAGCCATCGGCGACGACGTGTACCACTTGGACATCCAAGCGAACAGCGCATGCCACAGACGGCGACGCGTGCTCAACCATCGAGCCAGCGCAGAAGCGGCAGCGCACTAAGTCGACGGCACGTGAAGATGCATGCAGCTCGTCGACTCGTGGCACTGCTCTGCTTCTCGACCAAAGCATCCGAGGTGCTTCGACCGCAGCGACGAAGATGAGTGCCTCGCCGGAGCAAGGCTGTTCGTCGAGTGATGTGTAGAACTTGATTGTAAAAGCGCTTTCATACTTGAAACTGAAATTGGGAACGAAGTTGAGCCAAACGCCGTGCAGCGCTCTTCATGCAGGGATATTGTGCTATACTAATCCGTAGGGATCGGTGCCTGAAGGTCACGTCATGAAATTGGTCTGCGCACCCATGGTGTGCTATCGGGCATGCGCGCGGAGCGCTAGTGTATTTTCTACTGACAGCATTACTTAGTCCTTTTAGCATCATTTGATCGCCATTTGTTGTGGGTGGGCATTCTCGAGTGCTTCCCGGCGTCTGACGTCTGTTCTGACGTCAGAAGCGAGCTCAGCGCAGCTTCTTTCTCAGCGGGAGAGCCTTGGCCCACCCCAAAAAGAGAGCAACTCGACCAGCGGCACCATTCTCGGCGAGCAGAAAACGCTGGTGCTTGCCGCTACTCGCCTCCGCGCTCACCCCCTCTGCCTTCAGTGTCGGGAGGAGCGAGCGGCAGAGCCCCTTCGCCGTTGTGCCACAAAGAGAAGGATCTCGTAGAGCTCCCCAAAGAGCATCTGCACCGATGGTGGCGGCCCGCCCGCCCGCCGCCCCCTCATCGCCCGCGGCCACCGCCGGAAGCCGCCGCCCGGGTGGCACAACCGGCGCCGCCAGCGCTACCATCCCGTCCACTCTGGAGCAACGAGGGGCCCCCCCCCTCATCCTCTCTGCAGCTGCTGCCGCCGGCAGGGCGCCCCTACAGGGCCCATGGTTCACCGTGCTCGTGAACTCTGGCGCCAGCTGGCGGAGGCAGGGTCCGAATGCGGCACAGGCGACACTGGTCATTGCGCAAGCCTCTGTACTCCCTATTATTGAGCTGTAAGTGGCGTTGGTTAGTAAGCCAGTAGATAACGACCGACCGTGGACACACAATCAAGCGAACGCCATCGCCCGATGGGCGAGGAAGATGAACCATCGTTCGTACGACATCCGATGGAGAGCCGGGTGTGCCGACGACGGCGAGCCCCAGACCCATGGTTGTGGCGGTTGGGACCCTCCGGTGGCGGGCCGGCCCGGGTGGTGGTGCACATGGCCGTCGGATCGGCCGTGCCAGTGCCTGGACGGCTTTCGTGGGCCCTACGTTGGCCTCGCGTCGCGGACGGATCGTGGCTGTGCTGTCGCCGTTTGATTGGCCCACGTGCGCTGAGATATCTTGGCCGCTGCTGGTGGCGGTTGTCGGACTTGATTTTTCTTTGATTGTATTTCGCATTGTGTGGAGGGACTTGATTTTCGCATAACGGGTGGCCTGCTTTGGCCGGCTCTGATTGGAGGCCGAGCCACGGGCTCCCGAGAGTCGTTTGCTTCCACATATTTCCGCGGGTTGGGATCGAATACAGTCAGTCTCCATTCATATCCCACCCTCCGGAAGAACAGGTGTCGTTGCCGTGTTGCACAGTCGCTTTTGAATACGTATGTAGCCCGCTCGTCCGGAGCCGCACTTACTGATCCAAATGCGGACTGCTGACGCTGGAAGAGTGGATCCGGGGTCTTACAACACGCGCATCAGACTTCACGGATCGGACACTCTGTCTCAATGCAGCACGGAAAGAGATGCTGGGGCACCTCCAAATGGCCAGTGTACCACTCTTTAAGCACAAAGACAGTCCAGGACGCACCAGGGCATGCTCATGGACACTCTGGACGACTCTCTGGCGGTGTGAGGTCTCCGTCGGGGCAGATGTGGAGTCGATTGCGATCCACTTGCAATCGAAGTCCTTGATCTGAAGTCGACCTCAGTCCAGAAGCAGTCGTCCAATTCACGAAACCGATCGAATTCCGTCCATATCCCAGCAGGCCAGCATCCGGACGGGATATGAATGGAGACTGACTGTAGCGGCCACCCTGCGAGGGCGCCTCGTTTGCCCACTAGGGGCCGGGGTGCTGGTGTGTGTTGGCCCGCTCTGGCCCGGCTAGGGGGCCGCCGTGGGGGCTGTTAAGGGGAGGTCTCGGCCTCCCCCTCGTGTCTAGAAGAAAAACCAGCCGTGCCTCGGGTCTCTTGCTCCCTCGGGTTTGTGCCGTAATACCTTTGTCCCCCTCCCCGGGACGGGCGTGGACTGCACTTTTCCCTTGCCGGTTCCTTCTGAGCCTCCCTTCTTTGGGCCCGAGGGGTTGTTGATTTCCTATCCGGAAAGAAGAGAGAAAACCGCTACAATGGTGGTTTTAAGGATCAGACGAAAAACGGGCGGGGTTGATCGACCGTCCGATCCTGTCGATTGAGTAAGAACAAAAGCAGGAATGACAAAGAAAGGACAGATAAGCAAGACAAACGTATCCCCTCAAAAGGAAAGCCATAAGTCAGTTCAAGTCCCCGCATGAGAGTACCGACGCGTCACGGGGGCCACAAGTGGCTGAGAAGAAATACTTCAGGAGACATGCTACACTTTTCACAAGAAGCATAGAGGACCTATGTTGTTCACGCAGCGCGGGGGCTGCCTCCGACCAGTGCATTGGCTCCATCCAAAGACGTACCGACGCGTTTGGTAGGGACCGGATCGCTCTCGTTCCGACTCAGATGGCCTGGAATCGCCGATGCTGGGACTGCAGCATGTGATCCTCACGAGAGCATTACTTGATCCTCAGTCGTCGCAGAATAAACACTACTTTTGTGATTTCTCGGCGTGTCACATCCTCACGCCCCACGCTCTTGGGTATGGTTCGTGAGTAAGAGAAAATCTTGACGGCGAGAGGGCGTGACATGCTAAATTTCGCTGAGAAACGCCCAAACACGCACTTCTTCTCTTCTCTTTCTATCAGCGAGACCATCACGCTCAAAGTAGTTCCCCCATAGTTCGATTCATCATCCCCCGTTCCCATGTATACATGTAATCCAATCACCACATCGGTCTAAATTTTGGTCCGACATGCTAGACGGACGCGGCGCCTCCACCTCGCTCTACTGGCCTCTACTCACGAGGGGAAGGACCATGGGACAACCCCATGGGTACATGACGCGGGGCTCCTGTGCCATGGAAGGCTAACGATCAGCTCTCTTTGTTGATATAATGCGTTTGCCTCGTAGTATGGAACGAAAAAACATTGTGTGGCGTCGATGCCACCGGGGCATCGGCATGATGAGCACGTGCAAGTATCGTTCATCGCTCAAGATGGGTGTCCTAAAAGGCCTACACTATCTGATACACCCTCCAAGAAGTATTGGATGGGTACTGCGGTACTATTTGAGCACGCCCCATGCACGCCGCTTGAATGCTGAGCGTGAGGGCGTAACACGGCCAAGACAACCAGATGAGGCACTCCCCGTGCCTCACCGTGAGCACGCCTGGGACGTGCTAACGAAGAATACGTTTGGAGCTCTTTTGGGGCGGGTAAAAATGCGTATTGTCTGGTTGTGGACTTCATATCCGCATTATTTGGTACGAGGGCATCAACAGTCTTCGCCCTCATCCCTGGACCGCGATACCAGCGCAACCGAAGGTCAGCAGCCACTACAACTCGGGCGCGACGGCGGCGGCGGTAGACCAACCGTTGTCGTCTCGGCATAGAGACTGGCGGTGGGGTTCGGAAGATTTTCGGGTGGTGCCGTGGGGTGGGCGACTGCTGGATGCGTATGCTCTATCCCAAAATCTCCCGCATAGCCGTTCAGAATTGGGGTGGTCAGAACACCCAGATCGTTGTTCGGGGCCGCGATAAGGGCAGTTGCCAGGACGTCAATTGGGCGTCATGCGACCCCGACGCCCTATCACAGAAGGGAATATCCAGGCGTCTCTATCAGAGGGATCGAAGGGGGTCGACATGCGTTCGAAGCGGTCCAGCTAAGACATTGATTTGTCCACATTATAATTTTCATCAAGCCATCGAGTGCGGTTCGGCGTCACGGTCCCAGTCGGCCGACACGGCGCGCCGACCCGGCAGGCGCCCTTAGACGTATGCCCTCGCTCGTCTCCCGGAGGCAGGCGGGAGCCCCCAAGAAAATCCAACCCCACCCATCTACCTGGACAATGGCATTGACCAGAGTGTGCTCCGCACGATTCAGACGCTTGCCGTCATGCCGCTGGTATTGAGCGTCGTCCTCCCCGCTGGGCACCTCAATCTCCACGCGGGTCTTTGCCCATGCACGACCTGATTGAAGAACTGCTGTCGCTGCTGTCTGTTGACCGGAGCAGCAGCTTCATGCCGCAGCTCGGCACCCCGCGCTTGCGTCCACTACTGTCGCTAGTTCACACCGAGTTGTCGGTCGCGTATACCACCACCCTGTCAGACGCGGAGACGGTAATCATGTGAGCCGGCTCTTGACGGCTTTTCTTCCTCGGTGCCGGGCAGGGAGGGCAGGTTAGTGCTCTGGGGGGGTCAGTGCAGGGGGGGGGGCGTAAGGGGCGAATTATGTGATGGGGGTGAGGGAGCCGGTCACGGAAGCCGCCGTATGGATCTTCCAGAGCTGCCTCTTTGGAATTGTGTGCTGGTGTGGGCTGGAGTGGGGGAAGGGCGATGCGCCGCTGGTTTCGGACGTAGGCAGGCAGGATGTGCAGTCGCTTGCAGAACGTTAACCGCAAATGTGACAGCTGAGACTGTCGTCACAAATCCTGACGCCTGAGCAACCGCCGCTCGGCCTACGGGGCATCGCAGGCCCGAAATATGAGACGGAAGGCCAAAAGCATGAAGGTCTCTCTCGGACGGACCCCATTGTTCAACAGCAAACAGGCCGGAATGTTCTTTTTGTGGTTCTGCAAGTTCATAGTGGCTTACACTGACAATGACTTATCGGAGGGGATGGGTATCTACCTATTTTCCAACCTCCTCGCAGGTGAAGCTGAGACGCGTTCACTCGCACACTTCCTGAGCTGGACGTCGGGGCTTCGAGGGGATCTCTCTCGTCTTTCCCCGCGGTTTCCACGTGGTTCATTTCGACCTACGCAGAGCCTCACGGTTTTGGGTTCGCGCAGGAAAATTTCAGTCAGGAAACGGTCGCGGTCAACGAGGACTTGGACTCCCTCGCTGCCCACCTACGGAGCATTTCAGACCCTTGCGACAACATGTACTCCGGGAGAATAATGAGGCAACAACTGAAACATAGTCTGCTGGAGTACCTGCGGACGTACGCGTTGGTCAACAGCACGGCGCAACGAAGCTACCGACAGCTTGTGACTGACGTGGCGGGGCAACATCGGGCCGCCAAGAAGGTCATGGCGAAGGCCAGCAGGGATTCACTAGGGACGCCGGCGCGGCGGGGTCAGACGTCTTCGGGTTCTCTGGGTCTCACGGCTACCTTCCTCGCGACGCCGGGGGGGATATCTGTGTGGACACCCCGCTGACCGTCGCGGAATTCCGCCCGGGCATGCCCCGGGGAAGAGGGGGGGGGTGTCCGCCCACCCTCGACGGGACGCACCCACTGGTTCCCTGTTGTGCGTCATTTGCTGGACGCGCGGTCACCGGGTGCCCGATTGCAAGTTCCTGACGTATCAGCAGCGGGAGTTCTTGAGAGTGGCGAAGAAACCTATTTTTGGCAGCGGAACCGTGGAACCGACGCGATTCAGAATTGGATTGCTATTGTCTCGCTATGTAGGGAGATCTACTTGGCGACGGGGAGGCCTCATGGACGGGCGGGGACCCCGTCCGTGGCAACCACCTCCATGGGGTGCCGCAGCGCGGTAGAGTCCTGAAGAGGGTGGCGTCGCCATCCCCATCACTATCCCCCGTCCTCAAAATTCCCCGGTTCCGCCCCCTAGCGTCACGTTTGCCTCCCTGGGGGTGAGTGCGACGTGAACTGTCCCGGCCCGATGCCTCTGCCGCCGCGGGAGATTCCGACCGTGATTCAAGAGGTCGCTGCTGAACTATGCAAGGAAATTTCTGAGATCGGAGTGTCGTACCAGTTGGCGCCATGGCAGACACCCACCTCCACGCGGGCGGTCGTTGACACAGGCGTCGGACCCAGTGTGATCCGCGCGGACATTTGCCCGAGGGGTGGACAGACTATGTCTTACGAGCGCGACCCCGCATTCGGGTTAGCGACGCCTCGGGGTAGCTGCTCAAGGTGAACGCGGGGGTGTCCCTGACCATCTACGTCGGGGGGACGGCCATGGAGTAATTATGATTTCCTCGTGGTCAAGTCGCTAAAGTAAAGGTCAAGTCGCAAAAGTTAAGGTACAGTTTTGCAGCGATATTGGGCTGCATTGTTTCATATGGCTGCTATGAAATTATCATATTTTCGCCCACATAAAGTGAACCTTAAACTAATTGATGCACTGTTATGATTTTCCAGCTTTTTCAATGACTTCATGCCTTTCGTGAGTTTTGCAGATCCTTTTCAGAAGAACACACACGACGGTGTACGCCGATGACCAGTGAAGAGCAGCTTTCTCTTCAAGATACACCAGGCACCAGAAAAACACATGCCACTCGCAAATCCTACAGAAGAAAACAAACACACCACAGACGCCAGCACCACCCCCACTCGCCTCAGCGGCTCCACACCGAGGCGTCCGCCGCCCTCCCCCTCGCCCGCCCTACTTGGTCACCGCGTGCATCGCCTCGGCCAGGTAGCCCACATTTTTGGTCGTCACCCCCGCCATGCTAATCCGCCCATTGGCGGTCAGGTATACGCTCCAATCCGCCGCCAGCCGGGCGACCATGTCGGCCGACATGCCCGAGTAGCAAAACATCCCATTCTGCGCCGTCACGTGCCCCCAATCCGCAGCGCTGCCCGCGTCGGCGAGCGCCGCCACGAGCGCCGTGCGCATGCCCGCAATGCGGTCGGCCATGCCCCGCACCTCGCCCCGCCACTGCTCCGCGAGTGCCGCGTCGCCGAGCACCTCGTCGACGAGGCGCACCCCGTGGACGGGCGGGTTGGAGTAGGACGGGCGGCCGAGGATGCACAGCTGGGAGGTGACCGCCGCCGCCGCCGCCTCATCCCCCGCCATGACCGACAGCGCGCCGACGCGGTGGCCGTAGAGGCCAAAGTTTTTGGAAAAGGACTGCGCGAGGACGACCGCGTGGCCGTCGGCCACAAACCGCCGCACCGCCGCCGCGTCAGCGTCCGTGTCGCCAGACGTGAAGCCCTGGTAGGCCATGTCAAAGAGCGGGTGCAGGCCCGCCTCGGCAACCGCCGCGGAGATGGCGGCCCAGGCGTCAGCGTCGGGGTCGACGCCCGTCGGGTTGTGCGCGCACGCGTGCAGCAGCACCGTCGCCCCCGCCGGCGCGGCGCGCAAGTCGCGGAGCATCCCCTCCAAGTCGAGGCTCTTGGTCGCCGGCTCATAGTAGGCATACGTGCCGACGGTGCAGCCCGCGTCGCGGAAGATGGCGCCGTGGTTGGCCCACGACGGGTTGGGCAGCAGCACGAGCGGCCGCCCGCCCTCCCCCGGCCCGTCCTTGCCCGCAAAGCGGGCGAGGAGGTCCCCGGCCAGCCGACACGCGCCCGTCCCCGACAGCGTCTGCACCGACGCGAGGCCGGCGGGGACCCCGCCCGGCCCATAGGCCAAGTCCATGGCCTTGCCGAGGAAGCCCGCGTGGCCCGCCACGGGCAGGTACTCCATGTTGAGGCCCCGCGACGCGAGGCGCGCCTCGGCCTCCCGCACTGACGGGAGGACGTACGGCTTGCCGTCGTCGTCACGATACGCGCCGACGCCGAGGTTGATCTTGCGCGGCGACTCGTCCCGCCCAAACGCTTGCGTCACGCCGAGGATGGCGTCGGGGGGGCCCTGCGGCACGCCCGTCCAGCGGGGGG
>Ga0209093_1002259_pt1 | contig 10835 bp, 14 predicted proteins | sample SidtaG_4_FD_187450 | JGI IMG/M metagenome (GOLD analysis project Ga0209093, IMG submission 187450) | Marine algal microbial communities from Sidmouth, United Kingdom - Sidmouth_Male1 metaG (SPAdes) (version 2) | ecosystem: Host-associated > Algae > Red algae > Unclassified | place: Sidmouth...
GCCGAGTCTGCGGCCACGCTCATAGCACGAGCCAACACCGGCATGGCGTCCTCGAGGACATAGCCATGGGCGTCGCGCACGGCCCGGCGCAACGCCTCCGTCTGGCGGTTCCACGCCGACGCCAGAGCGGCCGCCCCGACGCCACGAGGCACTCGCTGCCCGTCCATGCGGCGACTCGGCCCGTCGCCGAATAACGCCACCGCCGCCTGAACCGCCTCTGGCGAAGTCCAAACGTCCTCCTGGGCCGGACGCCCATGTCCATCGGACGCGGCCGTGACGCGCGTCTCGCGCACCGGCGAAAGCGACCGACGGCTAGGCGAGGCCGCCCGACGCTAAGGCCCACCGGCCGCCCGCGTTCCTTGGCGCACAAAGCCTGCGTTGCCTTGGGCTGCCGCCACGGGCGTATCCCCATCGTCGTCCGACCCCCCGCCCCCGACGGGAAGACACGCAAAACCCCGGCAAGGGTGGTTCAACATGAACCCGTACTCAGCCATGGAGTCTAAATGGACAAGCACTTGACGCGCGGCGCGCGTCTGCGTGTCACGTCGGATGACGTCCTTGACCACAATGGTCCACGGGAAGACCTCCGTGGCCTTGTGCATCTTGTGGAACGTGTCCAGCATCGCCTGGCCACCCGGCCCACTGGCCATGCGGTGCAGGTCCAAGCGGGACATCCGCTTCAGCGCCTTGGCGTCGAGCCAAGCAAAGACCTTGTCCGTCAAAAGGGTGTGTACCCACCCGGCCGCAAGGAAGTAATAATACTCCGCGTTGACGATGTGCCAGACGGCACTGAACTCGTCCACCAGCTTATGAGCCATATACGACAGTGCGTAAGGCATCTCCATCCACACCCCGCGGTTTAACCACCAGCGGGGGTAACGGGGAAACCACCGCGACAAGTCGAAATGACGTGGCGCCCGGATAACACCGGAACACCAAGCGGTGGGGAGCAGCCCGCGGCTCGTAATGCGAGCCGCGTCTTGAGCGCGCCGATGGGCGGGAGCATAGCTCGGCGCCCGAAAGGGGGAAGTCAACGCCAATGTGCGCGCGTCAAACTTCTCCTCCACGGCGTGCTCCGCCTCGCGAGCCGCCTCGATGAGCTCCTCGAGGTAGTCCTCCATGCCTGCCTCCTGGGCAAAAGGCACCGACAACTCTGTGGCCGTACGGCGCGACAGGAAGACGGCCTCCGGCCAAGCCCGACGCAGCCGCCCGAAGTTGTTGGCGGCTACCGCAATTGTCCCCATCTGGTGGACCGGGAACAAAAGTGCCCAAGCGTAAAGACGCGTATGAAAGTCATGGAAGGGCTGTCCGTAACGGACCAACTCGTTGGCATACGCCAAGACCTCATAGGCCTGCCGCTCCTCGCCTTGGTTGCCATAATTGGCATTACCATGCACCTCCGCCACGACGGCGTCAACATGGTCGTCCGGAACCCCGTTGAGGATGTCCACAAACCCCGGCGGGACGCCCCAATGGCCTTGTTCCACACGAACTAGGGCCACGCGGCGGTTGTGCGTCGCCGCGTCCATAAGGAAGTCGTCACCCATGACAGGGATACCGTCACGAGCAGGGGTTGTCAGGATACCGTTTTCTGGCCCTAATGGGATACGGATACGCTGCGTTCCACCGTCTCCGGATAAGGATAATTCTCATCTCTCAAGATCAGGATCAGATTATAACCTCACCAAGCCGGATTATTAAGCCGAATATATTCATATTCGGATACTATTTTCGTATCCGAATGTAATGGCTTATATTCGATCGATGACCTAACTACAGCAGCAGGAGCCGAACTTCGATAGCAGGACAGCAGTGAACTACTACTTGAGAGCTGTACTTGTTCTCAAAGACCCAACTGCCCCCGTGCAGGCGGTTCCACGAAGCATGCAATAGGATGAAATAGTCGTACGGTGCTGGCGTTACAGAGGTTTAACACAACGTAGAATGATCTGAACGATACCACGGCTATCGCCGATTAACTCAAGTACGCTGCTGGCATCCGGCGCTGTGCGTCCTCTTTGTGGCCGGTGCTGGCCTCTGCCTGCGGTCGCTCACCCCCTCAAGGCTTCCTGCAGCCAGTGCTTTCCACTGCTCGCTGCCAGCAACAGACAGATAGCCTTGGCGCTGCTTTCGCAATTCCACTAGAAGCCGGCGCTTGCGCCGTCGCCGACCGCCCGTCACGTGACCACCGGACGCCAACCTCGGTCTGGAAGCTTTCGGACACACTTTCAACGGTCTAAAACGCGCGTGGGATGGCGGAGGTGTGAACGTCGCCTCTGGCGGTCGGCGGGGCCCCCTTTTGCCCAATTTTCACGAGACGGCAACTGCAGGGAGGCCGGCAGACTAGGGAGATCTGGCTACAGCCGTGTGCGTCACCCTGCTGACACGTCAAAACAACACCACGGCTCTGGATGGCTAGTTCGCGGAGGCGTGAAAGCTGACGCCGTCGTTTGCCGGCACCGCGCCTCTGCCCGATGTAATCGTGACGACTGTGGCCGGGGGGTGGGTAGCGGCGGGTAAGTATTCCGCATCCGTTGTCGGCACCCCGCCCCAGCTCAAGAACGGCACGGCGGCTCGGGGGCGGCTGGCGACAGGATGGCAGTGGGCGGGAGCGTCGCAGCACCCGTGTCGAATGATAATGCGCTGGGAGGTGGCGGAGGTCGCGGACGTGTGACAGCAGGCGCCGGCCGTCGGCGTCGCCCCGACCCCGCCCAAGGTCTACTGGACGAAGAGGGAGGGATCAGCCGCGGCGGTTGGTCATCTGGTGATCGCTGTTGGCGTCGCTTCGCGAACAGGCTCTGTGACTTCGCGAATATTGGGCGTAACTCAGCATCAACAAGCACAGAATAGACAGTACGTACTAGTAACTGCAAGACGAACGATGCATTTTCTTGCACGTGTCTCACCCATGTCGCCGTTCTCGCATCAACTGCATTGCTGCTTGCTGTTCAAGAAAGAGCGAGAAACACCACGAGAGGTAAGCACCCCCTGGCAGGTTCCTGACTAGGAGGTTTCCGTCGCTACCCGCATGCTCATCGTAACAGATTACTCGCAGCAGAAATCACCACTCTCCGCTAGCATTCCGTCCTCGCCGTAACCGTGACCTCGAAGAAAATCGTCTCCAAACATGGGAGACCCCATGCCGATCGGATATACTCGAATAAAATAAATCGCCAGAGATTACGGTATAATCTGCCGCTTGCGCTGTCTGGAGGATTATTATACGCTCGGACAGAAAAGCATACTCAGATCCGAATATGTCGTCGAGACCCATATTCCGGATTATTGAGGATATAATGCCTGGATATATTCCTCTGAGATATATCCGGGACAACCCCTGCTGCCCACCGCCGATGTGTCCACTTCCCTGCCCTCCGCCGCTTCTGCGGCACGGCCGTGTCAACCACGCTCTCGGTGCCGGCCGCCATGTACCGCCTGCGCAGCCTCTTTACGGCCATGCAGTGCCGACACCCTCGCAGCGGCGACGCGCGGCTTGGCCACCAAGCCCTGCGGGACCTCCTCTGGTGAGTGGACCTGCAGAGGTGGGCGGCTACGGGCCGGGCTATCCGGCCAGATGCGGCTTCCATGCTCTTGGACACGGACGCCAGCAACTTGGGGTGGGGGGCGGTCCTCAACCAGGCCGCAGGGGCGCGCGGCTTCCACGCGGCGGACCGAAAGGGCCTCCACATCAACTGCTTCGAGCTGGGGGCCATCACCCTGGCGCTCCGCTCCTTCCAGGCTCTGATCCCGGTGGGCACGGTCATCCAGTTGCGCACGGACTCCATGGTGGCGCTCGGCGTCTTTGAGGCCGGCTCGTCGCGCTCCCCGGTACTGATGAGCCAGTACCGGGAGCTGTACGAGCTGTGCGCGGTGCTGCAGGTGGAGCTACAGGAAGAGCACATCCCCTCGGTGCTCAACAAATGGGCCGACCGGCTGTCCCGGGAGAACGACGCAACGGACTGGATGTTGGGCGTCGCGGCGCTCCGCCGGCTGGAGGCTCGGTACGGCACCCACTCGGTGGACCTGTTCGCCACGGAGCTCACCACGCGGTGCCTCAGCTTGTTCTCGCGCCGGCACTTCCCGGGGGCCCTGGCCGTCAACGCCCTCCGCCACCCATGGGTGAACGAGAACGCGTGGGCCAACCCTCCCTTCCACCTCGTGGGCGCCGTGGTGTACCGCACCGTGGCCACGGGGGCGACGGTCACCCTGGTCGCGCCGGTCTGGCCGGCCCAGCCTTGGTGGCGCACGGCGGTGGAGACATGCTGGGAGTGGCAGATCCTGCCGACGGCGGAGGGCGTCTACGCCCCCGGCTCGAGGTCCGACGCGGAGCCGCGGGCTTTCTGGCGGACTGCGGTGTTCCGCTTCGCGCCAACCCTGCGCTGAGCAACGACACCCAGCGCTGGGACCTCCTCTTCGCCCGCGTCGCCCTCCCGGTCGTGGCAGACCTGCCCAATCCCGCCGCGGCCCTCGCCTTTCTCGCGCGCGGCTGCCGGCCCAACACGAAGCTCTCCTACATGAGCAAGTGTCGTGCCTTCTTGGTCTCCTGCGGGCGACACAACCGGGACCCGCTGCCCGCCTCGCGGTCCACGATGGTTGGCTATGTGCTGCACGAGCTGGAGCGCGTCGCGATGGCCCCACCTTCGTTGGTCAAGTACCTGTCGGAGGTGTCGTCCCTGCATCGCATCGCGGGCCATGTCGACCCTGTCAAGGACCCCTTCGTGCAGCTGGTCATTCACGGCCACCGGGCGCACGCCCTGGAGACGGCTGGTGGGGAGCTGGAGCTGCAGCGGATGCCCCTGCCGGCCGCGTTCATCCTCCGGGTGTGCGACCTCGGGCTGGCCACGCTCAACGTCCTACTGCTCCTCCAATGCGCCGGGCTGGTGCTCGCCTTCATCTTGTTCAACCGGCCGGGCGCGGCGGCTTGCATGGGGCGTTGCGATGTATCCTTTACGGCGCACGGCCTGGAGCTCCAGGTGGTCGACTTCAAACTGGCGCTGCGTACCGGCCGGGAGCGCCTGACCTTCACCGTGCCGATTGACGTCGACCCCACCAAGGTCGACAAGGTCGCCGCGCTGCTGCGGCTGGTGGTTCACGCCCACGACGCGGCGGTGCGTGACGCCGCGGCCATGCTGTTTGCCGACCCGGCGAAGCCGCCCGCCCAACGGAGGTTCTGGCTCTCCGCTCGTGTCACCAACACCTGGTTGCAGCGCCTGCTCACCCTCCTTCCTACCCCGGCACCCCTCGGTGGCCGCTATTAAGGCCACTCTTTGCGGAGCGGCGCCGGGACGGCGGCGTATGCTATCGGCCTGCCGCTGCCGATGATTGCTGAGATGATGGGGCATGCGTCGACGGACACCACCCTTCACGCATTCGTTCGCACACGCTGGCGCCCGTCGCCGGCAGCCTGGGAGGTGCTGGGGCGGTACGCCCCTGCTCTTCTCCGACTATAACGGCACCCTCCCCCCGTCGGTCATCCTCTGGTTATGTCCTTAATGGCCATTGTACCCGTAACCGGTCAAGTACCGATTCCTACGCAGCCGCGTTGGGGTCGGACGGCCACGGTGGCCACTAACCACCGGGCGACCGACCACGGGCGGGTGTCTCCTCCCCGCTGGTGCCGCTTCCGCTGCCGCCTTCCCCCCCCCCTTCTCCGCCGCCGCACGCTGGGCCGCGCTGTTGAGCGTGTCCCGGTGGGGGCGGCATGGGCGGGTGGATGGAGAGCGGGCGGCCTTTGTGGGGCCTTGGGGTGGGGGACCGTTCGCCCGTCCCCCCCCGCCCCCCCCGGCGCGCACGCGCACCGGGGACGCGGCTGCTGCCGCCGCTCTTCGCCGGGCGTCGCTGCCGCAACGCCCTGGGCGTGGCGGCGTCGTCGGCGGACTGCCGCTGGGAGCTGACCGGCTTCAAGAAACAGACGAGCGCGTCCTCCTCGCCGGCCTCTGTGGCCGGCAGCGCTCATTTCTTCTCGTCGCCCGCCCTCGATCCCACGGCGGCCGTTGGCCGGCGTCGACTCTGCCGCGTGCCGCCACCGCAGTGGCGAGACGGTCTTGTATTGTGCTTGTTGGGGCTGACCTTCGGGTCCTGGCGCCCATGTTCTTCTTTTTCCGCGTGACTGGGCCGCGTACGGGCGGCCGTACGCCACGCGCACTAACCCGCTTTGTTATTATTCCGAAGGGCCGGGCTAGCCGTCAACTAGTCGCCTTGGGGACTAGTGTAGCCTACTTTGGAATGAAAATCACGTTATGAGAGAGCGTCGGCAAACCGGCGTGGGTACAAATGTGGGTCCGGAAGGGCCTCTACCCACGCCGTGGGTGCGGCTCCGATCGAGAAAATTGCCATATTTAACCCACATCTTGAGTTGCCGACGCTCTCTGTTGGCACCCTCCCCCCGTCGGTCATCCTCTGGTTACATCGGTTAATGCGATGAATTGCATCGGTGCGGGATTTTTGGGAGAACGGCTGTAGTATACGTAGTTGTCATAACACGGCTTGCCATTGGCAAAGAAGCGATGCTGGTCCAATCAGACGCGTTTCTTCTCCGCAGTCTCTCGGGTGAGCAGGAACAGGAACGGTTCTGCGTCTCAACCCAGCTGCCGGGCTCAGCCTCGGGTCAGGCCCAACACCCATCCAAAGAAGACTTGGATGGGAAATCGAAGAGTGCCCGCAGCACCCAAGAACGCCGACCCAGAACGCATTTGGATGGGATGGATGGGCTGCGCAGGGAGCCGTCACGACGGCAGCACCGCTGTCCAGTCAGTCGCCCGGCATGGCACTGACCGGCGTCAGGTCGCCAGCGTGCTGTTGTCCTTCGAGGGTGCAGTAGCGTATAGCGTATGGCCTTTCTCGCACGACGGTCGCGCGGGGAGCATCCGCCTGTGCCTACGTCTCGGAGCAGACGTGCAGGCAGCGCGGCCGTTGCGGAATCAATGATTGAGGTCGTAGGCGAGGGCCTGCGAGGCGGCGCCAGCGCCCAAACGATTTGGCGTCTGACTGGTGAGGGGCGAGCATGTCCATCCTGTGTTTAAAGCGCGGCATGGCGCGTCTTGGACGCGCCCAGCCATACGCATGCACAATCACTCCTGTCCTCAACTCCTACGTTCGAGACCGCCGACGCTGAGCAGCCCGCTTCCCCTTGCTCGCGCGCACCTGCTACAGCGAGACCCCCTTTCCCTCTCCCCACAAGGAGACCCCCTTTCCCTCGCCTCCTCTCAAGAGCGGGGCGCGTCGGAGGACCCCCGCCGTGTGCATCTTCCCCCAACACCACCTCAAGATGGCTACCCTCCGCTTCACTCTGTTTATCGCCCTTCTGCTTGGTGCTGCTCTCTTGGTTGCCCCGCACCATGTCAACGCTACCATCGATCCCTGGTTGTGCCGTGGGGCTCTGAGGCGGTGCGGGTCTCAGGGCGTGGGATGCCGAGAGTGCGTTCTTCAATGCAGAATCCTGGAGCGAGAGACCACCGTGCCCTGGGTAAGCAGCGCCGCTGCCACGTGGGTGCATCTGTGTAGCACCATCCTGCAGGGATGACCCCCTTCAAAGTAGTAGGTGTGGGGCCGGGCGCGCCCCAGTTTTAGCGCGACGAGCGGGGCGAGGACCACGACGGTGGCAGCGATCATGTTGCAGGTGCCCACCGCGCGAGCGTAGCGTCGTTTGTACTGTCTTCTTTGCGCGGGTGGAGTTGGTGGAGGAGTACCGCAGCGGGCCGGAAGGCGCGCCGTCATCCGTAACAGGGCCGACGCGCCAGTTCCAAGCTTTCTTGAGTTTCAATATCCTGTTTTACGGTGCAGTTTCTCTTGTCTATAGCCGACTTGTGGAGGCAGCCGACGCCCCAGGGGGGTCCCACTCTTTGTACTCGTCCGCATCGTATCAAACCGTCATCCCGGCTGTCGTGGCGACGAGGCCGTCGCTGCAACGTTATCAAAGTCGGTCCGGCTGTTATGCTCCACGAGGCTATAGCAACCCGTCCCGACCGATAGCAGCTGTTATTAATCGGGATGGGTTGCAACAGCCTCGTGGACAACATCTGCAGATGTTGTGTCTGTCCTACAGCCGTTCTCCCAAGAATCCCCCACTGCAACAGTTCCAAAAGTGTTCCAAATCGGCCTCTGTGGGGTCGTAGAGGCCGATTTGGAACTCTTTTGCAACAGTTGGAGTGTGGGAATTTTGGGAGAACGGCTGTATGCCTTGGAGAGGCGTTCGAGAGTATGAGCTTTGCCAACCAGACTGGGGGGTTGGGCACTTTTTATCTCACATCACTAGCATGATGCGGGATGGTGACGTAGGGGTAGCGGGAGGGGTGTGCCCCCGCCGCGGCTGCCGTCGTCAGCCAGCGCCGCCCGCCAGTACGCGGCGCCGCCTGCGAGCCGTCTGCAGCCCTTTCCAAAAGTACAGTAACGAAGGAGATTGGCGCGGGGTATCCATAAGTACAGTTTAGCATCATTTCAGTGAATCACTGCTAGTATGCCAACTGTCAGCCACATGTGGAAAGTACATGAAGACCCTAAAAACGCTCGAAAATCAAATGATGGCCTGCCCGGTGTATTCAAAAAAGATGGCCCAAAGGCATGGGTGTGTGTGGTCTCTCTGTACAGTCTGTTGTTGACAGGTAGGACAGACACACCATGCACAACATCTGCAGATGTTGTCCACGAGGCTGTTGCAACCCGTCCCGATTGATAACAGCTGCTATCGGTCGGGACGGGTTGCTATAGCCTCGTGGAGCATAACAGCCGGACCGACTTTGATAACGTTGCAGCGACGGCCTCGTCGCCACGACAGCCGGGATGACGGTTTGATACGATGCGGACGAGTACAAAGAGTGGGACCCCCCTGGGGCGTCGGCTGCTTCCACAAGTCGGCCATAGACAAGAGAAACTGCACCGTAAAACAGGATATTGAAACTCAAGAAAGCTTGGAACTGGCGCGTCGGCTCTGTTGCGGGTGACGGCGCGCCTTCCGGCCCGCTGCGGTACTCCTCCACCAACTCCACCCGCGCAAAGAAGACAGTACAAACGACGCTACGCCCGCGCGGTGGACACCTGCAACATGATCGCTGCCACCGTCGTGGTCCTCGCCCCGCCCGTCGCGGCAAAAACTGGGGCGCGCCCGGCCCCACACCCACTACTGTGAAGGGGGTCAATTCCACACATCTTTGCTACATTCATACGCCCATGTGGCAGCGACGCTGCTTAACCAGGGCACGGTGGTCTCTCGCTCTAGGATTCTGCATTGACGAACGCACTCTCGGCATGCCCCGTCCTCGATCCCGCACCGCCTCAGAGCCCCACGGCACAACCAGGGATCGATGGTGGCGATGACATGGTGCGGGGCAACCAAGAGAGCAGCACCAAGCAGAAGGGCGATGAACAGAGTGAAACGGAGGGTAGCCATCTTGAGGTGGTGTTGGGGGAAGATGCACACGGCGGGGGTCCTCCGACGCGCCCCGCTCTTGAGAGGAGGCGAGGGAAAGGGGGTCTCCTTGTGGGGAGAGGGAAAGGGGTTCTCGTTGTAGCAGGTGCGCGCGAGCAAGGGGAAGCGGGCTGCTCAGCGTCGGCGGTCTCGAACGTAGGAGTTGAGGACAGGAGCGATTGTGCATGCGTATGGCCGGGCGCGTCCAAGACGCCATGCCGCCTTATAAACACAGGATGGACATGCTCGCCCCACACCAGTCAGACGCCAAATCGTTTGGGCGCTGGCGCCGCCTCGCAGGCCCTCGCCTACGACCTCAATCATTGATTCCGCAACGGCCGCGTTGCATGCACGTCTGCTCCGAGACGTGGGCACAGGCGGATGCTTCCCGCGCGACCCCGTCGTGCGAGAATGGCCAACGCTACTGCACCCTCGAATGACAACAGGACGCTGGCGACCTGACGCCGGTCAGCACCGTGCGGGGCGACTGGCCACCGGTGCTGCCGTCTTGACAGCTCCCCGCACAGCCCATCCATCCCCACCAAAGCGCACCCCCCCCCATCCAAACGCGTTCTGGATGGGCGGGCGTTCTTGGGCGCTGCGGATATTGTGCTTCTCACAAAAACTGGATCCGCAACATCCGCTTCAGCATCATGAACCGCCCCCTGAGCCAATGAAACAGTGATTTTGCAACGGAAGCTGATGCACCGAGGTCCAGTTTTTATGAGAAGCACAATACCCTTCGACTTCCGATCCAAGTCTGCTTTGGATGGGCTGTTGGGCCTGACCCGAGGCTGAGCCCCGCAGCTGGAACGAGGCGCAGCACCGTTCCTGTTTCTGATCGCCCGAGACTGCGGAGAAGAAACGCCGTCTGATTGGGCCAGCATCGCTGCTTTGCCGCAAGCCATGTGATGACAACTACGTGTAGAATCGTCACCTTCCGCTGAGTCACCCATCGTCACAGCTCCCAGACTCGCCCATCCATCCCCATCCATCCGCATCCCCCATCCAAACTCGATTTGGATGGAGATTTTTTGGCCGTGTGAGAGCATAGCCACCAACGTCCGATCCGAACTCATTTCATTCTTTTTAGAAAGCAACGTGGAGGCCTCCTAGTGGCCAATTTGAGCTATGCGACGCGCGTCCGAACCGTGGCACCGCACACGGAATGGAGTTAGTAAAAACCGGGGCTACATGTCAACCCGTATGTGAACAGAAAGCGTGGGCGTTGCTGGACGGCTCGCTCCCCAAATGTCTTCTATACTGTGTGAGCGTGGCGCACTGCAAGCCGACACTGCGATCGTTCCGCTGACAGCAAGCAGTCGTGTGTTCGCTCGGCTGAATATCGGCGCGCGCAGCGGTCAAATGCAGCGATCATACTCAAATGTAGTCGATCAAACACGGCAAATATGCGATCGTCGCGCCACGTACG
>Ga0209093_1002260_pt1 | contig 10833 bp, 8 predicted proteins | sample SidtaG_4_FD_187450 | JGI IMG/M metagenome (GOLD analysis project Ga0209093, IMG submission 187450) | Marine algal microbial communities from Sidmouth, United Kingdom - Sidmouth_Male1 metaG (SPAdes) (version 2) | ecosystem: Host-associated > Algae > Red algae > Unclassified | place: Sidmouth...
ATTGCAGCAGAGAAATGACATATACGGACTAGAAAATGACGACAAGATGCAAACATATATTTCTTAGAGCACGTCGAGAGCTGTCCTGATGTCGTGTACAGCGCTCGAGATGCGGTGAGATGCAGCAAATGACATCCAGATGCATGTGGGCACGGCTGCCGACGATGAGCCGGGGACGGGTCGTGAACAGTCACGCAATACCCCCCTGGGGGGGTAGCGTGGGACAACCCCCTTGGGGGGGTGTCCAGGGAGCCCCAGGGCCACACATGAGACGACGCCTCTAGAGGGGCGTGAGGCGTGGAACGCCCGATCGGGCCCCCCTGGGGGGGTCTGGCACACGCAAGGGAGGCACCCGTCATCCCGAATCCGGGCCCTCTGGGGGGACCGGGAAGCTTGAGGAAGCTTCCGCAATCCGAGCGTAAGCCGGACCGAGATATGATCCCGACCAGGGATAAAATCCCACCGGAATTCTATCCGGGAAAATTGAAAAATCTTGGGATAAGTCCCGAGGTATTGGTTTTGGGAAAATCCTGAAATCTGGGAGGTCTTAGTGACTTTCTTTCTTCCGCCCGAGACGGACGGGGGTCCCCTTTCAGCTGTAGCGGTTCTCAGCGCCACCACTTTGGTTCGTCGTCCAGCCGAAGTGACCTCTTGATCAGCTCGGTCCGTCGAAGGAACTGCCCCGGAAATCGACCCACAGCCCAGCCTTCCCACAACGGGAGGAGAGGATCACGGCAAAGCCAAGGGGGGAATCGTAGTCTAAAGCACAGTTGATTTTATCAAACGGTGACGGGGACGGGGTCCCCGCTGTCAATAAACCCCTCCCCAACCCGAGCGCCAGCGGCTAAAGTAGCCACCCCAAATGCGCCAAACAGATAAATCCCTCCAAAGCGAAAAGTTCAAACAAGTAGTAGGGGGGTTGGGAAAACCACGAGGGAAAAACCCCGCCCCCGACCAGATCCGATCTCCCTGAGATTCGGACAGGTCATTCCCTTGGTGGCCCGGATCGGGATATTTTGGGGCCGCCCCGGGGGTGTGCTGTCCACAGCTGAGGGGCCGCGCCCCTTCCAGCCGCGGGACCCCCCGACCGCTACATCAGTGGAAGGGCTGTCAGGGATGCTGGGCAGTCGGGATTGTGCACGTCCTGCGTCTTGTTTCTGAGGGTATATGAGAGTATGCTTTGGGGTCATCGTGCGTGTTCGAATAAATCATCGTTGCGCTTGCGTTGCTGCCGTCGTTTTTGTGCGCTTCGCGCCCAGTGATCTCGGCGTTCGCGTTGTGACTCTGGCGTAGCGATCCGCATCCTGTGCTGGGTTTTCTGACAGGGTCCAAGTCCACGGCGGGGTCGGCGACGGCCTCCCGTGCGTCCAGCGCGGCGGGGCGGTCGGCCGACGACCACGCGGCGGCCCCTACCACGGCGACCGCCCGCGTGCCTCTGCCGCCGAGCCGGCCGGGGACTCCACCGGCGGCAACGGTGGCGACCACGGCGGCGCCGGCGGTTGGGGGGCAGGACTTTATGGAGCAGGACTCCCCCCCGCCGGTGCCTCGCCAGGCGCGCCCCGCGGCAGTTGAGGAGGCCGGGCCCGCGGTGGCGGGGACGGGGGCGCTAGTCCAGTGGACGCCCCCCCACGCCCCTAGCCAGTTGGGGGAGTGCCGCCTGCGGGCCCTATACGAGGCCATCCCGGTGCCCAAGCAGGGTCCGGCTTGGCAGCGGTGGCTGACGAGTCACCCCGTGCAGTACGAGCTACCTGCCGGGGTGACCGCGGATCTGCCCGCCCTACTGGAGGCGGCGGACGCGCCGTGGGTGGAGCTCGTGACGGTGCGCCTGTCCAACGTGATGGAAAAGGCGACGGCGGGTGACGTTACCCCCGTCGTCGCGTGGGAGTGGGCGCGTTGCTCTCCCCCGTACTTGGAGGAGACGGACCCCCACTTCCACCAGCAGGACGCCCGCACGGAGCGCCGTGTGCGGGTCGCGTCGGGTATTCTGGTGAGTGCTACTCAAGTCAAGAGCACCAAGATCCACGTCTCTGCGCGCCGGGACTACTATGTCCCGACGCCGACGTGGTGGTCGGCGTTGGAGGTGCCCCATGGGTTCCCCGCGCGGATGCCCCGCATCGTGGCCTACTTCGGCACGGTGCTCCGTTGGGGGGAGTCTACCCCGGCGGCGGCCATCTTGGCGACCCAATGGGTCCTCGAGGTGGCGGGGGTGTGGTATGCCTCCGCCCGGACCAAAGGGTACCTATGGCACCTGCCCACCGGGTCGGTGGACAGCCTGGTGGAGCTGCACCTCGCCAACTTGGCGGAGGGAGTGGACCCGGAGGCGCAGGCGTATCTCAGCGCGTTGCTGGACCTCCATCAGTCGTTGGACTGGGCGGCCGCCTGTCCGTACCTGGCCCGCCGAGTTGGCGGGGAGGACGACGGGACGGCGCGGGCGTTTGTCCTTTGTGACAAACGCCTCGTGGAGGGTCGAATCGGCCTCCAGGAGGGCCTGGGGGATCCGTCATACCCCTATGCTGCGGGGGTGACTGCGACGTCGGCGCCGCCCGAGTCGGGTTGGGGCGCACTGGGGGCAGTATCCCCGTACCAGCGCAAGCACACCCGAGGTGCAGCCGAGCGCCCCCCTGCTCGTGGGGGCGCCGTTCGTCGGACTGCCCGCGCGGGGCCGTCCCCCGTGGGGCCGTCCCCCGTGGGGCCGTCAACCCGCCCGACGTTGGCCCCGCCCGGGGTGCCGTACTACCCGGCCCTGGGGGCGGGGCAGAACCTCAGCTGGGGGTACGTTACCCCCCAGTGTGCGCGCGCCCTGACGACCACCTACCCAACTGCTGCAGGGACGCTTCGGGTTGCCCACGGGGAGCCGATAGTGGCGTCCCTGGTGGACCCCCTGGCTTGGGTCACCCGGGGTGCGGGGGCCGTACTGCGGGGATCCCCGTCACCCCTCTCGGCGGCGGCCAAGCAATTCCTGGTGGATACCCCCCCGGAGGCCATCGGGTACCAGATGGCCTCTCGGTTGGAGGGACACGGCCAGCGGGTCGCGCCGGGGTCCGCTGTGACCGCGGCGGCCGGGAGCTCCACTCGAGCCCCGTACGCCGGGGAGCCCGCCACAGCCGCGGTACCCAACTATGGGGGCGGCTATTCCTACTCCGCTGGGGGAGCCTCGGCGGCGGGGCACACGGCCTATGCCGGGGGGTACACGGCTGCGGCGGCGGCGCCTAGTTCTGCGCCGCGCTCGACGTGGGGGCCGGTTCCTACGGGTCGGGCGCCGGCCCACGAGTACCCCTTCGACCCGCCCGTACGTGACCACTACGGGGGGTACGCCCGCGACGACCTCCAGCGGTCGCCGGACGGTGGTTAGCGGCCCGTGTCCTAGCGTGCGGGGGCAGGGTGGGAACGCCTAGTTGGTGGGTTCCCACCGCCCCCCCCCTCCGTCCGGTCTGTCCCTAGTCAGGTTGGTCGCTCCCCCCGAGTAGCGAGGGGGCGACTCATTGTTTGTTCTTTCTTGGAGGGCCCCTGAGCAGGGGGGGTTGTTTCCTCTTGTCGGGGGTGTGCGCGGGGTACCCCGGACTAGGGGTTAGTTGTTTGATACCTGTGCGCGGGATACCCCGTAATGGGGGTTAGTTGTTTGATACCCTTCTTCGCACCTTGAGTCGGTGTTGCACACAGTGTTTGCGGACCTTGTCGGCCGGGAGATCCTCCACATAGTGCCAGGAGTCCTCCCGGGGTCCATACCCGAACCGCCGGACCTTGAGCATGAGTCGCTCATGTTCGTCATACCCCTGTCCGACAAAGTGATCGAAGACAGCCTCAATCGGTTAACTACCCGACGAGGGAAGGGAGGGGACCTGCCACGCGGCCAGTGCCCGTGCCCAGGCCGGATCACCCTCGGGCGGTTCTGGGGCCCGGGTGGCATGGTTCCCGTTGATAGTGCGTATACCATCGTCGCTTTCGATGGTCAGCCGAAGCCCGTCTGTCTTCAAGACCTGGTAGGGTCCCAGCGTCTTGAAGACGAGTTTCCCCCCCTGGTTCTCGTGCGATTTCACGAATACCCAGTCTCCAACTCGGAGGGGTTCGCGTCGAGCCTGTACGCGCTTGTCGAAGGCCTGTTTGTACCGGGCCTAGGCCTTCTCCATGGTATCCCGCACTAGGGGTGTCAGGGCGTCGAGGCGCTGGAGGAAGTTTTCCTTGGCTCGCTCGGGGGTTACTGCTTCCCCGTTGTCGGCACACGCTGTAGGTCGTTCGATCGTTGCGGGAGGAAGCCGTCGGGGACTGACGAACGCGAATGGGACTTGCCCAGTGCTACGATGCACTTGCGAATTATGAGCCGTTACCACCAGGCTTAAGTACCGGGACCCCGTGACAACGTGATCACTTACGTAGTGTCGTAGTTGCTGAACCAAAGTCTTATTAAACCGTTCGACTTGCCCATTCGTTTGAGGGTAGTACGGCGTGGCATAATTGGTGTCCATACCCAGCGCCTTGAGCACCCCTTGCCAGAGTACGGCGGCGCATTGGGGTCCGTTGTCCAATAAAACTGAATCGAGGATCCCATAACTAGCGACCCAGGTGTCCAAGAAGGCACTGAGGACATCCAGAGCCGAGATGTCCTTCAGCAGCACTGCCCGCGTGACCTTCGTGAAGCGGATATAAAGGACTAGGATATACTCATATCCTTCGGGGGTCCGTGGCAATGGACCAGGTAGGTCAATGGCCAGAGCCGCGACAGGTTCTGTAGCGGGGAACAATCGCATGGGTGCGGTACTCTGCGTACCCTTGAGGCGGTTCTTCGCACAGGTCGGACACGCCGCGACCCAACCGAAGACGTCTGCGGCCAATGCGGTCCAATAGTCATGGTTCCTCATGGTCTGGTACATCCGGGAACCACCGGGATGTGCCGCCAAGGGGGACGAGTGTTCCGCCCGCAGCACGTCCTCAGCTCGGGACCGGGGGATCAACAACTGTTGGGAGCCGGTCCAGTGCCCTTCGCGGCAGAGCAGACCATCCGCATTCTGGTAGAAGCAGGTGGGCTCGGAGGTATCAAGTAACTGCTTGACCTCCTGGCAGAACTCATCGTCCGCCTGCTTCTTGGCTAGTTCGCCCAGGGGTATGCGGGCGGTCTCCCCGTTCTCGGGGAGCCGGAGGTCGAGCACCGCCCCCGACCGGGTGGTCACCCCAACTGCGGGGATCTCCTGGGAGATTGGTCCTGTGTCCCGCCCCTCAGTCGGGAGGCGGGACAGGGCGTCGGCCACCGCGTGTTGGGGACCGGGATTGTTTTCCACATCATAGTCGAACTCCAAAAGCAGGATGCGCCAACAATTGAGTCGATTGTTGGTGCAGGCCGACGTGGTTAGTATCCACTTCAGGGCTTTGTGGTCACATCGGATGAGGAACTTGGTGCCTTCGATGTACGGTCGTTGTAAACCGACAGCCCAGATCACACCCAGTCCCTCAATCTCGGTGACGGTGTAGTTCATCTCTGCCGGCAGTAGGCCCTTACTGAAGTAACGTACTGGCAGATACTTGTCATCGGGTTGCTGATGTAGTAGGCAGCACCCCAGCTGATCTTAGCTAGCGTCTACATCGATGATGTGCTTCCCCTCCGTGCGCGGTATCGCAAGGACGGGCGGGCGGCATAGCTGTTCGCGAAGTTTGTCGAACGCGGCCTATTCCTCCGGAGTAGGGGGACTCAACTGGTTCGGAAGCTTCACGCTGTTCAAGTCGTTCAGCGGCTTCGCTGTGTGGACGAAGTCTACAGTGAACCTGCGGTAGACATTGCACATGCCCAAGATGCTCCGCAGGTGGGTTCGGGTCTTGGGGAAGAAGGCCTTCTTGATGGCTTTGAGGTTCTTCTCATTCACACTCAAGCGTCCTGGCCGTACTACATGGCCAAAGTACTCCACCTCGTGACTAAAGAGGTGGCGCTCTCGTGCCTTGAGGGTGACCCCATGTTTCCCGAGTAGGGTGAGGACTGTGTCCAAGTTGGACAGATGGGACTCTGCATCGGCGGAGGAGATGATGAGGTCGTCTAAGTAGACTATCACATTCTGCCACTTGACTCTGGAGAGGATTCTGTCAATAGCCCGCTGGAAAGGAGCAGGGGCATTGCAGAGGCCACCGGGAACACGGGTACATTGGTTCGTCTCACAGTGGCAGGTGAACTCCGTCTTGGGATTATCCTCCTCGGCTATGGGGATCTGCCAGTTCCATGCGTTGCAGTCCAACGTGGAGAAGAACTGGGCATCCCCTAATGAGTCGAGGCAGTCGTCCATCCGGGGTAGCGGATACGAGTCGCGTATTGTGCGCTCGTTCAACTGCCGATAATCGATGCAGAACCGGGGATTCCCGCCGGGTTTTGGTATGAGTACAACCTGGCTAGCCCACTCACGCTGGCTGGGCTCGATGACTCCGAGCTTGAGCATCCGGTCGACTTGGGCCTTGATGAGTTCCCTAGTTCGGGGTCCTATCCCGTAGGGGTTGAGCGGGACGGGCTTGAAGCCCGGCTTCAACTCGATCCGATGATACGTGGCCTTGATGGAGCCCAAGTGCCCACTCCATAAGGCGCTGTGCTTCTCTAGAAGGGAGAGCACTTTGGGCCTCAACCCCTCGGGCACGTTCGAAGTATGAACATGGGTCTCCTCCGCGGGGTGCGTAACGTCCGGCGCGGTGGCCGGACTGGGATTTAGTGAAGCCCATTCCTCTCGGGATATGGCGGCCACAGTACCGGAGTAGGCCGACATATGCCCCAGGACCATACGTTTGGGGAGCCGCTTACACGTGCTCCCCGTATGAGTAACCTCAACCCACTCCGTCTGGTTGGCGGTGCAGTCGATGGTGCCAGTTGCCACATGCACGCGATGGCGCTCATGCACGTGATGGCGCCGGGTGATGACCCCATTCCCAGTGAAAAACGTCTGTACTGTGACGTACCCCCTGAACCGCGGGGGCAGAACCACCTCGCGGGCCAAACGCACCTTAGCGTCCGCCTCACTAGCGGGACCAGCCTTGCTGCGTTGGTTCGCCTTGGCACACGACACCGTCTTACCCCGAAGGAGGATGGGGACTTTACATCCATCTAGTACCTGGATATACCCCTTAGGCCCACAGATGTTGGGGACATGAACCTCGGTGTGGTCGGTTCCCAGAAGTAGAGGGACAGACATGCCGCGCACTACTTCACATGTGACTTGTGTGGAGTAGGTGCCGATTCGCACCGTGAGAGTCACGGTGCCCGTGATGGGAAGGAGTCCCCCATTCACGGCAAACAACTGGGCGGTCGCCGCGTCTAAGGGCGCCACCTCCATCTCCGGGGGCAGTAGCGCCTCTCGTACTAGAGAGACGCCGGAACCTCTGTCGACAATGACGCGGAGGGCAAACTCACGCCCCGCGTCCAGCCAGATGCGGCTGGCCACCTGAGAGTTGGACCCCGTCAGGATGGCCACCATGTTCCGGTCGTCGAGCCCCTTCGGGAGGGGTGCATCACAAGGGCGAATCCCCTTGGGTCGGGATTGGATGTGTACTGGCGTCGCATCCGTGCCCCAAGTTGGGTCCACCGGTCGCCGCGGGGAGGGCCCAACACTGGTGGTTACTCGTTTCCCTCCTCGGACTCAGAGGGTGTTGCCGGTCCGCACTCGGCCTCGGCCCGAGGTTCTCCTTTCCCGAGCGACGTCGATTCATCGCCGCTTGAGCTGGAATCCTTGTTGGGGGGGCAACTGCAACCCGTCGGCCCATCCGCTGGGTGTCGCGGGAGCCCGAGGGCGCCCCGAGAGGGCACCAGCGCAGGGACGCCGCCAATCGGTCGCTTAGGCGTGCGTCCAAGGTTGGGCACACCTCGGCCCAATAACCCACCTTGCCACACTGCCATAAAGGGGACTCTCCCGGCCTGGGTTTGGGACGGGGAGGCTCATCTCTCTGTCGGAACCGGCGGCGTGAGTTTTCGCCGCCTCCGGGAGTCGAGCCGTCTGGTGCCATGGGTTGGGCCGCCTCGCGCCGTGCCCCGCCACCTGGAGTGGGGGCGTCCACAGCCCCGACGACCCGAACGGGGGCATCTCGCGGTGGGTAACCCCGAGTCCCCCCCGAAGCTCGGAAGAGTGCGGCCGCACGAGCTTGCCGCCGGAGCCGGGCCTCCTCCGCGAGCACTGCTCGCTCCTTAGTCCGCTCCTTATGCTGCTCAAGTCCCAGCCAGCGGTGTTCGTCGCCCTCAGTCTGGGCGACGCGGGCTAACTCCGCTATGGTCATGCCGGGGGTGTTCCGCTCCCGAACAGTGGCGCGCGCGGCGCGGTGGACACCCTCCACGAAGCGCCCCCTGAGCGCGCTCTCCCCGTACATGAACCCGCACTCGGTGTTGAGGCGGAGAAGCCGTTCGGCGAAGGACAACTCGTCCTCGTCGTCCCGTTGGACAGCGACGTTCAGGGTCTTGACGAGGGTTGCCACTGAGGCCTCGTCGACGTGCCGTCGAAGCATCCAGTTGATGAGCTCCAGGTAGGAAGTGACCTCGCCGGGGTTACCTGCTCGGCGAGTCGGCATAACCATCATTACCTCCGACTTGAGAGGCTCCTTCGTAAAGTCTTGAAGGATGTAGAAGGCTTCGCCTTCGGAGATGTCGTTGTCGTCGCAGGCCTTGGCAAACTTGCGCAAGAACTGGAAGACCTTGGCGGGGGGAGAACCGTCCCACTCGTCTTGCACCCCAAAGGACTGAGCCACATCCTTCTTGCGCCGACCCAGAGTACGGGCCTGGCGCCGCGTGTAGACAACTGACTTGTTGTCCAGCGCGTAGGTCCCGCAATCGAACGTGATCCGTTAGTACGGGTGGTTCACCACGTTATTGGGCGGCACCACCCGAGTAGGTGGCGTCGGGGTTGCTTGAGCCTGCCACCCCTCCGCCTCCGTACCGGTTGCGAGGGCGAGTTGCGTCGGGAACCCCGGGTCAGTACCCCGAGGTAGCTCTGGAGCCGCCCCCCCGCCTTGCTCACCTCCCACCGAGTCAGGAGTCGGTAGGGTTCTCGGGTCAATACCCCGAGTACGCTCCCTCACCGTCGACGGCGTGGGGGTAGCGCGGACTGCACCTAGTAGGGCCGCAACGGCCGACTCGTCCCCCGAGCGGGAGACGTCCGTAGTTGACGACGACGACGAGTCGTCGCGTCGGTGCCGACGGGAAGAGCGCCTGGCTCTGCCCCGGCGCTGAACGGGTCTCGGCGTAGAGCCCCGCAACATCTTGACTGGCGATCGGGCAACTTCAGACCAAACGACCTCGGCCACGGCGTCTCTCCACTAGAGACCCTGGCCACCCCTGGCACCCCGTCAGCCTGGGGGGGCAAGACTAGAGCTCCCACCCGCAGGCTCCCGGGCCGAGTTTGGCATCTCCCTCCCCTCCCAAGAACCGAGAGGGGATCTCCCACCGGGTTCGAGGGCCGAAGGACCAATACCGCGGATCCCGGCGCTGTGCTCGCGCGCCGGGGCACCCTTGGCACTCCGTGAACCTGGTGGAGCACGACTAGAGCTCCCCCGCGCAAGTTGTTCCCGTGCCGGTGGTGGCACAGACCACCCGCCCCACGTGGTTACGTCGGGCGGCTGTCCTTCGCCGAGATGAGTGCCAGCAGCCGGTGGGGCCACCTCGAGGTGAGTACTACCCGAAGGGGTGCCCGCCGGGGGGCGAGTCCCAGTCGAATCAAGGCCCGGGGGCCAGGGCAGGAACAAAGTCCACTGCCCGCGGGCACCCGCATCCGTGGTACCTGCACTGGTGCGGCGCTCGCCCACCGACGATCCGCCTCCGAGGGGGGAAGACACATCCCCCCCGACACCAGGCACGTCGACACCAAGGGGGTCTCCATGCCCCCCCCCATCTGCAATTGACCCGGCAGGACTCAGCCGAACCTGGCGTTGCGTGGCGCCGCCCGCAGCGCTAGGCACCAAGGGGAGGAGGACAAATTAGGTTCTGCCCGAGGCGGGTTTGCGCACCGCCACCACCCGGAGGAATGCTGAGTCGCCTTACTCCCCTGCTGCTCCACCAAATGTGAGAACACGCCCAGCCAACCCCACCAAGTCGGGGGGAAGGCGAGCCAGGCCGTGTCGCCGGGTAGTTGCCCCGAGGGACAAACACGAGTTGTGTGACAGGAAGTTTACTTGCCCGCGTCAAAGGCCTCGAGGCAACACTCACGCCTCGCCCTCTCATTCCGTCCGTTTCCCTCAGACCCTCCGAAGAAGCCCCGCTCAGACACCCTCAAAGGAACCTCAGAAAACTCTCCCCTTACGGCACACGGGGCCAGTCTCAGCAGAGGGCGGCCGAAGCTTTGGAAACCGCCTTGAGTAAAGGCGGGGGAAGGGTTTCACGTGACACCCTTGCGGCGCCCCGGTGTCAGGGGGGCGGTGTCATACTGGTCAATGGTCGAAGTCGGGTTTACACAAATTGACGCCCTTAACTGGAAGCCTGCCCGGGGATTTACTAGTCCCGGGGAATTCTCGAGATCGCCGTTGGGGTTCGTGAGTCACGGGGCGATCACAAGTGGATCGCAACCGGAATGATTCTAAATATGCGTCAGTAAGACACCTTCACCTCGCGAGAACCAGTGGCTGTTTCAGACTGACTGGATCCGACCGACCATGACGCGAATCCACGTGTCCCCTCTTGACCGTAAGAGAACTGGTGCCCCGAGTGTGGGGGCCAGGTGTCCGGCCGTCACACTGTACAGATTCCAGATTCTGGTTAGCTCCAGCGACACCAACGCATGTCAGTCCATCAACCGTCAGACCGAGCAGGTAGTGCCGGAGAAGGGTGCGTCGTCCCTGATGGAGGTTGTGGCCGCACTGTCGGACTTTGATCATCGGACGATGGAGAGTCTGACG
>Ga0209093_1002261_pt1 | contig 10830 bp, 16 predicted proteins | sample SidtaG_4_FD_187450 | JGI IMG/M metagenome (GOLD analysis project Ga0209093, IMG submission 187450) | Marine algal microbial communities from Sidmouth, United Kingdom - Sidmouth_Male1 metaG (SPAdes) (version 2) | ecosystem: Host-associated > Algae > Red algae > Unclassified | place: Sidmouth...
GGTAAAGGGGCGGGGTCGATCGACCGAGCGATCATAAAGATCGAATAACCACCAAAATAGAGACGATAAAAAGAAAGGACAGATATACAAGACGGAAGTAACCTCCCAAAGGGCGAGCCACAAGTCAATTCAATCCTCCACGTGAATACTGACCAGTCAGGGGGGCTACCGGGCCCAATATCCAAATATTACGGAGATATGCTACACTGCCTGAAGCGCATTTCTTCGACTCCGCCATTCCCAACGCGTCAGTGTCAGCACATCGCACGTCCCAGGCATTACCAGTCTGTCAGGAGCGAATGCGCTCTTGATTGTACGACGAGGCTCTTCAGGGTCATCACGGCGGTGCTGTACGATTTACCGTGCACGATGCGCTCCCGTCACTCTTCTGGAGGCATTCATGTGAGCAGGGCCACTGTTTCGCATAATCTTGATAGCACTGCGGCCCTGACCAGAGCGAAGCGCCGCCGAACTGATTAATCGGCCGCGGAAGAGCAACTAAGCGCAATGGAAGCAGGCCACGACGGTGGTGAACAAATGGAGGAAGACGCCGGCGGCGGCACTCATGCCCCACCGTGGGAGATGAACGAGATGAGGAGACGGATGGTGGCATGGTAGAACGTACTGGCGGTGGCATCGTAGGTGGATGGTCTGCGAAAGGGTGCGGGTCAAACAGTGGCGGAGATGAAGACGGCATCGTGAAGTCCAACGGCAGTGATGCTGGCGTGCCGCTGGAGGAGAAGGATATACGTCTGGACATATTGCAAGATTTCTCTCTTTGCGATGGCGGAGACGACAATGAAGAAGGCAAAAAAGCTGAGGACCCTGCACATTTTCTTGCGCAGACGCATCAGCTTCAGCACCTGAATGACGCGCAGTATGGGGCTCGGGACAAGAAGCACGTCGGGCACTCCACGCTTCCACCAACGGGGCGTCTTTGTCGCCAGAGGCCTTTGCCGACATGGTCCAATAAATTTCGTCATTCAATCTCCCTGACTTTTGCATGATGCTCGCGGTCCCGGAAGTTGCACCCGGCATGATTAAACTGAATGAGGACGCGTTTTCTAGCAGAGAAGGAGCGAACAGTGTTCAGGGAGTCACACCACAGCGCCATCTTCCTTAATCTATTAAAGAAGGGCATCATCAAGACTATGGACATCTTCGTGAGCTTGGGGATCGACGGATACGAAGCCTGGAAGCAGAGCGGATTCGAGGATGTCCTATCATGCTTATGATCGTGAGTACGCCTACCTAGAAACGGTTCAAGATTGCTTCGAACCGAATAGAATCGGTCACCCCTGGTCCCAAAGAGCCTAAGGTTACAGAGACCTTTTTCCATTATTCATGGACGAGCTCAACCTGCTGGCGCGCAGGTGCCGAGTTTCAAGGTAGCGGGAGTGGATGAGATGCAAGAGGTTAGAGTCCTCCGATTAAAATTGACATCGGACACACCCGGTCGCGAAAAACAGATGGGAATGAAAGTTGCAGTGTTCGATATCTATGTCGCTTGCAGAGCTTCCATGGTGGTGTGGGTGGAGGGCTCCAACCACTATTACGTTCCTCAAAAGGATCCGTCGGACAAACGTGCATCGCATGACAAGCATTTTGACATCAAGGACTACAACAAAAACCGATGGACGGGGTACTCAAGGAACGAACCTGTCGTCATCATTGAAGCGGCAGGATTAAGGAAGCGGTCAAAGGCCTCTGTAGAGCCACTGATGCGGGACGGAGGGTATAACGCCTACTCCCTCATGGAGTGTCCTAGCCCGGCGAACAAGGCGGCCTATCCCCATATGAGCTACATGCGGGACATCAGGAGTTCTTCTGCGCCGTATCACGTCATGCACCTGGTATTGCAGACACCCCATATTTGGCCAATCCGAACAGGAACACAAACACAAGGGGAACGAGCACAAGAGTGTGAAGTACGGACTGACGGATTTTAAGGACCAAATCAAACTACATCTGAGGCCAGGTGCTTAGACACATCTGACTGATAGTCACACTGTCAGAGAAATGATCAAGGCGAGGGTGCCCCGGCTGCCCTGTTGCGAGCGATTTGGTCAGAACCCATCTTGAATAGATTTCAAGGTCGTTGAAGGATCATCCCTCTCTTGTCGTGGTGCCTATCTCTGAGACGTTTCTGCATGGATCGGACCTGACTTGCAAGACTGCGGCGGCCCAGAGCCGACGTGCGACGCAGATCTGATGCGGAACGCCCGAGAAACGACGAGAAACGAGGAGAAACGACGGGAAACGAAGGGAAACGACGGGTCTGCAGGGGGGGGCCGAACGACCTTGGTCAGACGACTTGACACGCCGTCTGTCTGAAGGAGACCTGGTTACAGTTCCGCACTTGTTGATTGGCTGAAACGCGAGATCCTTGCACGTCAAATTCGATCGCTGATTGGCTGTCTGTTGCTGCGGATGCTTGTACAGAGACCACCAGATTTATTGTGACTGTCCGCGCCGCTGCCGCCGGCGGGGCGGCGGGCTTGACCGGTGCCGCGGGCCCAGCCTTGTTGGCTGGCTGTGCAGCCACAGACTCAGCAGGCCCCGCGGCAATCGCCACCGCGACAGCCGCGGCATCGCAAACAGAATTGGCAGCCGCCCACGCCGCGTCTGAAGGCATGCCGTGGCGGCCTGTAGAACACACGCACAGCCACGAGACAGCCGCATTCGCAAAAGCTGCCGTCGCGGCCGCAGCCACTGACGAAGACCATATGGGAGGTGTACTGTACAAATCTGGAAGAGAGCGTACCCCATAATGTTTGGGGCATTGCGAGGACCGGCGAGGCTATCGTCTTGGGGCGCACCAGGGCGCCCCGGCCCTCGTCTCCAGTGCATTTAGTTGCACAGTGTTAAGTCCGTCGTTGGAGAAATTGTTTCATGAGATCACGCCCCAGTTCACGCCCTTTTCAGCTGGGGCGTGGTGAGTGATCACGTAAAAAACGTGCATGTGATCACGTATAACGTGCCTTCCTGATCACGTAAAGGGCGTGAAGTACAAGCCTTTTGCAAGTACACGGGGGCGGCTCGGTGGAATGGGCGCGGAGCGTCACACTTACAGCCACCTGATCAGTATGTCTACGTGGGCGGCGCAACACGCGATAGCTGCGCGTCCGTGTCACGGGATGGAGCAGCGGATGCACTTGTCCTTCGGCTAACCAGCGCGCGTCCGGCTTCGCCGTCGTTGTTCCTGGGTGCGTCTTCCTCACCAGGGAAAACTACAAAAAGTTGTGAATCAGAAGGATCCCGACGCGCCTGAAGAGGTGCATGACATCTTTCCGTGCTTCCACGTCGGTTCGTGCACGACGGAGCGCCGCATGTGCGCAAGGGCAGAATTTTCGTGTGAGAAGTCGTGCTGGTGCGCTCGCGGTTATGATGCAGCGGCGCGACGGTCGGCGTCGCGACCGGGCACGCCGTTTTCGCTGATCGACGCTGCGCCGGCCTCTGATTTTATTCATTGCACCCCGCGCAACTGGTGTGCATACGCGCTGCCGTCACGGTGTGCGACGGGAGAGTGCCCGTGCTTCCACATCGACCGGGAATGCGACCCTGACGAGTGCGTCACGTGTGGTGCACTCCGAAACCCCGATGCTGTTTTGGACGGGCTGGCAACATCACTCGGTCGCGCTCGTCCAAGTGCTGGTGTACCGCCTCTGGGTGGGGCTAGGCTTTTTACTGAAGCAGAAGTTGCTAGCGGCGACATGGCTGCTGAAGGAGTTGTCCGAATCCTTCATTTCCTAAATGGTCAACTACTGGTCATCTCGAGGCCATTGTGTGCTCGTATGCTCAGGCGCACATGGCATTGGTCTCCTTGCAGCTGATCCTGCGGCGGCCGCGGGCTTTTTTCTGCGAGAATACTGGCGAGATACTCTCCAGTGGGGTGGCACATTCGGGAGGCCGCTTCTACCATGATTTGGGAGTCAGTTTTCTTTACTTTATCACTAAAACGGTCAGCAATGATGCCAGGTACAAGGGAAACGGGATCAATTTCATCAATCACCGAAGAATGGAGCTCGACAACGCTGAGGCGAAGCTTGTAAACGTGAGTGCCCAAAACAGGGTGGTCATGACTTCCCATGCGCCGCTGGCTGCTAGGGAGTAGATTTTCTTTGACTATGACGGTGACTTGCAAGGGTGGGTGTGAGGATCGGGCAGTCGCGCTTGGTTTTGTGTTGGGGGAGGTGCGCGTGTTAAAACACACAGCCTGTCTGAAGATCTCGGCGTTGAGGGACGTGGACGTCGGCTTGATCAACGCTTCCCTATTCGCCAACTCCACAAAAAACGACATGCCCCTGAACACATCATCGGCCATCCGGGAGGCCGTCACGAACGCGTCGGAGTTGCTCTTCGGGTGGATACCCTTGGCCAGCAACCCCCTTGCACACCTGGAGTAGGATCGACTGTAGGGTCAGGCGGATCCGACGCACGGTTGGATAAGCGAAATGTCGCTCCATGGACTTAAGTTCAGAGTATTGGTTAGCATCATCGTACGATAGCAGTTTGATAATACTGTTAGCTTTCAGGCTAAATTTGTTCTCTGCCAGTGCACGAGCGGGAGTAATTTCTGAAGGCAAAAAGGGGTGGCGAGGGGCACCTTCTCCGAATCCAGGGTTTCAGGTGTAGTTTTGACGCCAAGAGAATTCTGGAAAGCGCTGGAGTGGAGCCGCTCCCGTCCTCGTGCCACGTGCACGTGTTGGTGACGTGTTCTTTGTACATGCGGAGCCGGAGAGCGGCCGCACCAAAGAAAACGGGTTGCAAAGGTGCGTGAGGTGGAGAGGGGAGCCTGACGTGTCTAGAACGTGGCCACGGCTGCTTTCCGAGACAGAAGTCGGGCAGGACTTGAACATGTATCGTTTTGTTGGCTGATGGGCGGGCTTCATTTGAGGTTACACTGAGCGGCCTCGACAGAGGCTGCCCCCGGTGGCAGGTAATTATGCTGCTGCACGAACGCAGGAGATTCTGACGCCGGCGGGAGATTCTGTCACCACATCCGCTTGGGACGCACAAGTTGTTTGGCATTACCGCATTGCACACATAGACTTTCTGACGCTGCCAGAGGCTCCGCCGTGCGCCCATATTCTCGCTGCGCTCCATATCGGATGGGTGGACGAAGCAGATGTTTTCCCGATGGTAGTTCTACATTCAAGATGGCTCTGCAGCCCGGCTGGGCGCTGTCTCTCGACTCTTTGAGAAGGACGACAGGCCGCCGCTACTTGTCCCGGGGGGGAGCAGGCCTCTTCAAATCCTCCGCCGGGTTTAAACCTGCCTTTCAGCGCTCGTCTGAGCAGCGATTCTGCGGCTATTTCCGTGTCGACCACGCGACGTATTCCGCTCTGAGGTTGGTTCTACGCAAGGACATGCGGTCCATCTTGTACCGACAACGCGGCTCGTAACAAGTGCCACTGCGACGACAGCTGGCGATGGCTCTGAACCTCCTAGGGCACTATGATAACGCGTGCTCTGTGGAAGCCGAGGCGGCATCGGTAGACGATGTGGTTCAGCGTACTCGCAAGGTGCTGAGGGCCTTCATTCTTCTTGCACCAAAGCACATCATGCGGCCGAATGTGCAGCGACGCGAACTGCTGTCGGTCTGTTCGGCGCTCAAGTTGGCTTTGGTAGCTGGATCGGAGCCACCAACAGCAACATGTTCCCGCTTGCGTACCGACCTGACTTACACCCGTGGACGTACTATGACAGGAAGTCTCAGTAGAGCCTGAACAGACTGAGCACGTGCGACTGGGACTGCTCCATGACCAACTTTGTCGTCGGGTGCGCGGGCGTCGCCCCCGATACGCGCTTGAAGACGCTGTCCGAGTGGAGTGAGCACCCCAATGTGTTCTTCTCGGCCGGACAATACTTGCTGGGGGATGAGGAGATGCTGTACACGCGCCACGTGATTGGACCATTTCAGCGCGCTGAATGCACAACCGCTGCTAAAAGAAAAAAAAACTACCAGCTGGCAAGACTGCAGGTCAAGTCCTAGCACAACGCTAGTATTTTGACGGGACGGTGGGGAAGCCTCAAGGAGCTGCGGCTTGGCTTAGCCAGTGACCGGCAGTTTGCTTTTGCGATGGATCGTGGCGTGATCTACATTACACAACGTCTGCGTTTTTGCCCGTCTTGCTGCAAGTGATGCGCCCGCGCCCCCAGTTAATCCACTTCCCCCACCTGACGCTGCGGCCATCGATGGAGGTCTTTCGTCAGCCGACTCAGGCCTAGGGCTGACGTCTCTGTTGTCGCTCGCAGCGGGCATGTCTCCCGCCTCCGTGTCGGTGGCCCCTGCCCCCCCAGCAGCAATTCCATCTGATTGGTTAGCTTTGTCAGACTTGGTAACCGCATCATACGGGCGGGACCCTTCAAAAGGATGTATGCTACGCATGACTCCGCCCACCACCGGGCAGGTCTTTCTGGCGTAATTTTGTATGGAATTGCCGTCATAGGCGTCCATTCTCCACGACTTGGCCTTCGCAGCGACATGTTTGTTGACGGCTGTTGGGCTGACCCCGCGAGCAGCGCCCGTATTGACCAGCTTGATGGCGTTGACCTCTTTATTAAACTTGACAGCTCTCCCAATGATGAGAAAGACGGCTGCCTTGTCCATCGTCTTTCCCCCCCCGACGTGCAGCCGCTTGACCCATACGTCGTGGCGCACCAGGTGCTCGGCGATGTCTTATTCCTTCAGACGCTTGGCGACGCCGCGCCGCTCGTGGCGGCGGCCGCGTATATGCACAGGATCTTTCCAGCACTTGATGGTGCCACTCGTCACATGCGGGAAAAATGGGTTAGAGAAGCTCTTTGCTTGCGTGGGATCCTCACTCGCAGGTAGCCCCACAGCACCGCTGCCCTCCACATCTACGATGCCCGCGCTCCCAGAGCTTCTCACCCCACCGCCGCCGGCGTGCGGTTCTTGTTCACCCCGCCCCAGCCCCTTCCCACTTTCCACAGCACTGCCTCGCGGGGGGCGTCCCGCAAGGTCCCCGGTCTTCCCGAATGAACGAGGGTCTTGGCTGCTGGGATCAGCCGTGCCGGCCGTCAGAGCGTCGCCTGTAGCGTCCGTTGCCTCCAGGTGGCTCTTCAGTGGGGATCCAAAGGAGGCACGCGATGGAAAAGGGGGGAGGGAGGCGGAGGAGGGGACGGAACAGATGGGAAATGGCCCAGGAAAGGATACAGAAGAGGGTACCAGCCGCGATAGTGGGCACAGGCGGGGGTCAGCTGTGGCCGGATGGTTGCCACGGACAGATATCACACACCGCGCGCCGACTGGGCTGGTGCACGGCGCACCAGATCAGGGACGCCAGCGCCTGTGCACAAGGACGTGCGGCCCAGGTTCCTTTCTCCACGTCCAGCGCCGCCTGCAGGCAGCAGGCGGGGGGGAGATACAGGTCTCTCTGTCCTATACATGAACGCTTCCCTTCAACAATCACTGTCTGGGCCCGTAATATTAACCTCAAATTTTACCAACGGGCGCTTCCAAACTTCCGTTACAGAGGCTCCTCGGTCGCGGGCTGTGATATAATCGTCAGAGGACCCTGTTCATAATCAGTCTACTCGCCGCTGCAGCGCATGGGCACCACCGCCGTCACAGCCGTTGCGCAATGGCGTCCGCTACTTGCCTAAGTTCCGACGGCCGACAAGCGGCCCGTGACCGCCGCCCCCTGCCACGGTCACGGGTCCGCGGCAGCGTCTGCGGCCACTCACAGCAATGACATCGGCAGCTTGAAAAAGCGCCGCTGCCAAAGAGCTGTCACGCACGCCATGGGGTTGCATGGGGAGAGAGTGGGAAAGGAAGGAGAGGTGCTTGTTCCCCACAACCTGCCGCGTTGCACCCGGGTACGGGCGTGAGCCGCACACTGCGCCTCCCAAGAGCTGCCGCGGATTTTTGTCCCTGCGCGTGGCAACGGAGTCCTCCCCGTCCTTTCTTTTTCCCCCGTACCATCGCCATATTCCCCCGACCGTGGTCGTTTCCTTCGTTTGTCGTCACTGCACCGCTTCTTCGGGGCGGTGACGGCGGCCGCGGCTTTAAAGCCTAACGCAGACCGCGCCGCCGCCTGCCGTCGTCAGAGAGGGTGGCGGAGTAACGACTTCGTGGTGGCTGTGCGGCCGCCAGCTCCGTGGCGACTTGCGCCGTCCAGGAGCGCTCTGGCACCACAGGCACCACCCGCGGACAGAGACGCAGACAAAGCAAAAAAATCCCTCCTCTCCTTTTGCCGCCGTGACACCTCCTTGTGTAAAAAGCAACCCACTTGACCGATCGGCACGGAAGCGTCTTCTCTACTTCTCTATTTGTTCTACAACTGTTTGCCAAGTCCGTAGTTCTTTTTCGAACGATCTTTTCTGTGAGACACTCGCGCAATCCAAGGCCAGGATGTCTTCACAAAGGGCGCCCCCATTTCCTTGGACTTTAGTCTAGGGTACTACTTAAGATGAGAAAACACTGACCACCGTCCACCCCATGAGCCCCTTTCAATTGTTTTTGGAGGCCAGTGCACGCTTCGAGAATTCTTGGGATCGAGACGCTGCGCACGTAAATTAGGCCCGTCACAACGACACAGGAAGTTTTGCGGTACGTTCGTGGCATGAACATGTCCACAAGCCTTGGGCCATGTTGCCCATGTGCGTTTTTTCCAAGAAATTGTCCACAACGTCTGTGAGGGTCTTTTGTATGCTTTCTTGCTGCGGATCTCTCAGAATGGGGTCAAGAACGCGGTCGAGCGCTTTGTAGATGCTGGAAAAGACGATTTCTGCAACACTCGGTCGAAGCAGATAACTGTAGTTCGGAAGATGATGCGTTCTTGCGCTCTCAGGGGCATGTTGTTGACTTTTTTAACTGGGAAGGATGGGTCCGTGAGCGAATCACATCGGCGGACCGCGTTGAGGGGGGGTTGAGCTGGGACACCCGCACCGACAGTGGGCTGCGCCTGAGCACGGTTTCCGTGTTGATGCTGTGGGGGGGAGAGGCTTGTTGTTGAGGAGATGAAGGAGCGCGCGTACGGGGACGATTTTGACGTGCCGCTGCATCAGACGCAGCCATCCCCGCGTATGTGACGCATGGGCGAGCACCCGGTGCCGGCCGCGGCCGCAGAACCCCGGCGCGAAATGCATTGCGAAGCCTTACGGTGCGCCCAGGTGCCGCGCGCTGCGCGAGGTATGCGTGCGGCAGACGCACAGGTGTCTGTTCGATCGTACACAGGTGGGTGAGGAGCGCAGCGGTGCTTTTCGGTAGAAAGAGAGGGGGTTGTGCGGCGGTAAGATGCAGGCTCGGGTGCGGGCGAGGGGGGGGGTACGAGTGCGGGTGCGGGCGCGCTCGCGGGCGTGGGCGCGGGCTCGCACGACGACGTGTAGAGAGAGTGCCCTGTTGTACAGGATGTAGCGTGTCATCTTGTGCTTGTATCGCAAGAGGTGACATGTGGGACCCCTGTATTGATGAGTGTGCGGTGACACCCTTGACTTGTGTCCTCTTTCTATTTTTGCGGAGCGCTGTTGCCACCAGTCGACCTTCGTTCATTTCCTTGGCCGTTAGGTCAAGGTATCTACAGTCTTTCTCCATTCTTGTCGCTTCCGTTCTTGTCCAGGGGGGGATAGCAACGAACGCGGTCGACCGGCATCTACGGTACAATCAACGGCGATCGTGGCTCCCGATCATCGTCTTCTGCACGAAAAATATGGGCTACTTTCTGGTCGTACGATCGCCATAGAGCGTGGACAGCATTGAAGAAAGACTGTACCAACATGGTGAAGACCGTTTTTTCGGCGAAGCTTCTTGTGGGGATCCATTCGCGTTCTCAACGCTCAGGCAGCCACGTTGCATGAAATAGATGGCCCTGATCGGTTTGATGGTCACCCTCTAGCTAGGCCTTATTACTGGATGATCCCACTTGTACGCCCAATCAAGCTTTTCCACAATTCAGGATTGAATGGCCCACGATCGTTGTGGTCCAAAGGGATTTCACATGCAAGCGATTACTGATTTTTCCAAACGCGTTTTCAAATGCCTTCGTGAAACTGGACGTCATTACAGTTCTGACGCACGAAATTCTACGACAAAATCGAAAAGAGAGCCCCCTCAAAGAACGACACAAATGCTAAGTACTACATAACATGATATGTCAATTTCTCTGTCCGTCACCCCAGCCACATGTGTAGAATTCCTAAAGCAGCTTGCTTGTGTGACGGGAAACAAAAGTACCAAATGCAAACTGAGTATCACTGCTGCGCAGGTTTCCAGCTCGTGGGGCGAGGCGCTCCGGCCGGGGTGCGGACACTGTCCGGCTCATTCCCTCTTCGGCCGGGAACAGCGCTATGCTGAGCAGGCAGCGAGTGCCTTCTTTGTGTCAGCCACGAAACAGGAGCGCATACCCAGCCCAGAACGCGTGACCAGCAGTGCGCGATTCTGGGCTTCTGCTCCACAAGAAAGGAGGAAGATCCCAAGAAAAGGAAAGATCTTGATTCCTCACAGAACTGGATGCGTTGCAGCCAATCGAGCGTCTCAGATTCTTGCTTTGCAGCACTTTTGGACCAATGATCAGCGGGTTCTACGAACTATTCCGTTCCCAGAAGGCGTGCGGGGCGATGAGGACAGAATTGGGGAATCAGCAATACTTGTTGAGACCGAAAAACACATCCTTTTTGCTCCCTCTGCAGCCCCTGAAAGTATCGAAACTGTTTCTTTGCGCTGGGAACGCTGGTACGGGTCGTCGTGTGCCTCGTACAGTACCAGGTTGGACGCCACGGGGAGGTCTCGCGCCGCTGCAACGCGGCGTCGCGCCCGACCCCCCCCGCCGCCCCCCCGCTCCCGCCGTGTCGTGGTGCGCCGTCGCA
>Ga0209093_1002263_pt1 | contig 10825 bp, 15 predicted proteins | sample SidtaG_4_FD_187450 | JGI IMG/M metagenome (GOLD analysis project Ga0209093, IMG submission 187450) | Marine algal microbial communities from Sidmouth, United Kingdom - Sidmouth_Male1 metaG (SPAdes) (version 2) | ecosystem: Host-associated > Algae > Red algae > Unclassified | place: Sidmouth...
GGCGCTGGGTGGGGACACGTAGAGCTTGCAGGACATCCCACGATCAAGAAGCGTGACGCGGCACCTACAAACGGCGATCTATCACGCTTCCCTTGCGGGCTGTCGTGAGGCTGCTTGTTGCTCTGCTGGGGGGCCGTTTATGTCTCGTCTCATGCGTTTATTCTTTGGCTGCGCTTCCTCTGCAATCACTGCATAACATGTCAAACAGAGTCCAGGCCAGAAAAAAGGAACAAGATTACATGACTAAAGCAGAGGTCACACCGCCCCGGATTGATCGCATGCTGGACCGCCGCGTGTCATGCTGAGCACGTCAATTACATAGAAGCGAGTAGACCAGCGTCGAACGCAGAAAAGCCAGAAAGAGATAAACACGTAGCCAATCACGAGAAGCACAGAGATCGATGAGGAACGCGGAAACGCGAGACGCGGGTCAGTACAATGATATAAAGACCCAGTACGTCCGCAAGACCCGCACCGGCACCCACCAAGTACGCAGGTACAACACACCTCTGAACTGTATCACTCTGAGCAGCTACACGACAAAGCATTCGCCTCACGGCACGTACCAAGGAGCCTGCGGCAGATCGGAGACGGATCGAGGTTGTGGCGAAAGACGGGGACGCCGGCGGGGCGTCCGACGACGCCAGAAGGGTGGGCGAGGGCGTCGGTCTCGACCCGACTCGACGACCTGTGGCAAAGCCTCGGAGACGCCGCCCTCGCGGTCACGTTCGCTCTTATGGGGCGAGCGCACTGTTTTTCGACCCTCTCAGACACACCGAGAGGGCACATTGTGCGCGGTCCACCCAGCCTCATTCGACTCAGTGTGCAGCGGCGCGCTGTCGTTTGCGACTCATACGTGATGCGTTCCATGGAACACAGCGATAGCCCCCCTGTCAGCACTCGACAGCAATGCTGCGTCATCAAGCTTTGTGCACGTATCTGATTGGCCAACGATAGCTATTCGAACGGAAATTTGACCGGTATCCACCTTCGATGCTCGTTTTGATACGTGCTGAACGCTGGTGGCTTCTGTCAGTGCAGGGACGCCCTACACAGTTTGATGTGTGACAACCCGTCCTGACCGGCCCTTGCAAGCTCCGAAACGACGACGACACACCTGATTTCCTTGTGTGCGCGTCACTTGTAGCCTGCTTCAGCCGGGGCTACAAGCCCACGACTATGGCCCGATTTAACTGGTACACCCCACCGGAGACAGCACGGGGGACTTGTCGCCCACGTTCTCGACCACCCCCCGCGCCAGATGATCTGCGTTCGGCCCCCCCGCTTCGGCCTCCGCTCCGTTTCACCTGCGAATTGATGCCAGTAAGGAAATCGGGCCTATAGTACATAAAAATCGCTCTAGTACGCTTCTTAGTACACGTCTAGCATGCGCCCCACTTTCACGACGATGGATGTGAAAAATACGGATTTTTTACATCGCCATGTGATTAATCCATGAATTAAACATTAAAATGCTGCATTTTTTAATTAATCAAAGTATGCAATGCATTTTTTGCTGCGCGCTTTTTTTTGTTGCGAATGCGGTGCTGTCCCCACGGCGACGACGCGACTTGCTGTGCCCAGACCACCCGGGTGACGCCGTCCGACCGACGGAAAGACCCCCCTCCCCCCTGCCCCGCCCTCGCCCACGCACGGACACCTCCTCTGCCGCTCCCTGCCCTATGGGAACAGAATCTGGATAAAACCGGGATCGCTGTCGCAGGCACAGGCCCCCGTTGAAGGTACAGAACCGGGATGAAACCGGGATGGGCTGGACTTTGATTGGCTCCCAATCGTGCTCACAGGCAGCCGATAGAATCATGATGCATGGGCAGGATCCCCATCCTTACAGCTGATCTAATCATACGTGCCGGTTTCAGGCGCGTGCTACTGCTTTTGTTCCGTGTTTTTCTTTTCCTATTTTCTTATCTGCCTACATGCTACTCACTCTAGCTGGTTCAAAACATCGAGCTGCTTTTGCGCCACCTGCTGCTCCACCTTTGCCTGCGCGGGGGGCGCCTCGCCGTCCGCCCTCTCGGCGCCGCTGCCGTCACCCGCCGCCGTACCTGGGGCCCCGTCGTCGGCACCGGTAGCGACACGCCCCCGCCGCTGACTCGGCCGGTGGTTCTGCAGCGCCCGCGACAAGATAGCGCATGCCCCCCAGCTAAACTCGCAAACGGCGAGGCGGGGCTCGCGCTCCTCCAGGTAGACCACCGCGCTGCGCAGCCTGGCATTGTCTTGTTGACAAAGAGAGGCCGTGCTGCCTAGGGTCATATCAATGGCAAAGGCCAGGCAATTCCTCATGCGCTTGTAGTCTTGCTGCGTGAGCTCGAGCAAGCCCTTCTTGAAGACGCTTATGTTGGCAATCGTCGAGTCGGGCGGCGTCGCGGGACGGTCACCGCCCAGATAGATCCCGCCCCGCCCGTTCGTGTGGCGGCGCGCGCTAGGTCCACCGGCCCGTGGGATGAAAGGAGAGGGAAGAGGGGGGGAAGTGGCGCCAAGTGAAGGTGGGAGTGGAGCAGGAGAGGAAGCCGAGGAAGAAGGGGAAGAAGCGTGAGGAGGGGGAGGGGGGGGAGGCGGTGGTAAACCCACCGGCGGCGGGCGAAACGCCGAGGCACCCGCCAAGCTGGGAGTGGCGTGCCGGGGGGGGCGCGGGGGAGCCGGTGGCAAGCCGGCCAGCGTCAGACTCGACGCCGAAGCAGCCACGGAGGGGGCGGAAGAATGATGGAAGGTGGGTGCGGGATCGGGTGGCGAGCCGGCCAGTGCTGGACTCAGCGCTGGGGCACCCGCCGAGGAGGCCCCAACAACCCCTGCCTCGCCGCGGAGGACTGTCTGGCTGGCGCGAGGGGTTGTTGAGTCCTGGATGGCGAGAGGGCGTCGGGGAGACGAGCCTGTGGGTCCATCGGCGATAAGCCGACGCAACGACCGACGTCTGGCAGTCCCTGAACCAGGAGGCCGCTCCCGTGAGTGTGTCGCACCCCCGCCCGACGGGATGTCTCCGAGAGTGTGCCGTAAGGTGGAGGCCACAGTTTCAGCTGCCGCTTCTCAGCGCAAAAGGCAAAGCAATGGCTAAAGGAAAAATAATAATCACTACGACCATAACAAAGAAAATCCCACCGCGAGGAGGACCCAGTCAGATATCTAATCGGATGGGAAGAAACACACATGCGAAGCGCATGACCAAAGCGGGTGCAGCAAGTGTCTGTTCACAATCAGGAGAGCGACTCATCGGCAAGCACATACCAAGAGGGTTGTTCGACTCCGCGTCTGATCGGGTGGCGGCCGACCGCGTCCGCTTCCGGGAAACCATTGTGACGGGGAGAGGGGGGCGTCTGCAGTCTCGCAGGCAGGACCAGCAGAACCGCGCCGCACGCAGACAAGCAACGGATGGTGACACGGTGTGCGACAAAGACGATCGCCGACGACGGCCGTCGCCAGAGCAACAGCTGGAAGCCTGGCCGCCCAAAACTTGGATGCCAGGTATAACTCTGACAATTAAATACTCGAAAAATACGACTTCGTTGTACCGGACTCAACAACTACACGACACCACCACCTCCTCGTGACCCCTCCACCATGCACTGCAGCCCAGTCTACCCTCCTCCTTCCCAATGCCGATATTATCCTATGGTGGGGAGGGGAGCATCTACACCGAAACAAGCCTAGAAAAAAAACCCGCCGTTTACTCAGAACTGAACGCCTCCCTCGTGTAAAGGACAACATGCCTCTCCCGAAAAAACAGAGTACCCACGACGGCGTCAACGGAGTTTACGTTTACATAGCGCATGGTACCTCCCAGACTCGAAAAGCACTCTGTGTCTCTGCGCTTCTCTGGTAGCCCGTAAGCCCCGGGGCGGTCCGCAGTGGACCGCACTCACTCGATATAGGCAAAGGCTTTGAGCACGCTGTGGACGAAGATGACCGCGTAGTGGTGTACGGTCCCGTACACGTTCACAGGGACACGCTGCTGCCCCCGCCCCCTCCCTGCGGTCTGCAACACGTGCGAGCTGACGCGCACCAGGTAGTCCCGCCTTCGGGCCGCTCTTTCCTCCGACGAGGGAACGGTCCCAGCAATTTGTCCATTTGCAAGTCGTACACCGAAGTACTTCTTGGCAAAAATCCGAGGAGGCACTTCGGCGACGCCTTCCAAGGCTAGAACGGCTTTCATCCGAGCCGGCTCTTGGCCAATCAGAGCAACCGCAGCTTGCCGAGGAGGGAGCAGATTCACGTTGAGCTCCTTGGACAACGAAAATGTGCCAACCGGATATTGAATTTCACGTCGAGGAGGCATTCCCGTCGCCTCCACCCAGGCATCCGACACGTTTGCCTCGGAAAAACTAGTCACAAGCTCTGCTGAGTACTTGGCGGACACAGCCGTCGTCAGAGCCCCGTAGGGGAAGCGCAAAGACCGAATGAGGCGCGTTAGCGTGCCAATGAGACGCTCCGCCGGAAAATTCCAAAACGACCAGGCAGGGCCGCATGAGCGTAGGTTTGCAGGCACGTCCAGCAAAGCCAAAATAGTCGGTCGACAGATCCTTAAGCGCTCCACCTTCCCGGCGTATACGTACCCGTAGAAAGCGTGGCAAAAACGCTTCAGGGGCTTGTCCACCGCCTTGAGCTCATCCTCCATCAGCGAACTTGGTTTAAAAAGCAGGCGCCCAGCCCGACAAAGGAACATGACCATCTTGAAAAACTCTTCAGGAATTCTGTCCGCAAGGACGACTTCTCCGACGCTCAGGAGAAGGTACATCCAGTCGATAGCCTTGTAGGAGCCCGAATGCTTGTAAATATTCATCAGTGAATGCGCTTGGCTTAGCGGCACGGTAGGGAGACCTGCCCTGATCTCACGGCCAATGGCTTCACAAACCGCCTTCGGGATCAGGTACGGCTGGTCTTCACAAAGCTTCTCGTTCTCCCCGGCGAACAGCTGCCACAGCCTTAACACGACGATGCACAGGAATAAGTGCATGGTATCATACGGCGCGAGGTCGGACCGAAGTCCCCATAGGTAACTTGGGCTAGGGTAGCGAGACTTATCGGCCGGGCTGTGCCAGAAGAACAGCGAGTACCCCATAAAGCCCTCTTTCTGGGCCAAGCTGCGTACTGCGGCCTTGCTCGGCCCCGCTGCACGGGCGCTTTCGACCTTGGCAACGCCTGCGGCGATGCTTTCCGCCGTCTGACGCGGCGTTGTGTCCCCTTTCACATCAAAGCGTGGCCGCTTGGATGGGGGAAGGTCGTCGGGGGCGTATGGGGCGTAACAGTACCGGCGCTTGCGTTTGACGCCTCCGAAAGTTCGGAACCGTCCTGCGTACTCACCGTTGCAGCCAACAGCATTGAGCAGCTTATCACCCCCAGGCATGTCGGTAGTAAACTGCACGACGAAGGCGTGCACAACTTGGGGCTCAGGGAACCCCGCTACAGTCACTCCGGACACCCCTGCCGCTATGAAGTTTAGCTCCTCGGCGATTGGGTGCAAGAAGGACTCCCAGTCCGCAGGTTGACCCGGTCCAGGAGTGATTCCAAGGATCAGTTGCGAAAATTTTTGGACTCTTGAGCTCGGGTCGACAATAAGCATGGTTGCGATAATCGGCCAATCTTCGAAACCGCGCTGCCTCCAGGCTTGAAAACCGTCCGTCGAGATGCTCAACGCGATGCACGTGTTTGTCGAGAAGTATCCCTGGGCGTACAGCTTGCGGAATGTGGTGCCGTCGATCCAATCCCGGAGGTCTTTGGGCGGGCTAGCTGCGGCTGCTTGGCATGCCTTGTTCATAGCCGAGACCATACCAACCCTGATGTCTGGGTCAGCGAGCATCATTCTCAACCAGGGCAGTAGCGGCCAGTAGGTGGCTTTCTTGGCGGGCCGCCCGTCCGCGCGGTACCGCGGAGTCTTGCATACGTTGCACTCTGTGAGCGTTACGCGATGGGCGGTGAACGCTACGCAGCTGTTCCGGCAGCAGTCGACCTCCTTTGTGTGTAAGTCGACACTGGACTTGACCATCGAGTTGAGAAGGTGAGCTGTCCGACACTTTCCGAACGAACGTCGCTGTCGCAGGTAGTCCTCGGCTGTTTCTCGCGACAGACAGTGCTGCACAATAACGTTGTCAGCAACGAAGTCGTCTATACAGTCTTTAAACACCTGGGGAGGGATGCAAACGCCATTGGGCCGCAGGGTGCTGGGTTGGGGAGCGGGTGATGGCGACCTGCTATCCTCCGCCACCGCCTCCGCTGGGCTGCCTGCACCAGCTGGACCCCCTTGCGCTTGGTTGAGAGCCTGAGCGGTAGGCTTAGCCTTGCCTCCGCGTGGGCGGAGGCCTCGCCACAGTCTCTGATGTCGGAACCGCGTGGCGCGGGGCACCAACGAGGAGCCCCCCGGTACCCCCCCGCGGCATAGAGGGCACAGGCATTCCCTCAAGTCATCCATACCGGCGGGACGGGAAGATGGAGCACCCGGGAAGGAGGGGCGGAGCGGAGGGGGAAGCGCAAAGGACAATGAGGAGGTGGGGGGGGGGGGGAGCGACAAGAGGGATATGGTCGTTTTCGCCGAGGTCAACTAGGGGTGGGCGCGAGGTCTCCAGCGGCAACGTCTGTCCTCAACCCGCGGCCCGGTGGGGGAGACTGAGGAGGTAGGCGTGGTCGCGATGCGGAGGAGAGAAAAGCTGTTCGGAGTCCAACGCATGGTGCCAATAAGTAGAGCTCTGGGCGGGACAGGACCGTTCTTTTGGAGCCTCACGCCATCTGATTGGATGCTGCTAGGTGTTTCTAGATGCTTCCAGAAGCCTAATCCAGAATGATCCGGGCGGCCAATCAGAGCGCCGTTCGGATCCGCACTCGGGATCACGGGATCTGGAATAGTGCGGAAATGTCAGTAACCGGGTGACCTGGGGGGGGGGTGGACGGGGATCCCGGATTTATCCCGGATCTGGTCCGGGGATTCCGGTTTTATCCCGGCTCTTTTCTCATAGGGCTGGTGAGAGCTGGCCCTCAAGGTGCACCTTTCGGTTGTGAGACACGGTAAGATGCCACTCACGAGCGGCCCCTCTATCGCTCCACGCACTTTGGCGAGAGCCGCCGCGTCGCCTGGCGCAGGCGTTGGCGCCGTGAAGGACGTAGATGCGGGCGTCTCGACGGGGGCTGGCGCCTCAACGGGCGCGCTGGCGGGCGCCGCGACGGGCGCGAGCGCACGCGCCTCGATGAGTGCGCGCGCCGGCACCTTGACGGGTGCGGTCGCCTTGACGGGTGCGGGCGCCTCGGCAGGCACTGGGCGCGATAGAAGAAGCGAGGGTGGAGCGCAAGACAGCTCGTCGGGTCGTCCTTGTCCGCCCGTCGGAAGCGGAGGCCTTCGAATAAATTTATAAAATGCACGTTAAATGCATGCGACCGAGTGTGATTAATTCATGGATTAAATTTTGAGTTAATTGAAGAAATTAATTACACTCCGTCGCATAATTAATTCACGAAGTAATTCATGGATTAATTGACGAAATTATATGCATGCATTGTATAGGTGCCATCCATGGCTCTGTGGCCGTCTCTTTCTCATCGTCGCGAAATTGTACCACGTACTGAGAACGCCTTTGGGACTTCGCCAGCAGAAATGTAGTTTGATCTCAAACAGTCCCAAACAAGTCCCCAGCACAATATTCGCATGTGTTTTTTTGTGTATGGTGCTTTGCTGAGAAATGGAGCATGCACGTTCGCGAGTGCAAACGTTTGCCGAGGTGGACCAATGTCAGGATGTCCATCAGATCGTGTCTCACCTGGCTTCAGGGGAACGATTGCGTCCTAAGTGCAATTGCACCTGGCATCACCGGCGAAAGCCACAGCCACCCACTGGCGCATGGTATGACGTGGGACTGAGGGCTCATCACGTAGCCAATGACTTCTCATTATTCAATGTCAAGAACACTGCCCAAACCCTGTCAGAATACCTGTTCAACGATCGTGACCACGTGCCCATTGGCTACGTCAGGCGGCCTAGTTGCAGAGTATTTGAGCCGGCTCTGCGCGGTCCACAAGACAGAGACTGCGCACCTGTGCCATCTGGTGCCCCAGATGGAACGCAGGTGGGCTGGATCCAGTCACTGCTGTATCCTTCATCAATGGTGATTGGTCAATAGAATGTCAGTGACACGTCTCGATGTCAATGAACAAAGGAGATCTACTGGTCACGGAGCTCTCGTGTTCGGAGTGCCTATGAACGGCCCGAACGGAAAGAAACGAATTGCAAGAACTCCTCCAACGTCATGCATGTTCGGAGGCCGATTCAGTCTCTGCGAGCAAACATGAGGGGCCGGTTAGGGGGGACGCTCCTGACGGCACCGCTGTGGCCGGTGGCTTAAGAAGTCTTGTCCTGATTAGGCTGTCAGCGTGCATGTTCTCGCATTGTTTCACAAAGACCACTGCGGGTGTCAGCAGGTACTTGCCACCGGGTCACTCAGAATGCGGTTTTCCAGCTTCTGTCAGCCTTTGTCGGCCCAAGGGCCCGGCAAACCTGGTCGGGATGCTTAACATGTCACACATCACCCGGAGATATCATGGGTCTCCCCACAGGACGGGTCAATGCTCGCAGTGGTCGGGTGTGCATGTTTGCTTGCGCAAACGTGCATGCTCCATTTCTCAGCAAAGCACCGTACTGGACCCCTCTTTTTCACAATGTTCGTCCGAATGGGTACGGTCTCAGATTCGCACTTTATATCCCCAGTATGATCTGATACTGATCAGAGACCTGTCTGGGAGCCATGGCACCTTGCGTGCACGCAGTACGCACTTTGGAGGCACTCGGAGGCACTCTGGATAAAGTTGGCTTGTCGGTTAATTCGATCGGTAAACGAAATCGGTTACCGTCGGAATACCGATCGGTATCGGCAACCAAAACCGTCGGGAAACATGGTAAAATAAATATGCTAATAACTCCTCCGAAGAGCGCCCAGCTGTGCTATTGCTGATCCCCCAAGTTTGTTCTCATCGACCAAGACTGGGACCGCTTCGTAAAACAGGCCAACCATTGGTCTAGAACAGCAGCAAACAGCTGCTGAGTTCGAATCTACAACGCGCCATTGGCTCTCCAACCGCCATGTCCGTGCAGAATTGAGATTCTCCGTTTTCGTCAGATATTCTTCGTTTCTCAGTCGCCTCATGGGGTAAAGTAGACCAGAGCAGTTTGTTATCGAGATTTTCTTCGAGATTCTCAGATAATCTCATAAACATGAGTGCGCCGAATGTGCGTTTGCGGGCCGTACGGGCACATTCTGTAAAGATAGGACCCGACATGCACTGCTGTCGATCCTCTTGGCCAATCAGGAACCTCCCTGCAGCGCTGTTGCACTCCCGTTCTCTGCCGATGAGGACAAAATTGGGAGATGAGCAATACGTTTCTCTGTTGGCGACAATCGGGTCTTCCGATGATCCTCGCCGGTCAGCCCAGTTTCGTTGGACTGGCACAGCGCCCCCACGCAGCGGGGATAGACCTCACGGCCCTGCGCGTCTGCAGCGCGGCCCGATGCACGCATCCTGCAGCATCCCTTACATTGGCCCGAAGCTGTCCGTACTGGCTTCGCTGTGCGTGGCATCCAACACTCCTTGCATCGCGTCCAACATAGGCTAGTCTCTTCTGTTGCTCACCTATTCCGAACCCTAACCCTAACCCTAACCCTAACCCTAACCCTAACCCTAACCCCTAACACGACGATGGTGGACTAGATGCGACGTGCCTGCTGCGGTCGTAAACAATTCCGCGTCGCCCGGCCGGGTCGGCGTCATATTGTAAGCACTGCATATGTCCCTGCAGGCCCCTGCCAGGCAGGGAGCAAGGCGGGGGGGGGAGGAGACGGTGATGTGACTGACGATGCCCTCCCCCCGGCACGCGAGGGGGCGCGGCGGGAGACGCTCTCGCGACCGTCCGGGGCGCACACCGCACAGACCGGACCGCGTCTGAAAGCTGGGGGTGGGGCGGGAGAGCCGTGCACGCCACAACTCACGATGAGACGGCCTGCGGTGGCGGGCACGGCTTTAGACGCGAAATAGGAAGGGGCGGAATGGGGGTACCACACATGGCCACGCACATGTGCGCTGGATGCGGCCGCCCCTGCGGTGACCCGTCGGCCACGTGGGTGACGAGCGCCCCGGCCAGGTGGCCGACGGATGCGACCGCCTCGGCGGGCGACCCGTCGGCCGCGTTGCTGTCTAAGGCCCCGACAGACTGGCCGGCGGACGCGACCGCCTTGGCGAGCGACCCGTCGGCCGCGTTCCTGACCAAGGCCCCGACCGACTGGCCGGCGGACGCGACCGCCTTGGCGGGCGACCCGTCGGCCGCGTTGTTGACCGCTTCCCGGATCGAGTGGCCGACGGGTGCGACCGCCTCAGCGGGCGACCCTTCGGCCGCGTTGGTGACCGCGGCCCCGATCGAGTGGCCGACGGGTGCGACCGCCTGGGCGGGCGACCCGTCGGCCGCATTTGCCTGACGGGTGCGACCGCCTCGGCGGGCGACCCGTCGGCCGCTTTTGTGACCATGGCGGGCGTTGACTTGGGAGGCTTCGGCTTCGGCGGTGAGGGTCGCTGCGACCGCCGGCTCGGCGGCGGCAGCCGCGTGGCGGCAGCCGCATGTTTCCCACGGGCGGGGCCGCCCCCGCGCGACAGCTCCGCCGGCGGCGCGGACTGGCGGCCGCCACAAGGCGGCAGTGGCGTGGGCCCCACCCCCCCTCGCGACGCGCTCCCCGCTTCCCTCCCACCATGTACCATAATGCACGGCGGCAGCAGCACGGATAAGGAACGGAGGACGCTCCTTGCTCCCTGAGGGTCCCCCCCCCCCCCCCCCCCCCCCCCCCCC
>Ga0209093_1002265_pt1 | contig 10819 bp, 8 predicted proteins | sample SidtaG_4_FD_187450 | JGI IMG/M metagenome (GOLD analysis project Ga0209093, IMG submission 187450) | Marine algal microbial communities from Sidmouth, United Kingdom - Sidmouth_Male1 metaG (SPAdes) (version 2) | ecosystem: Host-associated > Algae > Red algae > Unclassified | place: Sidmouth...
GACTGTCCTGGTTGTGGCGCGGGGGTGGTATGGTGGTGGCGGCGGCGGTGGCAATGGTCACCGCCGCCGACTGGGCGGGGGGCGGCAGGTGACTGTCCTGGTTGTGGCGCTTGGGTGGTCTGGTGGTGGCGGCGGCGGTGGCAATGGTCACGGCCGCCGACTGGGTGGAGGGCAGCAGGCGCTTGTCGTGGTCGGGGCGGGGTGGCGGCAATGTTGTGGCCGCGGCGGTGGATTTGGTCCTCGCCGCCGACGAGGCGGAGAGCGGCAGGTGCTCGTTGTGGCTGGGGTGGGGCGGTGGCAAGAGTTCGGCGGCGGGGGGTAGTTAGTTACCGCCGCCGATGGGGCGGCGGGCTGCTGGTGCTCGTCGTGGTTTTTGCGGGGGTGTGATAAGGTGACGGTGGCGGCGGTGCAGTCGGTCATTGCCGCCGACGGGGCGGCCGGGCGCATGTGCTCGTCGTGGGTGTGGCGGAGGGGTGGGATGGTGGTGGCGGTGGCAGTGGCAGTGGTCACCGCCACGGAATGGGCAGCGTGGGGCAGGTTCTTGTCGCGGTTGGGGCGGAAGGGTGGCAAAGTTGTGGCGGCGGGGGGCAGTAGGTCATCGCCGCTGACGGGCCGGCGGACAGTTGGAGCTCTTTGCGGTTGGGGCGGGGAGGTGGCAAGGTCTTGGCCTCGCTGCAGTTGGCCGCAACCACCTACCGACGTTATGGTGGGATGTCTGTGTGCTGTTGTAAACTACCTTTCTTTGTCACCTCATCGGAAGAGTGTACCGTGCCTATATGTTGGTATGGCGGCTGAGTACGATGCGCCAATGTGCAATGTGCGGAATGGTGGTCTGTGGGGTACGCGCTTTGGAGGACACCTGGGTGTGTGCCCGGCGATGTATCGCGGAAGAGAGCAGTCGAAAGCGACCGCGGGGATTGTCGGTCACGAGCCTGTCTTTTAAATCCTATACAGGACAGGCACGTTAGGAGGCTTTGACATCAGAGAGATGCAGTGCGGGCGTCTGCGGGGTTGGCGGTGGCCTGGATGGGGGAATGGTGGCGCTGCCGCGGACCCGGAAAGGGAAGAGACGGAGGAGAAGCAACATTCGGCAGCCGCCGCCATTGCCGCCGTCGAGAAAGACAGGGGAGAGACACATGCAGCGGAAATCAGAGTGCCATAGCGCGGCCGAACGGAGGAGAGGGGCCTCGAGCCAAGAGGCATGTGAGGCGGTGTGGGTTCGGCGGTCGTCCGCGCTGCTGCCGTGTGACATACGCCTGGACGGCATGGAGCTATTGAGGGCGGAATGGCGGGGAGGGGCTGATGACGACTGCGGACTGCGCGGCGGGACGGCCGTCGTCATGAATCGAGGCTCTATAGCGGCGACGGCGGTGGAGCCGTCCGTAGAGGCCGCAGTGAGAGCCTCCCGTCCGATGCGAAGAGCGGGGCCAAGGGGCGCGAACAGGCCTTCGCAGGACGCCTCCAGTCCGGCCATTTTGCCCTGCTGAGCACCTCTGAGAGACGGAAAGCCGCACTGCTGGCGACCACAGATCGCCGCACGAGACCATTTGTGATTGGGAACTTGACAACGAGAGGAGAGTGGACGAGTCAATTGGATGTTTGGAATTAGTAATCCCTGTCAGCTCGTGCCTCATTGGTCCACATGTCGCACTGCTGGCCGATGTCATCATCCTGACGCTGAACCGCGCTTTTTGTGGCGCGAAAACGGCCGCCTTGCAGGCCACCGGGCCTTCGGCGTCTGTGAATCCAAGTGATACGTGGCGGGCAGCGAGGCTGGCAAAGCACTGGCGCCATACCTCGCTTGCGCCCGCCATGCCGCTTGTCCCGGGCTGATCTCGCCGCAAGCCATCGCCGATGTACTCTGCCCGCGTGCCCCCCATCCGCCTGCCTCCTCGTGTCTCTCCACGCTTTGCCGTCCGCCTGCCGCTCTCGTAGGCGCCACTTTCACCTCCCACCCGTCGCGGGCCGTTGGCCTCCTCACCCCCCTCTCGCTCCCCTCGCATTCACCCACCCCCTGCCCCTCTTCATTGCCCTCTCGCAACGCTTTCCGGCCTACCTTTCCCCCCCCGCTGTATAGGAGCCTTCGGGCCCTTCGGCGGACCGTCGTCGCGACCACTATGGCGTTTGACCTCGACATCTCGCAGCAATCGGCCTGGGAGGGCTTTTTGAAGGGCAAGAACGTTGGGCTGTTTGGACGGGCTGGCAGCGGCAAGTCGGCCGTCATGCAGCGCGCCATTGCCCACGCGCGGCGCCTCCACGGGGCGGACCGCGTGGGTGTCATTGCGTGGACGACGGCGGCGGCCAAGGTGATTGACGGCCACACCCTGCACAAGTTCTTGCGCGTCGGCATTGCGGAGCTGCCAAAGGAGCGCATTTTGATCGCCGTCAAGCGCAACGTCTTCATCCGACAGAGGCTTTCAAACACAGCCGTCGTCTTCATTGACGAGCTGCCGCTCATTGCGGCGCGGTGGTTTGTCATCCTCGAGTACGTAATCCGGCAGCTGGCACCGGCTGGCCGACATGGTCGCCCGTGGGGCGGGTGTCAAGTTGTTGGTACGTTCTCAGTCCCTGGTCTGTCGAGCAGTCGGGGGGGGGGGGGGGGGGGGGGGGGGGACCGGGCGGATGGCCGGACGGAGAGAGTGGGGCGTCCGTCCTGGCAATTGAACCTGAGGCTTTGGCTCGTCCACTAGCATGAATCGACAACTGCTTTTTGGACACAAACTAACGACGCGTTTCCCGGTGCCCATCCACTTCTGCTCTTCTCGCGTCTGCACAGTTGGAGGTGACCCCCTCCAGCTTGGCCCCATTCAAACGAGGCGCACCCTACAGGACCCACCAGTGTACATGTGCCGTATTTTTCGTGATTCCGTTCTCTCTCGGTACGGCTTTCTGGTCTTCTTGACGGGCTCCCACAGGCAGTCGGGCGAGAGCTGGTTCGTCGGCTGTCTCGACCGCGTGCGCAAGGGGGAGGTGACCGACGGCGACCTGCTCGTCCTCAACGCCACCTCTGAGGGCGTAACAGTCGCCGAGTGGGACGACCGCACGCAACTGCGCGCGCTCAACGTGCATGTCAACGCGTACAATAAGGACAAGCTGTCGCGGTTGTCCGGCGCCGAGTACGTGTACAAGTGCCGCGACGAGATTGCCAGCGACCTGACGCACCCGGCGCGGCGAGCGTTTGCCGAGCGATCCATGCAGGAGGTGGCCCCAGCTGAGGTCGTGCTCAAGCCGGGCGCGGTGGTTTTGTCCACTCGGGAGATGGACGGGGTGGCAACTGCGTCGCAGGGGGTGGTCAAGGAGTGCCGCGCGACCTCCGTCGTGTGCGACTTTGTCGGCCGGCTGGTGGTGGTGGAGGTCGCCACCTTTGATGTGATGGACAACTGCGGGACTCGGCTGGCAACCCGCCACGCCATGCCATTGGTGCTCGCCTGGGCTATGACAATCCACCGTGCGCAGGGTGCGAGTCTGAACACGCTTGCCATTGACTTTTGTGAGCTCAACTGGCGCCTCGAGGGGCTGGTGTACTCTGGTCTATCCCGGTGCCGTTCCCTTGATGGTCTGCTTGTGCGAGGACTGCGCCGTGAGCACATCATTGTGGACAGGGATGCGATGCGCTTTTATACCCAGTAAACGGACACCTTCATTGTGTACCACCTACGATTGAAAGCAACTCGCACAAGGGTCACCCCTCAATATAACGAGCATCCCATAGCACAAGCGACCGATGCGCGAGCTCCAAAGAGTCGACAGCGTGTGCTTCCGCCATTGTACTGGGCAGCATCAAGTCAATAAAGTGCTGCTTACGAAAGTGGCTATACGCGGTGCTCTCGTAAAAGGGAGACGTAAAGGGATAGTCAGCGCACGACTGGCCGTGCCCAAACACCACGCCAAACACCTCCACGGCAGGCATTTCATTCAAAACGATGGAGTTTTGCCCCGACTCCTGGCTCCCCGACTCGAGCTCGCGTGCCGCAAGCGCCGCCATTTTCGGCGGCGCCACGCGCCACACACAGGCAGTCGCCAGAAGAATAGATCCCTCCTCCAGGGGCGGGCGGTCAAACAAACGGACACGGGGTCTGCGCGGGAAAGCACAATGGAGTAAACAGAAGCACATCAGTCAGTCAAACCGGCCGTAAGTGTCCATCGAAGAGACTGGTGGTCATGATCGCAGGCGCAAACACACAACTCAAGAAGCAATACAATAGGTCAGATGCTGTTCACGTACCCAACGGAGCCTACTGACCAGGCAATGCGGTAGCCCGCCTGGATGGAGCTCATCAGCACAGGAGCAGGCGATGGGAAGCCCTTTTCAAGGCAGAACCGGCTGTCTTGTCCGAACGGGTAGACGGCCTCCTCACTGCCACTCTCGATGGCCTCGAAAAAGGCGGTCAGCACGGTAGGGGGTGCGTCCGTGGAATGAAACAGGGTCATTTCCGGATGAAGCTTGGCGGTCGCCACCCGCTTGCCGTGCACCATCAGCACTCGGGCGCCCACGCGGTCCACCACAGTGACAGCCGCGCAATCACCGGGGGGGGGAGTCTCTGTGACCGCGGCCGCTCCTGCACGACTGCCCGTGCCACCAACACCAGCCCCGCGGCGCAAGCCACGGCCTTGCGAGCCGCCAGCCCCCGGGCCGACGCCCCTAAAGCCGCCACCCGCCGAACCGCCACCCGCTGTGCTGCCGTCGCCCGAGCCGCCAACCTGACAGCCTCCGCCCCCCAAGGTGCCGCCACCCAAGCCGCCGACGCCCAAATCGCCCGCCACTGAGCCGCCTCCCACTGAGCCGCCACCCCCCGAGTCGCCTTCCACTGAGCCGCCACCCCCCGAGCCGCCTCCCACCGAGCCCCCACCCCCCGACCGGCTGCCCGCCGACCGGCGTCCCCCCGACTGGCATCCTGCAGACCCATCGCCCGCCGACCTGACGCCCGCCGTCCCGACGCCCTCCAACCCACCGGTCTCCAAGCCGCCGCCCACCGCCTCGCCGCCCACCGACCCGCCGGTCCCCAAGCCGCCGCCCCCCGACCCCCCACCCAACCCGCCACGGGCCAGCGCCGGTGACCCCCGCGCCCGCTTTCTGCCCTTTTTCTTCTTTGATGCCGGGGTCGTGCCGGCCGCGTTGGCGTCGACGGGATTCTCCGGCGCCATGGCGCCGCCAGAGAAGAGGCCCAACAACCACAGGAAGAAGGGGTTGCGCTGGAACTTCATGAGAAGAATGACGGCCAAGTACTCGTCGTTGAGCATGATGCTGGACTTCTTGAAGGCCGGGGAGATGAAAGGCGTGGCCTTTCCGCGGATGTTGAAGGTGACCGTGGCGCCGCGCGCCGCCTCCGGCGTCAACTGCAGGTAGGTGTGGTCAACCTTGGCGCGCGCCGTCACGTCCTGCGTCTTTTTCTTTACCAACGTGTCCACAACGAACTTGTACAGCGCCACAAACTCCAACAACCGGTTGCGGAAAGATTCATCGCGGTGGGGGTGATGCAGCTCCGCCCTTGTCTCCTTCACCATTTCATCGGGGATGGCCACGACCGTGACGATGGCCGGGGGGGGGCTGACGCGGCTGCGGCCGCGCCCCCTCGGCAGGCAAATGCGCGGCGGAGCAACAGTCAATCCCGGCAAAGAAAAGTCGTGGGAGAGTAGGTAGTCAGAGCTCCCGGGCGCAACGTAGCTTCCACCGTTCTCGCCGCCCGTGCCTGCACTCTCCGAGCCGCCTCCACTGCCCCCGCCATCAACGCCCTGCCCGTCACCGCGAGTTGAAGCACCACCGGCGCCTCGGCCAGCTCGTAGAACGCTCGCCCGAGAGCCATGCGACCCGGACCCCAACGTCAGCGCGTCCTGGGACGCCAAGACAGACGGGTCCCCCAAGAGCGCCCTCGTCCACTCGTCGGCGTCCTCAGTGGCGCCGGCAAGCCACCTCGCTCCGTCCGCACCGATCCCGCCGCTAGGATCCCCCCCCCCAATAGCGCCACCGACCACGCCGGAACCAGCCACCCCAGTGCCGCTCGGCCCGCCTCCACCGGCGGCGGGGGCCGCGGCGGTGCCACCGACAGTGCTGTTGGCAGCTGCGGCGGCGGCGGTAGCGGCGGTGGTGGTGGCGGCAGTAGCGGCGGCGGCGGCGGCGGTGGCGGCGGCGGCGGCAGCGGCGGCGGCGGCGGCGGCGGCGCCGCCACCGCCCACGCCGTTGGATGCCTCGTTTGGAGGCTCGGCAAGTAGACCAGGACCCCCGCTCTCTCCACGCTCCTGGTCCAAAAGACGCAAAGCGGAGGAGATGCTGTCCACACCAATAGACACAGCGGACTCGGTCTCGGGGGAGGGGCTAACCTGCTGCGTGCCATCCACGTAGCCAGACCCAAACAGCAACATGCCACCGGGGGTGTCCGCACGACAAATCGTCGCAGCAATCAGTACCTCACCGTCAGTGGCCGTCTGTATCTTCATACACGTCTCCTGTAGCATCTGAGCGAGGTGCACAAAGGCATGACTGGAGGAATAGCCGAAGAGGCCAGCGGCAACAGTCACAGACGGAACCACATCCATGGGGCCCGGGGCGGCAACCCGCACACCTGGCACAAGACCACCCCACGCCCGGACAGCTGGCACCTATAAAGCACGCCTCACGACTTACGTCGCCGAATGCCCACTGCCCCCCGCCCCACAGCAACGCAAGAGCCGCAAAACCGTAGCAACGCTGCAAAAAAAAAGCGGCCTGTCGGCCGCTTGCGCGCCTCACCGGTCGGCTCCGACAACAGCCGGTGCGCGGAATGCGGTCACACAAAAGCCAATCCGTATAGACTCCAGCGAAGAGGGTGCGCGTGGAGCTAAAGAGGCGCGCGCCGGTGGGTAGGGGCGGGAGAGGGGGGTGCCGGACACGCAGGACGGCAGAGACGCGTCGACGACGGACGTGGCGGCGACGTGTCATGCGTGCCACGGCCAGCGGGCGGTCCTGCAGCGTGCCACATGTGCCGTATTAGAGCGGTTCATATGCGTGCTGTAAAGTGATCTCGTGTCCAATAGAAAACGTGGATGAAGGGTTGGATTCTGTCAGCATTCCCCAAGGGTTGGATCCAACCCTGGCATTACCTCTGTTGAGGTACTTGCTCATCGGCGTGTCGCCGACGCCAGCGTGGACGAGCTCCATGCAATGTGCCAGGTGCGAGGGCAGATTCCCGCAACGCACCGAAACCTGGGACGCATCAATGACACGCACCGGGACTTCTGACCTGCCTGCCAGAGATATCCCAATACGGTTCGGCCGGCTGGACGTGTGCCGTCCTGACGTCCACAAACGGAGCCGACGATGTGAATGGCTGACCCAACCGCCCGCGGCCTGTGCGTTGTCTTCCGCGCGGCCAGATAGACGACTGCCGCAACAGAACTCGAATCCATCCCGTCCGCAACGCAAAAGCGGTTCTGGGCGGTCTGGCCAGCACGAAGAATGGGCCACCTGCGATCATCGCAGCAAGCTGCGATCATCGCAGCAAGAACGATCTCTACATGATGTAGAGACCGTCCTTGCTGTACCGGGCAGCAATGGCTCCCGCGCCCGGCCTCGTCAGTTCGCTGCCTGGCGCCCGCGAGCCCTCCGCTGGCAGAGCTGCCCGCAGGGCTGCCACCGTCCGTGCGGGAGGCTCCCGCGGCGGAGGCCGCCGCTTGCGGCAGGCCATTTTTTTCGTGCGCAAGCCACTGCTCGCGTCTGCGTTCGCTCTATATGAGCTCTGGCTGACGCGGCCGGGCGGCGTCAGCGGTTGCCACCGACAAGCCGCAGTCACTCACGCCGAGCTGGCGTTGCCCAGCTCCGTGCTTCCCGGTCATCGACTCCCCCCACCCCGTAGCCTTCTCCGCGGGCCAGCGTACGGACTATCGCCCCTGCCGGTAGCAGACCGCCCTAGCGATGGGGTTGGCCGCCGGGACGCGCCGCTGCCACCATGCCGCCGTGATGGCGGTCGGCGCGGCGGTGGTCGCCATCGCTGCTGCTGCGCTCGTCTCTGCCGTAGGGGCGGCTCCGGCCGTGGCGGGTGACCCCAGTGCCCCTCACGCGGTGGGCACCCTGGTGACGAAGTCACCGGCCGTTGAGGCGTGGGGGACGCCCCCTCGACCGACAGTGTTTGACCTTGGCCGCCTGAGGCAGGCGGCCCGCCAGGGCGAGGTCGACGTCTCGGGCCTGGACCTTGGCGCCCGTCGATTCTTCGTGGATTTTTGTGATGGCCCGATCACACTCAACGCCACTTGTCCGTGCTACTTCAAGCCCCGCGTCAGGTCCTCCGTGGCTGGCATTTCACTCGACGTCACGCTGGCGCTCACCCTGAACCAGCCGGCGGGTACGACGGCGGCCATTTTGGAGGCGGCCGAGCGTTCTTTGGCGGCCGTTGCCATTGACGGGGCCCCAGTCAATGACAAGTGGGGTTATACGGCCCCTGGTGTCATCATCCAGGAGCCGGTGACGGTCGAGGTGACGGCCACGAGACGGGGGGGGGCTGACGATCTCCCCGTATCGGCCGAGTGTCCGGTGCAGTTGAACCTGATCTTTCGTTCGGTGGAGCCTGTGTGCGCGCGGCTGGACATCTCGGCGACGGGTCAAGGGGAGGTGGTCGGCGCACCCTCGTTGATTCGGTCGGGGGTGTCGGCCGCTCGTCCGTTGAGCGCCGACGGCGGCCGCGCGCCGCCCACCCGACATGTGGACGGTTCCGGTGCTCGGCCTGCCCCACGTATCGTTGGTGGGACGCGCCTCGACGACCCCGCCACACGCGCGTGGGTCGTACAGCTCCTCCTCAAGAGAGGGTCCGAAGACATCGTGGGTAGGTGTTCTGGGTTTCTCATCGCCCGCCGCCACGTCCTCACCGCCGGCCACTGTCGGCCCCAGGCGGGGGACATTGTGTCATTCTTGCCCGCGACGCCCCGGCCTGGTGACGACGAAACGGCGCCCCGGGCCGACCGCACCAACATCACCGTCTCCGAGGCTGTTGTGCACCCTGACTACGCTGTCAACTTAGAGAATGACGTTGCCGTCGTGCATCTCGCTGCCGACGCGCCCACGTGGCCGCCACCCGCTGATGGGAATGGCACGGGCGGTGCGCCGCCGCCACCGCCGCTGGTGGTGGTCAACCACAACGAGTCGCTGCCCGTGGACAACGCGGGCAGTCGCGTCGCTGGCTTTGGTTTGGTAACCCAAGGGTGGGGCGCGAGCGCCGCCTTTGAGCGGTCCGTGGATCTGCGGATCACGCCCCCGGCCGAGTGCGAGGCGATACTCGCCGCGCTCGATCTGAGGCTTGGGGCCAACGAGACAGAGGCGGGCCGGTTGCACACCCCCGAGTTGCACGTGTGCGCGGCCGTACCCGGTCGCCGCTGTAGTGCGTGTCATGGCGACAGCGGCGGACCATTGTATCAGACGCTGCAGCTCCGCACGACCGACGCCGACGGGCCGCTCGCCACGGTGCCGCTTATCGTGGGCATCGTCAGCGGGGGCGTCGCCTGCGGCCTGCCGGGCGTTCCCACTGTGTACACCCGCTTGTCAAAGTACGCCGCGTGGATTGACGGCGTCGTGGGGGCAAACACGGGCGTGCCAGCGCGCGACTGGCAGCGCTTTTGAGGGCATCCGCGGTGGCCGTGCTGTAGGGGGTGGCGGCCGCCGCCACCGCCGCTCGTGTGTGTGTGCTCCGTGGGGTGGCGGGGGGGCAGCGGTGGGGGAAGTGGCCGCTGCTGGGAGTGCCGACGCTGCCGCCGTGGCGTTGGCGGCGTGGCCACCGCCGCTGCGGCCGCCGCCGCACGGTTCACCCACCATGGGCGCCGACCGCCCACTGGAACGGGAGTGAGCGCGTCTCCCCGCCTGCCGCGGTGGCCAGCGGGGTGGTCATAGCCACCCCACCTCGTTTGCGTTGAGTCACGACCCGCGGCGCTGCGCGTGTCCGTGCGTCGATCGTACCTTGGGACCTTTTGGAAAAAACATGGGTTCCCTTTGTCCGCCCCCGTGCCGTCGATACGGGGCAGCCGCCGGTCCCGACGGACAAGTCGGCGGACCCGTATCCCGGCGGCAGCACCATGGGGCGAGCCGACACCAGCATGCCCGACGTTTCTGCGACGTGACACGGGCTGCCAGTGGCCTGCCGGCCACACCCCTACCCACTACCCTTCCCGGAAGGGGTCGGGGGAGGAGAGCACGCCGCACGCTCGACGCGGAGCCAGCTGCTTCGCGTCGAGCAGGGGGTGCGTCCGCCCCGCATCCAAAGCGGCCCCCCACCCCCCGCCCGTGCATCCGCAAGCGCCCCCACCGATTGCCTCGCCGTCACCCCTGCGCCCGACGCCTTCGCCGCGGGGCGGCAGCGCCGCCGACAGGGGCGCTACGCCCGCCGGCAGCCCGCCGCCGCCGCCGCCGCCACCGCCCGCCGGTGGCACGTCGACCGACCCGCAGCGGCGCCTCGGCCGCGCCCGCCCGACCGCGCGGCCGCGCCGTCGCGGGCGCGGTGCCAACCGGGGGGGAGCGCCGGCGGTCGGGACGCGGCGCCAGTGTCACCCCACCGCGCGGCGCACGCGCGGCGGCCGTGCCAGTGACGGGGGGCGGCCACGCGCCCGTGTCGTACGGGCCCCCCCACCCCCAACCGGCAGTCCACGGTGGCAGCGGCGGCGCCAGTGGGGCCGCCGCCGGCGCGCGCCGCCGCTGGTGTGTTGCGGTGTGGTACGCGCGCGTCCGGCGCCACCAGCAAGAAAAAAAAACAGAAAAGAAAAACTGAAAACAAACGCTGTGGGCATCGCCGTTGGTTCAGCGCCCCGCGTCGGGGCGCCCCCCCCCCCCCCCCCCCCCCCCCCCCCCCCCCCCCCCCCCCCCCCC
>Ga0209093_1002266_pt1 | contig 10815 bp, 7 predicted proteins | sample SidtaG_4_FD_187450 | JGI IMG/M metagenome (GOLD analysis project Ga0209093, IMG submission 187450) | Marine algal microbial communities from Sidmouth, United Kingdom - Sidmouth_Male1 metaG (SPAdes) (version 2) | ecosystem: Host-associated > Algae > Red algae > Unclassified | place: Sidmouth...
GCCCGTTTCGCCAACAACCCTCCCGCCGACGCGCCGGGCGCCGCCAACCCGCCATCCCCCGACCACCTCCCTGTCGTAAACGGCGCGGCCGCTGCCAACCCGCTCCTGGCCAACCCCGCTCCCGCCCCTGTTATCGACGGAGAGGGTGTGGGAGCAGCGCGTCTCCTGCAGGAAAGGCGCATGCTCTCGTCCTTACTCGTGGCCGTTTCTAGCACGGCCGGCACCTTCGAGCAGCTACGAGTGCCTGTCGCAAGCGTCCTGCTCGCTGTGCGGTCAGTGGTAGACGACTACCACAACTTCGGGGTGGGTGAGGCGCTGTCGGCTATGGAGTACATGTCCAAGTGGGGCCCGGGGGTTTCCTCGTCAGAGCTGCTGGCGCGCTTCCGCTCTGAATATCTATACGACAGCAACGACCCGTGCGTGACGGGCGCGTGGTTTCCGGGGATGGACAGGTGCCGGCTGGGCGCGTTTAGAAAGGAGGAGGACCCTGAGCTGGGGACGTGCCGAAAGAACTACGAGGCCGTGCACAAGTTTTTCTCCCCTGGTACGTTCACCATCTGCTGCGCCTGCGCGCACCCGAAGGTGATTGGCTTCATCGTTCTTGACAAGCGGGAGGGGCCGCCGGCGTTGTTGAACGCCCTGCTCTCCGACTTCGCGATGCTCCCGCTTTTTGTCGTTTGCGACTTTGGGTGCGGCGCCCTGAGGTCCGCGCTCGGGAAACTTCCCTGGTTGCTTGCGGTGCTGGTGTTTGTCTCCGACCTGTTCCACATTGTGAACCACCTGTGCTCGGACTCTCTCCACCCCCACTCGCACACCCCGCTCGACGGCGCCAACTCCGTCGCCCATGAGCAGCGACATGCCCCGATCAACCGGCTCAAGCAGATGCTGCGGGCGTGCGGCCAGGACGAGTACATGGCGGTTCTCCAGTTGGAGAACGTATACTACAACGTGATGGCCCACGCCCGCGCTACTTCCTCCTACCGCCTGAGTGACGGCTACAACTTCAGGCGGTACTACTTCTCCCGCAGCCCCTGTGGGTGCAGCTGTGGGTACCAGCCCTCTGCGCCCCCGGTCCCGGCGCCGGCCAGCGCGGAACCCGCCGCACCCGCAGCCGGAGCAGTCGATGAGGAAGTTGAGTGGCCTACAGAGGTCGGCGCCTAGGCAAGCCAGCAATGTGTAGGACAGCGACGAAGGTCGGGGTTAGCCGGAGGCAGGGGATTAGTTGGGGATAGCGGGGGGAGGTAATACGGAGGGGTGGTGCTGGATGGAGGGGACGCTGGAGTGGGGGATGTTTGGAGGGGGGTGGATAAGGTGCCGTGTCGGCATCTTCACAATGCGCACCCGGGATGAAGGGGGCGAAAGAGGCGCGCCGAGCACATTTAGAGTACGCTCCAGCACCATGGCAATGTGGCAACCGTTGAGTGGCAGCGCCGCACCGCGCGGCAAGGCCACGACGGCTGCTGTAGCGGCCATGGGATAAACCGTAACGGTAGGGGCATACGCGGACGAGGAGGGGAGGAGGCAGGCTCCATGTCGAGGGGGTGCATGGGTGGACTGCGTTGGGGGCTGTGCCGGAGGGGACCCCGTCGCTGCAGCGGGCACCGTGAGAGGGCTTGGGCGCTGGCGGGGCTACGGCGACGGTTAAAAGGGCGGAGCGGCCACCGCCGACGGAGACACAGGTCGGACAGCGTGAGGTGTCTAAATGTCGCATTTAAGGCGAGAGGCGCATGAACCTACCGGTGAAGCAGGGCATAGCATAAAGAGTGTGCGCCTTCAGGATTGCGAAGAATCCAGCGCTACACAGCCCAAGGCCTAGCCCCTGCCCTCAGCCGTGGATCGCGAGCGGTCAACCACTGACGAGCGGCCCGCACCAGCGGATCGCCAAAGCCATTTAGATCCTAATTGCGCCAGTGGACCACGAAAGAAGGATGGATTGGAATCATCTCAGCATGATGACGGGGAAGACAAAGGGACAGTAAAAATAGAAATAGAGGCACACCGATGCAAAACAGTGAACAGCGTGGATCTCGCGCCATAATTTGCTCTCTGATCCGCGCGCGCTCGACGCAGATTTTCACCCGCGGCCACCCTCATCAAGGGCCCCCCACAGGCGCCTCGTAGCGCGAACCACGTGTCTCGTCGACGGTTGGAACGCTCTGTCGGCATTTCTGCTGCTTCTTCATTCCCATCCGGTACGTTGATCGGGCTGACGTGTCAACCGCGCGAAGATTTGGCGGTGACGGGGCTTGCGTCTGCGTCTGCTCCGCGTGCCAGAGACGGCTGACGGCGGCGTCGGGATTCTGCAGCAGTGCGGCGCCAGCACCCACTGCTTCGCCGGGCCCCGCGGCGGCGCCTGCCCCCCCCCCCCCCCGGCGCGGCCGCCGGCGAGCCTGTCAGCGCACGTCGCACGCAGTCCATCTCCACCCGACAAGCGATTGGCGGTCGACGGGGAGAGGCGCCGCTTGTTGCGCCCGGACTCGCGGTCAGTCAGTAGGATCGTTACCACCGCTGACGAGTCCGCATCTAACGCCCGACGTTGGGGCAGCACGGGCAGCCACAGAGTTTGTGGTGCCGCTGTCAGATGGGGGGGTCCGGCCGGCAGCAACGGTACGGGGCAGCGGCGCCTGCTGCGGAGGCGGCGGCCACAGGCCACGCCCTGTGTGGGCGGGTGGCTCCTGCGCGCCTGCAGTGGGCGTAGACGGTCGCCGCCGCCGCCACTAAACCTTCGCGGACACCAGCGATGGCTCTGGCGCTGGCGTTCGCCGTCGACGGTGCTTTCGACGAAAGGGTGAGTGGCGAGGCCCGGCGTACGGCGAGAGGGAACAGAGGTTCATCAGGTCGGCGCACCTATCGTGCCGGCGCCGTCGGTGGTGCTGGTGCCATTGGCGGCGGAGGCCCGGATTCCGCCCGTGGCTCTGGGTGCCGCGGCAATCGGCACGGCAGGCTGTCGATGGCCGTTAGGTACTGCATCGCCGCGGTCGACCTGATGTCGCCCAAGGACCGCCTCGACGCTGCCTATGGGTTGTCGCGTGACCACGATAGCGACAGCCGTCAGGGGGGGGTTCTGTCGCTCCCTCAACCGCCCGTGGCGACGGCCCCCCCGAAACCCCCTCACGCGTTCCCTCAGACTATGACAACGCTTGAAAGAAAGGGTCGTCGGGCCGTAGCGGCCGAGGCACCCGCCACGCACTTTCTCGACTAAGGCCGCTACCACCACCCGGTCGTTACTCGCGTACAGGCAGTTTTCTACACAGCGGAAAGTGCGCAAGGACGGTCGCCGCTGCAGAGCCACCGCAGCCGCCGCCGCCACCGCCACTGCCGCCGCTGCTACCCACTGCCGAAGCCACTGGCGCCGCGGCCGCCGGCCGGACAACCAGGGCCCCCCACTGGGCGCTCGCCCCGTCTACTAGCCGACACCCCGCGCCGGGCACGCCGGCGCCGAGCGGTCCCACAGCAGCGTTTGACGACCGCCGTCAGCCTCAGTGTGCACTGTGCCTTAAAGACAGCCACTCTGTAGACAGTGGCCGCGACCGTGGCATCGCCGGTGACAGGGACGCGAGACCGCAAGCAGGGCCACCCGCCGCGGCTCCTGTGGCGACGCCGCCTGCCGTCCCCACCCCCGTCACCACTCGGGCGCTGCGCGCTGCCAGTGACTGCCGCCACACTCTTACAGCCGCCAGCGTCCGCACGGTGCCCCACTCGCCCGCGCCGTCGCGCACACGGTCGCTGTTGAGCATGGCTCAGCAATTCCATTTGTCTGTACTTACCCGGTTGAGCATTGGGACTCAATTCTGGGTATTTACCTATGCACTTGTTGTATGGTTTGTACTTGTGTGTACTTGATTTGTTGGTCTCGTAGTGGGCACTCTCTGCTGGGGTGAGCTCGGGGTGGGACTTGTGTGGGGAGGTGCGTGCCCCGTTCTGAGAGGTGCGCCGCGGCCCGCGCGCACTGAGAACTGTGGCACGTCGGTGTGCTCCGAGAGCGGGCTTCCCGACGACCCGTCGTGGGGCCGCCTGGGGTACATTAGGCTGCTGGACACGGCCCAGAACCTCTGCCATAGTAAAGCAACGCACCCACTTGACCACACTGACTTCACAGGTTATGGGCCCAGTGTCGCTGGTGGTTATCGTCGTCTTCCGTGCCGTTGTTGGCTGGACGACCTTGGTTGGGTTGCCGTTTGTTCCGGCGTCAGGCAGGCGGGTATAGCCTCCCACGTCGTCAGTGCCGTGTCTGCTGGCGTAGTTGTCTTCGTCATGTCGGAGTACGGCCGCTACGCTGGCCCTCGCTTCGCGCAGCTGGAAGACGACTACAAGGTATGGGCTGTGTACTGCCGTGCACGGATGACCAAGGAGAAGGTTTGGGCTCCGGTTGTGACGGACCGCTCCGCGTCTGGGTGCGGTGCCAAGAGCGACGTTTCAGCTGAGGCGTGGGACCTCATGAACGAGTCGGCCCTGGCGACTATCCAGATGTCGGTCAAGCCGGTTCATCTTTACTCGGTGACGGCGGTCAGTACGGCCAAGGAGGCGAGGGATGCGCTCAAGGACATCTTTGAGGCGCGAGACAACGCACGCCTGCTGCAGCTCATGCATGAGCTGAGCAACCTCAAGAAGGGCAGCGACGAGAACATCATCAAGTTCACGTCGCGCGCCAAGGGCATCCGTCAAGAGCTCTCCATGCTGGGAAATCAGGTGGACGAGAACACGCTTGTCCAGCAGATCCTGTCGGGCCTTCCGGCCGAGTATGACATGATCAAGACCGTCCTGGAGAACATGGACGGGAAGCGCAACCTCGCCGACGTGAGCGCCAAGCTGCTCACAGTGGAGCAGCGGGGGAGCCATGGGCGGTCGTCCTCGGCGACCGGCGTCAAGTCGCAAGCGTTTGCGGCAACGGCTTCTAAGAAGCCGTGGGACAAGCGCGCGGTCGTGTGCTACAACTGCGACAAGAAGGGGCACATGAAGCGCGACTGTCTCAAGAAGAAGGTCGACGACGCCAAGGGCAACAAGAAGACAGATGGCGGGCGTCGTGAGGGTGGCGGTGGAGGTGGTACACCTCCTCGCGCCGCATTGGCCTACGCTGCGTCGGCAGGCCAGGCCGGGAAGCGCAATGCTTTCGGGAGCACCAGCGGGTCCTCGACCTGGGTGTTGGACTCGGGTGCGACCAACCATATGGCCGCCCAGGACGCGGGTTTCACCTTCAAGACGACGGGGAGCGGGGCCAAGGTCACTCTAGCTGACGGCCACAAGATGCCCATCAAGGGGCACGGATACGCGTCCATGGACGTGGGGAAGGGAAACACCACGGCTCGCATGGTCCTCGATGAGGCGATGCTTGTGCCGGATCTGACAGACAATCTTCTGTCGGTCCGAGCGGTCGACCGCTGTGGCGGTGCCGTGGTGTTCGTTGGCAACGCCTGCTACATCCTCAGTGATGGGGAAGCGGTACTCGCGAGCGGAGTTTTGAGCAGCACGTCTGTCGTCGGCTCGGTCAACGAGTCGGAGAACTACGTGCTCAAGGTGACTCCGTTCACGGCCGCGGCCAGAGCCGCCTCCACGCACATGGACGGCGAGGCAGAGCTGTGGCACCGCCGGTTCAACCACTTGGGTTTCAAGAACCTCAAGCGGGTGGTTGGGATGGTCGATGGGATTCCATCGACGGTAGCCGACGCCAAGCGCGTGCCTGGTACGGTGTGCGTGCCGTGTGCCGACGGAAAGATGGCGCGTTCTCCGCATCACCGCTCGACAACGACCACCACCAAGTGCGAGTTGGTTCACACGGACGTTGATGGCCCGTTGACGGCGTCGCTGGGTGGCTCGGTCTACTTCGTGACTCTGATTGAAGACTCCACGGGGTTCATCACGGCGACGCCCATCAAGTCCAAGAGAATGGTTCCGGATGTCCTCAAGGCCCGCATTAAGCAGTTAGAGACCCTGACTGGGCTCAAGGTGAAGCGGGTTCGTCACGATGGCGACAAGGAGTACGTGAGCCGTGATCTCCAAGCCTGGTATGAAGACAAAGGCATTACGTCCGAGAAGACGGCGCCGTACTCTTCGCAGCAGAACCGGAAGGCAGAGCGCGCCAACCGGTACATCATGGAGCGCGTCCGTGCGGCTCTTCTGGACGCCGGAGCGGAAGAGGAGCTGTGGGCTGAGGCTTTGTCATCCGCCATCCACGTGCTCAACCGATCCCCCAAGGCGTGTCAAGATGTGAAACTGCTGGAAGCTCTCACGGGGAGACGCCCTGACGTGAATGGATTTCGCCTCTGGGGGAGCCGGGCATGGGCTCTGGAGCCCAAGCAGCAGCAGCGAAAGCTGGAACCCAGGACCGACGTCGGCCGTTTTGTCGGCTACACTGTTGGTGGAAAGGCCTACCGCATCCTAGAGGACGGCTCAAACATGGTCTTTGAGCGCGGAGATGTGCTCATGGAGGAGACCTCAAGCAAAGCCGTCAAGATGACCTCTGTTCCTGGACCTTCTTCCACCCCTTTCCTGACCGGTCAGACGGATGGTGACAAGGAAGACGGCGCCATGGACATGCTGGACGCGGAATCCCCAAGCGGGGACGAGTATGCGTCGCAGCAGTCGTCAGAGAGCGACGTTGAGCCGGACGAGGCTGCCGAACTTGACGCAGAAGACGGCGATGACAATGACGCCGGCGAGGACGCGGCGGCTCATGATGGACACGATGTGCTGCCTGGCTCCACCACAGAGAGTGGTGACGACAAGGTGCAAGCACTCCGGCGGTCGAAGCGCAAGCCGGCACCCGAGGTTTCCTGGTGGGAGCGTAACCCGAAGGCATACGCTGCAGAAGGACCCAAGGGCGGAGCTCCGTCGGGACGGGACCTGACCAAGGCGCCAGCCAATGCGAAGGAGGCGCGTGCGCGATCGGACTGTCCGCGTTGGAAGGCGGCTGAGAAGGGAGAGTACCTCGCACACAAGAAGCATGGTACCTGGTCCAATACTAGGAGCAGCAACAAGCGTAAGGCTGTCAAAACGCGGTACGCGTACGACATCAAGCACGATGCTGAGGGCAACATGACTCGGTACAAGGCGCGACTGGTGGCGCAAGGCTTCAACCAAGTGCCGGGGCGCGACTTTGATGAGACATGGGCACCAGTGCCCAGCTCAGCCACGACACGCGCGCTCTTCGCGGTGGCGGCGGCCAAGGACTGGGAAGTTCACCACGTGGATGTGAAGACGGCCTTCCTCAACGCAAAGATGGACAAGGAGATGTACATCAAGCTTCCGGTCGGAGCCGAGCCGGGGGAGGAAGATGATGTCCGCCGTCTGAACCTGGCTCTCTATGGGACCAAACAGGCCGGAAGAATGTGGGGCATCAAACTTAACAAAGAGCTCAATGCCATCGGAGCGGTCCTGTCCAAGGTGGACCCGTGCCTCTACACGTGGAGCCACCCTGTGCACGGGCTTGTCTACATCCGCGTCTGCGTGGACGATCTCATTGTGGCTGGAAAAATCCTCGAAGGGGTCCAGATGGTCAAGGCCCCGGTGTCGGCGTCTTTCGACGTGCGAGACATGGGTGAGGTCAAGGACTTCATTGGCATGAAGGTCATGCGAGATCGGGCTGCCAAGGTGATCACCCTGAGAAATCCGGGGCATGTCAGTTCCCTGCTTGAGGCTTTCCAGATGGACTAGTCTGCGCCTAACAAGACGCCCGTGGTGTCAGGCGCCAAGCTTTGCAAGACGGGGGAGAATCTACTGCCCGAGGGCAACCGGTACGCCGAGCTTGTTGGCTCGTTGCTGTACATCTCCACGACGACGAGGCCGGATATTGCCTTTGCCGTGGGCGTGCTGTCCCGCTACATGTCATGCCCCGAGGAGGACCACATGCGCGCGGCCAAGGGGGTGCTCCGATATGTTCGCGGGTCTACGCGCCTGGGGGTCGTGTACGGCGACGACAAGCCTCTCTAAGGATACGTTGACGCAGACTGGGCAGGCGATATGGACGCTCGTCGGTCGACGACGGGCTTTGTCTTCTCCCTCAATGGCGGGCTGTCATCGTGGACGAGCAAGCGCCAGTCGACCGTGGCGACGTCAACGGCTGAGGCCGAGTACGTCGCCGCCGCCATGGCGACCAAGGAGGCGCTGTGGCTGCGCAAACTTCTGTCGGAGCTGGGCGTCGACGGGGACGCCGTGCCCATGGGGGAGGACAACCAGGCGTGCTTCGCTGTGGTCAACAATCCCGAAGCCACCGGGCGTACCAAGCACGTCGACGTTGCGTACCACATGGTGCGCGACTACGTCGCGCGTGGGGAGGTTGCGTTCTACTTTCTTCCCAGCGCAGACATGCCGGCAGATGGCATGACGAAGCCACTACCGGCCCCGGCGTTCACCTCTTTCCGGGGCGTCATCGGCGTTGGCTCGGATCTGGGTACTTCGGAGAGTAGCGGCATGCGAGCCCTACGTCCTGCGCCGCAGTGCTGAACCCCCTCGGGCGGGGCGGCGGTTGGCGGCGGAGTGGCGGTGTCGGCGGCCCGGACCGGCTTCGGGTGGATTTGGCGGCTTGTGGCGAAGTCGGGGGCTGGGCTGTATCAGTACAGCCCTCCTCAGAATCGTGATCCGATTGTCGGCGGGCCGTACTGATGCAGCCCGAGCCGGATTCGTGCCGAAATTCGTCGATCAAGTCGAAGTTTCACCGATCGAGTCGAGGGCGGACGGTCGAATCAAGGTCTACCGATCGTTTCGTCGGACGATCCGATAAACATTGGACGACCGCGTCAATTCGTGCTTTTCGGCTGGGCTGTAGCCGTTACCGCTGTACTGATACAGCTCAGGCCCTTGCAGCGCTACGAAGGCAGCGGTTTGCGTCGCCTTTACGTCGACTGGGTGGTCTGCGGCGGTCGGGCGGTCGGCTAACGGCTTCTGCGATGCTGTCCGCGTCGTCCGGGGCTGACTAGGCGGACATTAATGTTATGGCGGGAAGCTGTACTAGTACAGCCCGTCTCCCGGCTCCACCAAGTCGGCGGTTTGCATCGTCTCTGCGTCAGTTGGGCGATTTCCGGCGGCCGGGCGGTCGGCTGGAGGACCCTCCGACGCTGTCCCCGTCGGCTGGGATTTACTTGGCGGACATTGATCTTTTGCTTGGCGGGGGTGGGGGCTGTACTGATACAGCCCGGCTTCATTCGTGTCTACCAAGTCGGCGGTTTGCGTCGACTGTGCGGCGGTTGGGCGGCTTGCTGCGGCCGGGCGGTCGGCTGGCGTCTGCTCTGATGCTGTCCGAGTCGGCTGTTGTCCACTTGGCGGTGGGCGGTTTTTTGGCCCACATCGCGTTTTGCGGCCAAGTCGGGGGGGGGGGGTTCTGTATCAGTACAGCGCAAAACTGATCTGGCTTCCCGAGGTGAGCTGTACTGCTACAGACCGGGCCCGAGCAGCGGCGATCGGGAAGCCAAATCAAGATGTAAGCCGGAAGCCGGGCCACTTCCCATCCGGACTGCGGAACCGTCACAATGTAATTGGGGGGAGTGTTGAGCATGGCTCAGCAAGTCCATTCGTCTGTGTTTACCCGGTTGAGCATTGGGACTCAATTCTGGGTATTTACCTATGCACTTGTTGTGTGTTTTGTACTTGTGTGTACTTGATTTGTTGGTCTCGTAGTGGGCACTCTCTGCTGGGGTGAGCTCGGGGTGGGACTTGTGTGGGGAGGTGCGTGCCCCGTTCTGGGAGGTGCGCCGCGGCCCGCGCGCACTGAGAACTGTGGCACGTGGGTGTGGTCCGAGAGTGGGCTTCCCGACGACCCGTCGTGGGGCCGCCTGGGGTACATTAGGCTGCTGGACACGGCCCAGAACCTCTGCCATAGTAAAGCAACGCACCCACTTGACCACACCGACTTCACAGTCGCTGCCGGGGGCGCCCTTTGCCGTGCCGCCAACGGCCAATGCAGCGGCAGAGCGGCGTTGCAGTCCTCGGCGTACCTTGCCTCTTTTGACGCTTTGCGTTGCAGCCTGTATATCGCCTCCACGCAGGGGGGGCACCCGGGCGGCCGCCGCATTGTCCAGCGGCACTGGCACGTCATGTCCGACGAACGCCCCGCGCGGATTGGGCAGCCTAGCGACGAATGAACTGCCTTCGATGGCGAGCGAATGGAAGGCGGGGGGGGCATGCGAGGCGGACAAGGACACGACGGCAGAAGGGACGGCCGGGAGGGGGGGGAGCGCGACGCCGTGCGGCAGAGGGAAGCCGCGCGTCACGTGCGTCCACTGCGACGAAGGTGAGCCAGGGGACAGAACACAGATCATTTCACCAGAATCACCCGTACCGGCGTTCTCTTGGATCCCATGATGTTTATTTGCTAAGAAACGGGTGTCCGAGAGTGGGATAATAGGAATACCGGGCTGTACGGAGGTGGAAACGAGAAGACTCTGCGACGTGGCATTCTAAAAGACGCGAATCTGGTCGTGTTTGATTGCTGTTATGCCACGGTGAGTTGAATACGTTGGGAAGAGTATTTGTTGCTGCGCAGCGGCAACATTTCTTGTGTGTAAAACAGGGAAGGCCTTGGAAGCTCCGTGAAACTGGTGGGTACTCAGAGGCTGTTCCGGTGAGCCTGCGCGATGCTGGCATCGCCAAAACATGTGTGTGTAGCTTTCGTATGGAAGATGGTGCAGTTTTGCGGTGCTCGGTACCCTTGCCCACCTCCTCTCGCAGCATCGCCCTCGACGTGGGACTCTACCCTGCCGCGCGGCCAAAGCACCCCCTCTGTCCCCCGTGCTCCCGTAGCGTCGAGGTACACCCTCAACTTCCACCCCCCCCCCCCCCCCCCCCCCCCCCCCCCCGCCCGCCCCCCCCCCCCCCCCCCCCCCC
>Ga0209093_1002267_pt1 | contig 10815 bp, 7 predicted proteins | sample SidtaG_4_FD_187450 | JGI IMG/M metagenome (GOLD analysis project Ga0209093, IMG submission 187450) | Marine algal microbial communities from Sidmouth, United Kingdom - Sidmouth_Male1 metaG (SPAdes) (version 2) | ecosystem: Host-associated > Algae > Red algae > Unclassified | place: Sidmouth...
CGGGGGCCCCCTCTGCGCTGCGGCCGCTGCGACGGGCCGCCCCGGCGGGGGCTCCCCCCACCCCCCGCGGTGGGCGGGGGCGGCGCCTGCGCCGCGCCGGCGGGGCGGGTCCCCCGCCCCCAGCGGCCGCGCGCGCCGGCCGCCCACCGACGCGCGGCGCGTCGGCGGCGCGGCGGCGGTCAGCGCCGCCGCCGGGGGGGCCCGCCCCGCGCCCCCGCCGCCGCGGCTCGGCGGCGACCCCGACCCGCGCCGCCGGTCGGGCGGCGCCTGCCGGGCGGCGGCGCTCGGGCGGCGCGCGTCGGGCGGCGTCGGCCGGTGGCGCCCCCCCCCCGCCCGTTGCGTCTGCGTCGCGCGGCGGTGCCTGATCGGGGCGCCGTCGGCCCCGGCCGCCGCCGCGGGGCGGCGCGTCGGGCAGCCGCCCCGACGGGGGGGCTTTGCGCGCGTCGGCGGCCGCCCCTGCCACGCAAGCGGCCGCCGCTTGCGCGGCGCGCGGCCGCCGCGCCCGCGGGCGCCCCGCGGGCGCCGCGCAACGCGCGGCGGCGCCGCCGGCGCCGCGGTGCGGGGGGCCGCGCGGGGCCGTGTGGGAGGGCGCGCGCCCCCCCCCCCCCCCCCCCCCGCGCAACGGTGCGCCGCGCCCCCGCGGGGCGGCCGGCGGCCAATCCGGGGCGGCCGCCGCCGCGGGCGGTCGTCGGTCGGCGCCCCCATTTTTGGCGGCGCGCCCGCCGCCGCGCGGCCGTGACGGCCGCCGCCCGTGCAGGTGGGGGGCGCTGCGCCGCCGGCGGGGGCCTGGCGGGCGCCCGCCCGCGGGCCACGGCGGGCGCCGGGGTGCTTGCCTTGGCGCGCGCTGGCGGGGGGCGCGCCGGCCCGGCGGCCCGGCCGGGCAGGTGGCGGCGGGCGGCGGGGTTGGCCGAGCCCCCGCCCACGTGCGGCTGGCCGCCGTCACTGGGCGGCCCGCCCCGCCCGCGCGCGCCGCCTGCCCAGCCACAGCGACGCGCCCACCCGCTGCGTGTGCGCGGCACCACCGGGCAAGCAGCCGCTATAAGCAGTCACCTCATGCCTCCTCCCTACCATTGACGCGCGGGGTGCAGAGCTCGCGCCTGCCTGTTGACGGCCCGTGCCCGTTGACCGACTCGTGCGGGCGACCTCCCTCGGTCCTGCCCCTCCCTGCCGTCTCGTGCGATTTCCTTGTTTCTTCGGTCTGGTGCGCGCCCCTCGGCCCGTCGCCTGCCCGTCGTGCTGCTCTCCTGCCCTTGTTTTGCTGTGTTGTCCTCCCTTGCTTGTGTTTGTTGTGCTCCCCTCTGGGCAACATGGACTCTGCCGGGATCATTGCGGCCACCGCAGCCGACGGGTCGCCGGCGTCGCCACGGGAAAAGGCACGCTCCCGGGGCAGCCGCTTGGCCAAGGCGGCTATCCAAGCGTTGAAGAAGGGCAGCCCTAAGCGGGCTTCTGGCGCAGCCACGTCGGATGTCATTGCCCCTTCCCCGACGACAAGTCTGTCGGATGCCTCCCCAGCGACGGTCGATCGCAAGGCGGCCGCTGGCAACGACAATGGCGGCGCACGGTCCTCGACCCTGCCCGACTCCTCTGTGAACCGCAGCGAGTCGTTGTCGTCAATGCCGTCGAGCCCCGCCGGTCGCAACCGCGGTTGCGGCCGCCTGCGCATGGAGGCGTTGTTCGCCTCGGGCGGGAGCCCCGACCTGCCGCTGCGCCGTATGACGTCGAACAATCCGTCGACCGGCGCGCGGCGGCGTGGCCTCGGCGGCGCGGCTATCCATGGCGACGACGACGATGAGGAGTGCGGCGACTTGACGCCGAGGCGGCAGAGCCTGGATCTACCCCCCCGCGACTTTAGCCGGGAGGACCGCTCCCGCCGCGTGTCGCCCCGACCCGTTGACCGGGTGGTGAGGACAAGTACGGGGCGGTCGGGCTCGTCGTCCAGCGAGTCTGGGGCCATTGGCTGGGTGCCACCGCCGTCGGGCGCTGACGAGGGCACGACGCCCCGCTCCGGGTCGCTGCGCAGCAGCGCCGAGCCACGGCGGGCGAGCCGCGAATGGCCTGTTCAGCAGAGCACCGACAGCGCGTGCAGCCGAGGCGCCACTTTGGTCGTGAGCTGTCCGCGGATGGGGGGGCAGGTGCCGGTGGCGCGGCTGTGCTTTGGCGACGGCGACGGCGACGGCGGTGGCAGTGGTGGTGGCGGCGGAGAAAACGGGGTGCGCGTCGCGTCCTTCGTATCACCGCCCAGCGACTCGCTGCAGACGGGGGGCGTGGAGGGAGAGCTGTTTGGGGGTGTCGTCTATCGGCGCGGCGACTTTCGTAACTTGACGCTCGAGGAGGAGCGGGCATCCATCCACAAGAGCAACGCGCTACCGCTGCTACCGCCAATTGGCGAGCTGCCCTCCACAGACCCGGAATGAGCGGCGATGAGGCGGAGCCACCGCTGCACAATGGCAGTTGCAGTGGTGGTCCAAGCGGTGGTGACGGTAGTGGTCACTCTGGCGATCATGGTGTCTGTCGGTGGTGACGTTGGCTGCTTGTGGTTGGGACTCGACTTCCTGTCTTTCGCAGCTGCCTCTGTCATGCGCTTGGTGCTGGTTTGGCTGTTGGAGATGGTTGAGCGGCTGGGGGTGGGACTCGCACTTCCGTGAGCCGCGCAGCGACATGTAGAGGCGCACGAGCTTTTTTCAACTCGCCGACGCGCGAGCGTTGCCGAGAGCTGCTCTGGGCGGCGCTCTTGCACGCCGTCGGTATGGATGACTCGTCCTTATGTGTGAAGCTATCTGTTGTGTTGACAGTGCCGTTGCTCTTGACACCTTGTTCGCGGTCGTCCACCCGCCAAGCAGCACGCAATGGCTGCTACGCTCTGTCGTCCCTTCCCCCACTGAGACGTTCGCACAAAGGCGCAACACTTTGCCCGATTGAGGAAAAGCAATAACCAGGGGTCGCCAAACACAAGGACTTGCTGTTACCCATGACTTCGCTTACCAGTACAAGCGCAGCAGCCGTATTAGCACGGCGCCCGCCATAAACACCCCCAACAAGATAAAGAGGCCGCTCAACTCCGTGATGGTGTGTGAGTCAGCGGCTTCGGCCGCGACCTCCCCCACCCCGCTTTCTTGCTCCAAGCAATCATTGGTAAAGTAGGTCGCCTTGACGCGGGCCAGGACGGACTTCTCCGACAGCTGCATTAGCGCCGTATTCAGCTCCCGTAGCACCGACACCGGCGCCGCGGCTGGGAGCGCAAAGCCAAAGCCCTCCTGTGTCAACCGAACGGGGACGACGGAGAGGTTGCACGATGTGGTGCGCGTCCGATACTGTCCGAAGCGAGGGGCGGGGGAGGGACGGTACAGCGCGCACAGGAGCAATCAACAGAGGCAGAGCAGCACAGACGCAACACAAGAGAGAAACCGCCACGTCAGCCCTCTCGTTATAGAGAAAGTCTGTAAGCCCGACCCAACGACCTACGCTAGAAAAACCCCTTCGAGACGACAAGGGGCGCACCCAATGGACGCGGACGCACTCTTACCTCAAGAAGCGATCCGTCGCTCAACCAGCCGTCCCCAACCATCCGGTTCAACAGCGACTCACACTCCTCTGGGATGGTGCAAGTTAGGTACGGTTTTCCGCCATCCGCCGCGCGGCTCGTGATGTCCCCGCTGATGCCGCCGCTTGCAATCTCCCGCTGCAACCACTCCTCCGATGCCCCCCCCGTCAACACGGCGATGCGGTCGAGAGGCAACACGCCGCCGCGAATGTCTTCCACGCTGCTCAGCTGCACCGACGCGACTGCTTCGGTGGAGAGGAAGGCGCCGAGTTCGGCAGTGTAGGCCATGGCCACGACCAGCACACCCGTGACAAAGGCGACGGTGACAAGGCGGCCTTCGGCGGTCTTGGCAGCAACAAACTGGCGGCCGCCGACGGCGACCATAGCCGCGTGCCAGATGGAGAGAGCCAAGGAGCTGAGGGCGGAGCGGCCGCGGAAGTCGGCGTTGGCTACCGCCTGGGTACCCTCAAAAAACAGCATCATCATCCCATAGGCGACCGTCAGGGCAACGACGAGCGCCCACACGCGCACGTCGAGCGGCGCCAAGAAGCGCCAAAGGGAGGTGCTTGTGGACGACCCCCGCACCATCACTTGCAACGACGACTGCCAGTACGGTGTGGTGAAGCTGAGATTGGCCGCACGCGCCGACGTGACGGAGATGGCCCCAATGGCCATGTCAAACTGCGGCGCCGGCCTGTTGCCTACTACACCATCGTCGAGCGTCGCCCCCGCCGACGCGTTGCCGGTGCGTGCCACCGCGCGCCCCCCCCAAAACTGGTGCACGGAGCTGCGGTCGCCCGGCACTAAGGTCGCCAGCACCTCAGAGGTGCCAATCCCCTCGGGCGACGCAAACATCTCGACGGCGAAGGAGAGCTCCTCGGCAACGCGCAGGAGCACATCCACGGCAACGCCAGAGAAGCGGTCGTTGCCCGACCGCCGCTCGTCGAGTTGCACAAAGGGGGCGAGGGGCTTGACAATCACCCGCAGAGGCTGCAGTCGGCCGCGGAGCGAGTCTCGGTCGTAAGGATACTGACGAGTGCGGGACGTGGAGCCACCCGGGAACTGCTGCCACGCTGAGGCCAGGGATTGGATCCACGTTCTCGACAAAGTGTCATAGTAGTCGATGAGGCCGTCCGGGGTGGTCGCGGAGCCATCCTCCACCTGAGACGGCCGCTCCCGCGGAAGGGGGTAGCTCCCATTGGCAATCGGCACCCACACCGCGTCCCCGCCGCGCGTCTGCAAGTTGAGCACCGTAAACCCGCCAAACAGCTCGGGCCGAACGCCGTCTCCTGGGTTGAATTGCACGGGCCCGCTGATGCCTTCAAACTTCTCAAGGAAGAGCACATTGGCCAGTTCAGTGCCAGCCTCCCACGGGGAGCCCCACACGCACTCGGTGCCGGCAGCGACGGGCTTGTCGGGGTCGGCCAAGGCCGGGGAGAGCGAGAATCCATCTGGCGCCACCCCTCCCCGGTTGCGGATGACCTTGTCGAGCGCCCGCGCCATGGTAGCGACCGCGTCGTAAGCAAACAGCAGGTACTCATCGAGCTGCTGGGAGCGGAGCATGTCCGTCCCGGCACCGGGGTAGTCGGTGGCGTTGAGTCGCCGCCACCGCTGCTCAAACAATACACTTCCCGACTTGGACGGCAACGACGCTTGGCGTATCGCCAGGGCGCCGACCGCCTTGATGGCCATCGCCGTATCCCGATCCACGGTCACGTCTGCGTTGGGCAGCAGACCAGGCGCGTGGTTGTTGTTGAAGCTGTCACTGAGGGCCTTGCGGCTGTTGGCGGCGGTGGCGTCGCCGCCGTCTCGCTCGTGGCCCATGCCATTCGCCGCTGCTGCCGCCGAGGTGTCTGGCGTCACAGGCAAGTCCCAAATGTCGTTATCGCTGCCCCCATCCGACAAGATCCACTGGTGCTGGTCATTGACGAGGCCGACCTTTTCGGCCTCCCGAAACAGCCGCACCGCTCGCCCGCCCAAGAGCATCGCCCACACAATTATGACCCGCGGGGAGGCGGCTGCAAGCTGGGCCAACACCGTCTCGGGTTCGTTGACGTTAAACGGGAGGGCGACGACCACCTCCACTCCCGGCTCGTAGCCCTCATTCGGTATAAAAGACCAGTGGTGGATGATCTCCGAGATGGCTTTCAGCCCCCCCCGCCCGTACGCGTCGGGCGAGTAAAGGATGCCGACGCGTTCGAGCATCTCCGAGTCGGCATTGACGAGCAGCGCCGCCGTGTTCGAATCCCGAATCTGCACCTGCTCTCGGTTGTGCTTCATCGCCCGCACGATACCGAGAAGCGCCGCCGCGTGCGCGGCCGCCCCGCCGGGGACAAGGAGGAAGATACGACCGGTCGCCACATACGGTGTCGAGTGCCTCAATGACTGCGCGTCGCTGAGAAGAGCGGTCGGCGACAACGTCGGCACGTTGTAGACGGTGGGCGAGACGATAGGCGCCAGCCCCGACGCGACCGACGACGTGAATGGGCCGAGGATGCCGTGGATGGGGGGGTTGACCGGGCCGGACGCGACGGTCTCTCCGTCTTCACCAGTGAGTTGGGGGGCGATGAAGGCGCGGCACAAGGTGGTGAGACCGGCCAGTGGCGGGGGCCCTCGGTTCAGCGGCAAAAGGTCCAACTCGAGCCGGTGCCCGGGCAGAACGTCGTCGGCCTGATTGATGTCCCATTGCGCGAGCCGCATAGACGAGACGAGCGAGGTCATGAGACGGGATGCCTCATAATCGTGAGGGATGAGGACTGCCAGCCGGACACTCGGGAGCGACGCCCCCGTCACCCGCTGCAACGCTGCGGCGGCCACCACCGTTACGGCGGCGAGCGCGGCAGTGGCCGTGCGGTAGCGGCGCCGCCGAGCCAAAGGTGGTGTATCGTCACCCCCCAGCAAGTGGCGCCCGTCGCGACACCTAGAAGCGCCAACGCAGCGGTGCATCCTCGAACCGACCTGACTGCCGTCCACGCAGTGCTGTCCGACGGAGGCTCCACGGCCTTGGAGCAACGGATCACGGACCAACAGCTGTAGTGCCTTGTACGCAGGGGGCACCTGATCGCAAGACGCATCAAGGGCCACACGAGCGCCGGTGGAAAGACTCGTGCCCTCTCGGTATACACTGAAGTGTAATCTCGAGACTGGACGCACGTCACCTCCACAGAGATAAAACTTACAGTAGTTCTACATAACATTTATGTGAGAGTAAGGCGAGAATCGAGACAATCTCAGTGTAAGCACAGTGCGCCTGGCACCGACAATCGCAGACCCTACCCTTAGAGCAAGCCCAGCCATGGATGGCAACGATTAAATTGGTACATTTTATCGAATGAATTAATCTGCGATTAATCGACGATTAATAAGGAGCCGATCCCATGCATTTATTGCATTTTTTAATTTTATCGCGGTGCCAGCGAGGCGGCGATCTGGCACGTCGCTGACGTTGCCGACCATTTCCCCCTCGCAGTGCCTATCGGCACTGGCTTCCGTCGCTGGCTATTGCCCGGTGCCGCGGGCGGCAACACGCCGCCCTGCGGCCGACGGCGACCGCCAGAGGTGCGGCTGTTGCCTTTTCAGGCACGACCGCCGCCCGACCGCGGCCAGCAGGACGCGGCCGGTGCCGGCCACGACGCAGGAACAGCCGGTCGTGACGCAGCTGATGCTACGCTGAATGGGGCGTGGGGTCGCAACCGGCGACGCTGAATGGAGCGTGGGGTCGCAACAGGCGACCCCACAATTGTGGGGTCTGCCTCACTGTGAGAGGGGTGCGACCCCATGCCCCGGTCACTCATCAGAGCGGGGCAACTGATCCGTCCCGTTGAGAGTGTCGACGGCGTCGTGATTCCTTTGTGTGTCTGTCGGCTCTTGATCCGCCTGCCTCGCACCATCAATCGTCCCTCTTCCCGATCTACGTCCGATCGCTTCGTCAACCAGGACTATAGAAAGTAACTACGCCGTACCACTCACAAGAGCATCGAGCTTGGTAGCGTACTGAGCCAGGCATCATTCTGAGTCACGATCGAGCCCTGTCTGACTGCTGTTCTGCTTGTCCATCATTCGTCTCCTTCTCTCTCTCCTGGCTGTTGCATTCGACATGATTCCGTGCGCACTGGTACGATGCCTCTCCTGTCACAGAAAGAGGATCACCGCACGTGCCCCAATCCCAGCAGCCAGGATGGGAACAAAGAGAGCTCGCCAAAGGTAAGACGCTAGTACGGGAGGTCTGCGCTTTCTGAGTCGACCACTACATCGCACTCAGGGAAGATTTCCGATATCCTACGTGCTCTGTCTCTACTTACACTGATTGGAAGCTAACCCAAAGCACTTGGTCGTCTTTGTACGCTGTCACTATTCGTGCTTTGTTCTTTCCGCTGGTGTCCTCAGCGTCTCGGCCGCGGTCCTGAAGCAGGCGTTTCCTGCAGAAGTCTTCGCCTTTTTCTGCACTCAGTGCCACGAGGCTTTCCTCCGGCCATGCGCCGGGCTTCGACAGTGGCCGGCAACAGCTGCACCACTTGTGGGCCAAGCACTGCATACGACCATCACCGCCCTGGCGGAGGTGCAGTGCAAGTCGGCGGCCGGAACGGACAGCCTCGGTGTGCCCCTCGGGCTGTGCGACCGATGCTATTGCCAAGCGAAGCGCGCTCGGCGACGCAGTGGCCGAGCGGAGCCCCACGTCGGAGATGGTGCCCTTCCCCCCTCGGACAATCGGCTTTCAATGGCATCAATCGCCCCTCGGTTGAGCTGGCAGGCCGGATTTCAGGAGAGCGGCGCCTGTCAGTCGGCTCATGCGGACATACCGGGTTCCACTTGTGCCTCCACACATCAACCGGTCGTGGACTGGAGCGATTCTACGGCTGGAGGCATGCTAACAGCCTCACGAGCCTTGCGAGGCTGCGATTCCTGTCGGTCGTTGGAGCAGCGCGCTGCGCAGCTCGGGCGAGAGGTGGACGAGGCCCTGCGTCTCGCTGCTCTCGGGAGACGCAGGGCAGGCGAGCTGCGCGTACGGCTGCTTACAACGCTTGCCGTGCTCTCGCCGGCGTCACTCACGCCGCCCCCACCCCCAAGCTGTCCTCTATTTTTGGAGGCGTTGCGCTACGGAGCATTGTGGAATGATGAGGATGGTCCTGTTCTTCAGGCCATCGCTGGGACCATTTTGCACCGAACGTGCCCTCCAGTTATTCGGACAAAAACGAAAAACGGGCAGCAGCGCGTGTACGTGAGACAGCCAGTCTCTCGCAAGGCTGTCTTGAAGCGCAGTCAGCAGTACGCGCACATAGCTACGGGTATGCGGCTGCTAAGCAGTTCCGTGGGGGCTGATGCAAGTGCCAGTCTGGCAGGTGGGGCGGTGACCATCACCGTAGCTGCGGCAAGCTGCCTAGGGAGCCGTCGATTGGGAGTGCAGCTGGCGTCCTCGCTGACGCCCGAGCAGCAGTTGGGGCTAATTGCGGTCAATGGAGTAAGCTTAACAGCTTTCAATGGCATCCGACGGGGCGTCGGTGTGTCTCGAGTCGGTCTCGCCAGCGTGCCCGTTTTGCGGGCCGCTCGGAAGCGACTAGCTGCGCTACCAGCTAAGCAAGTGGCCGTCACAGCATCTGGCGCGCACCTGGTGAGCCTTAAGGATGCCGTGCAGGAGAAGCTCTCCGCACTGAGCGCCACGGGCGGATTCGTTGAGAGGCTGGTGCGTGACGAGAACCTCCAGCCGATCCCGCAGACCGCTGACTACGTGGCGGTCACGGCCGCGGAGGTCGGCTCCCTAGCTGCCTCCCCCCCCCCCCATGTGAAGGACGTGCGCCTGACATTGGGGATAGACAAGGGGGGGATGCCGAGCTCTGTTAAGATCGTTGTCGGGGTGGCCAACAAACTCTGTCCACACAAGCTCAACAACACCATCCTGGTCGCTGTGTGCCCAGCGAACAGGGAAAAGTACGATGAGGTCGCTGAAATGCTCGGTGAGCATCTGACTCAGGTACTGGATCTGGTGCGTGATGGTGTCATGGTCGGCGGCGGGCGCCGCGCTGTGAGAATGTTGCTAACAAGCGACTATGAGGCTCTTTGCACGTTGCACAGGCACAAAGGACCCAGCGCAACAATGCCATGCCTCATGTATTACGCCACAAAAGCCCCGAGCCTGACGCACTCTGGGTTGGACAGTCTGTTTGGTACGCTGCAGGAAGTGGAAGCGCCATCCACCACTCCCCTCCGAACGTCGTCTCACCTGGAGCAGATTGTTCTGGCGAATGCCCTTCACGTATGCCCGGGTGAGCAGATGGCCAATCTGCCACAAGCTGGCCATCGGTCGATTGAGCGGCCACCCCTGCTCTGCACAGATCCTCTGCAGATCGTACCCATTCCCTTGCACTCGACAATGGGAATTACGCCGCGTCTGCTACGGTTGGCGGTCGAGCTGATCTTTTCCTGTAGAGGGCGAGCAGCTGGATTAGCGTACGCCTACGGTCTGGCTGAGACGCTGCGCTGCGTTGTGCGCGTGCGTCCCGCGCCCTACCACTGTGGGGTTTTTATTGGGAGGGACTGCCACACCATTGCCGAGAGCAGCGATGAAGTGTGCCGCACTCTCCTTGGCCTCGTCCTCGAGAAGGACCACGCGGCGTACAGGCGCCTCTGGGTTCTGTGGAGAAAGCTTGTGCGAACAATGAACCGAGCTGCTGAGGTGGAGGTGGGCGAGGCGAAGGACGTTTGCAGCACCGCGCACCTATTCGTGCGGCACCTCAAGCACAACTTTCCGTGGGTATCTATCTCCCCGAAGCTCCACATCCTGCTGCGGCATGCGCCCGACTTCCTGGACCGCTTTGGAAGCATTGGCCTCTACGGTGAGCAGGCAATTGAATCCTGGAATGGCCATTACAACCAAAAGTCCGCCACGTATGCTGCCGGTACGGAAGCGGACGCCTGTGCCAACCTGGTGCGGGCGATGGCCATTGCTAAGGAGGCAAGCGACTCCAACCTCGTGACGGCCTTGAGGAGGCCCGCCAAAGAGGGGGCGAGGCGTGCGCGCAAGGATGGTGATGGACGCTTGAGAGTGAACAAGGGTGGGGTGGGTGAGTGCCGGGCAGCCCGGCAGAAGGCCATTCAGGAGGGGCGACAGTGGGCTCAATCGATATTCCGTGAGGGCGACCGGACATTTGCCACGTTCTTGACGCGACTAGCGTCTGGGGAGGATTGATATCGATGAAGAGTTCTTGACGACATGATTTTGCTTTTCGTGCTCGCGCTACAACAAGTCAATTTCACGTCCCTTGGTTCGCATACCTCAC
>Ga0209093_1002268_pt1 | contig 10815 bp, 15 predicted proteins | sample SidtaG_4_FD_187450 | JGI IMG/M metagenome (GOLD analysis project Ga0209093, IMG submission 187450) | Marine algal microbial communities from Sidmouth, United Kingdom - Sidmouth_Male1 metaG (SPAdes) (version 2) | ecosystem: Host-associated > Algae > Red algae > Unclassified | place: Sidmouth...
CAGGCGCGTTGTGGGCGCAGTGTATTCCTATGCTGGGCGCGTGCAGAGGAGCGCCGCGGTCTAAAATGCGAATATCGTTTCTATACTGCATTGGAAATTTTGCAGTGTGAAGGGGGGTCGAATATGGTCTAGTACACGCCATTTTACCCTGTACTGGACGCCTTTGGAGGCAATTTGAAAATTGTGGGTCCCGGCGCCAGTACAGAAAAATAGCATGTGCCCCACTTTCCCGACGATCCCTGACGGAGTCAGGAAAGAGGTTTGGCAAGACGCATTTCATTTTTTTGCATCAGGATCAAAGATATCCAGAATGCAAAAACAATGGACACCATGTGCATCCTGGATTTTCCTACCGCGCTGCCGATGCACGGGGTGTTCCAGCACTCTTGTCACTGTTGCGAGACAACCGCTGCGCTGTCGGTCGTCACCCCCTGCTGCCCCTATCGTTCGCCGAGCAAAGCCGTCCTACACATGATAGTCAGCAGCAGCTTGGCCAGAACTTGCGGCACCCCAATCTCTCTGGGTGGCTCCCCGCTGAGGCCTTGCGGTGCGCGCGAAACAGACGGTCGGCCGTTGCTGTTGTGTGGCGGGCGGGTGAGGCGGCCATGGGGCGCTTCTTGGGCTCAGAATTGGCAGCGGACGCCCGTGGAGCACGGTGGCAGCCAGCGAAGTGGGGGACGCGGTGCTTCACTATCCCGTGCACCGACGCCCATGTCCAGACTCGCATGAGGCCACTGACGCACCGCTACTCGTACGTGGTCGCCTCTAACCATACGACGTGCCACTCGTTTCTGCCGTGGTAGAAAGACAAGACGCCCGCTTGTTGTCGTTGACTCCCAGGATTTACGCAACGCAGTCGACAAGGAACGGTCAGATCTAGAGACAAGACGCCACGCGCCTCTTTACAGTGGGAGGGGGAAATGTGGTGCTTGCGTGCGACGGAAGAGGTGGCGCCAAGGATGGTTGTGAGGAGAGGTGGGTACCAGAGGTGAATACATATTTTGTCCGCTTTATTCCTTTCCCGAAACATGGAGCCGCTGTTCCTGGGCCCGTGAAGTGTTTCTCATTCACTCGCGGGGGTCGGGCGTCTGTACATTTTTCTATTGTTGCGTGCAATACCCCCTTCGGGGTAGCCGCTCTCCCGCGCTGTTGTTTTCGTATTGCGTTTCCATGCTTCTTTTCAATCTCACCGGCTCGTGGCGGCAGTGGGCGAGTCGGCCGAGGACGCGTCGACCGAGAACGAGACGACTGGCAAGAATGGCGCGGCGCCCCCTCCATCGATCATTGGTGAGATTGCTGCTGGGGACGATGGGGGAGAGGACCGAGCTGACGAGAAGGATGAAGAGCCGACGACTCTCTTCCCGGAAGGGCATCGTCGCGAGGCCGCGCGCCGCAGCCGCGCACAATGGACACCGGAGCACGTAGCGAAGGACACAGCGCTTACGCACGCCGCGTACCTGCAGCGGAAGTCGGCGATGACAGACGCGGACCGCGATGCACGGTGAGAGAAGCAGCAGAATCGGTCTAAGCAGCCGCGCCGGTGGAAAAAACTGACGCCCGCTGAGCTCCAGAACATCCTGGAGAGGCGATGGGAGGTTTCCGCTGCCCGTCGTACTGCGCGAGGAGCCGCTGCTGTGCCTGAAACTGAGAAAGTAGACGCCAACGAAGACACAGGAAGCAGCTTTCGGAACGATGCACAGCGCCACCGACGTGCGGCTGTGCGTGCCGCCGCAGAGGCAGAGCTCCTGGACGACGACGAGGTCACACGGGTTGAGGCTGAGCGCGTCCTCGAGGGGCTGCATCCAGAGTTTAGCACCACAATATACGGCGAGTGCAAGTGACGTATGGGGTGGGAGGGGACGGGGGAGCTGGTTTGTGGCATCTTCCAGATAATCACCCCCGTCGCGGACACCATGGAGCTTCCGCCGCGATTGTGGCCGCTTGCGGCGATGGGGGCGGGTCTCAAGCCTACCGCCGAATTTCCTCCAGCAGTGGTGCACCAGTACGACCTGTCAGGGACATTTACCGATGGCAAACATATGCTGCTGTCTCCCCTCTGGGTCACCAACCGCAAGAAGGAGGGGTTGCCTGACCTGAGTGCGCCACCGCATGGCACCGTCGACTGGAGAGACCGGTGGCTACAGGAAGCGAACAGAGCGCGGATGAGGGTGGTCCGTGCACCGACAGAGGCAGCGCGTCGTCGCTGTTCCTTTGTTGCGCGTGTTGGCGGGGCAGAAGAGGCAAATGCAACTGCTCCCCCTGTCCCCGCCCGCACTTGTGCGGAGTTGGAGAAGTCCCCCACCTTCGCGACGGATGCGCGCCCCGGTGCACCCCACGGACGAGCCGGGACGTGCCGGGGCGCCGAGGAATGTCACCCGCCGGCGCCAGAGGGCGGCGGTCGGCCTGCAAGGGCCGTGGGTGACGACGCTGGACGTGGGATTGTCGGCGGGCGGCCAACGGCGCACAAACGAGGACGGAGCCGGCGGCGGCCGGGAGCGGCAACCAGCTGGCGGCTGGACGGCGCCAGCTGGCCGCTGAGGGGCGAGCGGGTGGCCGAGAGGGGAGATCGACTGAGAGGAGGTGCGCGCAGTTGTGAGCGGGCACCGCCCGGGGACGTGCGCGCCAGTGTGCGCGGGCGGCGGCGGAGGAGGCGTGCGCGGGGCTGTGCGGGCGCCGACTGAGAGCTGGGGGCAGCCCCTCCCGCTAGGGGAGGAGGGGCCTGGCACCCGGAGGAGAGTATTAGTAGAGCACGGCCCAGGGCTAGCCTGGACGCGCGAGGGTGAGAGCAGAGAGAACAACGCTGGTGCCTTTACCCTATCACCGATACCCACTCTCTCCCTGACCGGAGCACGGCGTGCTCCTACAGCGCGTGCCCGCAGTCTCTGGAACGGCACGGTCAGAAACGTTCCCCCCCTCGGATGGCGCTTGCAAATGATAACGCGGCCGTCCGAATGCCACTCTCAGTGCTGTGCAGTTCGAGCACTGACTTAAACCTCGTTGTTACAGTGTACCTTCGGGCCGCAGTCACGTTCCCTAGGTAAGATGGCCAGGCGACGCTGCTTGCCCACACACTGCTTATCGATACCGGCACAACCTCGCCTGCCTCCAAGATTCCCCGCTTCCTTGGGAACAGCAACGCAGACGGGGTCGTCCGCCTCTTTCTTGCGTCCCGACTGTCGACCGTGAAGCAGGAATTCGCTCTCCATACCTTCACTGTGCGGCGGCGACAGGCTTCTGACCTGCTTGCGTGGCTACAGGCCAAAAACCACCTCCACGCAAATGTGTTCGCCGTGCCGGCTTCTGTCGGCGTGCTGCCCGGGGCAGCCGATAGCGATGTCCCTGCGGGGATCTCTCTAGACCCGGACGGGTCCGGTGAGGCAGAGGCACCACACCACGTCTCCAAGGCTGGCGGACCCACACCCCCGCCGCCGCCTCCACGTCATCGGCGGGCGCGGTGGCGTGTCGGGCTGGCTTTCGAGCGTACGCCTAGGGAGTATGTACGCTAGTGGCACGACCACTCAGGGCCCGCGTCAGCCGCCGGTACAAGGGACGAGGCGCGGCGCACATGCGCTGGTCGGGTCACACGGGAGGGCCTCACCTCGCAATAAAAGCGGGGCGGGGCCAGGATACCAGCGTCACAGAGGAAAGGGCACGCCCACCTCGGTAGCCGACCGTCTGTGTCGGCCGCCAGGTGGCGGCGACCTCTTGACCTGGTTGGATTTGATCCCCTAATCCTGGGGCAGGATTCCAATCCCGTTGCAATGGGTAAATTTGGTACTTCTGTGAAAATCGATCGAACGAAATTCCGTCCCCCAAATCGACCCTTCAATCGTTCACCCCGCATTGGGAATCTCGCTAGTTTGTAGGAACCTGAATTCGGACGGAAAATTTAGGGGGCGGACGAGAAAGTCCTCCGGCGCCCCTCGCGCCACGGGTGCGAGACACCGCGGGTGCTGACACTCGGGGCGGAGAGGCCAGTCCCCCACTTTGGGGCGAGCGGGTGGGATGAGATGCGCCCATCTCAAATAAACCAAAGTGCATGACAACGTGGCGGGCGGCGCCGCGGCAGCGGATTCGGCTTCGACAGACGCTGCCGACATGGCCAGCTCGTCCGCATCAGACGCCGTGGTGGAGGTCGTCCACTATGCGTCGGCTGTCGTGCAAGGCGACGATCGGACCGACGCGGAGGGGCTCAGTGACACTGTCCAAGACACTGTCCGTTTCAAGCGGTCTAGACCGGATATGCGGGACCGCGAAGGCTGGGAATTCGAGGCCGCCATTGCGGTCTGCTTCTCCTTTGGTCGTGGCGGCCCGTCACAGAAAGAGCGCGTCCATCTGTCAGAGACGGAGTTCATGCGCCGGTTCATGTACGATGGCCACTGCGAGCTTGCGCAGAACGAGCTGCTGCTAGTGCACGCGTTTGACCGTGCTGCGCACTCCGAGCTGCTGCGCTAGGGCTCACTGCGGCTGACACTCAGCCCGCAGGATGTTTCCGGCGTATGCCACGTCACGTTCTCCGAGCACACTCACGTCCGGCAGCTGTACCTACGCCCGCGTCGGGCCGACGGCCACCTCTCTGACCTGGAGGACGATGAGGTACTGAGGATAAACCTCCCGTTGTACGGCATATGCGACACCGGCGACTACTGGGATGCCACCTTCTCCGCGCAAGTGGAGAGGGACCTGGGCATGGTTTCGCTCACGTCCGACCCGAAGCCTTTGGTCAAGCGGCTGACATTTGGCGCCGTGCCTGGTCTGTTAGGCTCTTACGTGGACGACTGCCTGCTCGCAGCCGACCACGCGTTCCAAGAGCTGACCAAGGAGACGCTCAAGCGCTTCTGGAGCAAAGAGCGTACGCTTGACGACGCCGAGTTCGTCGGCGTCCGCATCGCAACCCTGGGCGAGACGCGCCCCCGCTTCACCATTGAGCAACGACCTTACGTGGACGGCCTCAAGCGGCTTCTGACAGACGCCTTGTTCAAGGCGTTCTTGTCCTCCGGGGCGAGCGACGCGTGGCTTGCAGACACGCGTCCTGACCTCTGCTGCGGAAGTCAACTTGCGGCGCAGGTGACGGAGGCACCGTACGGCCCCTCGGCTGTGCGCGCCCTTAACGTGCTCTTTTCTCGGGCCAAGAAGGGTCGCGACTTGGTCCTGACCTACCCCCAGCTCGACGTGACTACCCTTCGAGTCCGCGTGTACGCCGATGCTTCCTACGCGACCAACACAGACGGATCTTCGCAGGTCGGATGTATCGTTCTTCTATTCGATATCCCAGGGCTGGCGCACGTCCTGAGCTTCACTAGCCGCAAGTGTCGGCGTGTGGTGCGCTCCATCATGGCCGGGGAGGTCTACGCCTTTTCGGCTGCGTTTGACGAGGCGTTTATCATCCGCTACGACCTCGAGCAGCTGTACGGCTGCCACTTTCCGATCAACATCTTCACCGATGCCAAACAGCTGTTAGACGTCGTCACCAAGGCAACCCACCCGACTGAGAAGCGCCTCATGGTTAACATTGCCGCGGTGAGGCAGGCGTTCAACCGTGGGGACACCTCTAACGTTGGTTTGATTGGGACGGACCACACGCAGCCGACGCTCTAACCCATGTGCGTAACTGCGGGGCACTTGACGCCTTGCTCCCCGCGGGCGTCGACAACACGCCCGTCGCGCAGTGGGTCATCCGCCCGCCCGCTATGCCCCCCGTGTCCAGGGCAGTGTGAGCGCAGCGGCATGAGTCCCGGCGGCACGAGTCTCCTCACCTTTTTCACATGACTGCACTTTTGAAGTTGTGGTTGATTTACTGGAGTGGTCGCACACGGGGGTGAGCTGGCGTCCGGCGACTGATACTGTTGGCGGCCCGAGAGCCACCGGCTGACTCGTGATCCCCCCGGTTGGCTCGTGAGTAGTGGCAAGCCCGGGGTGTCTCTGTTAGTGGATGCGGGGAAGAGCCACCGCGAATGGCTGCTCCGGTGAAGTGAACGATTATTCAATACACCACCGCTTTCTTGATTAATTGCGCCTCACGAAGCTGTGTTTGGGCCCGCTCACGCGGCCCTGATTGTTCCACAGGTGTCTCTAGAGGGCCTGCTCACGCGGCCCTCTTTGCTCGTGGGTCCGCTCGCGCGATCCGCTTTGCCCTTGTCGTCTTGACCCCGCCCTGTTCTCTCACAGTGCCGTGCGGTCCTCCACTCAATTTCGCCGCTGTTTCGACAGTGCAATAGAACGGTTTCACCCACGAATGTCAGCTCCTCCCTGACAGATTCCATCATTTATAGCCCCCGTATCCATGTTAGTGCTCGTGGTCTCTGGGCCGGTTCGACCGCTCATCCTCCAACAGGCGTCATATAGACTCTCCCACCAAAATGGATACCACACGTTGCAGGTAAAACGACGTCTGTATGCGAGAATAATATACATTGCAAATTGTGCTCTAACACACGCCAATGGGAAAGCTAGCGTTCACAATGACGTCGATCTCAGTCCTAGTGCGATGCTTGTGCATCTACGACGGGGCAAAGGCAGTGGACATTGCGACCAGATCCGGAGGTGTCGTTAAGGCATCGATAACTCAGCAATCTGAGTCTCCAACAGCGCTTCGGCTCCGAGGTATGCCGTGGAGCCATTGCGACCGTTTGGCGGCGGACCCGCTTTCGCATAGATCTGTTTTTGGGTCACGATGGCGACTGCTCGACGTGTTATTTTCTCATTCTCCCGCCATGTATCCATTTAGCTCCCCTGTCGCTCCCCGACACGCTTCCTAACTCCCGCCTCCAACTGGTCACCGGCCCGCCCCCATCCCCCCCGACACGACAGGCACTGCCACCACCCCCTACCCCGCCCCCCCCCTACCCCCATCCCCGCCGACAGCGTGTCCTCCCCCCCCGGAGGCAGCGGCGCCGCGCGCGGCAGCGTGCTTGGCGTGCTCGTGTTCTACAGCCGCTTCGTCTTCCCTGCCCCCGCTCACACACGCGGTCGCGGCTGCGGTCGCGTTCCCTCCGGGAGGATGTGGCGCGGAGCAGGTGGCCGGAACTGCCGCGCACTCTGCCGTTTTGCACGTGATGGAGTGTGTGTGTGGAGATTCACTAACCCTGATGCGGGCGACACCTTCTGTTTTCTCGTCGCTAGCCTCTTGGGGTTCGTCGCTACTTCTCCGCGCTCTGTAAGTGCGCAAGAAGCACAACCCTGGTGATATGTATCTCTTTTGTATGCGCTGGCGGCTTGAGGTGTGCTGCAGGCAACCCGGGCCCCGCGAGCTGGCGGGATAAACTGTTTTTCTTCATACGTTCTGACGCTCCATGTTCCGCCGCACCCCTTCCTCACCGCAACTTGTAGCGTGGATCGCACTCCCGTCGAGTCGTGCTCCAAAGTTCATTCTCACCCGTTAGAAGAAGGTCATGTTGGACGCCAGGCCAGAGGCCCAAGTACATACAGAAGCGCCCCGCACGACGACCGTGCGGCCAAATGCTTCGCTCGCAAACAAATGAACCCGTGCGCCCGTGGATTTTTCACGGATCCCATTGGTCTTTTCACACGCCGGTGTTGTCAGATTTCAGCACATGGAGGCCTCCAAACACAACATTCCACGAGACTAGAGCCTTGCACCTGAACACGTCCTGGACGGGGGCCGCTCCCTTTCAGGTGCGCGCTTAAGGACCGAAGGGTGAACGGGAGTCGCTCCCGTCCAGGGTCTCGATAGTCGTGACGACAGGGCTGCAGTCAGGAGAAATTCCTCACTGTGCTTTGCTCACTGCACAAGGGCAATTCCCGACATATCACGAGGACCAGATCCCAGCATGGCACTGATCCGCAGTCATGGCCACTCATTGGACAGCATAGTTCCCTCGGGTTTCGAACACTAATTTTGGAGGGTTTAACAGACTCAGTCCAATTCGACTCGCGTTAACCTCCCTCATATTGTCAATTGTTGACATTAGTTTCGCGATTGAAAAAAACACGCAAGAAGTGTTCCACCTCAAACGTTTGCAATGCCTGCGCGCGCAAGTTTCAGATGAGCTCCATATCATTCGCACTTCTACTGCTCTTGCTTACGAAGGACTGAAAGTTCCAGGTCCACGGGGTGCCCCAAGACCAAACTGCCGCCGCTGAGTATGGGTGTCCAATCGGCTGATCCGAATCAAGTATAAGTGAAGAAATCGGGTCGAAATCCGACATTGATCACAAACCTGTTTTCCGTACAAAAATTGGAGCAATCGTTTGGCCGTAAGTACCCTTCAAGTATGGCACCGAACCGTGAGGTTTTTCGATTGCCGAAGCAAGGGATGCACTTTGTCCCCTGTCGTCGGACGCGACTTGAGCGCTGGCCTTGTTGACGCCTCGTCGTCATCGCGTCTGGACACAGGGCACGCACGATGGTGCCCCCCGGTACTTCTGCCCCCACGAAAATCCCGGACCCATCCATCACACATGTCCCACCCTCACCGTACACTGGAAGTGGGGCTCCCACATCGCCACGCCGACCCAACGACTCAATTAACTGACTCCCTCTGGCGCTTCGCTCTTCCTGACGCCCTGCCGAGGGCTGCAGATGGGGACTTGTGCCACCGGGAAGGAAGCGGAGCCCCGCTTATCCGTACTTTGTAGCTCAGAACCATGAAAAAGGGGGCGGAGCCGTACAACCTACGAAGTACATCTGCGTTCACAAGGACCACAATGGCGTACTGTTTCGCGTGGCGCACTGCCATACGACAACCAACCTCATGCGGCACCTCGCGAACAAGCACGGTGTGAATCTGGATTCGACTCCCGTTTCAGAGGACGCGGTAGCTCGCGCGTCTTTCCAGCGCAGCAGTGGTAATCGTGGGCATGATGCACGGGCCGCAAGTGCTGGGTCGACAATTGAACAGGGGATATTTACAATGTACTTCAAGTCCCAGCTAGCGCTTCTGCCCTCTACTCATCCGCAGCAGTAAGCGTTTAACGACCGCCAAGTCTAAATCATCGATTCGAAGCTGAGCCCAGCGGCAATTGTCGGCGACGAGACGTACGTGTCATTGATTCGTGCCGCCAACCCCCGCTTGTCTGTAATGTCACACTCTACCCTGGGCCGCGCTATCACTCATGGCTTCCAGTGCCACAAGCAAAGCATGCGCGAGGTTTTGAATGGCGTCAAAGGTTTCCACGTAAACTGAGATGTGGACTCCCGCGGCCAACGAGAGGTTTACCTCTCTTGTTGTGTCGTGGGTTTGCGACGGCTAGGAGCTTCAGTCGCGCGTGCTGCGCTTCCGTGTGTTTTAGGGGAGGAAAAAGGCTTGGTCAAGGCCGAGTTTTTGCTGCAAGCTGCCGGTGACTTCGGGACATCCCAAAAACGTTGGGGTGGTGCGGAAGGACAGGTACAGACACTGCGAAGCGGCCGGCGTCCTCCTCGGGATCGCTGACAGGACCCGTGTGGACGCGTATCAGGCCGAGGATCTGCGGCAGGTTCGAAGTCCCGGCATCGAAGAGTTGTCCATGGTTGATGCGGGGGAGGTCGCGAACCTGACAACCGCTCGATCGGAAATTGGAGAAGGCGGCAGCGGTCGGGGCGGTGCGGAAACTGATGACGACGAACGGGGCGGTGGGGATGACGTTGCTGACGTGGGGTCAAATTGTGGCAACGGTACTGAGGATTAGGGCAGTTCCAACAGTACGAGTACGAACCGACATCAGCGCCACGTTGCAGAAACGTGTCTCAGATAACGCTACGTGTCCGGAAATGACGTTCCGGAAACGCCCCTCCAGCCACTTAGATTTCCATGGTAAGTACACCTGAAATGAAACAAAAAAAAACCCCTATATGAACTATGCGTCCGAAGAAGCGGCTCTTTCTTCGGACGTCTGGCGCCGCTTCGGATTGAGAATAGCCCAGTTGGGCCGTTTCGGCGTCGAATATGGGCCTCTGGCACTCGCGAACCCGTGAAAGGACGATCGCAGGGGGTGCCACGTGTGCCGCTGATCGACAAGCGACAGCGTCGGATGGCGCAACGGCGAAGCGGCTGGCACCCGGCAAAATTGAGGCACTGGCACGTCTGACAGTGAATAGCACGTCGATCATGGGGGATCAGAGAGATATTCTGATCTGGAAGCGCACGCCTGTTCGCTTCAGGAGTGGTTTGTGCGGCGCAGACCGCCGCTGTCTCTTCGGTCAACTCTCCGTCTACGTAGTGTCCAGTGGTCATCTCTCTTGATAAGCGTGTATCCTTCTGATGCGTGGGAGATATTCTTGGACAGTGAGTCGGTTATCGAGTGTCCGACGTGGCCTCGTGCGAAGCGCATGACGTGCATGCGGGGGGTGCCTCCTGAGCTTGAGTCTTGAGTGCAATCTGACAAATGACGCTGACGCTGACACAACCCCGATGCGAGCACCGCTGCGCGGCCACCCCCGCCAAACGGCCTGTTCGGGCGGATACCTGACTGCGGTTTGTGCGCAGGAGGTCGTATTGGGGGGGGTTCGTCTGGGCGACCGCGCCCGGATGAGCGGGCCGTTCGCCCCCCCCCCCTCCAGAGGCACCGATTGGGCGGGTGCCTGTCGGTGGTGTGCGGGGACGAGGCTGTTTGGGGGGGGTCGCCTGGGCGGCAGCGCCGCGACCGGCGCTGCCGACCACCCAGAACCAGCTGATTCACACCAGGGTGCCTGGAACAACATACACCCCCACCCACCGCCACAATCGCCGGCACCCACCGCCATCACCACCATCGCCCCCGTCCACCGCCACCGCCACCATCGCCCCCGCCCACCTCCACCGTCGTCATCGACGGCATCCCGCAGACCACCACCGCCACCACCGGCCCCGACCACGGCCACTGCCATTGCCATCATTT
>Ga0209093_1002270_pt1 | contig 10814 bp, 13 predicted proteins | sample SidtaG_4_FD_187450 | JGI IMG/M metagenome (GOLD analysis project Ga0209093, IMG submission 187450) | Marine algal microbial communities from Sidmouth, United Kingdom - Sidmouth_Male1 metaG (SPAdes) (version 2) | ecosystem: Host-associated > Algae > Red algae > Unclassified | place: Sidmouth...
TCTTACAGCGTCTCCCCATGCAGCTCTGCGCACTGGAAACGCACATCAGGATCTCAAGAAATCTGAAGAAATGTGTTGATCTCATGAGAAATCACAGGTCTGGCCCAGAACCCTCTCCACGCCATCTTCAGGCCCAAGCAAGCGGCCCAAAAATCTCAGGAAATCTCCTTGTGGGTTGCAATGGCACTGCGTGACTCCTGCAAGACACGGTGATTGGCTTGCAAGATTACTGGCGGCAACTCTCAGCCAGTAGTTCGGTCGTGGCTTGTCGAACAGCCAATCTGACTTCATTTCTACGCCCTGTCGTCGGCTCTGCCTCCCTTCTCTCTGCAACCGCCATTTTTTGGAGGTTAGCAATACATGACTCGAGCTTGACGTCGTTAGCGTCCGAGTTGGGCCTCATACTCGATACCCGCTCGTGCACAATATCGCACTTCTTCTTGGGCGCCCTCATCCTGATCGCCACCTGCTTGGACGAGTACGTCTGGTTGAACTCATCGGACAGACGCTTGGGAAAGTCGGTTTCGAAGTTCTTTACCGGGCCCCGCTTGTTGTCCTTCTCAAAATCGACCTGCTTCCCCATGTACTGAACCATCAGCTCCAGCAGCATCTTTGAGTCGTCGTCACGACAGTAGTGCACGGGCAACGGCACCGATATCTTGCGCCGCTTGTCCGGATTTCTGGCAGAACCACCGTCGGGGGAAGGCCGGCGTGCTACAAGAGGACGTAGCCGGCTCGTTGAATCACTCCTTTTCGGGGACAAGCGAGAGTGAGACCGAGCGCCTGGTGCCGACTAGCCACAGTGGGACAGTAAAGTAGAGGGTGGGTGGGAAGGGCGTGTCCCATGCGGGGGAGTCGGGGGACAGGAGGGGGGAGGCCCCATCGGACCAGGTACGAACAATGAGTGGCGCCCGGAGGCAAAAGAAAAAGGGCGATAGAAGGTGCGCGAGGAGAGGAGCACGGGGCCTATCCCGACGCGGCGTTGGCCGGCATCGGGCTGGGCTCTCTTCGCTGGCGCTTGGGGCGTGCAATGCATTTGCCCACTCTCGTGCCCCCCTCGACTCGCCCCCTGGACATTGCTAACTGGTCACCGAAAGAGCGGCAGGGGTGCGGAACTGAGTTTCCGTGCCATAAGGCTCTTCCGCTGGCCGCTTGCGTGGCCGCTCCGCTTCAGAGTTGCAGCTGACACCTCACGCCTCTTGAAGCATACAAAAGATTTTAAAGCAACTCTCGTCACATCGTTTGTATTTTGCACGGGTTTTTCATCGGGCGGCCACGGCTGCGATCACGGCGCGCCGAAAGCGACGCCTTTGGAAGGGGTCCCCCTCCACTGAGCGATCAAGGCAGCTTTTCGCGTCGATCTTTAAAGCAGAGGTGAACGCAGCGTGTTGCACATTGGATTACCGAATCAGCCACTGCAGACCCGTCGTTTCTCTTCTTTTCCCGTCGTTTCTCCTCGTTTCTCGTCGTTTTTCGGGCGTTCCGCATCAGATCTGCATCGAAATCCGGCTCTGCGCCGCCGCAGTCTTGGAAAGCAGGTCCGATCCAGGAAGAAACGTCTCAGAGACAGGCACCACGACAAGAGAGGGATGATCCTTCAACGACCTTGAAATCTCATCAAGATAGGTTCGGGCCAAGTCGCTCGCAGCAGGGCAGCCGGGGCACCCTCACCTTGATCAAATCTCTGACAGTGTGATTGTCAGTCAGATGTTTCCAAGCACCTGGCCTCAGATGAAGTTTGATTTGGTCCTTAGAAGCCGTCAGTCCGTACTTCACACTCTTGTTCTCGTTCCCCTTGTGCTCGTGTTCCTGTTCGGATCGGCCAGAATTGAGGTGTCTGCAATATGTTCCAGGAGATTGCAGAGTCGGTCATCTTCCCAGCACAAGCCCCAGTCCACACAAGACGAAAAACAAGGCCCTCGCTTCCGCATTTGGGCTCCAGTGATTGATCCACGCGCCTACTCAGATATGGCATCCTCTTCCGTGTCACTTGCCGCGCCCAAATCACCCCCCTCGACCTCGTCGTCGTCCCGGTCGCCATTGAAGGCGGCCTCTACATCAGTGCATACCTCGTCGACAGCTCGATAGTAATTCTCCACTGCTGGATATGTCCCCGAGGTGAGCCCGCACAGCGGGGGGGGGTGGGGGGATGACACGCGCCGCCCGGTCCGCATAGTGGGGAATGGGAAGGGGCGCGCACGGATATCCCGCGAGGGGAGGGGTCGGGGGCGACGGCGCGTGGAGGTGTATGCCCAGTAGGCGAAGCAGTGCGCTGCACGGGATGCGTGCAGGGGGTTGCTGCTCTGGCCACTGTCGCGCACAGCATATTCCGATTGAGCGGATCGCGGAGGAAGAGGCGGGCAAATGACACGGATCAAGTTTGATCCGATGAGGCTGCCCAAAAAAAGGAGGGCACGCTCATTCGAACGATAGCCCCCCTCATCAATTTTGACGAAGTTCCTAGAATCGCACCGGTATATAAAGCCGGCGCTTCCCTTCTCTCGCTGTCCCACAAGTCTTTGATATCGCTCCTTTTTTGCAAACAGTTGAACGAAAGGCTCGTCAAGGCCCAATTGGCAGTTGCGCAGGGGTCGCCACGTCACCCAACACCATACCCTCGTCAGTACAGCCTCGAGTGCACCCAAGAACTGCGAAGAGCAGCACGCTACTCTTTTTGTACGGCCATCCAGATACATACCTGGTGCCCAATGCGCAACACGGAGCACATATTCTTGAAGCTGATGAGTCGAGCTTTCTTTCTATTCCAAGAAGTTCTTCCTTTGGTTCGTCTGACTCCTCTATTGGTGCGGTTGAACATGGGTCAAGGCGACAGGCATTAATGCGTGAGATACACCTTTAGTCGCGTTACACTTTGAAAGAAAAACAAGCAGTGCTACACAAGCCAATCCCTCTCTGCTCAAATTACAGAAGCTCAGGAGAGGGAAAAGTGAATAAAAAACAGCCACAGCATCATCTGCCGACGGGCGTTGGCAGTAACAAGTCTAAAACACAGGCAAAAGACACGCACACAGCGGTCCCCGAACACCCTGCCTTAGACACGGGAAGGCCCATGGCCATCGGCGTCCGCAGACGAACTGCGACGGCGCATATTGCGCCGGGGCTCATACTCATCCTCGCCATCACGGCTCGCCCGCCGGTGGAGGACGTTGCCGGCGTCGAAACGCACTGGAGAATAAGGCACCACTTCAACTTGGCGAAGACGCTCGACTTCCTCACGGAACATGTCAAAGGCAGCCGCTGAGTCCGCCGCCACGCTTATGGCACGAGCTATCACGGGAATGGCGTCCTCAAGAACCTGGCCTTGCGCATCACGGACCGCCCGGCGCAGCGCCTCCGTCTGGCGATGCCACGCCAAGGCAAGAGCGGCCGCCCCGACGCCACGAGGCACTTGCTGCCCACCTATACGACGGCTGGGCGCTTCGCCAAACAGCGCTGTCGCCCCCTTAAAGGCCTTTACCGACGTCCATACGTCCTACAGCTGCGAACGCTCATGTCCTCCGGGCGCAGAGGCGACTCCCGTCTCACGCACAGGAGACAGCGAGCCACAACGGCTGGGCGAAGCGGCTCGACGGGCAGGCTCATCGGCAGGACGCTTCTCGCGACGGACAAACCATCCGTTGCCTTGCGCCGTCGAAGCAGGCGATTGGACTTCGTCATCCGTGCCAGCGCCCCACACGGATCGCGACGCGAAACCCCGACACGGGCAGCTCAGCGCCAAACCGTAGTCGGCCGTCGAGTCCAATTGGATGTGCACTTCACGCGCCGCACGTGTCTGCATGTCCCGTCGGATGCCGTCCTTCACGACAATTCTCCACGGAAACACATCCGTGGCCCTGTGCATGCTGTGGAGCATGTCCAACATCGTATGGCCGCCCGTCCCACTGGCCATGTGATGCAGGTCCAATTTGAAGATACGCCGAGTGGCTGCGGCGTCGAGTCTGGCGAACAGCTGGTCGATCATCAGGGTGTGCACTCACCCGGCCGCCAAGAAGTAGACATTCTTTGCGTTGACGACGTACCAAGCGGCGCTGAATTCATCAACGAGCTTATGAGCCAGCTACGACAATGCTCAAGGCATCTCCATCCATACCCCGCCGTTAATCCACCACCGGGGGTACCGGGGGAACCATCGCGACAAGTCGAAATGACAAGGCGCCCGGATAGCGCCGGACCACCTTTAGGCGTGTTTCACCAGCAAGCAAGGACAGTAAATACTCAAGCGATCATTTACAGTACAGTCGTTCCACAAAAAACCCAGCACTCCAAACTTTGCAACAGTGACACCACAAGTGACGCTGTTCGGTGACACGTGAGTCAAAACTCGCTCCCTGTTATCCTCAAACCCACTTTCTATGGACTCTTGTGCGGGCGCCATGGTTCCGAGGGCATGCACGCCTTGTGTGACCTTCGTTTTCAAGGGCCCTGCGCGGTGTGAATGGAGCCACGGCGGGCAACCAGCCAATTTGGGTAGGCAGCGGCTCGTTTCGTGCCTGAGACCAGCAGAGGTTGATCTCTTCGGCTCGGAGACAGATTCGCAGTCAAATGCTGCTAGTGATGTCCGCGCTTTGGTGTGGTGTGGTGTGGTGCTTTTGGTAGTGGTGTGTCGAGCGTTTCGTAAAGCCTTCTGGTTGTCTTCTCGCCATTACGCTCGGGCGCATTTTCTCGGGCCTGTTTCTGTCTCACCCTCTGTGGGACACCCCGCGTCACGAAGAGCAATGAAGAGATGAGCGGGAAGACAGCCTTGCCGCAGACTAGAGGTCAAGTCCATGGACCAGAGCACGTAACAGCGAACAGAGAGAACACCTAGACACTTTATCTTCGTTGCGACGAGAGCTAAACAGCAGAACAGATGCAAGACCGCACACGTCGAGTGCGGTGGGAAGGGGGGCGGGGGGGTCGTCAGCGGCAGAAACAGCGACGGCGGTGGATGGAGGACGGGGTGCGGGGGGGGGTTCGGGGGGAGGGGGATGCGGTGGCGGCGAGATGCGGATCGTCGACAGCGTCCGGTCGTCGACCATTAAATATCACCCTGGGACTCGTCACATATTCTCGCTCGCGATCCACCACCGCTTTCCAAATCCGAGCCAACAAAGTCTGCTATCCGATTCCGGTGGGCGATCAGGGACATGAACTGGCACACATATTGCTGCGATCTCAAATCACACTGGGGTGGAATTACCAGCGCAGCCCCTCAAACTCGAATCTGTCTCCGAGCCGACGGGATCAACCTCTGCTGGTCTCAGGCACGAAACGATCCGCTGCCTAACCAAATTGGCAGGTTGCCCGGCCCATCCAGTACTGTCTGGCGGCAAGTGCCTCTGACATGTCGTGCGTTTCTAGTCCCATTTCGAAAACCCTGGGAACCAGTGTCGAGAACGCACGATTGAAGTGCTCCACCTGCCTCACATCCCTCTCTGAGCGTGTAAGATGTCGTGTATCTTGTTGACCGTCCCCGATGAAGAGTAACACGATCAAGCACTGCCATTGGCAGACGCATGATGGGTCTCAGAAGGAGTTCTCAGTCAACTCGACTGGCCAATGACAAGCCGAGACCGGTGCAACAAGCGATGCAAGAGTTCTCGGCAGTGAGCTATTTTCTCCACCTCGTGCGAGAGAGACGTTAGCTCCCCCGCCACGGGTGCAACACTGGCGACAGGCCCTTCGATTTTGTGCCTTTTCTGGCCTCGGCCGGGTACTTATGGTCGAGAAATTCTGGGAAGGCGTTTATCCGCTGTCATGCCCAGTCGCACAACTGCGGCGTATATATTGCCCGGAATCGATCATCTCGAGCTTTTGTCGCCGATGGTTCTCGGATTTTTGAGTGGGTCCGTGCACGTTGATTCGCTTTTATTGGAATATTTTCGACTAGACACATGTGCCGGTCACTGTTGATGCCGCCCGAGTGCCGGAAACGTTGTGGAACGACTGTACTTCGGAAAAAGACGTCGTGTTCTTTCTCTGCTGTTCTGATGAAGCCAGGAGTCCTCAGGCGTACTTTTCCTCAAGCGTATTCGCGCGTACTTTTTTCGGGTATACACCCGAACGCTTGTCTTTCGCAGCACACAAGCATGTCCGCTACCCGGGGATTTCGCCCATTCGAAGGTACGCTTGAGGTGAATTTAATCGGGTATTTTCTGACATACGCTAAGAGCACACCCAACAACGTCGGTTGCGAACCATCTGCGAACCGTTTAAGGACGCAACGTGTGCGCTTGTGAGTGGCCAGAATCGTTTCGGCAGCGATATGCGCAGGCTCTGCGAACCTGCTCCGCTCGGATCGAGAGTACTTGTTTTTTGTTGTCCGCAGATCGCTGTGTATGGGAAACGGAGAAGGTGACGTTGCTGGGTTGTCGATCTGCGAACTGGAGCCCGCGAACGGCTTCCCCGTGAGATATCCACATTCCGACAGTCCAGTGCTACATTTCAAGCAAACAGGCCATCGATCGACCTCGCGATCACGCTGATCTGGACCCCAATCGTCAGCAAATAAGACGGTCAAGTGAGACACGCAGCGCGATAGGCTTCAAATAGCTGCAAATTCTTGCGATCGAGTAGACACGACGAGGTCAAACGCACAAATGTCGGAGACACGTTGGCAGTATCTCGCATCATCTCGCGGCGCTGTCGCATCTCGCGACCGACAGCAGTGATTTGTAGGTCTCTCATTGGTCCGTTCAGCCGGCAGACGTACAGCGTGCGTGCAATCTGGTGGCGCTTTCGCCTCGATCGACACTGGAGCATTCTGTTCTGAAGCGCCTGTGAGGCGGCCGCGTGGTGTCCGCCAGTCACCGTGACGCAGGGCGGGCTCCCACGCGGCCGCCTGCGGCGGTTGGGTGGCCGGTCTTGCGAGTCTGCTGAGACCCGGTAGGGGCCACGTACGATAGCGCCCGTCGCGGAGCGGCAGAATCGTGCGGCCACATCCGATTTTCGTGTCAGCGATCCGCATGCTCATTGGTCAGACGCACTGGTCATATGCATCCCGCCGGACACACCCTGCTGCTGTCCAGTGCAAGACTGCGCAAGGCCAAAGCAGCGTAGTCACGCCTCGCGTCCCTCTTGACAACGACGGCGCTGTCTATATTGGGCACCTCTGCGGCCGCTACTGCGGCCGCTGAGGCGACGGCGGCTGCGGCCGCAGGTGGGGCTCCAGGTGCGGCCGCATCGCCTGCTTGTGCGGCTTCTGCATGTGCCGGTGCGGCCGCGTCTCCTGGGTGTGGCGGAGCGCCCGCTACGCCCGGCGTCGCGGCTGTGAACGGCCGCGAAGCGGCCGCGTCGGCGTCGACGACGGGCCGTACGGTCGAGTCCCCGGCGTCCGGCGCGGCCGCGAGTGCGGCCGCATTGCTTCCGTCTGCACCTGTTCCCAGTGGCGGTTTCCATGCGTCGCCGTGTGCCGGCGCATCACCAGCTGCGGTCGCCAGCGCAGCCGTTGCCCGCCGCGCTGCGGCTTCGGCTGGTGTTTAATCTGTCAAGCGGAGGAAGGCGCGCGGCTTGAACTCGCTGCAGACCAAGCATGCCCCTTCACGGCGGGCGGGGACTCCGTCCCGGGTCCAAGTCGCTTCGTGACGCCGCGGCCGCAGAATCCGGCCGCTGGCGCTTCGGTCGACGACGAGTGGGACGCTTCCTGTGGCACTAGTGTCAGAGATGTCGCGGATGGTGACTTGCCTTGAGTTGTGACTCTTTTAATTTGCGAGACGGAGTCCTCTCTGCGCGTTGAGAGTGTTCGGCTAGTGCACCACAATAATACATTTTTTTTTTTTCCCTTTGCCGGTTTTCTTTTTTCCTACTCTCTGACTCTGTCCGACTCACCGACTCTGTCCGAGAAGCGAGCACGGCACGACCCCCTCACCTATGCACCAGTTACATTGCAGCATGATATTATACGGCGCTCGCGGACATTCGCTCACGCCAGACAGAGCGGTGGCCTCGCCTGTCCTTCCAGAGAAGTGGAAGCCGCCCATGAGTCTTAACTATCCTAAGTCGACATGGCGGCCGCGGCCGACGCGCAAATATGTGAGGAGAAAAAAGCCATGACGGCAAAAAAAGAACCGTTGAAGCTACACATACGGCTCCGGAAGGGACCCGCGGTCAGCGGAAAAATGGGCTGCCAGGTCTCCGCGGAGAGATCTCCCCCTCGATAGGAGGCCGTCGGTACACAGGTTCCCCCTCCTCAGCGATAAACTCAATCAGCTTCTTTGTCGCCACGTCAGTTGTGAAATTGGACAGCCGAACATACTCATCCGCGCGATTGTACGACCCCCCGTACGCGACCACACAGAAAGCGGCCACCAGGTTCGTGCAGAACATGAGCTCGTGACCGCCCCGTCTCATTGATGCTCTGCCGCCCACACGGCCCGTCGCAAATGGCCTCGTAAACGCTCATAAATAGAGACCGTGGCACACGGAAGCAACGCTCAAACGTCTCCTCTCCATACACAGGCGGCCGCCCGTCCACTCCAGAATAATCCCGCATGATGCCGCGCATTCCCTGGTCGAAATCACGTGGCCGGTTGGCACGCCGCCCGGCAACGGACCCGACAAAACGCCGACTGCGCGCTCCCTGCGCCGCATTCCTGCGATGACGGCGCATCAGGAACGGAAATCGCGCTCCAATGACGGCCGCAACCAGCTTGTCCACGGAGCCCTCCGACTGCTCGCGGCCGTCATCGCTCGACGACCCAGACCCACCATCAGTAGACGCGTCCATCTCCATCAACGAATGCAACCGATGACAGGAGAGCTAGAGCGGCCGCAGAAGCGGCCGCAAACGCGGCCGCAGGGATTATCTTCGCAGGCCGTTAGGATAATCCGGCTGATACGCCGCGGAGTTTTTCTTGTCCGATCCTAGGATTGCCATGGTCTTCGATGGAGGAACGACCTGGGATCTGATCGAGGACTGTCCTCAAGATTGTTTGCAGGTTCGTTTCGCGGCGCTTCCCATGGCATGGATGCAGGACCGCCCGACAGAATAAACTCTGGCACAGCATCTTCTTACATCCTTCGGACTGGCCCAGATTTAAAACCACATCCATCATGTGTCATGTACCTGAGGAAAAAGCAGGCGCATCGGTTGACGCGGCCCCCAAGGACAATCGAAGCGCCTGTTTGAGGGACAATGATACCGACCGGATGCTCGCCCTTCCGGAGACGTGGTCCGGTGTTTATACTGGGCTTGACAGGAGAGATAGAGAGAGAGATGATCTTGCATGCCTACATGGCATCAGAACGTGAAATAAAGCGAGATACAACCCTCAGAGCGGTCCTCTCCCTAGAAAAAGGGATTATCCCACGGATCGCTGCTTGGAATGCCTCGAGTAATGGCCTCAGTATGATCTGCACGTACAGATCTGAGACTGTCGTCAGAACAGTCTTCAGAACGACCCCATTTACTCGTCGTCAGACCATACCCTGTATGCGCAGCCATAATGACCTCATTTTTATCTCCTGCAATATGCGTGCGACATTTTTAAATAAAAAGATGCGGGAAAAGGCAACAGAAGAAGCACAGAATAGAAACAAAATAAACCTATGGAGAAAAATATGAAAATCGAAGAAAGTCAGGCATGAGAAAATCTCCATGAACAGCGCTGCAGTCGCTAACGTCGGCATCGGGGCGTCGTCCGCGAAAAAGTCGGGTCATGGGATGACCTCAAGGCCTGTTCGTGTTCCGTGCAGCCCGGTCTCTTACCGACGTGGTGCGACGGGAAAACTGTGCCATTGCAAGTCGTGCTTGTACGCTAGTCACCTTCCTCATCCGATAGATTGATATCGCCAGCCTTGAGGTCCTTCAACTCGTCACGCATGCACCGGATCACGCCCTTGCGAGCTTCCGTGCTCTCTGGGCGCAAGAACTTTGGGTACTTTGCGGTGTCCACATAGGCTTTCAGGCAGGCAGCTCCGGCTTCTCGCACGGAGCTCCATATTTCGTTCGGGTCCAGAAACAACAGCTCGGCTATGATAGTCGCCGCCGCTCCGTTCATGTCAAGCGCTCGCTCCATTTCGTGGTCCCCATCTTTGAGCTTCAATCGATACCCCACGTCTGAGTTCGTGGCCAGTGCGCCAGCGGCGAGGACATCTGCGGCGTCGGCAGCGACGACAACACGCTCCATGGAGGCCTCTTTCACGTCATCATCCATGTAAACTCCAAGGGTGCGGTACGCCAGCAGCCGACCCGAGGTACGCCGTCTGTTGCAGCGGGTACGTAGGCCCTTTTTCAGGGCCTGCTTCACGCCACGACGATTGTTTGACCAGCCGTTGGCACCATAGTCAATCTGGTTCGCATACTTCTCAATAGCTTTAGTCATCACAGCGCGGAGGGGGCGAGTACAGTCTTTGTTGGGTCCTTCGAGTTGTCCAGACGGGGCCAGCCATGAGAGGCAATCGTGTTCGGGCGAGTCGACGGAGCTTCCATTTCTTCCGGGGCTCGCAGTTCCTTTGAAGATTTTCTTCAGCATGGCCTGTGCGTACCGTGAAAACAGCGCGCTCAACTCATCCTGGAGCCACAACAGATCCAGGAAGATAACAAAGCAATTCCGGTGCTCAACAGCGCGTACGAGTTAGTCTAGAGTCCAACACAGGTACGTACAGATCGGAGGAGATCGGCGAAAGCAAGGCTGCCAGGCACAATGGTCCTTGTCTCGCAATGTGAAGAGGTCAACGTACTCCATGTGCGTTCCAGACACTCACGAAGAGGGCATTGTCGACCAATGGTGAGTGCGGAGAAGCTTCAGGGGCATCATCGGGGTCGCTGTGTGGCATGGCGTCTTCAGCGTCAACAGTGTTCTCAGCCAAGTCAC
>Ga0209093_1002272_pt1 | contig 10811 bp, 13 predicted proteins | sample SidtaG_4_FD_187450 | JGI IMG/M metagenome (GOLD analysis project Ga0209093, IMG submission 187450) | Marine algal microbial communities from Sidmouth, United Kingdom - Sidmouth_Male1 metaG (SPAdes) (version 2) | ecosystem: Host-associated > Algae > Red algae > Unclassified | place: Sidmouth...
GTGGAATCGCTCGATGCGACACTTGCGTCCGGCGTTTCGTCTGCATCGCATCGGCGCCGGTCCGCCTCGACGGCCGCCTGGGCGCCGGCGCCGTCACCGCCTGGCGGTTGTCCTCCCTGGCCGCCCGACGTCACCGAAAGCCCGTCGCCCGCTGATGGTCCCTCCCCCCCGTCGTCGGAGAGTGTGGCATTGGCTGGCCTTCCACCCTGGACGTCATACTACAGACGACGGCGCTGTTCACGCTGTCGGTGGTTAGGGTTAGGGTTATCCTAGGGTAGACTCTTTCGCAGGCAATCAGGGCGAAACGGTGCCCAATAAAATGGCAGGATTGCACTTCTGCCAGTGGAATGCGCTGCAAGCTTCCATCGGCATCCAGATCTTGACGGTGGAAGGCCAGACTGCAAGCAGCTCGCCCGACATGCGCCTCAGGTGTTTCGACCAGGTAGCGACAAGTCTCACATTTCCCTTCCAGCACGCACACGAGAGGCGCTCAATGCATCGCTGTGTCGGCAACCTTTCACCCGCTGCACCCCCCCCCTCCTCCAGTCTGCCAGCTCGAGGCGTGCTGGGCCTGTTGTCCCCACGTGCCGGGACGGTCGCTTGGCGGCGATCGAGAGCGCCGCCGGCCCGTGTCACCGGACCGTCTGTGTCGGGGCGCTTGCCCAGCCGGGGATACCCTCCCTCCCTGCAGCGTAACGTGTCACTACGCCGCGGTGGCGATGGGGCAGGCCAGGGTGCGGGAATGTATGGGGACACGACCACTTCACAATATGTTCAGAGCAGGCGGGGATTGTGGGCGCGCGGAGCCCTGCAGGAACAGAACCGCGATAAAACCGCGATCCGTGATCCTCGCACAGGGACAGTGGGCCGAGGTCCAAACCGCGATAAGACCGCAATCTGCCGGACTTTTATTGGCCCACAATCGCCCTCAGCTGGACCCAGCGACGACGAGAAAGAGGTCTGTCGACCCTGCTTGCAGCCAAAATGTGCGGACTATAGTCATGCGCGGTCTCTTCGCTAGTTCGTATCGCTGAATTGTTCTCTGTTTCTTTGCGTGAATATTGTTTTCTATTTATGATCTATTAGTCCAGTTGGCGGAGAAGATCGAGCTGCTGCTGCGCCAACGTCTGCTCTCGCGTCGCCTGCGCCGAAGCGTCGCAGTTGCTGGCCGTAGACGAGGCGGCCGCGTCCGCGGAGGCGGCTGCGGCGGGGACGACCGGCGTCGAAGCAGTGACGGTGCGCGCGCCTGCTTTCCGCGGCCACCGGTGACGTAGATTGCGGGACAGCAGCGCGCAAGACCCCCATCCCGCATCGCATGCTGCGAGGCGCGGCACGCAGTCCTCGAGATAGATGACCGCCGCGTGTAGCCGGTCCGCCGGATGCGAACAAAACGGCTTCCGCGACCGGAGGATCTTGTCGATGACGAAGCCCACCCTGTTCTGCAATAACCGGCGATGATCCTCAGTGAGCCCCAGCCCCTTGTGTGTGAACACGTTGATCGTCATAGTGGCAGGGGAGGGCGGTGGCAGCGGGCGGACCCCGCCGAGGAAAATCCCCCCCCGCCTATTGTGTCCTGAAAATGGGGGCGGGGAGGAAGGCGGGTTCGAAGGCGGGGGAGGAGGGGGGGCAGCCGCTCAGAGCGTCGGCGAAGAACTAGGCGGAGGGGGCGGGGGGGGGGGAACGCTGTAGCGGTCGGGGGTCCCACGGCTGGAAGGGGCGCGGCCCCTCAGCTGGGGACAGCGCACCCTCGGGGCGGCCCCAAAATATCCCGATCCGGGCCAGCAAGGGAATGACCTGTCCGAATCTCAAGGAGATCGGATCTGGTCGGGGGCGGGGTTTTTCCCTCGTGGTTTTCCCAACCCCCCTACTACTCGTTTGAACTTTTCGCTTTGGAGGGATTTTTCTGTTTGGCGCTTTTGGGGTGGCTACTTTGGCCGCCGGCGCTCGGGTTGGGGAGGGGTTTATTGACAGTGGGGAGGTCGTCCCCACCGCCGTTTGAGAAAACCAACTGTGCTTTGGACTACGATTCCCCCCTGGGCTTTGCCGTGATCATCTCCTCCCGTTGGGGGAAGGCTGGGCTGTGGGTCGATTTCCGGGGCAGTTCCTTTGACGGACCGAGCAGATCAAGAGGTCACTTCGGCTGGACGACGAACCAAAGTGGTGGTGCCGAGAACCGCTACAAAAGCGGACGCCGGTGCAGTTCCGAGAGACCCGATCGCCGGTGGGGGGGGGGCGGAGGAAGGGAAGGCACTGCCAGCCTTGAGGCTTAAAGCAGCGGCCAACTGAGAGGCAGCCGGCAGACCACTCACATCTGTACAAGAGAAACAGGAAAGAGACACATGCGACCAATACGACAAAGATGTGAGCAGCCACGAGCGATGTATGAAAAAAACGCAAGGCCCGCACGGCGTCCAAGACAGAGCCATACTCCCCTCCCCAAAATCCTACGACAGGGCCTCTACGGTGTGCGTACCCTTCCGGCTCCGTGAGCGGCCGTCGAAGGGTGCAGAGCGCAAGCCAGAGCTCCGAGGGGGTGGCATGGCGGTCGGAATTGAAGGGAGGGGTGCACAGAACGGGGTAAAAGAACGCGTCCGCGTGGGGCAACTCGTCGATGACGGCGGTGGACGAGTGCTCGACGACGCTGGGGACAGCCAGGCGTCCAAGCTGTCTTGCAGCGCTGCCCAGTGCTGCCTCCAGTTTCAAGCTGAAAAGACTTCCCACACAGAGCAACTTGGCCGATGCCACTTTTCAAATGATTACGGTCTTGGTAATGGAGCAACACGGCCAAAAGCTGATTGTAAGAGGGTGCATGACTCCTTATTGGATGGCACTAGTTGTTTAAGGGGGCTTCTGGAGTATGATTGGATGCTTCAAGTCGCTTGGGGAAGCTTCCAGAACAGGAGCTGCGAACTGTGTGGAAGGCCATTCAGAACTCATGAAGGCATCCGAGAAGCCATCTTGCACTGTCAGGACCCCACGATCCGCCAAGGACTCGACCAGATCCCTGTTCCCCCGTGGAAAAACCGCGATATCGCGTTTTTATCGCGCATCTGTTTCTGTAGGGAAGCGGCATGAGCAGAGAGGCTGGGGATCCAATCCAGGCCGACCCGCGACAGTGGACCCCAAGTACCAGGATGATCTGCACGGGCCAGGTCGCCGTTGCACGGAGTCCCAGGTAAATCGCTCCATGGAAGCGGGTTTGGCTCAGTATCCCAGGCGACCTGGGATTCCGACCCAGAAAACCTGGGATTCTCGGTCAAATGTTCTTGTAGGGGCACCGCCCCCGCGCTGTACGAGTTTGATCCGGCGGGCGGCGGCGGCGGCGGTGGCGGCCATACAGGAAAACTGCCGGGTATATGCTGTATTTTTTTGCTCGGAATGCAGGGTTGACCCGGCATTTCTGCAAAGATTGGCATCCTCGGAGCGATTTACCCGGCATATTGGCCAGCCGTGATGCCGCTCTCGCAAACATTCCGGGTCGCAGTAGGGTCATCCGCACGAGCAAGGCGAGTGCAGATCACCATTGAAACCCCCGACCAGTGCTACTATCAGGCCCGCCCGGGAAGCCGGGTCTGCTGGCGCATCGACGCGCTGATTCGGGAATCTCAGGGCGCACGGTTCTGCACGGCCACACCCTCTGGCGGACACACGGCGGCTCGCGTGACATCCTTACACCGCCGCGCTCAGGTGTGGAAGGCGGCGGAGAGACCCCCACAACTGGAGCGGGCAATGAAAGAGGTCTGCATCAGTGTTCGCAGAAGACCAAACTGAGGGGAGCGAGGCAGGCGCCTGTAACCATTTACTGCGCAAGTGGAGGATTGTGGAAGAACCAATGCATAGACCCTATCTCGTGTGAGAGCTAAAGCGCCAACATGGGGCTCCTGACAGTGCCCCAACATTCTGCCGCGAAGCCGCCAGACGTATCGCGATGACGACCGAAGCTTCCAGTTCCATGCCCTGACACACCAGCAATCATGCGATTCGATTGGTTGTTTCAGAACTCCAGTTCTGCATAAAAGGGTCTAACCCAGGACTTCTCAGTGCCTCCCATCCATCGACACAGACACCCCCGCACCCAAGCGTCACTGCGACTCCTTCGTCGTCGCATCGACGCTACCAGACCGCAGCGTCCCCCACTCCCCTCCTAAACCCCACAACAGGACACCATGGAGCCCTCGCGCGGTGGTGACCTATACCCCTGCTCGTGTTTCTCGTGTACCGACGGCGGCCGCAGGGGACCAAGCACGGTGCCTCGGTCGACATGGTTCCAGCATAACGCCGCTGAAAAGCGACGCCGCATGTCCCAAGGCCGCTCGGATGACGGGACAGCCGGAGGTGAACCCGAAGCCATGCCCGAGTCTTTATCGGCCCGTGGCCCGTCAGACATGGGCCCGCCCGGGGCGTCTGTGTCCAACGCTGGGGTAGAGGCCGCAGTGGCGCGAGTTTCAGGCGGCAGCGGCCGACGGTGTGACGCCGATGCAACGCCGGAACTAAGCGAGACAAGTAGTAGCAATTCAAGCTCAGAAGAAGACCGGGAGAACGTTCCACTGCCCGAACTCTTGCAAGAGTCGGCACCGGAAGCCCATATTGAACCATCGCCTTCCCCGATTTACCAGCCGGAGGTCTCCACGAACGAAGTGAGGTTCCCTCTCGCTGAATTTTGAAATTTCAGAGCCGACATAGCTTTGCAAGCGTACACGGGTCAACATAACTTGACGCAAGCAGCGGTTGCTGATCTACTGAAGTTGAGCACTTCTGGCGCCAAGTACCGAAAGCCCTACCTCATGGAGCGTTTTATCGACGAAAGCGTGAACTTGGAGACGCACTCCGTCGACTGCTGCATTAACGGGTGTTTATTATTCACCCACAAGCGAACACGACAAACCGCGTGCGACGCCTGCGGCTCACTGCGCTACAACCAAAACGGGGCGCCTGCAAAACAAGTCACATACTGGTTTATCGTGTCCTGGTTGGCCTACCTTCTCGGACACCGTGTAATCGGAACATCAATTCTGGCTCACATGGCGGCGGCCCTAAGAGCTGCAGACAAAGGGGCAGACGGGGTCCACGATTACTACCATAGTGACAACTTCCGCTACCTCCGTGCCCGAGGTGTGCTCAGAGGCATACTCGTGCCGATGAACTTGGGCACCGATGGCTTCCTATTTTGGCGTCAGAACGGGTTAGAAGGCTCGCCAATCACCATCAACACTCTTAGTCTGAGCCCCGACGAACGCACCAGGAACAAGTACCAGCTTCTGGTGGCGGTGACACCAGGACCGAAACAACCGGTCGACCTCGAATCCTTCCTTCACCCGATCATAGACCAGTTAAACGAGCTTGCTAAGAGCATTCCTGGTCTGAGAGTTGCCCGCTTGACGTCTCCCCAAGTTGTAAGGGCTGGAGTGCTCAATTTCATGACGGACCAACCAGGTGGAGACAAACTGTACAATGCTAAGAATATGAACAGTTACGTCTAAAATCGGCTTCGTAAGTTCCCTGGTGTCTATTTTGCGTCCGGTAACCACATTGTCTACCCCCCCAACGACCCCGCGCCGGGCAGGGGGAAGAAGACACTCTTCTCGGTTCAGAACTCCACCGCGCCGCGTCGGACAGCAGCCAGTATCGTGGCAGAAGCAGCAGCTGTCGAGAACGCACGCGCGGAGGGCAAGTCTATCGCGTACCAGACGAGTATCCAGCAGAAAACCGGCATCAATGGCTACTCTCTCTGCCGAGTCCTGGAATGCGATTGGCGTACCCCCACCTGACGGATATGTGGGAGATGGGGCCTACTGCCGCGCCGTACGACATGATGCACCTCATCCTGCCAAACGTCGTACCGCATATGTGGAGGTTGTTCGCCGGCTTGAAGCTTGTCAATAGGCACAATGACGAAGCGTACATCATACCTAAGTCTACTGTGGCACTCATGGGGCGGGAACTCCGTGCTTCTCGGCCGACCGTGCCGCTCGCTCAAGCGAGGTCTCTTCACAACATCGACGTGCACCATAAGAATTTTAAGGCAGTTGACTGGTTGCACTTCGTTCTATGCACGGGTGAGGTCCTCCTCTCCGGACGTATTCCTGGCGAGTTCTATGATATTTTCATGGCGCTGTGCCGAGCTTGCCGCTTAGTTTTTCGGCCAAGGGGCGTCTCTGAGACTGAGATTATGGCGAACGACAAGGATATCAAGTCCTTTGTGACAAACTACTACGCTAAGATCTACCGCGAATCAATCGAAAGACTTCCGCTCTGCCTGTCCACCTTTGCCACGCTGCTGGATGTCTTTCCACTTCTACGAGCCGGTGGGCCGGCTTGGTTTTTCTGGCCATTTCCCATGGAGCGGAAGATTGGGGCCCTCGGCAAGCTAATCCGATCCCACTCGAAGCCCCACGGAAGTCTCGAGGAGAATTTAAGGCGGCAGTGCAATTCCGAGCTTGTCTCGAATTTCGGCGAAACGTATCTTTCCACGGAATGGACAACCACAACAGGCAACCCGTAAACGGCTCTCGGGCTTCCTCGCGGTTACTTCGTCGTGGTCCAGACTATAGGACCGGACTGCGCCTTACGCCCCCCGACCTTTGCGGACGCTATCCTTTGTGGTGACGAGCTCATGAGATGCGGGCAGTACTTGATCATGAACAAGCAATTCAAGTGCCCCTAATCATCAGGGCGAAGAAGTACTCCCGGGCTAAGCTTGCTTCTGGCACAATCGCTGGATCGAAAAAGGTCGGTTCGGACTGTGACAAGCACCGCCCACGAAACTACCTGGTGGGAATTGACTCAGCCGAACAGTTTGAGTTGCCTGACGGGAGCATTGGCCAGCGCCCGGTGTCGACCTTTGGAGCTGTGCTTCACTACGCTTTCGCTTTCATCGATGGCGAACCAATGGCATTCGCCTATGTCGAGCGGGCAATGTCCGCTAAGGACCGGCGGGGGCGGTGTGGATATGCCGCATCAAAGCACGGGGTTGAGTGCCTTCTTGGATTGGGAGGATTGCGCTATTACGTGCCCATTGGGGCCGTGGGCGAGGTCGTCGGGACGATAGAGAGAGAGGGGGTGCACTTTGTTTTGATCACTCGTGAGCCGTTTTCCGAGTCTTAGTGGCTCTGTGGAAGAGTACTTGAAATGCTCAAGCATCCCTAGTGAATTTTCTTTTTTGTAAGGCATCGCTTCCGATTTATCATAATCCATGTTTGACCTAGATCTTGGAACACTGCATAGTTGCTGATGGAAGCCTATCGATCGAAGTCCGGCATGCAATCAGCAAGTCTTCTTGGGACAGGATGCACGGCGCCACGCGCGGCGCTTGAGGTGCTTGATCTCTGCACAATCTGGCTCGGGGTTGCGTCTCCACTGCAGAACCTCGAAAGGGTGGCGGGGAGTGCTCTGCGAACGAGAGCCAAAGAGCCTCTCCTCGAGGCCGATGCACCTCAAGTCGCTTGAGGAGGGGTCGCCCAGAGAGCCTCCTGAGGGGGATGAGGAAAGCGCCGCCAGTGTTGAAGCTGTGCTGGGTCCTGGTGCGCCTGAGGAACAGTGTAGGGGGTGCGAACGTGGTCGTTTCACCGCCCGCCGAGCACGGACCACCACCGGCGTCTTGCAACCGTCAGCATGCATCGTGCTCCTCGTGTTTCTCAAGGTCGCGCCAGGGTAGCACCTCTCGTCCTCCTCGACCGTGTACCGTACCACCGCTCGGACCCTGCATCCCCTCCTTTCTGCCGTTCTTTTGTAGCACCACCCAACTACGTCGTTGCGCATTCTTGTGACGTCACTCTGGTCCTGTGGTATGGCATAGGTCAAGCGTACGCGTGCAGATGCTTTCGGAGGTATGTACGGGTGGTGCCTCTCATGTTGATATGTAGCAGTTTATAGTCACATCTGCCAGCTGGCCTGGACCCTAGTTCCAGCTCCTGCGGTACTTCAGCATCCTTTTCGTGCCGCCCTGCGCGTGTTGTTTTCATTCTTATGTTGTCTTTCGTACATATGTCCCGTACAATTCAAGACCATGGTGACTGACACTTTGTTTGGTCCCTACCGCTCTCCTCCCTATATCTTTCTGGATGTGGTTGCGCTGTGCTTCCCGACTTCTCATTTCGATTGCAAAATTTTCTCGAAGGCGATTCGGCAGCCGCTGTGGCGGCGGCTGCGGCCCTGCCGGCTGCGCCCCCTGCTGCCGAGGCACCATCCCCCGCCGCCGATGCACCTTCGCCAGCCGCACAGGCCAGTCCGGCGAACCGTCGCCGGTCGCCCAGGTCCGGACACGGCTGTCGTGCGACGTCTGTCGCACCATCTGCGCGCCGGCCTGCACATGCCGACGCGCCGCGAGCCCTGCCTCCTCCTCCTCAAAGGCCACTGCCCCCGCGGCAGCGCCGCCCCCTGTCACCCCCTCCACCATCGCCGGTGTCGCGTGGGCGTGAGCCCCCTGCGTGGCGGGCCCCGGGACAGGACGGTTCCCGTCGGGCAAGCGTTGGAGTTGGGGTGGCGTATCCGGCCACCTCGGGGATTACTTCTATTCGAACCGGTAGGCACCCGCCATTGGCGGCGCCGCGCGTGGGCCGCACCAACGGGCGGATGGGTTCTGTGTTCGACGAGGACGCCCACGCCGCATGGCGAACTGTGCCGGTACCCGAGAAATCACCCTCCGTGAGTCGCGTGCATTTTGTTTACGTGACCGCTCTGGGCATATCTGGTGCTGCGGAGAAGCACATCATCCGCTTGACAAAGCGGGCGGCCGGGTTCTCCTTAAACGACCGCCCTTTTTTCCAGCAGGCGCGGCACATTATTGGCGGCGCCATCATCTACCTGGAGCAGCATGAGCCCCGCTTGGCTGTCTGTGAGCGGTCGTGGGGCAGCTGCGCTTTGCAGTTTAAGCGGGCCAACTACGCGTATGAACATTATCGGCGCACCGAGGCCCGGCGCCTGGCCGCGGGCGACCCACCTGCACTGCACCTACCGCCGTGTCCTCCCCGACGGGCTCCTGCTCCGGCTCTACCTGTGGTAGGCCAGGGGGGATCGACCGCGCCTGAGGCTGCCCAGCTCAACTTCTTTGCATCTATTTCGTAGGTTAGTAGGACACATTATACGTCCTTAGCACTTATCATATCATATCGTGTAACACCTAAGCTTTGGTGCGGGTCCCAAAAATGAGACATCGCGGTTTTTCTTTTTTTCTCGGCCCACTGGCCTTCTGCAGCGGTCCGATAATGTAGTATGACCCACTCGGACCCTCTGCGTTGCCAGATCGGCCCCTGACAGTGTTAGCAGAGGCGGCACCTCCTGATGTGTCATGGAGGGCAGAGTCATTCATTGCAGCTTCGACAGGTGACGATCACGCCCCCCGCTCAAATGCACGGATACTAGGGCAGGTATGTGCTGACAGTTTGTGCACGAAGAAAAGGGCACCACCGTACAAATAAAAACGCGAAAAAGACCGCCATGTAGCCCCCTGTGAAGAAAACACGATTTGGGACACCCCTCATCGCAGCTCCAGTCAGCGCATGAGCTTAGGCGTTGCAAACCTGTAACCCGAAGAACCTGAAAAAGACTGGCTCCAAGATCGGGATTATCTGAGAGGTCCACAGAACAGGGCCCACAGGCAGGTACTAAGCAGTTTTCAGCCAATAACGTCTCGGGAGAGACTCTTTCCATGCAGGTCAGTCGAGAATTTTCTCGTACCCCACCCCGCCTGCCACCGTGCAGTGATGTGTCAGTCTTCCAGAAAACGCGCATGTCTCATTTTTGGGACACGCACCATATAAACCGTAATCACATCTGGCGGCGGTCAATGACCCGTTTGGGCCGTGCAACAGTGGCGGGCCGCGCGCGGCGCCGTGCGCCGTCGACGGCCTCGGGCGCCAACAAAAGCTGCTCGTCGACGCGTCCCGCTCGGCGCTGCTGCTCGCCAACCTGGTCGACGAGGACGAAGAACAGAGGGGGACCAAGGTCCTCCACTTGTGGCGCAAACGCTTCGGCCTGCGCGTGGCGGGGGGGGGGGCCGGCGGCTGCGGCGCTGTGCCGGCAACGGCGGCGCCGCCGGGCTGGTCGCGTCTCGAGCCGACGGGCACGGCGCCGCGCCTCGCCGGCGCGCCGCCGCCCTTTGAAGCGGTTGTGGCGGGGGACACGCTCTTCCTCTTCCTCCCCTATCCCGTCGCCGACGGGGGCGCCATTGGCGCCACTGAGGTGTGGACGGTGGCCCCCCTGTCCGGCCCCCTTCGCACGTAAACGAGCCTCGCCCCGCCGTCGGCGGTCGGCGCCGGCCTCGCGCTGGGCCCGTACCGCTCGTGGTGGGACGGCACCCGCTTCTTCTTTGCCTACACCCCCGGTAACATGGCCGCCGCCGACACGACCGACGGCGTGCCTGGCGTCGCGGCCGTGCCGGGCCTGACGCTCACCCGCCGCCCGCGCACCGGCGGGCGCGCGGCGACGGGCGCCCCCGCCATCGCCATGACCGCCGTCGACCGGTGGTACGTCTACGGCATGCACACCGCGCGGGGGCGCGTGTGGAAGGCGCCGTCACGGTCGACGGCGCGGCCGCAGGGGACGTCCGCGGCGGCTCGGCCGCCGACCGATGAAGGCGCTCGCGTGCGGCGGGGCGCCGCGCCGCTGCGGCGGACGGCGCCCGTGACAGGCGGGGCGCTCCTGTCGGGCGCCGGCCGCCACCTTTATGGGTACTTGCAGGGGGGGTCCGTCGCGGGGTATCAGCAGGTCGGCCTGCTGCGCGTCGAATGGGACCGGGCGGCGCTGGTGGCGGCGTTTCCGTCTGATGCGCCGTGGCCGCCGGTCGCGGCGGGGGGGGGGGGGGCCCCCCCCCC
>Ga0209093_1002273_pt1 | contig 10808 bp, 8 predicted proteins | sample SidtaG_4_FD_187450 | JGI IMG/M metagenome (GOLD analysis project Ga0209093, IMG submission 187450) | Marine algal microbial communities from Sidmouth, United Kingdom - Sidmouth_Male1 metaG (SPAdes) (version 2) | ecosystem: Host-associated > Algae > Red algae > Unclassified | place: Sidmouth...
GCCCGTCCGCAGCCAGGCCCCCAGCTCACGAAGCGCGGGGGAGTACCCCGCGCCGGCGTGGAGGGCGTCAACCCACGACGCCAGCGCCGCGGCCACCACCACCGACGCGCGGCCGCCAATGCCGAGACCGCCCATGGCGGGCGGCAGCGCCGCGCGGGCGGTCAGCCGCGCCCGCGTGGCTGCCGTGTCCACCTTGTCGCAAAAAAGACGGAGCAGCACAGCGACAGCGTCACGGTCCACCGCGCCCGCTAGCTGCGCGCCCGCCTCGAGGGGCAGGGCGCGCAGCCAGTAATTGGCGCGGGGCCAGGCGCACAGACGCAGCAGCAGCAGCTGCGTCTGCAGCGCCGAGGGGGGGAGCGCGCTGTGAGACGCCGCTGCTCCCCCACACGCGCGGCCACAGCGGCGGCGACAGACGCTGGCGACCCGAGGGGAACGGAGAACTGCTCCACCCCCTCGGTCGTCCACCCCGCCGTCCACCCCCCTGGCGCCGCCGCGCCCGCCGGCGACCACCCCATGCACTTTGCGGGTGCCAACTCGGCGTCCACCGCGGCGCCTAGGCGCGCGGCGTCGCCGAGCAGGCGGGGTAGGTCTGCCGGCCCGCCAATCACGACGACATCGTCTTGGAAGGCGCGCACGAGAAGTCCCGGGTGCTCGGCGTGCAACCGCCGCAGCACCAGCCAAAGCGCGGCGGCGTGCAGGAGGGGGCCTAGCGGGTCGCCTTGAAGGGCTCCCCGCTCGTCCAGCAGCGCAAACCGCCGCGGCGGTGACGCCGGGCAGCCGTCGGCGGACTCGCCCAGCGCCCCCGCGCCCGCCGCGGCCTCCCCCCCCCCCCCCCCCCCCCCCCCCACCGCCCAGCCATACACGCTGGGCGCTGCCCCCCCCGAGACGCCGCCATACAACCACTGCAGGTATGTCGCCAGCTCGGGGAAGGCGGCCGACAGCACCGCGGCGGCGGCCACACGCGATACGGGGTTGAACGCATTGCGAAAGTCGAACTGGACTAACGAATGCGTGGGGTGGGCTGCGAGGTGCGCGCGCACCTCATGGAGGATGCGCTCGCAGGCACTCGACACGCCCACCCCCAGCTGCAGCGGCGCGAGCAGCGCCGCCGCCGCCCCTCGCACCGCGCGAGCCAGCGCCGTGGCATCCAGCTTCCTCAGCACCTCCGTCATCCTGATGGGCCGGAGGCGAGGCAGGCCGTCGGCCTGGACCCCCCCCGGCGTGCGCAACAGGAGGAGGTCCGTGCCCGCCAGGGCACGGGAAGCGCACGCAGGCACGCTCGACGCTGCCGCAGGCCCGGCAAGGAGCACCAACACCCCTCCCAGCGCGTCACGCCCCGCCGCGTCGAGCGCCCAAAGGTGCTCGACGCGGAGGCCAGAAGGACCCGGCGCCTTCCCGCGCGGGGCCTCACGAACGACGGCGGCGACACCGTCGCAGGTGACTCCCGGAGGGGCGCCGCGGCGCGCGCCGAACGCGGCCGCCTCCTCCAGCTCCGCGGAGATGGCGGCATGCACCGTCGCCGGCGCGGCGAGGGTGGGGGTGGCGGGAGGAAACAGGGCACTAGCATTGGCCCAGGCCGCTCCCGTCTGGGGGGCGGCCTCCTCCGCCACCAACGTGCGCGCTGCAGCGCTCAGCCGGCCGGCGGCCACCTGCCGCAGCGCTCGTCGCTGTGCGCCCGTCGCGCGCAGGTTGGGCGCGATAGCGCGCCCCCCACCCCGCCGGTCGGCGACGGCGGCGCCGCGCGCCGCCGGACGGCGCACCCCCCCGTTGCGGTCCGCGAGGGCGGCGACAAAGTCGCCGTCCAGCACCGCGGCCGCCCGCCCTGCGTGCGACAGGGGGGGGGGGGGGGGGGGGGAAGTCGCCCGTGTGGTCGGCGACGGGGACGTGGAGGAGGAGGGAGGGCAGGAGGAGCAGCCACAGAAAAGCGTGGCGTTGCCCAGGCTCCCGCTTTACCCACTCCAACGCGTCCCCCATCAGGGCCTACCACGTCCCTCCCAACGCCGACGGCACATGCGCCGCCGTCCGGGCGCGGGAAGCCACCCGCGGCGCCCAGTCGTCGGGAGTTGGGTTGACGCGGCGGAGAAAATCTTCTCGCCGCCGCGTCCACGCCGAGAAGGAAGAGGAGAAAAGCCGGTCGGCCTCCCCACCCCGCCCCCTCGGTCCCCCCCCCGCCGGTGCCGACGCCGCCACACCACCAGTCGGGCCAGTCGCGGCCGCGGCCGCCGCCTCCCGCACCGCCGACGTAGCCGTCGGCCGCCCCCGCACCGCTCCATGGGCGGCCGACGACCCCCCCGCCGCCGCCGCCGCAGTCCCCCTCCGCACAGCCGCGGTGGCGGCCGTGCGGGCGAACCTTGCGCGGGTTGCTCGCGCACTGCGCCTCGTGCGCGGTGAGGGAGGGCCGCCCGGTCCTCCCCCGCACCGACCGGAATGGTCGGGGACACCACCGGCAGCCGGCGAGCTGATGCTCGGCTGCCGTGGCCGCCGGCACATCCCGCAGGAGGTGGCGCTGATGGAGGTGGATGAGGCCAATCCTGGACCCCACTCCCCCCGGCAGCCCCACCTCACAGTCGGCACACGGGCACACCTCGATCACCTCGTCGGAGGTGTCGGGTGTGCCCACCGCAGCACCTCCCACACCCCAGACGGCCGCACCCGCCCGCGCGCCAGCCGGAGTCCCCCTCCCCCCCGCCAGCGCGCCACCACCAGTGGGCGGCGTGGCGGAGGGCATCGCGGACGCCGCCGACAGCGTGGGGTCCGAAGCCCCCGCACCATCCGCGTCGCCGCCACGCCGCGCATCGTCAATCATGGCGATTCGCGGCGCCAACATCAGCCTCCTCCTCCGGTGTTGTGGGACCAGGGGTGGTGGGCGAGGGCGGCGGCGCAGCCGGCGCGCCGCCAGCGAGCACAGTGTCGGCCGCCGCCGGTGGCGGCGAAGACGGGGGTGCAGCCGCGAGGGAGGGCGTGGCCGCAGGCTGCCCCGCCGGCGGGGCCGCGGCCGACCCCCCAGCAGGTGCAGGGGGGTGGCCGCCCGCCACCCCAGGTGGGGGGAGCGGGGGGGCAGCAGCCCCAGCCGCCGTGGTCGGCGCAGGAGGGGGGGGGGCAGCCGCAGCCGCCGCACTGGTGGCCCCCGCCTTGGCAGCCAGTGGCGGCAGCGACAAAGTGCCGCGCAGCAGACTGCCGCCGGCCCCAGCGAGCGCGCGCGCCAGCCCGGCCAGGGTGGTCTGGGTGCGTCTCTTGGCGACACCCAGACCACCCCCCACCGACGCGCTACGACGCGCGCGCGGGGCGGCGGCAGCACCCCCGCCGCCCGCAGCAGACCCCGCGGACTGCAGCAGCACCGTCGCCGCAGCAGCTGTCGCGGCGTCCCGGGCCGCCGACAGCGTTGCCGCGGCAGGGGGCGCCGGGGCGGACCCGGCAATGGCGGGGGGAGGGTCATCAACCGCCGCCGGGGGCAGGGCGGACGCCGAGATACCTGGGACGGCCGCCGCAGAGGCCGCCGACACGGCGTCGTCGACCCCTATGCCAAACGCCCCTTCGGCGGGCGCGGCGGAGGTCGGCGACGCCGCCGAGCGGCGGCCAGATCGGCGGCGGCGAGCTTTCTTCGCGGGGGGGGAGGCCTCCCGACCCGCCCGCGGGCGGAGGCGCATCCCCCAGACGCGAAAACACCGCCGGGGGATTGCCACAGGTGTGGGGAGGCGCGCCGGCTGACGGCGCGGTCGCGGTGAGCGACGCAGAGGTGAAGGTGGCGGGCGGCGGGGCGACGGCGGGATCGGCGTCGGACGACAGGTCCATCGCCGTGCCGGCCGCCGCCCCCACAGCCCCAGCCGGGTGCCCCCCAGGGGTCGCCCCGGGGCGGGGAGAGGGAGAAGGGAGAGCGAGAGGCCTGGCGGTGTTTTTTGTGTGACCCACGCCCCCCCAAAAAATGCAGCGGCGGCGGCGGAGGCCACCGCCGAACCGCCAGAGCCACTACCAGTGGCCGCCGAGGTCGCGGCGACCACAGCCGACGCGAACACGTCGACCCCCACCGCTTTCGGGGTCGGCCCGTGGCGGGGGGGCGGCTGAAGGGCAGCGGCGGTCGCCGCAAGGGGCGCGGCGGCACCCCCGGCCGCAGAAATTGGGGCGGCGGCGGCGGAGCCCGCCGCGCACGCGGCGGAACCGCCAGGGGTGGCCGCCGTCATCGCGGCGGGACGCGCCGATGCGAAAATGTCCCCCCCCACCACCACGGGAGCCGACACGTGGCGGGGCGACGGTGGGAGGTTAGAGGGGGGCGCGACGGCCGACGAGGAGGCGGCTCCACCGGCAGAAAGCCCGGCGGCGGTCGCAGAGGCCGCCGCCGACACACTAGCACCGCTGGGGGTAGCCGCCGACGTCTCGGCGGCCGCTCCTGCCGCACAAATGTCACCCCCCCCCGCCAACAGGGCCGACACGTGGCGGGGCGGCGGCGGAATGGCGGCCGGAGACGCGGCGGCGGACGTCGCGGCACCTCCCCTGGCTGAAACGTCGGCGGCGGCGGCCGCCGTGGCCGCCGCCGCCGCGCCGGAACGATCTGGGCCGACGGCCGGCGACGCGGCAGCCACCCCCCCCTCACCAGCGTGCGCCTCGAGGTCGGAACGATAGTGCGCCTCGGGGGACGCACGCACGTAGGGGGGAATGGTCGCCCGCGTCGCCAGGTCGGCGACCTGCTCGGTCAGCCGGCGGCGAAAGCGCGCGGCCGCTTCCGCGGCCGCGGCGTCGGCCGACAGCTGCGAGCGCCGGCGGGGCCCGAGCAACGGGGGCCCCCACGGGTCGGCGCAGGGGAGAAGGGTGAGCACGCGGGCGGCGGCGCTCGTCGCCAGCGCTGCCGAAAAATCGGCCACCGCGGTGGCCGCCAGAGTCACCGCGGTGGTCGACCCGAAACACCGCACGTCCACGATTGCGTGGACGTGCACGCCCGTTAAGTCGGCAAGGAGCCCCCGCAGGCGCTGGGCGGGGGCGCCTCGGGTCACGCCCGACACAAAAACAGTCTCGAGTTGCACATGCCCCCCCGCACGCGGACGCGCGCGGGTGAGGAGGGCGGCCGCTCGCTCCGCCCGCTCAGCGGGCGAAAGATGGGGGCGGTGACCTGACGTGGCGGCGGCAGGGGGGGGAGTGCGACCACGAACAGGGGGGAGAGCCGGCGGTGCTGCAGCAGAACCGGCAGACCCCCCAGCGACAGCCCCCCCCCCACCCCCAGGACCCCGCCCACGACGCTGACCACCCCGGACGACAAGCGTCCACGCCCCCCCTGCAGGGGCAGCGGCAGCACCAGAAGGTGGAGCAGCCCCCGCCGACGCGGGAGCACCCCCAGCACCTCCCCCCGCACCGACAACGACAGCACCCCCACCGCCAGCACGCGCACCCAATGCACTCCCCCCCCGCCCAACACCGACACGACCGCCGTCTTGTTCTTGGCCTTGGGGTAGTCGAGGGTGAGCGCGGCCTTGTCCTTGACCGCCGCGAGGGAGAGCACCGCCGCTGGGACCGCCAGGAAGAACAGGAACACGGACAGAAGTAGGGGCGGCGGCGGGCCGGACGACGACCGCCCGCCCCGGAGGGGGAAACTGCTCTCCCCCCCCGCCGACAACGCCGAGGGGGGGGGAAGGGGCCGCTCCACCCGCCCCAGGTCCAAAACCGGGGGGGGCGGCCGCAGGCGAGGCGGAGGGAGGCACAACGCGCGCCGCGGCACCGCCAGAGGGAGCAGGAAAAGGCAGCACAGCACCGGCCACAGCCAAACCGCCGGCCGCCGAGGCACCAGCAAACACAGGGACACGCGGGGAGCACCCCCCCGCAATATGGGGGGGGTCCCCCCCCCCCTCGCGGGCGGGAATTCCCGCGGCGGGGGAGGGGGAAGGCGCCCCCCCCCCCCCCGGCGCCAAGTGGCACCGGCAAGACCGGCGTGGTTACGGGCATAGTAACCCCCGGCCCGCTTATCACGACGATCTCATTGGTCCAAACTACCGCAGTTACCGAGTGAAGTACAGTCATTATTCAGTCATATCCGTCCCGGTTATATCCACAGTGGATATAACCGGGACCACGGAGGCACCACAGAGCCCGAGAGATCGAGGAATGTCAAATTAAAACGCACTTGCCACCCGGTTTTGTACTTGATTTAACATAAAACGATTTACTTGAACTCCGCGGATAAATATATAACCGCTGCCGTTTGCGATCGGAGCTCCGCTGACGGCCGAGCCGATCCAGCCGACTTGGGCGTGATTCGTCTGCACCGACCACACCTATGCTCCCCTCCCTACCCACCGTACCGCACCACTCGTACGCACGGCGATCCTCATACCACCATGACACTCTCTAATGCTATTGACGCCGCCGCTGCCGCGGCTGAGGCGGTCTTGGCGGACCATAGCCAGGCATTGGCTGCGGAGCACTCCGAGAGCGTGAGGGCGGCCGCGCGGGCCGCGGCCGTGACGGCCAATGCTGTCTTGGCATCCTCGTCTGCGGCGCGCGCGCCGGCCCGGCGTATCGGAGGCGCTCGCCGGCGCCGCACGCCGATGACGTTGGACACAAAACTGCGTGTTATTGGCTGGCATGCGGCGGGCCGGACCATCGACTACATCAGCCGGCAGCTGGATAACCAGTACGACCGCAGCGGGCTCTACAAGATCATTAAGCAAAAAGGGCAGCCTCCTTTCTCCGGCCGCGGAGGGCGCGGCTGGCGGCCGAGTATCGTCGTGAGCGGGGCAGTATCCCCAGGATGACAAGGCCCTCTTGGAGTGGTTCCTGGCTGTGCTTGCGAGGGGCCGCAAGCGTGTGCCTTTGTCTCTTGCCATTCTTCGGCAAAAGGCTTTGCAGGTTGCGGAGCACCTTGGCGTCACTGACTCTGCGGCATCCAACGGCTTCATTCAACGTTGGGCGTCCCGTCATGGCCTTGTGAACGCTGCTCTGCATGGCACCGGCGCTTCGGCCAACGTGGAGGAGGCGGCTGAGCGCATGGCAGCCATCCGCCAGCAGCTTGAGGGTGTTGATGTCGACCTGATCTACAACGTCGACGAGACTGGTTTGCTCTACCGGGGGCTACCTTCGCGTTCGTACGTGCCCTCCGAGGACCGCCGCACTGCACGTGGCTCGAAGGCGATGATCAGCAAGGACCGTGTCACCTTGACGCTCTGCTGAAACGCGACGGGTACCCACAAGGTGCCGGTCACGATGATTGGCAAGGCAGCTCAGCCGATGTGCTTCCAAGGCGAGGGCAACGCGAGCCCGCTGCCGTACTTGTCGCAGGAGTCGGCTTGGACTGACGCTTCTGTCTTCAAGCGCTGGTTCGAAGAGGTGTTCGTGCCGGCGGTTCAAGCGCGCACCGCGCATCATGTCTACTTGATTATAGACAACCTTGGCTGCCATAGCTCCATCTCGCAACCGCAGGTCACTATCATCGAGCTGCCCCCGAACACGACCGCTGTGTACCAGCCGCTCGATGCCGGCATCATCGTGCTCCTAAAGAACCGGTACAAGAAGCGGCTCCTTTACCGCGTTGTCTGCAACTTGGACTCCCTTCTGTACAATGGAGCCGCCGACCGTCGAGTTGCACGCGGTGGGGGCCTCGAAGAGGGGGGCCAAGCTCACCTGCGAGATGCGGCCAAGTTCATTGTCGAGGAGTGGGATGAGATTGCTGGGGACCAGATCGTGCGCTGCTGGTTGAAGGCGGATTGCCTGCCCGCTGAGGCAATTACTCGTCTGAGTCTCCAGCTGGGCGACATCCAGGTTTTCGTCGAGCCGGCCCAGATGGATGTGTCCCACTTGGTGGACATGATGGCCAATACGTCCCTGGAGCATGAGTTTGACGGCCTCAGTGGCCAGGAACAGGTCCTGGCGGTGCGGCGCTGGCTGACGGCAGAGACTGATGTTGAGGCCATTAACCAGACGGTTCATATGGTCGTGACTGGGGAGGATGATGAGGAGTGATAGCGTAGAGGCGGGGTGGGAGGCATGTGAGTGTGATCACGTTTAGTGCCAAGTCAATCAAATATTGGAATTTTTTCTCGCGGAGATCCTTGTAAATCCTGCCAGTCGTACTTTTTTCTCCATGTTGGGGTACTGGATTCGTACGATTGCTGCGGATCCGCAAGTCGGCAGATGCTCGCATAAGTCTCTCCTGACAGTGTAAAAAAATGGCAGTGGATATAACTGAATAATGACTGCAACGCGGTGCAAACGGCTTGCCCGCGGTAACCCGCCGCCGCATCCACCACCGCCACCACCACACGCGCTACGACGGCGGCGCGGCCCCGAAACCCCCCCCCTCCACCTCCCACCATCGAAAAAAAAAGCAGTACAGGCGTACAACGACCCCCCGCTCTCCTACCTTATCGCGATAGCCCGCCGCCGCGTCCACCACCGACACCACCACCTCCGCCTTCCCGCAGCAGCAGACCCCCCCCCCCCCCCCCCCCCCCCCCCCCCCCCCCCTTGCCGCACAGGGCCCCCCCCCCGGAGCGGCCGCCACATCCCCGCGTTGCGGTCCGCCAGGACGGCGACAAAGTCGCCGTCCAGCAGCGCCGCCGCACGGGAGGCGTGTGACACCGGCGGCGGCGCGCTGTCCGCCCCCGGCCGCCCCGGCACGTGGAGCGCGACGGTGGGGAGCACCAGCAGCCATGGCCAGGCTGGCCGCTGCTCCGGCCCCCGACGCGCCCAGTCCAGGGCGTCGCCGCATAGGGAGCGCCACCCGCCCTCCAGCGCCGCCGGGACGTGGACTGCAGTGCGGGCACCCGACGCCACAAGCGGCGCCCAGTCGGAGTCGGGGGGGGCGACGCGGAGCAGAAACTCTGCCCGCGGCGCCTCCCTCGCGGTGGGGTCGGCGTCAAACAGACGCCACCCCCCGGCCGCGCTCGGCACCGAGGCACCCCCAGAAGATGGTGCAGCACCCGCCCTTCCCCCCCGCGGCGCCGCCTCAGCAGTGAGGCGGCGGTGGCGGCAATGGTTCCACCTTCGGCGCCCCTTGGTGCGGCCGCGGCGCGTGTTGCGGTCCCTCCTGCCTCCCCTGCGCCCGCCCCCTCTGGTTTTGGACCTGGGGCACGTGGGGGGATCGAGCCCCGGATCGGCGAAACCCGGGGGGGGCGGCTGCAAGGGAGGCGGGGGGAGGCGCAACACGCGCCGCGACCCCGCCAGAGGGCGCCAAAAACGGCACCGCGGCCACCGCCGCAGCCGAAGCGCCGGCTGCCGAGGCACCAGCAAGCACAGGGACACGCGGGGAGCACCCCACCGCAATATGAGGTGGGTCCCCCCCCACAGCTCGGAGGGGAACCCCCGCGGCGGTAGAGGAGGAAGGCACCTCTTCCCCGCCGGCGCCATGTGGCGCAGGCAAGACGGCCGCGGATAAATCACACAAAAGCGATTGGGGGGGGGCCCAACCCTTCCCTTACCCTCCGACACCAAAGACCAGCCGTAACGGAGAAGGGGCTTTCATGAGATACACTCGAACCCTTGACTTTGGCGTTATTAGCAGCACACTCTTGTTAGGAATCGGTTCCAAACTACTGAGTTGCACTTTTGTGATGCTATGGGAGATCAACTCCCCTGACCGAAATCCAGGAGGATCTCACCCCCTCAGTCGGATATGCTCACCGAATTCACCGAATCCACTTCAGGGCGCGTGCGCCCCTCCGCCGAATTGACCGGCGGGTCGCCCGTCACAAAAGAACATGCGTACCCCGCGTCCACCGCCCGGGCGTTCGATCGCCACAGGGCGACCGACGCAGCTGTAAGGAACGACCGGCGGAGCATAGAACCGCCGGGCGTCCCCAAAGCCTCCCTCAGCCACGTGGCCGTGAGGGGCCCCATCCTCCCAAACACCTCCCAAACCAGGGGGGTGAAAGCATCCGGTCGGGGAGCCGCGGGAAGGGAGGAGGCGTACTTGCGTACCTTCTCCCGTTCCCGCAGCTCCGCCAGGACCGCGCGGAGGGGCTCGCGCTCCACCCGCCGCGCGAACGTGTCGGTGGACAGCCACGTCACCGACACGTCGCCCCACGTGCGCACGCCCGAAGATAGGCGCGAGGCGCGCACGTCGGGCCGCAGCAGGGCGCGCGCCCCGTCCAGCCCCCTCTCCACCACCACATCCCCCCACACCCCCGTCCGCCGGAGCACCGCCGCCAGAAGGTGCACGAGGTGGTCGTGCAGCCGCTGGCGGCGGCCGCGCTGCACCGCGCAGGTGCCCAGAAAGTGGCACCCGTCAGGGCGCACCGCCGCCCAGCAGCTGCACCAGGGCGATGACGGCGCGGAGCGCGGCGGCGCCCCCAGCCACAGGCGCACCGCGGTGCGCATGGCCGCCCCGTGGATGGCCGTCCCAGCCCCCCCCGGGGTCGGCAAAGCCGACAGCCACGCGGCAGCGCCGTGCCCGTGGCACGCCGAGAGCCGGACGCGCGCCTCGGGGGACAGCCCCTCGAAAAGGCGCGCGCGGGCCGCGGCGTGCACGGGGAGGGAGAGGTCCCGCTGGGACCTCAACCCCCCCGCCTCCTCCCCCAGTAGTGTCTCCCAGGTGGAAGGCACGTGCGACGCCGGGCAGCGTTGGCCGGTGGGCGGGCGATTGGGGGTCGCCGCGGCGCCGCAGGGCCGGGGGGGGGTGAGGGCGGCCGGCCCGCTGGCCAGCGGGTCGGGCGTGCTGCCACAAAGGCCGGCAGGGAGAACAGGGGCGCGGGGGGGGCGCGGCGGCGGCGCCCACCGCGTCCCCGTACGGGGGACGACGAAAAGGGACGCCACCGCCTCACGCAGCGTGAGGAGGTCGCCCCGTAGAGAGACCTCCTCGACAGTGTGCGCGCGCGCACGGCGGAGGTGGG
>Ga0209093_1002275_pt1 | contig 10806 bp, 8 predicted proteins | sample SidtaG_4_FD_187450 | JGI IMG/M metagenome (GOLD analysis project Ga0209093, IMG submission 187450) | Marine algal microbial communities from Sidmouth, United Kingdom - Sidmouth_Male1 metaG (SPAdes) (version 2) | ecosystem: Host-associated > Algae > Red algae > Unclassified | place: Sidmouth...
ACCCCGCCCCTTTACCGTCTGATAATAAAAGCACCATGGGACCGGGGTTCGCCGTCGTCGGCACCCCCGGCTCCCCATCGGATGTTGCACGAACAAAGGTTCTTCTTCCTCGCCTCTAAGGCGATAGTGTTCGCTTTATCGCGCGTCTACGGTCGGTCGCCATTTACTGGTTATTTAACCAACGTCATTCATCCCACAGCCTGGTTTTCCGGTGTTATCCGGGCGCCCCGTCATTTCGACTTGTCGCGGTGGCTTCCACGCTTCCCCCGCTGGTGGTTAATCCGCGGGATGTGGATGGAGATGCCTTACGCACTGTCGTACTTGGCTGACGAGCTGGTTGATGAGTTCAGTGCCGTTTGGCATGTCGTCGATGCGGAGTATTACTACTTCCTGGCTGCCGGGTGGGTGCATACTCTTCTAACGGACAAGGTCTTTGCCTGGCTCGATGCCAAGGCCCTTCGGCGTATGTCCAAGTTGGACCTGCACCTTATGGCCAGTGGACCGTGTGGCCAGGCCATGTTGGATACTTTCCACAAGATGCACAAGGCCACGGAGGTCTTCCCGTGGATCATTGTGGTCATGGACGTCATTCTACGGGACACGCAAACGCGTGCGGCGCATCAAGTGCACGTCCATTTGGACTCGTCGTCCGAATACGGGTTCTTGTTGAACCACCCTTGTCGGGGCTTTGCGTCTCTTCCCGCATGTGGCGGGGGTTCGGACGACGATGGCGATACGCCCGCCGCCGCCGCTCAAGGCCACGGCGGTTTCGTCATCCAAGGGACGCGGGCGGCCGGTGGGACTTCGCGTCGGGCCGCTTCTCCAAGTCCTCGGTCGCTTTTGCCGGTGCGCGAGACGTGCGTTACAGCCGCGTCCGGAGGACATGCGCGTTCGACGCTAGAGGATGTTTGGACTTCGCCTGAGGCGTCTCAGGCGGCGGTGGCCTTGGTTGCCGACGGGCCGAGTCTTCGTATGGACAAGCAGCGCGTGCCTCGTGGCGTCGGGGCGGCCGCTCTGCCTTCGGCGTGGAATCGCCAGACGGAGGCGTTGCGCCGGGCGGTTCGTGATTCCCATGGCTATGTCCTTGAGGCCGCCATGCCGGTCTTGGCTCGGGCCATGAGAGTGGCGGTAGACTCGGCGGCTGCCTTCGACCTGATCTCGCAGGAGGTCGAACGTCTGCGCCAAGTGGCGGCGGCGCCTCCCTCGCCTGTGCGTTTTGACGCTGGCGACATCCTGGGCCAGCGTCTCAGCCGTGACGACGAGAACGAGGAGGAGCCTCCGCGCAATATGCGCCGTCGCAGTTCTTCGGTGGACGAAGGTAGGCGGGGGCACTTCCGCAACTGAGGCGGCTGGTCCAGGACCGGTGCCGGCGCGACTTACGTCATTCAATTGTTTGGCTTGTTTTACTGCCGATGCCCGTCGGCAGGTGATGCTGTGGCGGTGTTGTGTACACCTTGCCCGCTCATGGGTTGCTGTCATTTGGACCGAAAGGGTTTGGCTTGAGTAGCGCTGTTGGTTCTCCTGTTAAAGTGGAAGGAAACAAGTGCCCATGTGGTCGTACTATCGTGGTCTTTTGGCACATAGGGCAGTATGTCTCGCGATGCACAGGCCGCTTTAGTGTCGCCGTACCAGGGTGCACTTTCTCATCTGGGGACTAGAAGCGTCGCCTCTGTACTATGGTACATCAGGTCCTGGATCGTGGTCGTTAGGTCATGGACCGAGGGTACGAGTAGCCCGTGTGGCTTGGATCCAGCCCCTTGGGTAACAGGCGCGGGGGGCGCGTCCCTGTAAGGACGGGTGGCAGGTCCCTACGTAGGTATAAGGCCCGTGCCACTCAGAAAGCTCGGCAACACGCCAAAGAGTTAACAAGGGGTCGTGGGGGATATTATGCTCCCGTTCGGGTAATGTCAGTCGAACCCAACAAATCGGTAAAGTCTCCTGAACTGAATCCGATTGGTGAATTCAGTTCAGTGTGATTCGAATTTCGCCGTGGGAATTCGAAAACACTCCAAGAATGGTCGGGGACCACTTTTTATCTGGGCGTTGTGGGGTTACTACCAACGCCGTTTCGGCTTCATTAAGCCTGGGTGATCGGCGGGTGCCCCGAGACGGGGGAGTGGGAATACTTCACGAGTAGCCCGCAACTTTCTTCTCTTCCTGTCGTAGGAATCGGATAAACCAGTTCCGAGGAAGGTTCTCCAAATGTTCCCTGGAGTCGTCCTTGGGACCATAGTCAAACCATCGGACCTTGGCACTGTAGATGCCATTGCTCCTACGGAGCTTCAATAGGCGGTCAATGAAGTATTCGTCGGGTACCGGAGTTGTGCTCTCAGGCTTATCGAGGGCATCCAATAGTGGATGCGGTGCCTCGTCTGGGGTCGAAGGCCGTGGGGCCGGGGAAACATGGTCACTATTGACTCTTCGTTCCTCGCCATTCACGTCTACGACGTAGGTAGAGTCATCTGCGTCAAGTACGACGAATGGGCCGACGGTACTGCTTTGCAGCTTGTTCTGTTGTTGGTGGTTCTTCGTATAGACGTAGTCACCGACGCGGACACGTTTGTTACGTGTATCCACGTTCGATTCGAAGTTACGCTTATCGCGTTGTCGAGTCGTTTGCAAGGCCTCCACGACGGCCGGAGTTTGCTGTCTTAGCTTGGCCATGACTTAACGCTTTCGCGCTAGGGGTGACCAATCGTTCAGGGTACCCTTGTTTTTTAAATGGAGTCCTTTGGGGGAGGTTGCGTACCGACAAACTCGGGATTCGTCTAGGAATAACGAGTTCGAATGGCGCACCTGTCTATCTGTGGGTCTGGCTATTATAAGCCATGGTCAATACGGGAAGTAGTTCATCATCACGGCGCGGGTCGTCTGTGAGGCAATGTCGGAGTTGCGTAGCCATGGAAAGATTGTACTTTTCGACTTGACCGTTAGTCTGTGGGTGGTATGCCGTGGTGCGCACTGTTTCTGTGCCCAGCACCTTCATTACGGCAATGAAGAAGTTCGCTAAGAACTGGGGTCCTTGATCCGATAGGATTAGGTCAGGTGGGCCATAACAGGCGACCCATGCGTCGATAATGGCTGATGCCACGGAGATTGCCTTTATGCGCCGCAAGGCGACGCATCTGGTCAGCTTAAAGAAGCGGTCGGTAATGACCAGAATGAAGCGGGTACCTGCTTTGGTAGCGGGGATTGGCCCGAAGATATATATCGATAGGTCTGTCAATGGTTCCGTATCTGGGAACAGCGTCAGTGGAGACGTGTGTCGTCGTAGTGCCAGCCGACTTTGGGCGCAGGTGGTACACTCGGTAATATTGTTGTAGATATCCGTGACCATTGATGGCCAGTAATACCGACGCCGCATGGCGTAGTACATCCGGTTCATACCCGGGTGGGCTGGCACCGTTGCGTGATGTTCCAACGTGAGGATACGCTCGCGTTGGCTTTCTGGGATGACCAATTGGTCGCCTTACGGTGCGCGCCTGTAGAGGCCGTGGCTTTCAATTCGAAAGAAGGCTTTTGCCGTTTTGCGCGCCACCCGTTTGGCCAACTCGACGCAAAACGCGTCGGTTTGCTGGGCTTCCACGATATCGTCGTATTCGACGGGGGCCGGAATGTCGGTACCCGCGTACCTCCCCTTCAGCAAGCCGTTGGCCGTCTCGGCCAATGCAAGGCATGGGATATCGTCGTTGATATCTTCGACAGCGGCGTCGTTGTCCGTTCGGGACAAGAAGTCTGAGGCGTAGAGCGAGTAGGTCGTCGAGGGCCGCAAGGGCCGCGTCGGTTGGCTTTGGTAGGTCCGGGGGGACCTCCGCGCGGGTCATTGCGTTGAGCGGCTTTTCTCGTTTAGAAAAGTCTTTGACCAAACGTCGATAAGCATTACACATCCCCAAGAAGCTTTTCAGCTGGGTCTTGGTGGCGGGGAAAGAAGCTTGCTTCAACGCGTCGACGTTCTTATTATGAACATGGAGTTGACCAGGTCGGACAATATGTCCAAGATACTCGACTTCGTCGGAGAACCAGGTGCATTTATCACGATTGAGGGTGACACCGGCCTCACGCAACCGCGTTAAGACCACATCAACGTCCTTGACGTGTTGCTCCGCGGACGCAGAGAAGATGAAGACATCATCTAGGCAGACGAGGCAAAGTTGCCACTTGAGGTCAGACAATATAATGTCAAGAGCACGCTGAAACGTAGCGGGTGCGTTGGTCAGTCCGAATGGCATGGACAGCCAATGGTAAATACCCGCATGCGTTGTAAACGCAGTCTTCTCTCTGTCGGCAGGGCGTAGTGGCACTTGCCAATAGCCTGCCGTACAGCCCAGGGAGGTACCAACCAACTGTCAGCAGAAACGAAGTGCGGCTCCCTGTAGCCCAATTCAAGGACTACAGAGCGGATCTGGCGATGTATGCCTTCACGGCTAAACACGATTTGACCCAAGCGACGATGTCAGACCTACTTGTGCTAAGCACCTCAGCCGTCGAGTACCGAACGCCATACCTTTTGGAGGGCTTTATCGACGCAGCCGTACATTTGGAGACGCGAGCCGTCGACTGCTGCATAAATGGGTGTTCGGCCTTCACCGACAAGCGCGCGTCGGAGACAGCTTGCGACGCATGCGGCGCGTCGCGCTACAAAGCCGGCGGGAAACCGGCCAAGCAGGTCACGTACTGGTCCCTGACTGCTTGGCTGGCCCACCTCCTCAGCGACCCCATCATTGGATACTCCATGGTGGAAAACATTGAGGCGGCCCGCAAGGCCGCAGAAGAGGGGGCAGACGGGGTACGCGACTACTTTCATGGCGCGAACTTCCGCTTCCTCCGCGACCGAGGTCTTCTCAATGGCCTCTTCGTTGCGTTGAACTTCGGTACGGATGGCTTCCAGTTTTGGCGGCAGAATGGATTCGAAGGCTGGCCATTCGTCGTGACCCCGCTTAGTATGAGCCCCGACCAGCTAACGCACAATAAGCATCAGCTATTACTCGCCGTAACTCCAGGTCCAAGGCAACCTGTCGATCTCGAGTCCTTTCTTCACCCGATCGCTGAGGAGTTGAACCGCGTGGCTAAGGGAGTTCCCGGCCTGATCGTCGCTAACTCGGCGACGCCGCAAGTTTTGAGAGCCGGTGTTCTTAACTTCACGACGGACCAACCAGGTGGAGACAAGCTCATGAACGCCAAGGGAGTTAACAGCTACGTCTACAACCGCCTTCGCATATTTGAAGGCGTCTACGACGCCGCAAGCAGCCATGTCTACTATCCACCCATAGATCCTACCCCGGGTAGGGCGAACAAGAAGTTATTTGCGGTGCACCACTGCACAGTACCGCGCCGGACGGCAGTATCCATTGCGGAAGACGCGGCAACTGTCGAGAACGCGCGTGCGGAGGGCAGGACCGTGGCCTATCAGACAAGTCTCGAGCAGAAGAGCAGAATCAAAGGATACTCCCAGTTCTTCGCACAAAGTCCAGCCATGCGCTCTGCCCACCCGTATCTAAAGAACTTGTGGGACAGGGGTCCGACGGCTGCGCCGTACGACACTCTGCATCTCGTGCTTCTCAACGTCGTGCCACACCTGTGGAAGCTGTTTTCCGGTCAAAAGCTGGTTAAAAAGAACAAAGACGAAGCCTACATCACGCCAAAGTCTACTGTGGCGCTTGTGGGGCGAGAGCTCCGTGGCGCACGCCGGACCGTCCCGCGGGCTCAAGGCAGATCCCTAAGAAGTATTGATGTGCACCACAAGTCGTTTAAGGCTGCCGATTGGCTGCACTTCGTTCTATGCTCCGGCGAAGTCCTCCTCGCCGGACGCATTCCTAGCGAGATCTACAACCTCTTCATGGCGCTTTGTCGGGCCTGCCGCCTTCGTTTTCGGCCCAGGGGCTCATCGGAGGAGGAAATTAAGGCTGTTGACGACGACATGAAGTACTTTGTCGCGAACTACTATACTAAGGTCTACCGCGGTTCGATCGAGCGGCTACCGCTGTGCTTGTCAACCATTGCCACACTTCTGGACGTGGTTCCGCTGCTCCGAGCGTGCGGACCGGCCTGGGTCTGGTGGCAGATTCCAATGGAACGCAAGATTGGGGCGCTCGGCAAACTAATCCGATCCCATTCAAGGCCCCATGCAAACCTCGAGGCAAACGAGACTCGGCGGTGCAAGGCAGAACTTATCACTTCATTCGGTGAGAAGTACCTACGCAAGGAGTGGGCGGAGGCGACGGGCAAGCACCCGGAGGCACCTGGGCTCCCCCGTGGCAGCCTGAAGGTACCCGAGACGGTCGGCCCGGACTGTGCCCTCCTCCCGCCCAGGACCGCAGTCGTCATCCTCTCTGGCGCGGAGCTGGCTAGCATGCAAGCAGTATTGGTGCAAAAAAAGGCAGAGGAGGTGCCTCCTAATCTCCTCGCCATGAAGTACTACCGAATTAAGTTGGCTTCCGGAAAGTTTGCGGGATCCAAACCTGTCGGGTCCGATTGTGACAAGCACAGGCGCCGTAACTACCTCTTACGGATTGCGTCCACCGAACGGGTGCGCCGCCAAGACGGCTCTGTGGAGGAGAGAAACGTCTCTACCTTTGGAGCAGCACTTCACTACGCCGCCGTCTTTGTTGACGGCAAGCCGATGGCCTTCGCGTACGTGGAGCGCGTTAGGTCTGCCAAAGACCGCCCAGGTCGGTTTGGTTACGCTTCGAGTAAGTTCGGGATCAAGTGCATCCTGGGGCTTGGAGGCACGCGCTATTACGTGCCTGTCGGGACTTTGGTCGAAGTGGTTGGCACTATTGAGAGAGAGGGCGCGCATTTTGTATTGTATAGTCGCGAACCGTTTTCTGAGGGAGAGTAGGGCATTGGGACAGATGCCGGGATATTTAGCTCTGATGAGATTGAGTTGCTACGAAAAAACTACTCAGCAACCTGCGAGAGCGTCGAAGACGAGTACGTTGTTAGCCAAGTACATTTAGGAGGGTCGCACGTGGTCGTGCACGTCTAGCAATTAAAGTATCGAATGCACCGATTAAGGACATTTACATCGTTCCAGCTATCTCCGTCCGACGACACCGCTGCCTCGTGATCTCCCCTCGAGCGAGGTGGCTTCTCCGCCCCAGAATCTCGAAATCATGGCTGAGGGAGCCTCACACTGCCTGTCGACTGGCGGCTCTGAGGCGAGGACTCGAGAGGCCTCTGAAGGGGCTGGACACAGCACGGGGCCACAGAGGGGGGACGACGTGGGTCACCGTCGTTTGTCAGCTGGAGGGGGGGTCGAGGCCAGCGTCTGTCCAAGGGGGGTGTTTTCTCGGTTCCGGCGTGGCACAGACCCAGCACTGTGTTCGTCGTCGTCGCGCACTCACCCCACCGTTGTGATCGTCGCCGCGACTCCCACCTCCCTGATACAACCCTCTTCTGCGCAATACTGGGGGCCTCTCCACCAACCCTGCCACCTCACTGTGGCGACGCTTGACCTCCCATACGCCTCCAATTCCCTTGCTGCTTTCTTTTCGACTGCTGTTGCCGGGCTCTCGTACTATGTCGCGGGTTAAACGCACTCGTGCTGATGTGGACCGAGGTGCGTGCTGCGTCTCTTCGTTGTGTCGCTCTATGAATCTGACATGTGTATCATGTACCGCAACTCACCACGCCTTGCGTCACTTGTGTTCCGTACGTGCGGTCTTGCTCGTTACCACCATTGTGCCAAGGGCCGCAAGATCTCTCCGTGTACGCCGTAAATGGGTAATGACACCGCTGCGCGACTGTATTCCTCTCGCTTCTGCTGTTTTTCTTGTGGCTGATCTTTCCTTGGAGCGTTGTTTTTTGTTTCTGTCTCCAAGCAGATGTGGCTGCGGCACTCGCTGCGGCCGCAAGTCTGCAGGTTTTTGCGCGGTCTGCGCAGCCCTCCCATCCTCGAACAGAGCCTCGCCGGTCCGGGCGTGGGCGCCGTGCCGACCTGCCACCCACCCCATCCGCCGCCGGGGCGCCCCTGTCCACGACTGCTGCGCTGCCCCCCCGGCCGGCGCGGCCACTCCCGCCACCTCCGCCGAATCCTCAGCTTCCCGTTGGGGTCGGAACGGCGTATCCGGCCACGCAGGGAGCTACTCTGGCGTCCCCTGGCGGGCGCGACCTGAGTGAAACGGCGGCGATTCCGGATGGTGCGCATTCGTTACCGCGTGTTTTGCCACGGGTCCCTCTTCCGGTTCCCTCCCGCCCTCGCACGGGGGAGAGGATCCGTGCCCGCTCCAGTGGGCGGAGCGGATTTCAGCTCAATCGCGACAAGCATGCCGGGCGTCGAACGGTGGCGATGCCGGCGGCTAAACCCGTTAACCGGATGCAAGTGGTGGGCAACCCCGGTCTCGGCATTGCCTCCGCGGATGCGCTGCACTTGCGGCGCCTCACCAAGCGCGCTGCGACCTACTTTGTCAAGGACACCTCCTTCAAGCGGCCCACGGTCATCATTGCCTCAGCCATTGAGTACCTGGAGGAGTGGGAGCCGCGCCTCGCCGTTTGTGAACGGTCGTGGGGCGCGTGCGCCCTGCTGTCAAGGCACGCGACGAACGCATCCGAGTATCGCATAAAAGTGGCGGCAAAGCGCGGCTCGATGCCAACGCCCAGGGCGGCGGCAGCGGCATTGCCAGCGACATTGCCACCGCCACCGCCGTCGCCCCTCCCACCGCCGCCCGATACGCCGGCTGCGACTACGGCCACGGTTAGAGCCCTAACGAGCAGCGCGAGGTCGGCACAGGAGGAGTTTTTTGCTTCTATCTCTGAACTGAATCCTCGCAAACTGTTGGATCCTTCGTATTATAAAATACTCAGAATAGTGTGATCTCACTCAATAGTCCGAACATTGACAAAATCAATTGTAGTCGGCAGTCAGTATCATTTTTCGTCACCGCCAGCAGCCACCGAAAACTCTTGTCAGAGTTGGTCTGTTCTTGCTTCATAATAGAGCTGACAGCGATTCTCAGACAATCAATTCTTCAACGTGGCCACCTGTGAGGGAGTCGCAATCCTATGGATCCCGGGTAGGGGTAGGTGCTCCAAGGGGTTCCTGCGCACCCGCGATCTAGGCATATCCCGGGCAGGCCGGTATTTTGAGCGGGTCTCACTATCATGGGAGAATGATGTCGCACCCGTGATTTCGCGGCCACAATACCCGGGATATACAGGCCGATTTTTCTTGTAGGGACGGCGCGCCCGGAAGGGCAGTCGAGGCTGTCGAAATGACATATCGACGCTCCCGGTCGACCCGTACGACAGCAATCAAGTCCGCCACTCCGTCCGCGTTCGTGTGGGTGAAAGACACGTGCTGGCCACGAGCCTGCAGCGGGATGGCAGAGAGCGTGCCCATGGGGTAGCCTCGTGTGGCGGTGTTGACTACCCCAATAAAGCGGAGCCCCATCGACTGCACGTGCTCTGCAGTTGCTACGCTGGCAAAGTACGAGTAAGCGCAAAGAATGAGCTTGCTGCCAGCCCATGGGGCACCCAGCTGCTTCAGCACAGCCGTCCCATGCGGAAGGGTCTCATCCTCTTCTGCAGAGGCGCTCTGCTGGTGCTCCGCCGTCGCCACCACGCTCAGGTTCAGCATAATTCCTCTTCGGCAGCAGGCAGCGCTCCGGATTTCGCATCCATTTTCCGGCTTACGATTAATTGCGACGTACATTGAGAGTCCGTGCTCAATCCAATGTCATTCTTGCTCGTACCATTTGGACATGGACTCGTCAACGCAAATGATCTCGCTTGGAGTGACACGAGCAGCCCGGTGCGCGTTGATGGCAGCTTTAAAGTCGCCAGTGAGCTCCCATCGTCCTGTCTCCGAGGTGTCTCCAGACACAGTCTGCGCGTTGAAAGTAACACAAGACCACAGAGCGTCAAACCTGCTGCGCAGGAGGCCAACACGCTCCCCAGAAGCCGGCGCAAGCAGGTACTTGTTGCGTGCTTTGGTGGCCCACAGGTCCGCCCGGGAGCCAAACTCGTACCGTGTGCCCAGAACCACCACCCCAATGCACTTAAGGAGCTCCCCGGGGGTAGTACGCTGCATGCATCATGCCTCCAGCTTGGTGGAGGTCATGTGTACCATCCTCACCAGCTGGTACGCAGGTAAAATGGCTAAAAGGTAGTCGTACGGCCTGCGCAGCGCCCCTGGCCCCACCGTGTCACCTTCCTCGTGGACAACCTCTCCCGACAGAAGGCGCACCGATCACGCTTGGTAGGGCACTGGCCCGCCGATGGGCTCGGATACAGCCCGCGCTGTCCACGTGTACCCGTGCGCAGTGGCAGTTGCCGTCCCTGTGGCGCTTGCTCCTGGGGGAGCGGGGTCGGTGTGGGGGAGCGGGCGGGGGGGAGGCTCAAAATCCCCCTGAGAATGCGCCCCATCAGGCACTGGTTTCCCAATGAGAGGGGGGAGAGGAAGCGTCAGGGAAGCTGGCCCCTCTGGAGCCGAAGGCTGGGACCCCTGCGTGACGGGTGACCCCTCCTCGAGGCTGTCGGTAGAGCTAGAAGCTGGGGGGGGGCCGAAACGGACGCTCCGCAGCGCCAAGGTCTTCTCCACCCGGCGTCCAAGCCACGTCCACCGCACCCGCAGGTCCTTTTTGTTGCTGCTGCCCTTGTCCTTGCCCAACAGCACCTCCAACACCGTGCCGCTCACGCAAGTCGTCTTGGCCAGAGATTCCAGGAAGCGCGAGCACTCAGCAAAGTTGGAGATGTTGATGGCGTCCGTGTGAACCTGGGCGCCAACTGCCAGGCGCATGTCAAGGGTCTTTCTCTCCTTGGCCTTGCGGGGGGAGTGGGGAAGGCGACACAGGAGGGGGGGGGGGGGAA
>Ga0209093_1002277_pt1 | contig 10803 bp, 16 predicted proteins | sample SidtaG_4_FD_187450 | JGI IMG/M metagenome (GOLD analysis project Ga0209093, IMG submission 187450) | Marine algal microbial communities from Sidmouth, United Kingdom - Sidmouth_Male1 metaG (SPAdes) (version 2) | ecosystem: Host-associated > Algae > Red algae > Unclassified | place: Sidmouth...
GGGGGGGGGGGGGGGGGGCGGTCGACCAGCCGGCGGCCGGCGGCAATGGGGGGATACAGTACGGGGAACGTCCCTACGTCCACCCAATGGCGTCAAGGTAAGAGCACATTGGGGGTGGGGGCGCCAAGGTGACCCCACCGGCGCCGCCGTGGCGGGCGGCGCGGCGCGGCGGCGGCGGCGGCGGCGGCGGCGGCGGCAGGCACCACGCCCCACGGGTGGCCGCCCGAGCGCCGCGCCGCGCCCGCGGGGTGCGGCGATGGCCCTTTGCCGCGCTCCCGCGTCGCCGGCCAGCGGGCCCCCACGTCGGCTGCATGCCACGTTGTGGTGACAATTACACGGGGGAATTGGGCGACGCTGCGGGGCGACGACGGACCGTGCCGGACGCGCGTTGCAGCGCAAAGCGGTGACCAACCGGGGGTGTGGGGCATACGGGCCGGTTTCTTCCACCAATTTTTGTGGCCCTACCGCCCCGTCCTGTGGCGCCGCAGACACAGTGCGGCGTTGTTCTTCCCACCAGGGCGATTTCTGGCGCGGTACGACGCCAGCGCCCGTCCAGACCGCAGGTATGGCCACAAAGATTTGTGGAAAAAAGGGGCCCGCAGGACCCCGCACCGGCCCCCTGCAGCAGAACCCAAAGGGTGGGTCCCCACGGCCCACAGTGGCACTTGTGTCCCACCCCCGGTTCGTCCCCACGACGCGGTCAGAGGCTGCCGTGCCAACGTGTGGCGTGGCGGCGCCACGCGGCCGGCCGCTGGCGCGCGCCGCCGTTGCCCACCCCCGCCGCCGCGGGTGGGAAACGAGGCGGGGGCGCACGTGGCGATGCGCGCGGGCGCCGTTGCGGACCGCCGCTCGCCCCGCCAGACGCAGGGGCTGCGCGTCGACGCTGACCGCGGCGGGACGGACAACCAGCGGGCGGCTCACGCCGGGGAGCGTCGGCGCCGTCTTGCCCGACGCCACGGGCGCCACAGCGCAGGCTGCTTGCAGCTGCTCCGCCACACCTGCGACGCATCGCGTCGCACGACCGGGTCTGCATGGCCACCAGGCAACACGGCCAGAGCGGACGAACACTACGGGCAAAGCACACGGCCAGAGCCGTGGCCACAAAACTCAGGTCGTTTGCATGGGGCGAGAGAGCGGGGCTGCCCTCAACAACACGCGCAGAACGTCCTGCCAACACAAGCAAACATCCACGGCCAATGGGCCCAACGAGACGCGTCTCCACAAGCCATTGAAAAAAAAAAAGGGGTTCTCTTGGTCGCCAAGAGGTCAACAAAACTCCCTGCGCACACAAAAACAGAAAAGAAGGGACCTTCCAAGAGCTGGCCAATGGAACAACACACGACACACCGTGGACCACACACACACCAGACCACACACCAGACCACGCACGCCGGCCCGCCCCGAAACACCAACGTGACGTAGTACAACAGACGGGGCTTGCGGTGGCGGCGAGAAGGACAGCACCACCCATCCGGCACCGACATCCGGAACGCCCGCTCCCTCCGCTGCGGGCGCCGGCCGAGTCCTCAGCCCCAATCTTCTTGCGCGCGGCGGACCGCGTCGCGAACTTTCCTCTTGAACACGTCCGGCGTGTCTCTCCATTCTTTGGCAGCGTCCAAGTTGGCTGCCGACTCGTCGTTGGGCGACGCGAGCATCGAAATGACCGACAGGAGAATGGTTTCCACCGTGTGCACGGGCGACCAGCGCTCCGACGCCAACTCGTACTGCGCCGGGTCGTTGCCGGGCGGGTGCAAGATGCTGATGCACACACGGCCGTCCTTGTACACATTCGGGTGCCACATGGCCGTCTCAAACTTCATCGTCGGCGGCATGAAAGGGTAGTCGGCAGGGAATGACAACCGTGCCTTGAACAAACCCCCCTCACTGCGCAGCATAAGAGCAAAAAGAGTGACAAAAACCGAAACAGCAATGACAGGGCAACAGGCAAAAACGAGTCAGCAATCGCACACCACAACCCACTGACCATGCAGAATCGTCGCTCGCCACCTGCACACTGAACGAGACTATCAAACCGTCGTAGCCGAAACGTGCGAAAAGCGAACAACCCCTCAAAGAGCAAGAGACGAACACAAGCGCAAGCATGCGTGCACGTACTAGATGGTCTCTGGAGGGCCGCTCAAAATGACCTGCCATTCGAAGGGGTTATTGTCATCCACAAGTCCGGCAGAGAAGCCCGAGTCCGTGTTCTTGTTCAGATCTGAGAAGCAAAAATAAAAAATACATACGCCCACGCCACGAAGTACAACGCGGGAGAGAAGCAAGTGGTGCAGTAGAAAAGACGCGAACACCACATGTCCGAGAGCACACCAACAAAGCTCAAAACAACGTTAGAAACACATGAGCCCGATAGAGCAACGCAAAAACCAAAACAGACCCCGCCGGAGTACGTCACAAACACTGTTGCGCCCAAAGACGTCGACGCATCGCGCAACACCACGAAGGAAAACCCAACGTACCCTTCAACTGTCGCATCAACAGCAGTGACGCCTGGCCGCGAGCAGACGCCGACGCTGCCATGGTGGCCGCCAACGCTGAGACAAAAGCCGCACGGAGGGGACGTCCGGTTCCCGTAGTCAACGATCCTCGATGAGACAGCTGCCACCCACGCAGGGTCGACGTGCCGTCCGCACCAACAAGCAAGCAAGGTCAGCGGTAGAAGTACTCGGCCAGCTTGAACATGCGGTACACGCCCCAAGCCAGCCAGCCCTGCCGAGTTGCGGGCAGGTGGTGAGCGTGGAAACACCGCCTCCGCCACGGCGACAGCGCCACTTGCGGTGGAGCGGGCGCACCGCGCGGCAGCGAGGCTTGCCCACAATCACAAGGCCCAAGGTGCTTTCACGGGACGGGGCCAGACAAGAGCGACAGTGCGCGCCTGGACGCGTCACGGAGGCAGGGGAGTCGACATGGCCGGAAATGTGCCGGGAGAGGGGGACGTAAATGTTCCACTGTACCGGAGAAAATTGATTGAAGGTGTCACCGAGACCTTAGAATTAAATTGGAAGTGTTTGGAAGGCCGCAGAGCCCAGCCAGCAGAGCTCGTGAATACAGTACAGTAGCAGCAGAAGGCTCGCTGTGCCACGTTTTTAGTGGCTTTCGACTGTCGAGCTCTTCTCCAACGGAAAATATCAGGACTCCAAGGAGGGCACTAGAAATGGTTGGTCCAGAGATGTATTCAATAATTGCCAGGCCCTTCACCTACGCTTCACGGAGAAGACTGTTGTCGTTCCGCCGAAAGCTGGACAGGTCAAGGTCAGACAGAGAGGCGCTTTCTGCGTTTAATTTGCTCAGATCGCGATTCGGCCTCTCTGGACTCCCTAGTTTTTGGCGTGACGACCTTTTCTGAGGACTACACTCTCGAAATGTATGAGAGAGAGCTACAAGAGAATTCCTCAGGGATACTCAGTGGCGTCACAGTAGCACAACCGAGTCACACAGGGAAACTCTGACATGACCAGTATTCGCCCCACAATCTATTGCTACCTCGGGAGCTCAAGGACGACAGCGTCGTACGACTCGAGCTGTGCTCTCGCTCACGAACCGCAATCCTATTTTGCTTGTAAGGGTCGAGGAAAACCCCATCCTGGAAAACGGTATCAGGCTTTCGAGGCACTTTTGTGCCAACATGATGGAGCCTCGTGCTAGACAGTGTGTGTGGCAGACGAACAGAACAGAGTCGAGTGCAGAATGTGTCAGAATGTGACCCAGAATGCATTTCACCTAGGAAGCTGAATTCCTCTTTGATTTGATCCAGTGGGCTGGCGAGCTTGCGTTTTGACTGAACTGGTCAACCTCCCCACGACACGAGCAAGCAGGAGTCGGCAGCTCCAGGCGCTCGCCGAGATAACCCACGATACCATGGCCGCCTTTTTGTTCGCGCCCGCCTTTGCGACACGTCCGCGGCATGCCGGCCCGCTGCCATGTCGGCGTTGTTCGCCCCCTGTGGGGGTTCCCCGCCGCTCCCGCGCCTTCATGGCAGTGCCGGCCGAGGCGCAACGGGCCTTTGACCGCCGCATGAACGAGGTGTGCAACGAAGTCGTATGTTGTCCGCCGCCGTCCACCCCCTACTTTAGGTGCTGCCGGCTGCTCTGGAAAGGTGCGATGCTCCCGGTGCGAGCGCTCTTCTGAAGCTGGGTCCGACTCCCTTTGTCCTGTGCCTCTCTGCCTTTGTCGTGTGCTTTGCTCCCCTTGTGCTGGTGGCGTTCGTCTCGGTCGCACCGCAGGTCAAGACCATCCTGCGTGGCTCAGATGCGGATGTGGTCGCCCTCCGCAACCGCCTCGTCAAGTCTGCTGCCGATTTTGTGACGCCGTCCGCGTCGCCCGACGCTGCTGCCGGCGATGCCGCGGCCGCTGCCTGGGCCACCGCCGCCGCCGCCACCACCACTGCCGCCGCCGCCGCGGTTACTGCCACCGGCTCGCCCGACGCGGCCAGTACGGGCGGCGCTCCACCGCCCGCCCCGCCCGCCGTCGACGCTGGAGTGGTCTTCCACGCCTGCATCGTCGCGTTGCTCGACCACACCCTCTCCCCGGCCGTCCCGACGCTGTGCGGCCCGTACGCGCGGGCATTTGAAGGGATGGTCCGCCTGGTGGAGGATGCGGGCTGGCAAATCACCGCGCCGGTGATGAAGATTACAGGGTAAAGTGCGGTGGGGGGGGGGGGGGGGGGGGTTGCGCGCCTAGACCTTTGTGGGGATGGGAGGCGGGTCGGTAACAGCGGGTCAGTTTACACGGGCAGACATTGTGGGTGTGCTGATACACGCTGTACGCCTCTGTACAAGAAAGGCATCATCGCCACCCCTCATCTCCATGCGTGGCATGATGTGTGGTCGTAGGTCGTCGCATTGACAAACAGCCGCCGTTCCAAGCATACACGTCGTCCACGACTCCCCGGCCGGTCGACTGCCAAGCCGTCGGCGATCCCCCCAGCCCACGTCCCCTCCCCTCACTTGAGCAGTCCTGGGAAGCGCCCCACCAGTGCGGATACTCCCCGCAGAAGCAGCAAGGTCGCGCCGGCGGCCTTGAACGTCGGCTCGGGAAAATCCCACGCCTCCTGGAACCGGACGTCCCCCCCCTCCCGCACAAGCGAGTACATACTCGCGCCCCGGCTAAACGGCACCGCCCGCCCGCCGGGCGTCTCCAAGTGCCACCGAGCACCCGCGCATGCCCCGCCCGGCGCCACGTCGTCGAGGATAAAGCGGAACTGGGATGGAAAGGCGCTCTCCATCGCCGTGAGGTGGCCAGTGATGGCATCAATGCCCGCAAACGGCTTTCCGTAGAGGGTGTCCACGTACGACGCGGTGGGGGTGAAGAGGTTGGCGGCGGCAGAGAAGGCGCCGCTGTCAAATGTTGCCCACAGGTGCCGGACGGCGGCTTCGGACTCAGCAGCAGAAATGGGGGGGACGGACGTCGGGGGCGTGGGTGTGGGCGAAGACGGCGCCTCAGAGGCAGCCGAACTCATGTGGGCGCCCCAGCGGTGCCGGTGGAGGCGAGAGAGGTGGCAGGGGGTGGCGAGGGACGATGGGGGGCCGGGCCATGGAAACGTCGCCGGCCGCAAACGAGACGTAGCTGAGCAAGCGCATGACAGCGGAGGCAGCGCCAGAGGAGGAGAAAACGCCATGTTGCGCGGGGTTTCGAAGGTGCTCCTTGAAGACAAACAAGCGTGCGGGAAACGGCATCGAGATGTCTCGGAACCGAGACCCGACCATGGTCTTCTCGTGCACGCTTGAGTCATTCGTGCAGCACGTGCAAACGATAGACAGGTACAAGTCCCATGGCAGCTCGGTAACTACACCCTCAAGGGTGGCGGATCTGCACTACGCACCGGGAGAGGCGGTTGCTGTGGTGCCAACGTATGTGGCTGTGAGTGTCGTTCCACGTTGAAGTGCCTTGTCAAAGCCACCCGGAGTGCCTAGATGTGAGGCAGAGGCAGAGCGTCAATGTGCTTGGTAGCCGCACAGATGCCCACTGGCAGCCCTGGAGGCGGATCTTTCGATCGTGAGATATTTTGGACAAGCCAGCCACCCTCAACTTTGACGGTGTAGTGACGCGTGGCGACGCCGCGGCATCCGTTTTGAGGCTCGCCAAAATCGGCGGGCTCGTCTCGACGACTCCACCGTGGTGGTCGTGCGGCAACCATCACATTTCCCCCCGCCCGCTCCTTCACCATCATCCTCTCCATCATCCACCCCTACCGACGGCTGCGTATCTTCGTACACCAGCATCTTCCGCTTGTTCCTGCCACCGCTCCAACGCTTTGTTGGTCCTTTTTTCTCACCCCCTGGGCGAGTCTTTTTCGGCTGCAACTCTGTCATCCTCTCCACGCAAGACGCACTTCACGTGCTCCCTTTGCTTCCTCCCGCCGACACAATGGAGGACCGCGCCGTCCCCGAGTGGGAGGAGCCGACGCCCACCCCCACCGCCAGGAATCCCGGCGCTGCCACGCCCGCCGCTACTGCACCTATCGTCGGTTCGGGCTCCGGCGACACTCCCCCCGGCGGCGTTCCCGCCCCAGACATGCAGACGGTGCCCGAAGCAGCTGGCGTGAACGTACCCGCCCTCTTCTTTTCCCCGCTGCCGTCCTACGTCTTTTCTGCCCAGCAGCCGACGCGCGGCCTGGTGGTGTCGTCGGAAACCCTAGGGTTGACACCCAAGCGTGCGTGGGAGGCGCCGCATCGGACCTCTGTCAAGCGTCGGCGCGTGGTGGGGAGCTGAGCGGTTGTGGCTGGTCGTGTCGGCATCCTTCCCCTTTCGTGGAGGGCTTAGGCGCTCCTGCCCGTACAATGGGTGTGTGTCCTTGTAGTCGGCAACGTCAGCGGATACAGGTCAGCGGCGTCAAGTTGCTGATGCTCTTTACTTCATGGCGGTCGTCGTTTGCGTGGTGCACTGGGCGGTCAAGCGCATGTGGTTGTAGGCGGAGACTGTGTTCCGTTTGACGCGCGAGCACTCAATGGCCCGTCTCTGCCTCTGGGATTGGCCGTGGAGCACGCCTGGTGGTGCAACGACGGCGGCGTTCCGTTGCTGCATCGTGGGCTCCTCGATGGTCGTCGCGCTCGTTTGAACCTGTGTGTCGCGGGCGCTGCAGTTTTGGTGATGATGGCTTGGCTCTTGCTGCCTCTGCTTCTTGCCGCAACCTTAAATTGTAAAGGTGTGTCCCAATGAGAAGCCTCATGTCTATGTGTTGGTCCACGCGGCAGAGTTGTATGCGCCGAAGCCGTCGTAGCTCGCGCGAACGAGTCTGCTGTAGCCAGATTGTCCGACCAGCTCATTCAACGCGGGCCGAACAACCCTTTCTCGTACGCGGAATGGGGGCTACTTCGTGGGGACCATGTGATAGAGCCGCTGACATCAGCTCCAAGGACTCTGCGACTGGGCGTCGTTGCCGTCAGCATGGCCGCGGTAGGTACTGCAGCGGGTCCGGTGGCGACCATGTGCGCTTCCGCCCGCAATGGTAGGAAGTTAGTGACGGAGTATGTTGTGCATTATCTGTCTCGTTCGTTTTTTTTTACTATGGTATTGCCACTGTGCTTGGGTCTCGCGCGCATTTGTCTCAGTGTTGTAAGAATCCTCTGCCAGCTCCTCCGACTCTTACCGTTTACTCATGTGGTGCTCTGTTCTAACCGCTCATCATGTTTATGGTGTTGTCTTGGTGCTGGTGTTGTCGTTTCGGTTGGGTGGCTCTGTCTCGGCGGACAGTGGCGACAAGGCCAGTGACCGGTTGCCGGCGGTAGTGCTTGGGTTGCTGTGCATTGCCTTCTCGGCTGCGGTTTTCCTCGCTTATACAACGTGGCTTCTTGCGCCGGTACGTCTTTGTTCGAGCTACTCGATTTTTCCAGGACGTCTTGTGTCCTACTACTGTATCTTTGTGCTTTCCCGTGCGTGTTTGCTGGTCTCTGCAGCTCGTCCGCACATCTGTTCGTTCCGTCTGTCTCCCTGTCATGTCCTTTGAATTTCTCATTGCTTACAACATGTGTGCTAGTGCTGCTGTTATCTTTCTCAACTGCCTTGTGTGTGTATCCACTGGCCTGTTGGGTCCGCCCCAACCTGTATCCTCTGGCTCGCAGGTTTTGCCACCGTACGTCCAAAGGCTCTTCCCCCCTCGCATGTGGCTGCATATCCTCCCTGCTGCCGGGGTGGTCGGTGCAGTGACCGGAGTGACTGCTTTCGTTGGGATCCAAAAGCGGACCGCAGCTTCGTAGCTCCTATTGTGACCGGCCCACGCTGGGGGTTGGGCCATGTATCGTAGTGGTGCCGATTCCGTGCTGCCCCGTGCGTTGCGAAGTGCTCAAGCAAGCAAGAAAAGCGCATTTGATGTACGAAGCCGTGCGACGCTTTTCCCCAACACAAACACACGCATACAATACAGATACCCCAGAGCAGCACAACAAACTCCCATACAAACCTTGACTACAAAAACAAAACATTGGCGCAAGTGGAACGGAGGGAGCACACCGCCAGCAGGCGCCGCTGCCGCCTCGTCGCGTTCCGAACCGAAAACAAAGCGCTCTCCTTGCGCATCCACCAACCACTCCTCCCCATGGATGCACCATCTCCGCCGTGCCGTCACTCCAAATCTTCTGGCAGGTAGACGAGGGCGGTGACGCGCTTTCCCCCGCGCACGCGGCGCACCACCCCCACCACACACACGCCCGTGTGAGGCAGCGCAATAAAGAGGTGGTCCACGCGCACAAAGCCGAGCCCGGTCCCCCGGGGCCCCGATGGCGCCGAGGAGCACCCGGTCGTCACCCCCGCCCGCATCGACGGTAGCCGCAGGTGGGGCGGCAGCGTTGGTGGGGCCGCCACCGATGTGCTGCCTCCGTCCGACTCGGAAGAGGGCAACTCCCGACTGTAGGAGCCAAGGGGAGAAGACGAGAGCGGGGGGGGCCATGGCGGGCTGGCGGTGAAGGAGGAAGTCCGTGGAAGGGGAAGCGGCGGGGGGGGGGTTACCGGGCGCAGTGGTGTCTCCGCCCGGGGTGGCGTCACCGGTCGGGGCGGCGTCACCGGCCGAGGTGGTTGCGCAACCGGCCGCGGCGGACCACGCCGCGCCAGTGGCTCCTGCTCCTGCCGTTCCCGCTCTTGGCGACGGCGTTCGCGGTGGTCGTGGAGCCGTTGCTCCCGCTGCTCCCGGGTCACAGCGGCCGCGTCCGCGCCCACCCCATCGCCTGGAGGACCATCCGGAAGTGCAGGGAGGCCGTTGACCGGGGCAGCCGTAGGAGAAGCTGCCGTAGTGGACATAGTGGCCACCAGCTGGAGTGGACGTACTGCGCGCGAGTGGCGGGGGGAAGACACCCATCAACCACCACCGCCAGTCGGGCAAAACCCGTTTCAGGATGATCATTGTGCAGCTGGACTGCACGCGCGACGGCTTGGCCCGAGCGCTCTCAGCCGCAGAGGTCGTCGCGCGGCAGGCGTGCCAGGGAGCGCCGCTGCCTCATTGGCCGCGCGTCCCCCAGAGTGACCCCCGGTCCGAGACACGCTTGAGTTTGTGGCGCCGAGTTTGTGGGACCGCCCGGGCCGCCCGGGACCGCCACATCTGGGTTTTTTAAATCCGCTGACATGCCGCTTCATTTTCTTTGTATTGCTGATCCCCCAATTTTGTCCTCATCGGCCAAGACTGGGACTGCTTTGTAAAACAGGCCAACCATTGGTCTAGAACAGCAGCAAACAGCTGCTGAGTGCAAATCTACGACGCTCCATTGGCTCTCAAACCGCCAGGTCCGTGCAGAATCGAGATTCTCCGTTTTCTTCAGATATTCTTCCTTTCTCAGTCGTCTAATGGGGTAAAGTAGCCCAGAGCAGTTTGTTGTCGAGATTTTCCTCGAGATTCTCAGATAATCTCAGAAAAGCGAGTGCGCCGATTGTGCGTTTGCGGGCCGTACGGGCACATGCTGTAATGATGGGACCCGACATGCACTGCTGTCGATCCTGTTGCCCAATCAGAAACGTCCCTGCATCGCTGTTGCACTCCCGTTCTCTGCCGATGAGGACAAAATTGGGGGATCAGCAATAAATGGAAAGAGCAAATTGCCACACCAGGAGCGACGGGCGGAAAAAGCGCGCCCAGAGGGCCGCGCCCCACCCAGCTCAGGCCCCGCCGTTGGGCTCAGCGGTGGATCACCACTCAGTCGTGGTCGTTCTTCCACGATCGTCCCATTGCTTGAACTCTTCTATGTTTGCCCTCATCTGCCCCCCGCCCCCCCTCTCCCTACCTCCGACGCACACATTTACCTGTCCCCACCATCCACATGGACTCGGACGAAGAGGTGTTCATGATGAACGTGCACTTGGCAGTGGCCGACGCTGCCTCCCGGGAGAGCGGCCAGCGCCACATGGCTCGCGGACAGGTCGAGACCCCCCTCCCGTTTGAGGCAGTCCGCCGCGTGCCCCTACAAGGAAATAACCCGCGATATCGGGGGCATGTTGGCGGCTGGAAATCGCGGGTAGGACATCCCCCTCACATGCCCTGAGCGAGGGTGTGGACCTCCACTCGTTGCCTCTGTGCCGCACTGCGAGGCGCGCCTAACCCGCGATATCGAGGGTCAGAGCCGACCACAATCGCGGGGTAACCCACGATTCCAACCCGCGATCCATTGCACTTTGATTCGCTCACAAGCAACCACATGTTTCATTGATTGGCTCAGGCCCTGTCTGCACGGCGCGTACACGGCGTGCATAGACACGTGCTAGCCAATGGGAGCGCTTCGTTCCAATCACACCCCAATCACGCTAATACTGTTAGACCCAATCCGGCCGACCGTGCGATCCCGCACACAAAGGACTTACGAGCCG
>Ga0209093_1002278_pt1 | contig 10801 bp, 14 predicted proteins | sample SidtaG_4_FD_187450 | JGI IMG/M metagenome (GOLD analysis project Ga0209093, IMG submission 187450) | Marine algal microbial communities from Sidmouth, United Kingdom - Sidmouth_Male1 metaG (SPAdes) (version 2) | ecosystem: Host-associated > Algae > Red algae > Unclassified | place: Sidmouth...
GACGTGCACAATCCCGACCCCCTGGCGCTACCATGGGGGGACCGGTACCCAACGGGCCACGGTCTCAGGCCCGGGCCTCTAGTGGCCCCTGCCCAGCATCCCTGACAGCCCTTCCACTGGAAGGGGCCCCCCGTCCGTCTCGGGCGGAAGCAGGAAAGTCACTAAGACTTCCTAGATTTCATGATTTACCCAAAACCAATACCTCGGGACTTATCCCATGATTTTTCAATTTTCCCGCATAGAATTCCGGTGGGATTATATCCCTGGTCGAGATCATATCTCGGTCCGGCTTACGCTCGGATTGCGGAAGCTTCCAAAAGCTTCCAGGTCCCCCCAGAGGGCCCGGATTCGGGAAGACGTGTGTCTCCCTTGTGTGTGTCAGACCCCCCCCAGGGGGGCCCGATCGGGTGTTCCCCGCCTCACGCCCCTCTAGAGGGTTCGCTTCAAGTGTGGCCCTGGGCTCTCTGGACACCCCCCCAAGAAGGTTGTCCCACGCTACCCCCATAGGGGGGTGTTGCGTGACTGTTCACGACCCGTCCCCGGCTCATGCCGGGGGGTCGTGTCACCCCTGACAGGGGGTTTCCCCCACAGTGCCGGCGGTACTGCGCACCGCGCAGGGGTTGTAAGGATACCGTTTTCTGGCCCAAATGGGATGCGGATACGCTGCGTTCCACCGTCTCCGAATAAGAATAATTCTCATCTTTCAAGATCAGCATTAGATTATATCCTCGCCAAGCCGAATTATTATGCGGAATGTATTCATATTCGGATGCTATTATCGTATCGGAATATAAGGGCTGATATTCGATGGATGAAGTAACTACAGCAACAGGAGCCGCACTTCGATAGCAGAACAGCAGTGAACTACTACTTGAGAGCTGTACTTGTTTTCAAAGTCCCAACTGCCCCCGTGCAGGCGGTTTCGCGAACCATGCAGTTCGATACGATATGGTGGTTTTCTGAAAAACGGCCAGCCTGCGGGGGTCATGGTTTGACCAAACCATGGAGTGGCGTGAACACCCCCCCCACCAGGGCGTCAGAATCGCCTGTGTCGAGTCCGTGTGGGAAGCGAACGCCTCTGCGACGAGTGCCGTTGGCGGGCGGCGCGGGGAACATGGCGACGAAAGCGTGGTCCAGTTCCACAAGACGGGGTCTCTGATGGCCCTTCGACAAACCACGTCGGCCCCCCGAGCGCGGTTCTGAATTGGGTGGGCAAACTGATGTGTCTGAGAATTCCGAAGGGCATGGTTTTTAATCGACACCCTGCAGACGGCAGCTGTGACGGGGTATAGTTCTTAGTGGGCGGTTGCGCGGCGCTCTGGAGCTGAAATGAGTGGGCAAACTAACACCCCTTCCAATGCGGCGGTCACGTTCCTTCCAGCTCTGAGGGACTCGTCAAGACCACTCATTGGTTGGATCACGGACCGGCTCAGTGTCATGCTCCCGGGAACGACGGACTGGACATTGCGGGGCCAATTCGAATTGCTGCGCGCCACCACTTGTGCCTCGTCTCGATAACAATCGGGGCGGAATACATGGCAAGATGGCCGAGCCGTTCGAACCTCCGCAACCTCGAGCACCCGCATCCTTCACCCCGAGGCCGGACCGTTCGCCCCGGGCGGACGCCGACCAACATGACGGACAATACTGTAGGGCGAACAGCACAACCGGTTTTGCTCCGGAAGCCCCTCGGTGTCTGCCGCGTCTCCGCAAACATGCAGATCCTCTTCCTGTGACCATGCCTTCCCCCCCCCACCTTGCACGCCGCATGTGCTGTCGTCCTCCTCGCGCCGTCCTTCCTTACTCTTTTCCCGTCCCGTCGTGGCTGTGACGCGGTGCGGTGCCACTCGGCGCCAGAGAGCCCTGCGTGGCCGCCAGGCGGCGCCCCTCCCTGTCTCGCCGGCGCTTGCGCGCGCCCACTCTCTTTCCGTTCGGCTGCTGCGTCCCCGCTGTCGCCCGTTGTGGCTTCGCCTCCGTGGTCCCTTGGCGGCTGTGAGGCGGGGCCTCTCCCCATCCGGTCGGCGCTGGGGTGCGCCCGCCCTCTGTCCGTTCGGCGCTGGTGCGTCCCCGCTGTTGCCCGTGTTTTCTTTGCCTCCTCCGTCGCTTCGTGGCGCCTGGGTGGCGCCCTTCCCCGCCCGCCAGGCACTAGTGTGCCTCCCCTTCTTTCCGGGTTGCGCTGGTACAGCCCCGCTGTTGCCCGTTGTTGTGTGCCTACGCCGTCCCTTCGTGGCGGCAAGGCGGCGTCCCTCCCCGTCTGGCCGACGCTTGCGCGCGCCCGCCCTCTTTCCGTTCGGCTGCTGCGTCCCCGCTGTTGCCCGTTGTGGCTTTGCCTCCGTGGTCCCTTGGCGGCAGTGAGGCGGCGCCTCTCCCCATCCGGTCGGCGCTGGGGTGCGCCCGCCCTCTGTCCGTTCGGCACTGGTGCGTCCCCGCTGTTGCCCGTGTTTTCTTTTCCTGCTCCGTCGCTGCGTGGCTTCTGGGTGGCGCCCTTTCCCGCCCGACAGGCGTTGGCGTGCCTCCCCTTCTCGTCGGCGCCGGGGCGTCTCTGCTTCTTCTGATGTCCTTTGTCCACGACGGGCGCCACCAATCAGTTCAAGATGTATTGCGAGGAGACGCGTCAACACGTCCTCGGACTGTTGGACGAGGGGTACCCCGCCGAGGACGTGGCGGACATCATCGGGTTCTCTACAAGGTCAATGCGGCGCTGGACAAGGCACTACGCCGCAAACGGCACGGTGTGGAGGGACCCACGTTTGCACAACCTGCACGACGACGCCGCCATCCGGAACGTTGACCTCACGCACGCCATCCTCACGCTCGTAGAGAGCGAGTCAGCGGCTTTCCTTTACGATCACGTGGACTTGCTTGTCGCCCTGAGCATGGACTACCATGAGAGTGACCATCGCTACGTTAGCCCGGCCACCGTCTACCGCGTGTTACGCTATCACTCCTACTCGCGGAAGCGCATCGAGCGGCTGTTTGCGGAGCGCTCCATCGACGCGCAGCGCGAGTTTGCGCAGCTCTTCAACGAGATACCGCTGCGTTGTATCATCTCGGTGGATGAGACGCATACAGCGGGCTCCGACATGTTCGAACGGTACGGACGCTTCATCCGCAGCGTGCCGTGTGTGCTGTACGACCGTGACCCGCGCACGGTTCCCCGGACCAGCACTATGATGGCGGTGACCCTCACACACGGCGTGCTGTGGGCGCAGACGGTTATTGTCGGCAACACGCAGACATCCGACGATTGGCGGCTGTTCCTGCACTGCCTCCACTCGCAGATGAACACGTTCATCCCTGGTCTCCCGTGGGAGATGCAACATGATGCGTGCGTCGTGTTGTACGACAATGCGGCCATCCACGACGAGAGCGGCGACGCGTACATGCAAGCCAACGGGATGCACCATGTGCGGCTGCCGCCGTACTCACCTAATCTCCAGCCAATCGAGGGCGTGTTCAGTGAGCTCAAGAAGCACGTACGCTCGCTCGTTTACGAAGACGGGCGCTACCTGGACGAGCCGATGCACTTGATGGCCGCCGCCACCGCCAGGATCACTACCGCCCAGGTGGCCGGGCAGTTCTCCCGCGTCTCCAACAATCTTTCCGCGCTGCTGGCATGATCACTCTTGACTGATAGCTCAAGTTGCTCTCTGTTTGTTGCCTTCTTCTTGCTTCACTTATCGCCTTTCTGTTTGGTGCAATCCCCATTCTTCTACTCTTGAACATCCATCAGACGCTGTCCATGTAGCTTGACCACATCTTGTGCATTGACGTCTAACTTCGCGCGCTCGGGGTTGCGAGTACCGCAAGAGAGGTTCTCAGTGCAGGACTACAAGCAAAACGGGATATGGACAGGCCCCACAGCTGGAACCCTCAACCAGCGCCGCAACAGTCGAAAGCACGAGTAAGGTGGAGCCTTGTCCCCAGACGCAGCCCGCGCCACGACCCACGCACTATCTAAATAGAGCAACCGGCTCGAAGAACCCGCAACATTGCCCGCTCTCAAGGCACCCTGTCCGTCCCCAGAGCCCTGGCAACTCCATCGGCTGCAAGTAGCGCCACTGCTGCGTCCGTCGCAGTTGCTGCAATCACCTCTATTTCGGCGGACACCACCGCATCGGCTGCCACCGTGGCCCTGGCTACAAGGAGAGCAACCCTGGCAGGCGTCGCAGTAGGGGAGCCCCCGGTACGGACACCCCCCGTTCTCGCCTCAGCGGCGGCAGCGGCCGCGCCCGCGCGCTCTGCAATGTGCCTACGCAGCATGGCTCTAGCGAGCACCTGCAATAGCTCTTGACCCAGCGAAGGTGACCCCCGTGCTGTCCGCAGCGCGCCATTGTCCTCGGGCCGAGTTGGGGTACCACCGTGCGAAAGCCGTCGCTTGTTCCGCAAAGCGGCGGCCACAGCGTCCGAGCCGTCAGCCACAGGAGGGAGCCGCACCACCGGGCGAGGTATCGCGCCACTCTCCTCGTCCAGAAACGCGGGGTGGTCCATACCACCCCTCTGCATGCAGCCCCAATGGCGCTTCTGCCTTTGAGAACCACCGGCAACGCCGAGCAGCTTGACAATAGGCAGTTGCAGGCCACGCGGCTTTCTTGGGGGTGAGCGAGGGGGACGATGGCCGCTGCACTCCAGCGCTTTCTTTGAGAGATAGCCGCGGGAGGGCATGGCGCCAGAGTGGCGGTCACCGGTCACAGGAGCAGGCGGGGAGCGCGGATGCCGCCGCGCACGCCATGCGCGCCACGCCAGCATGCGGCACTTTGGGGATCCGGGCACGGTGGATTCATGCATGTGGCACGGCTGGAGACCCTTGCATACGGCACGGAGGGGGACCCGTGGAGCACGAGTGAGGAAAGGCTGCGCCGCAGGAGGCAGCCCCTTGCAGGCTTCCAATGGACAGCGATCTCTTCATTGATCGCGAAGTTGACCATATCTGAATGGCCAGAAGTGTGAGTCGGTGCCATCGGTCCTTTGAATAGGTTCTGTCAGCCAAGAGGTAGCCCGTACTGACGCAAAAGTGTGCCCCTAGCGTCCAAGTCTATTCTGAGTCTTCAAAGGAACTGCAATTGTGCGATCCCCGTAACCTGCCAGTGCACCTCTGATGAAGGGGGGCTACCGCTAATTCGACTCCTTTTTGATACTTCAGTGCGTGTTTTTCACATGCGCCCGTACCTATCAGGCTTTTGCGAGGATCATCCGGCCAGGCGGTGGAAAACACCTGCAACATCTCGCCCGATCTCTGTCGTCGTTGATCTGTTTGAGTTAAATCGAAATCCTGGTCTCGCTGGCCGGTCGCAGGCCCCAGCGGCCGACACCCGTCGCCCGCCTCACCGGCCGCCTCGCCGTCGGTTTTGCATTGCCACCGTCGACATGCAGCTGTCGTCGTCAACGCCGTCGACGTGCCGTCGTCGTCGGCGGCCTGCCGCCGTCGCGCCCGTCGCCGCGCTGTCGATTGAGCCATGCTAAGCGGGACTCGTTCCGCTGTCTGGTTTCCTCCTCACTAGTGCTTCTCTTCGGGTTCTCCGTGGTAGCGTGGTCCCCCTGCTGCCAGTTGCGATCGCTGCGACGGCGGATTTCTGCCATTGCGTCATGCGCCGTCGATCATGAGTCGGCGAGCATGCTGCTCTCCGCTGCAGGTACATTACATTCTTTCCCGATGACTTCTTTGTGTGCGTCGCCGGTGCGTTTGTTTGGCCGTTTACGTGAGGCTGCATGGTGGTTGCTCTGTAGCGCGTCTCACTAACGACCTCCCCGCCATTTGTTGCACTGCTGGATGCGTTGTATTTTCTCCGGTGGCACTCGGACCTCTCTTCTTGTTTGCAGTAGCGGGCAGCTGGCCGGGCGGCAATGTTCAGCGTGAGGACTTGAACACGCTGTCCATGACGAACAAGGGCGGGGCGGACACCACGGCGTAGTGGGCGGGCACGCGACGGCGGGGAGTAGTGGCATGAGTGGGATGACGACTTCGGCGCAGCCGACGCGCAGCAGAAACGGCAGCGACCCGCTGCGGACATCTGCCGTGCACTCAGACGCTCAGTTCGCGCACGTATGATTACGTATGCGGAGGCGATTGTGGTATTTCCCGTAGACAGTGAAAGAAGGGGGGAGGTGGGGTGGTCGGTAGCACCACAATTCATAAACTGCGCATCTACGAACACCGCGGCCAGTGACAGCCCTATCACGACCCGAGTGCGGCCGACCAGCCATCTTCGGTTGTAACACATTGTTTCTTCCAACTGCCGTCCGCCTCACGGCAGCGCCCATAAATCGCGCACGCAGCATGGTGCGAGAGACTGGCAGTCTACAGGTCGCGCAGTGGCTAGCGCTTCCTATCGGGGACACCGCGCCTGCTGAATATCCGCTGGGACTCATCCCGCTCATGTCCCGACGGAGACGGTCCGCGCGCCCACCTTGACCCGCCCTGCATCCCGAGGGCCGCTGACCGCCTCAACCGGAATTTTGGACCTGCCTGGGCCTAAGACAGTAACAGCGGCAGGATCGAAGTCCTGTCAGCACGGAGCCATGACACCACGCCGGCGTGCCTCTCTATACACACGGACGCAGTGAGTGACAAAGGCTGAGACGGATGAGCGTTTGTTTCCCTTTTTCATTCCTTGGGCCTGCCAAGCACGGTGGTTACCCTCCCTGAACCCCGTCCGTCGTGCAGCCTCTTCCACCCTCTCACTCGATGAGTGCCTTGAATCCTCTAGAGACCCCTTCGTACGACGGATCCGTCCCGCTGCTATCCACGCATTCACCTGATGCACCCCCCGTTTTCTCCCGTAGCCGTCGCTATGGCCCTCAGCCCGCCTCTCGGCCCCCGCGGCCGCACAGGCGTTGTAGACATGGCCGCAGACCCATAAAGGGCGGGTGCGGCGGCGGTGGTCCATGCGGCTTCTGGAACGCACCCGGCCCCTCCCACCACACTTCGACCTACTGACAGGCCGCTGCCGCCGCCGCCGCTCTCGCCGCTCGCGCCGCCCGCCGCAGTCTGCAGCGCCCGACACACGGGTAAGCTCCTCGAGCATGCGGACGGCGCGGACACTGGGAAGCACTGCGCGTGACCACCAGAAAGTCACAGAGTTGTTTGAACAATTTGTATGGTGATATCAAGAAATCAGAGAATGCGCATCGACGTGGCTTCCGGCTCACGTAAAAGAATATATGAGCGCCTACTGCCCCAACAGATGCACAAAGTGGAGCAACTCGGCAACAGACGCAGCAGTCATGAGTGGGCAAACAAAGGCACTAGGCGTTAAGACCGGCGTGTTGGCCTTGGGCACAACGCGCCTGTCACTGGTCAGACGCCAACGGCAAGTCGTCAGTCTCAGTGCGGCCGCCGTGTGCCCAACCATATGGCATACAGTGCACTGTCGGACGTGCTCACATCCCGGGTTGATGCATTGTCCGGGCTTGTAGAACGGATGGTCCTCCGACAGAGTGTGTCTGCACTCCTTGTTGTTGAGCGGACACTGGCGCGCGGTGTGCCCAGACACACCGTCCTCGCGGGCCTCGTGGTGACAGATTGAGCACTTCATTCTGCCACGCGAGCGGTAGGCTCCGCACAAGCACGAGAGCGTCACGACCGTAGCGGTGGAGAACCCCTGTGTCGGAAAGCGCATAAGGAGAAACGAAAACGTGCAGGATTGATGAGTTGGATGCCAGCAGGTGGATCCAACCACGGCACACCAATGTGACAATGGCCCAATGGACACCGTCCCGCTCTCGCTAAGGATCCGTGCACGCATCATCAAATAAGAAGGACGCCCAGCGATCCGAGAACATACCACGGCGCGTGCTCGTTGGCACGCAGCAGGAGGATGTCTGCACTGCAGAGGAAGCGATGAGGATACAAAGAACCGGCGCTTGTGCAGCCCTCGACGACGGTGTACCGCGCGACGACGGTGATGGGGTGCCGTACGGACATGAGATGGACGATGAGGCGGCTGGCAGGGTGGCCTGAATGGCCTGGCGTTGTGAGGCAGAGAAACGGGGACCGTTCGTTCCAGCCTCGAGACTTCATGCTGGAGGGCTCGCTGCTCCGGAGATCCAGCCAGACATCACTGTGACGCATGCAGAATGCTGTTTCTCTGGCCACCGAACGAAACCGCGGATGATTTGCCGCTACCCAAGCACCTTGGGTAGCGCGAAAGCATATTCAGAGTCCAGATCGACATGTCAATGACAACAACGCGCCATGTGGCCTCCCGCGTCGACGCTTCTTGCGTTGACCGCTGGTCGGTGAAGACGTGTACGCTGCTTGGAACTCCTATCGCGGAGGACTCGTGCTTCGATCACGCTCGGGTTGAAGGATTGTGAATGAGAAGGTCTGAGAACTGGGGCTTCTTTTGACACGGTGGTCGCTTGATGAAGTGCGTGAAGCCATGCATGCCATCGGTCAACACTGATGTAAGAGTCTACCGAAGATCTCCGGTGTCCGCGAAGGGGTCCTTTGATCAACAGTGTTCCCCAGGGTCTTCCTACGACATTTCCTCGAAGCCCTTATCGCCAAAAAAGCTGAGCCCCAGCTCTTGTCTCTGAAACGAGTATTTTGGACCCCTCTGTCCCTGTCGGATTGAGGAGCAGCGGGCTCGCTTTGACGTCTGTGGTGGCGGTGCTGCTGCTCCGGTTGGACGGCCTGCTGCTGGTGGTCATGTGCGTCAACCAACGTTGTTTGTGCGGGCATGGGAGGGGGGGCGGTGAATGTGGACGGCTGGGTCGGCTGTGGCGCTTATCACGCGATGGAGGGTCACCGCTACGTCCCGGACAGCCACCGTGGTGGGCGGCTTGCCAGACCGTAGGTGCCGCCACTGGCCATGTCGGCGACCCGAAGAACGAGAAGGGGTGGGAGGGGGATGTTGGCGGCAGGTACGCTGTGTAAGTAGAAAGGATGTGAGCTACCTATCTGCTTGCCGAGAGAAAAACTATAAAGCATTGCCCACAGGCGCACGACTCATTCTGCGGACCCCCCTGCCTTGCGCTCATCCTCTACGCCCCGTCCCTCCTCCGCTTCGTCTTCGTCCCTCGCGTCAGCCGCGTCACCTTGACGGTCGGGTGCGACGGGAACCGGCATTGGTCGAGACCAGCCGAAGGTCGCCGGGCCGCCGCGACGGGACATGCCAATGGGTGTGGCGCCTCTGTCGCCCACGGCAGATAGGGGCGCTGGAGCTCCATCAGAAAGCACTACCGTCGTGGTAAGGTAGCTCGTGGGTACCGCCGGCAGCGAGAGACGCACAGATTCACTGCGTAGTGCGCGGCATTGTCGCAGATTCCTCAACAGGAGAATGGGTGGGCGGGGGGGGGGGGCAGCCACTGTGCGCCCACCCACCGCTTTCGCTGCATCTCGAAGGCCACTGCCACGAGCCACCGCTTGCACCGAGGGCCGTGCGGAGCCGCCGTCCGCCGTCCCGCCGCCGGCTTCCCGGGAAGCATTTTTCCCGAGCAGCAGCTCCAGCGCCGAGCGACGAACTTGGCTCGGCCGGTCTCGGAGGAGAGGTCGCTCTCCACGGCGGAGGATGCGTCGCAGCGGGGGCCTCCCGACGATAGTCACTGTCGTATTGTTTGGAGCCTCGGACGCCACGCCCCACTTACGGCAGAAGATGGTCCCGGTCTCGTTTCTGCGGATGCCCGTGATGCTAAAGCTGGGGCTGTCCGTCCCGAGCCCAGGGTCACCGTTCAGGGCGGCGGCGACGGCTGCAGCGCGGGTGGTGAGAAACCCCGACAGTGCCGCGTCGGCCTCCATCCGCTGCACGTACACCGCGTCTTTTGCCCTGCCGGCATGAGCGGGACAAAAGGCAGCGCGGCAGTCGTCGATCCGCAAGCATGGCCCAAAGGCGTTTGCAGGTTGCCCAATTGATGGCGCGGGGAACCCGAAGAGGCAAATGAAGTGGTAGACGTTCGTACAAGAGGGCACGTAACAGCCGACGGTGGCCCCGCTGGAGCTGCAAACCGTGCAGATCAGACGACGGCTGCGGCAATAGGCGGCCGCAACGTTGCTCAGCTGGTCCGTCTCGGGGTCGTGAAATACCTCAGGCGCCCACGACGCGCACATCTCGTGGATGTGGATGACCTTGGCACTGTTGCCATTGCAGAAAGGGCCAACCAACGGGGACGGCAGCGTCCCACCGTTGCGGTTCACTCTTGGGCAAAAGTCGCAGACCGCTTCACCGTTTTGGCCACGACCGCCGACCTTCGATCGGGCACCCTTGACGGCCCCCTTCCCCTTGGAGGCCCCCACCGGCTGGCCCTTGTTCGAGCCGCTGTCCTGCGCGGGCCTCGCGGCCCTACCACCGGCTGCCACGCCACCAACACCCGAGCCGCCTCCACCCGCGCCACCGTCACCCGCGCCACCGTCACTCTCGCCGCCGGAATCCGAGTCGCCGAACTTCGGCGGTCGTGCCTCCCGGAACGTGCCTGCCAAGATGGCCGCCAAGGCGCCGATAGTCCGACCATCTTGATCCGGTACGGTACTGTGCGAGCGTTGGCCACAGCCACCACCGTCACTGCTCCCAGAAGGGCCGCCACCGCCACCGTCACCGCTGCCTGCGGGGCGCTTTCCCTTGCCCTTGTGCGTCACCGCACGCTTGTTTATTGCATGACGGCGGCGCTCGGCCTTCTTTGGAACCCGTCGTGACTGATGGAGACGACCCGAGCGCCGCGACGCCCGAGTTGATGGAAACTCTAGCGCCTGGCTAAGACGAGGTGAGTTGTCAGCCGCCGCAGCGGAGCCATCGGCACATGTCGGCGGCAACAAGGTGGAGGAGGAAGACGAGGCTCGTGGCGATTGCACAACGAGGTCTTCATG
>Ga0209093_1002279_pt1 | contig 10800 bp, 13 predicted proteins | sample SidtaG_4_FD_187450 | JGI IMG/M metagenome (GOLD analysis project Ga0209093, IMG submission 187450) | Marine algal microbial communities from Sidmouth, United Kingdom - Sidmouth_Male1 metaG (SPAdes) (version 2) | ecosystem: Host-associated > Algae > Red algae > Unclassified | place: Sidmouth...
CGCCCGCCGCCGCGCGGCACCGTCAGCAGGCCATGAGAGCCGCGGCACGCCCGCGTGTCAGGAGCCCCACCCGTTGCGCGGCGTGACGAGGTGTGGCGGCCCGCCACCGGGCCGCGCCTCCCCGCGCCGCAACGGCGCGCGGCCGACGCGGGCGGGGGCGGCGCTGCAAGCGCCCGCGGCGCCACCACCTGTCGGTCGGGGACACCCAATGACAGTTCGCGAGGGGAGACACCCTGCGCGGCGCGGCGGCGGGGGTTGCGGGTTCCGGGGGGGGAGGCTCGCCACTGCGGGTTTGGCAGTCGCGCGGCGCCCCCGCCACGGTGCCTGTACCGACCGGTACCCGACGGCTGCGTAGGTGAGGCAACGCGCCGCAGTCAGCCTCCCCGTCGGCCTGGTCGCCCACACCCGCACCGCTGGGGCGGCCCGTCGGCCGGTGCGGGCGGCGGGCGCGCGCGCGGGGCGGCCGCGGAACTTTCAGCGGCTCGAAGCCTGACAGTGACGTGGACTGGTAGGGCCACTGCAGCGCGCGCGCGGCAGCAGGCTCCGCGGTGGAGCCGGCGCGGTCCCCGTTGGCCTGAGTTCCGAGACACAGTGGCGCGTCCGCCGTCGGTACGTGGGTCGTCGCTCGCAAAATGAACCGCCGCCGTCCTGATCGTGAAGCGCGTGGCTGTAGGTTTGCAAGGGTCTTTGCATACTGTTGCCAACAGAAAATTGTGTGTGGAATCGACAGAAATTGTGTCAAGTTCGAGCGGAAGACATAGGGTTCGACGGAAATTACCAGAAAATACAGGGGCGATGGCTGCTTTGGCCTCCCCTCTGTCGACCCCACGAGCGAACGGCTTTCTTCCCGGCTCGCGTCGTTCCCTTCCCCCTTCTCCATTGTGCCCTCTCCCGTGGGCTACGGACTCTCTTGTTTGACGTAGCACCTCTTCAGTTTATTCCCCTGCACCTGTACCACTCTTCCTTGTATTTTGCGGCTGCCGCCATCATGTCCGCCGCCGCTGCATCCAAGGCCGCGGCCCCATCGTCGTCCTCGCTCATGACGGTATGTTGGTTTCGCCGGCTTTTTGCGGTACACTGCGGGAGAAGAGGCGCCCTCCTTGGATGAGGCTCTTGTCTTCCATCCGAGTATGCTTGGTGGTGGTTGTTTCAAGCTTCCTTGTTTCTCAGCGTCTGGCCGTGTCCTCGGAACTCTGTGACGTGGAGCTCGAGCGTCTCGGGGTCTTGGCGGCGCTGGCTGATGGTTGGGGTCCGTATCTGTGCCTGCGACTGGGTCTACGACGGGGTCTGCGGTGGGGTCTGACTTTTATTTGCGGTGTTCTTCTGCATGCGTTGTTTTGGCCTCCGTTGCCCTGTTGCCGCTTGTGCACATCGGGCCATTGTTGTGGCTCGGTCGCTGCTCGTTGGTTTGTGGTTGTGCCGTACAGTTTGCGCGCGTGGGGCTGCTGGGTGTAGGCTTCATGTTTGGTTCCATTAAGGCGGTACGTGTGGAGGGTTGTTGGCACCCCCGACAGAGCGCCACGGTGACGTCCGTTGTGTGCGCGTGCAGGGTGGGAGAGGTGTGAGGACACGGCCCCGTCGCCTGTCTGGCTGGGACACCTGGTGCGGTGTCAGGTATGCGCCACAGAGTACCCACCACGTGCGCAACGTTGGGGGCTTGAAGGTTTTTGAGCTGCTTGTCGATGGTGGCTTGTCGGCGGTCAATGATCGTTTCTGACCATTCTTGTGTTCCTCTCTTCCGTTCTTTATTGCTATTCGGCCCCCTTGATTCTTCCCTGTTGCCCACGCCCTGCGTGCTCCTTTTTGACGCTTCGCCATATCCCTGCACTGTCCTCCGTCTCTTTCCCTGTTGCGTTGCTTGGCAGGCAAACGCCCAGAGCGCCCGGGAGGCGTCGCTGAAGGCGACCCTACGGGAACGCACCGAGAAACTGGCAGCTGTGGAGGCGGAGAAGGCCCCGCCGGTGGTTGCGGGGGGCAAGGTCTCTTCGGGCGACCCGGTGCAGGACTGGATCGACTCGTTGGAGTAGGGCGCTGGTCGCTCCTTCGGAGACAGTCATGTTTGTACACTTGATGTGTGTGTGCTTCGTTTTGGTCGGGCTTCTCTCGTGAGTGCTAGAGCATTGATGTGTTTGGTTCTCTCCTTTCTGCACATGGTCTGACGTCTGCGTGCTTTTGTCGGCGCGTTGGTGTCGGACGAGCCACAGTAGTGTCCGGGATATCAACGCGCTGGTCACCGCGCCTGAGGCGGCCGACAGGGCGTCGAAATGTACAGCAAAGTCATCCAACAAGCTGGCCATGAACTCATGACCGGGATAGATGAGTGGGGGTGGTGACGGCAAGGGCACAAACGCAAGGGCGCGGAGGCGTCACCCTTCGTCTGCACCCCCGATGCTGCTGCCGCCGCCAGCTCGACTGCCGCCGTCCGCTCCGTCTCTTCCAGAGCGGTCGCCGCTGGCGCACCTTGGCTGGCTGCCGCTCGCACCATCGTGGTGGCCAGCGTAGCGTCCGCCACTTCGGCCTGTACACGGAGTGGCTCTCCCTCCTCTCACGCCCAACCCCCTTTTCCCTGCCGCTCTTGACCGGGCTGCCAGGCGCTCTGGCAACATCATGAAACGGAGAAGGCGCCTCTATGGAAGCAAACGTCAGCGTTCATGGCACCATGTCTCCATGGGAAGCACAGCATGGGCGGCACTGCGGTACTAACAAACCGCACCAATCAGTGCTTTGATAATGCCAGATACACCAGGACGAGCGAGGGATACAGAAATGAGGATGGTTTATTCAATAAGAGACACTCCACGCCTCAGACGCCACACAGACAACAAACCTGTTAGAGGCGACGCAGCCAGGCACAAAGGAAGCCACTGCAACCACCACCACCGCACGTGTTAGCCACTATCACTCCACCGTCTGGACAACAAACAAGAAAATGATCGTTGCATGGTTGGTCCCGTCCACCCGATGTGGAAACCACTAGGTGCCAGGATTAGGAATATGCATCGCAAGGGGAGCACGCCTAGCGCCGCCTGATGCCGCCGCGCAAGCGCGACAGACCAAAGCAGGCACGTCAAGCAGCGCACCCCGCACCTCCTCGTTCTACGGCCTCACGCAAGGACTGTACACCATGCACCGCCAACCAAAAGGCCGGCGGGGCAGTTGACAGGCCCGGCGGGGCAGCAGAGGGCAGGCGGCGGCGGCCCCACAGAGCGCGTTTCTCCCCCTTGCGGGGAAAGAAACGCGTCGCGGGACCAGCCACCCACCCACACCGCGCCCGCCAGGCCCGACCAGACGCCTGGTGCTCCAAAGCAAAGGGGAAATAGCCTGCCCGGGTGACCGCACAACTTTGCGTCAAAGACACGCAGCCGTACGGAAAGACAGGATACCCAGCCGATAGGTACAAAAAAATGAAGCAAAAGAGTATAAGATGTGTCCTCAGCCCACAGGGTGGGACGACGCCGGGGGGGCAAACGTACCTAAAGGACCAACAACACAGGGGTAAGCATCGGACGATCACAAAAGAACAGTTGCGGCAAAAGCTGCTTCTGCCCGACGACCACACCAGGTCTAGGACACACCCAAAGGGACGGCGTCGCCCCGGAGCACTCGAAACGTCGGCCTAGTCGGCCGGCACGACCAACGTATCCGACCTTGTGGGAGACACGGACACCATTGGCGACGGGCGAGGACGTCGTCACGGTCCCGTGCTCGGGTCTTAAACGGACGGCGGCGCGGTCGAGCCGCCGACGCCGCCGCCGCCGTCGCCCCACGTCCGTTCGGCAGCGCCGCCGCCGGCCGTCGACCACATTGGATTTCATGCGGGCACCACCGGTTTTTTGCTCTCGAGTAATTAGGCGCACACTGTCCCTGTGACTTGATGTTTTTGCGGTGCAAGATTCTGTCAAGCCGACGATGCACGGCCACGGCACTTTTCCATTTGGATCAGTGTCCCGTGTGCTGCCCGCTCCCGAGCCGTCCCCTTGCGCTTGCGCCCTGGCGCACGGGCAACCGAGACGGCGTTGCTCCCCGTGCTGCCCACCGCCCCCCCCCCTGCTCTTCTCGCCACGGGCCTCCGCAGTCACTGGCCGCGGCGTCGCGGGTGGAGCAGCGCACGGTCCCCCCCCCCTTCACTCTCTTCGTGCCCACCCCCCGTTTTTTCTGCCGCCGCGCCCCCCCCCTCCCCCCTGTGCCCGGTGGGCGTCATGGCGTCCCGCCTCTGGCGGGAGCGCCACCAAGACGGCCTCGGCGACTATGCGCAGGTGCAGCTGCCCTCGACCATTGCCGGCACCAGCTCCTCCTCCTCCCTCCTCGTCCGCAGCCGCGGCTTCCTCTCCCGCCACTTCCCCTGGGCGTGCTCCCGCGCGGCCGCAACCGCCCTCGTGCTCGTGGCGGGCGCGACGGCGACCTTTGCGCTGCTGCTGCTCTTTGCCGACGGCACGGCGGTGCTGGGCGGCTCCCTCCCGCCCGCCCCCGACTATGAGGCGCTCATGGCGCGGCGCGACGCGGCGCGCGCCGCCTGCGAGACGTACGCGTCGCGGGCCAAGGGCGGGGGCGACGCGCCGGCCGGCGGGGAGGTGCCCGACGGCATGTGCGCCGCGCACGGGGTGGCGGGAACGGGGGGGGGGGGGGGGAAGTCCAACCTCCGCCCGCCCCCAGACGCCTTTTGTCCGGGGCCCCGCCGCGGCGGCGGCGGCGGCGGCTGCGGCGGCGTCACGTGGGGCTTCCTCGTCGTTGGGGATTGGGGCCGCCACGGCGCCTGCTGCGCGCGGGACGTGGCGACCGAGATGGCGGCGGCGGCGACCGCGCTCGCCGCCGACCGGCGGGCGGAACGCGCCCGCCGGGCGGCCGTCAATGGCTCGGCGGCCGCCGCCGCCACCCGCGGCCCGCCGCTGTGGGTCGTGTCGACCGGCGACAACTTTTACGACGACGGCATCGCGTCGGTCGACGACCCCGCGGTGGCCGCCTCGTGGGCCGACGTGTACGTGCGGCCGCACCCGCCCCTGGCGGCGGCGGCGTGGCACGTGGTCGTGGGCAACCACGACTATGAGGGCAACATCTCGGCGCCGTTTGACGTTGGCCGCGTGTACCCGGCGTGGCACGCGCGGCGGGAGCTCTACTACACCCGCACCGTGACGCTGCCGCGGGCGCCCGCCGCGGCGGGCGGCGGCAACGCGTCGGCGCCGCCGCCGCCGCGGGAGATCCTCTTTGTGTTTCTCGACACGACGCCGCTGGTGACCAAGGCGGACCTCCTCCGCCTCCACTACCGCCTGTCGGCCGACGCGCTCGCCGCCGTGGCGGCCGCCGTCGACGGGGGGCTCCGCGACTGGTTGGCGGCGACGCTCGCCGCGTCGGCCGCCGACTGGGTGGTCGTCGTCGGGCACCACCCCGTCGAGTCGGCGGGCGCCTCGTCGGTGGCAGAGGCGGCGACGCGGGGGCGCCTCCGCGGGATGGTGGCGGGGCCCATGGCGGCGGCCGCGGCGGCGGGCGCGGCGGGCGGTGGCGCCGCCGACGGCGTCGTCTACGTTTCCGGCCACGAGCACGACGTGCAACACACGGTTGTGGACGGCGTGCACTATGTCGTCAGTGGGGGGGGGAGCCTGGTCGAGTCGAGCGCCCAGCGGCAGCCGGGCACGCGCTTTTCAGTGGCGACGCACGCGTTTTGGGGGGTGGTCGTCACGGAGGAGGTGTTGAGCCTGCAGGTGGTGGATTACGCGGGGCGCTTCTTGTACCAGACGGTCGTGCGGCCACGGCCACTGCGACAATGAGGGGGGGGGTGGGGGGAGGGTAGGGGGGGGGTGCGCAACGGCCCGACGGCACGGGGCACGCTTGTCACTCGTAACAATCCTGGGATGAGACACGACCTGCGCCGCGGGCGGTGCGGGCGCAGGGTAAGATAAACCCTTGACTACAACGACGATCGGCTCTTTATTTTGCTCTACCATAAAACGTGTGAAAAGGAAGCGTAAAAAAACGTTGGGTACACGTGCAGACGGCGACCAGGGAGGGAAAACATACAGCGACCGGCTACCAGCAGCATGATACACCAGTTTCAAATAGGGGCGGAACAGGGCCGGTTAGGCGACAACGGTAAGGGCATGAAGCAGCACGGCACCAGACAAGCAACAGCACAGTTAATACCAGAACTTGGGTCGAGGACGCAGGGGGGTGCGCGGCTGGTGCAGCGCTGCAGCCACACCAGCCCACCAGACCACCGCACAAACAAGCTGTCGCGGCGGCGACTTGGTATCGTTCGAGGCGCACAATACGCCCATGTTGACGATTGAATGCTGCTGCTGAATCATGCGGTGGTTGCCTGGAGGAAGATCAGCGCCGCGGCCATCAGCTGGCTGCCATGTGAGCGTGCGCGGGAGATAAGATGAACATTTCCACCTTGCAGCGCAGGCACGGAAATGAGCAGGGAATCGTAGCCGTCTGGGTCGGTGGGACACTGAGAAACGAAATCGCCGCGACTGCGCTGCGTCATTGCACAGCATCCCCGCCGACGGCGCATCGGCCGCACTCGCGCGCCAAATGCCGCGCGGGCCTCCAGGAACGGCAACAGCAAGCCGCCTGCAGCTACACGCACGGACACAGGAACCGCAACAACGCAGCCCTCGGACAAAACAGATGACCCGGCCCGTGACCTGCGCCCTCCAGCCTGCTCGCAACCGGACGAAGATCGCAACCGCAGAGGCGCAGCGCACCATACAGGACATCCGCTCGCTGCAGCCAGAGTGGCAACGACCGTGCCGCTGACGTCGCGCCCCTCCGACCTCACAGAACCCGCTACCCGCTGCTCCGCTCGACGACGCCAACCTCCGTGGCCTGCTGTCTGCTGTCCTCTGACGCGGCTGCCGAGCCCGCCGTCGGACGCCGTCGACCGTGGCCGCATCGCGCCACAAATGTTGATCAAAGACACGTCCGAGCAATCTATGGGGTAGTCCCGACACCGCCGCACTGTTTCCACCAGCACCACCGAGCCAACCGCTGCACCGAATAGCCCGCCGCACCGACACGACGCAGCGCATCCGCAAGCCGCCCCGTCAAAACCCCCTCCCACGATCACGTTCAAGTCCACGCCCACAACGTCCACGACCACGTACACGTCCACGTCCACGTCCATGAGCTCGACCGCAGGGACCGACAGCGACACTGGGTCAACAGCAGCAGCAACGCCAGGACCTCCCTCACATCCAAACTTATCAACATGCAAAAAAAACGCACGAAAACACGCCACCGCCGGCAGCACGCAACACAGAACCAATTGCCGGCTACCACACACAAATGCACGACACACGCCGCCGTCGCTCAAGGGAAAAATTGGGAAATGTAGCGTGACGCACACAGCAAGCAGCACCGATCCCGTTCAGCTACAGAGCAGGGGTTCTCCACCACCGTCCAACATGAGATGTTCTCGACTGACCGGCTTGGACAGCCAGTCTTGAAACAACCGTCAAGCTGGAACAGCAGCAGCCATCGCCCACCGTCCAGCTAGAAGAGTAGGTAGCACCAATCCTCGTCCACCACGAAACGCTCCAACGCAACCCCCAGATGCGCTGCATCCCAGGCACACCGAGAGTGCCAGGCGAGCGCACTCAACCATGCCTGACTGCACCTGACCGGCTCAATCGTCCCGGCGCGACCTGCCGCCCTCCTCGTCCGACCCCGACCGCGCCACCGGGTCATGCCCGCCCTCCCGCTCCACCTTGGAACCCCGCTCCGGGCTGCGGCTGCGGGCGCGCTTGACCTCCGGGCTCCGGCTGCGCCGGTCCGCCCGATCCGGGGAGGGGGAGCGGCTCAGTTGTCGCTTGCGTGACTCAACCGCCTCATCGCGTCCGTCATCACGGGAGGGGAGGGGGCCGTCGTCGCGAGTGGAAGCCATCGGTACATCACCGTCCGCTGGTCCCGCGCGAGCAGCCGTGCTGCAGGGAGCGAACAGATGCACGGTACAAAAACAAGCAGACACATGCATGCGACAAGGCGAAAAGAAACAGTGCGAGCACCACAAAAACGCGTCAGTCACTGCACCTCCTGCGCAGATGAGCGAGTGCAGCGTGGACAAGTCTGGCCAACAAAAACTGATGCAAGGCCATCACCTTAAGCCAAGCCACGCACGGAACGGAACGGAAAGAAGCAAGAACATCCCAAAAGAGCGCCTGATAAGCATTCCAAACGTACGTTGTTTCGACCTCTGCCGCTGGCACGCCCATGGCCGCCGCCTGGTTAACCGCATCTTGGCGGCCAAACTTGGCAAACTGCACAATGATCTCGCGGCCGTCGACCACCGCGTTGTTGACGTGTTCAATCGCCGCTTCTGCCTCCTCCCGCTTCGAATAGCGCACAAACGCAAAGCCGCGGCTGTCCCCAGTGTCGCGGGAGCGCGGGATGTAGCAGTCGCGCACCTCCCCATACTTTTGGAAGAGAGGACGGAGCTCCGCCGAGCGGGTGCGGAAGGTCACGTTGAGGACCAGGAGGGAGTAGAGATCGCTAATGTCCGGAGGGGGGCGGCGGGGGCGATCAGACATGGCCATGCCCCGGCCGCCACCGCCGCCGCCACCGCGGTCGTCATAGCCACCCCGGCGGTTGCCGTCATAGCCCCGACGCGGCCCCGCGTAGTCGTCGCGGTAGCGGCCCGGCGGGCCAGTGCCAGCGCCAGCGCCGCCGCCGCGGTCATCGTAGCGTGAGCGGTCATAGTCGCGGCGCGACGCCCCGTAGTCCTCGCGCCCGCCCGACTCGTATCGGTCGTCGCGGTGCCGCCGCTCCCGCCCCCCGTCATAGGGATCGTCACGGTAGCGGGAAGGGGGAGACGAGCCGCCGCGACCGCCGTCATAGCCGCCGCGGCCACCGTCATAGCCACCGCGGCCGCCGTCATAGCCGCCGCGGCGGCCGGCACCGCCGGCACCGCCGCCACGACGGTCGGGGCTTCCGTACCCGCGGCGGGGGTGGTCGTCACGCGGCGCGTCGTACGGGTCTTCGCGGTAGCGGGAGGCGGGGGGAGACGGGCCCCGCCACGACGGATCACGGCCGCGGTCCATGGCGGCGGCACGCAGAGAGGGGAGGGAGGCGGACACTCGACGGTTCCGCAGGGGGAGCGGCGACACCACCGACCCGCGTCGGCACCAGCAAGACGGACCGCTTCGGCGGCAGCACACCGACGACGAGGTCGATCGCGGTGGTGGTGCGTCGACGCGCCGAGCGTGGTCAACACCTCGCTGGCAGAGCTCAAAAAAAGAGGCGGGCCCCGCAAGAGTGCCCCGAGGACGCTTGCCAAGGGCGCTCCTGGCGTGGGGTGCGAGGGGGGGGGGCCACGACGCCGACGGCGCAAGAGCCCAGCAGGACAGCAGCGCGCCACACACTCAATAAAACTGGGTCGGTTTGGTGCATGGCTTGTCTACCACTCACGACTTAGTAACACAATTACAGTCGATGAGCTGTCATGTTGTACATTAAGTACCACACGTCAATTGGTTTGTCGACGTGCCAGCCACATGTCGTGGTCGCCCTTGATCGCACGCGCGCACCGCCTCCGTCCGTGCTTCTGGCGGGGTCATCTCGTTGTCTCTCCTCTGCCACTGCCCACCGTCCGGCTGCTTCCCCGTCGAGGCCCCTCTGTCTTCTCCCGATGCGCGGTTCGACGGTCGTCGTTTTTGCTGCGCATTGATTGTGGCGTCGCTTGTCGCCCGCCTCATCTGTCCCCGTCTCGTCGCTCGACGGTCGAGCCGCCGCGCGACAGCAACTGGTTGGCCTCTGGGCCGGGCGTCGACTCTGCCACTGCTCGACGCTTCCCTGTGAAGCTTTGCGGCTGGGCTCTCTTGTTGCCCCCCAAGGCGACTTCTTGCTCCCCTCGTTCGTTGTTGTCGGCCTGCTTGGCTGTCCCTGGCGGGAGCCGTGGTCCTTTTGCCGTTCCCCACACTTCCATTTCACGCGTTCCCATCCCACCCCCATCCCCTTGTTCCTGTCCCTTTTCTATTTTCTTCCTGCCTCCCCTTGCGTTCCTGCACGTGTCGTCCCTGTCCCACTTCCTCTCACCTTGCTCCACCCAAGCCTCCGCCTTTTTCTCACACTCTCTCCGCGACCCCCCCGCGTACCGTCAACGCCGTCGCTACCATGCCGCCTAAGAAGAGCAAGAAGAATGTCGAGAAGGACCGCGCCAAAACGGTCGAGGACAAGACGTTTGGCCTCAAGAACAAGAACAAGTCCAAGAAGGTCCAGCAGTTTGTGCAGCGGGTCGAGAAGCAGGCGACGGACCAGGCAAACAGCAAGCGGAGCGCTGGGGGCGGCGGCTCAGCGCACGAGGCCGCCGGGGCGGGCGGCAAGCTGACCAAGAAGCAGATGCTCGCCGCTCGCATGGAGGAGCTGAGCCTCTTTGCGCAGCCAGTCGTCGACAAGCCCAAAAAGGCCGACGAGGAGGCCGCCGCCCGCAAGAAGGCCGAGGAGGAGGCGGAGCTCGAGCGCCTCCGCATCCTCTCGCTGCCCGTGGAGGACCAAATCGAGACGGAGCGAGCCAAACTCAAGACCCGCACCCCCGTGACCATTGATGCCTTCCTCGCGTGGCGGACGATCAAGCGGGCGGAGCGGGCGGCGCGAGAGAAGGTGGCCGCGGCGGAGCGGCTCAAGGGGCTATCCAAGGCGGAGCGTTCTCGGGGGGGGGGGCTGACGGGCCGGGAGCTCTTCACCGCGCACCAGGAGCTGTTTGAAGACGATGAGGAGGCGGACCAGGAAGTGTACGTGCCGCGGGAGACCGTGTCAGATTCGGAAGATGAGGAGGGGGCGGGGGCGGGGGCGGGGTCGGGGGAGGGAGGG
>Ga0209093_1002280_pt1 | contig 10799 bp, 7 predicted proteins | sample SidtaG_4_FD_187450 | JGI IMG/M metagenome (GOLD analysis project Ga0209093, IMG submission 187450) | Marine algal microbial communities from Sidmouth, United Kingdom - Sidmouth_Male1 metaG (SPAdes) (version 2) | ecosystem: Host-associated > Algae > Red algae > Unclassified | place: Sidmouth...
GGGGGGGGGGGCGGGGGGGGGGGGGGGGGGGGGGGGGGCGGGGGTCGCCGTCGGCGGCGAGGACCGGGACGGAGGCGCGCGTTGGCGGCGGGGCGTCGGTGGGTGTTGCGGAAGATAATTTCGCGGCGGGGATGGGGGCGGAGGCTGCGGTCGGTGGCGCCAGCGACGGGAGAGGTGGTTTTTGGAGGCGGTGGCGTCCGCGAGAGCGGCCAGACGCCGCGGCAGTGGCAGGGGCGGCGGCGGGGGCGCTATTGAGTGACGGTGGGAAGCAGAGACGCTCTCTGCCGCGGCGGTGGCGGGGGAAGGGTCAAGGGTGGCTGTCGGCGCCGTCGGTCGGCGCGGGCCGTTTCGCGGACGGCCATTGGTGGCGGCGAGGTCACTGGCGAGGGCGGGGCAGAATTTCAGTCGGCTTGTGGATTCCTTCCAAGCTCGGGAGGTTGTGGCTCATTTATCGGACATCTAGCACGCTGATAGTGAGCTACTGCATGACGAAGAGTGTATCGACGCGGCGGCAGCTTTGGTGCCAGCACGAAGTCACTTTCGGGTCTTGAGCTTCTTCGGGGTACGGCGGCAGTCCCATTGTGCCATCTTTTTCTATTTGCAAGGGCGGCCACAACTTCTGTTCAGGTAGCTCTGCTCCCCTAAGTTTATGAGGAGTTTCTGCATTCACGAATTTCCGGTGTTTTCCTCGTCTTTCAAATCGCATCGAGTGGATAAAGCAATCCCAGTCGAAGGTGAGGGCGGCAGCAATGGCCGTGAGATCGCATGCATCTAAAAGGAGCCAAATTCCATGCCCGGCAGCGGACGAAACATCTCGGATGAATCAAACACTTCCGATCTGTGAGCCTTTAGCCTCTTGGTTAGCCCAGTCGGCGTTTGACAGTTACACTGTAGCCAATGGGATCCGTGTATTCTCCCATGTAATCGCGTAAACTATTAGAGAATTAGCATGTCCGCTTTGTGGAGCTCTTCAGTAAACTCTAAGTGTGGTCAACTGATTCGTGGAGCACAGTCAGTCTCAGTCCGAGCCTCTTCACCGGGGACAAAGTCGAGCATCGGCAACAGCCACAACAAGAAGCAAACGCGAGCTAACGTAGCTGTGCTTTGACAAAAAGTGAACTATCCGAGGCCTGACCGAGATTTGAACTCGGGACCTTTTGATCTCAAGCCGCGAATATGATGGGCTACTAGTCAAATGCTCTACCAACTAAGCCATCAGGCCGACGTGCTAACATGAATCTGAACAACATTTTCATTACAACGGTTTTGGATTGACTCTCATTCCACCTGTTACACATGAGCAACTCCATCTCACTAACGCCGGGTCCTCTGTATTTGAAAGCTGATATACGATCGACTGCTCTGTTACACCAAGTCTTTCAGATTCTGCCTGCGTACTCATCACGAACACCTGAAGAACGAGGCAGAAGTCTTGCAATGTCCTGTAGTGTCTCATTGCACCTGTTACGACCCAGCTCGACGGTCGATCGTCGTGAGCTCCTCGATTCATGTTCTATTCGGAACAGAGTGTCCAATTGGCTGTACAGTACGACGTGGGCTTCACAGTTACCCGCCCTGCTTTGTCAGCGGACAATGATTTTCCCAACAAACGGTGCTGACGTCGGTGCCTCACATCTCACCACTGCGGCTACTTCAAGAAAACATGTCGCAATGGACTTGGTCCCGTCTGCGGTGTGCGCTCTTGGTGTCGCGAAAAATAAACCGGAAAAGGAAAAGGCAGACCCGCCAAACTCGTTTCAACGATGCAATCCGGTGACCTTGGCGCTGTACGGGAGAGTCGCTGTTTGACCTTCCAGTGCTGCGGTTCAGAAGTGATGTGAAGATGGTGAGCGCATGTCCTGCGTCCAACAGCGCGCCAAGATGCAGAGTAGCTGTGAATTCGCGCTCTAGGCCCTTATTAGCTGCGCTGCCGGCAGTACGTCCAGTACGTTTCTTTCAAGGAAATCGCGAGGCACAGATGCTGATTTTGCGTGGCAGAGAGCCATCGCCGACTATTTTGCAGGTAAAGTGTTGCTCCAAGTCTGCTACATCTCCCCGGAGGCCACTTCATGGTCGCTCGTAGTCCCAGAACGGGCATTACAGCTCAGTAATCCTCCCCAATGGGGCCAGACGGGCCGTGAATTCGGTGCGCCCAATTTAGGATCAAGGAGCGAAACACCGAAGCGATGAGCGCCTGACCTGTGTGGATGGGAGACAGTGCCGGTGAGCACAATACCGCAAAGTTGAAGCCACAGTTGTTCTTGTCAGTTGAATAGGGCCCAGATCAAATCAGCAGTGATGCTCTCTCACAAAGCGTTCTGTATTCTGCTCGGATGACGCAGAAGCTGTACTCAGTCGACATACGCACCCCGACCCGCAAGAACTCAGACCCCTGCACATGCGCACAGCGTGAAACTCTTACTCCCCTTGCGGGCAGCTGGGAAGGAGGTGGCCGGTGTTTGTTGCGAGACCAAGAAGTCTTCCCGCCATCAGCACCTTCCGACAAAGCCTTCTTTTCTTTTCAATCAGCAGTGTCTCTGTCACGCCACGTCTATCGCCGCGCCACAGCGACGTTTTCTGTTGTGTCCGCTTCTAGTGTCTATTCTACCGCAAAAGAGGACCAAATAATCTTCGCTTGAGGATCATTTGATCATCTCCAGGAATCGTCGATTCCAGGCCATCTGACTAGGAAAACGGGTAATTTGGTCCCTACAAAATCACGGCAGTGCGTTTCTCTTCGATACCACTGTAGGTGTGAATACACCTCAGCGCTCTTAGTGTAGCGGTTCTAGGCACCACCATGTTGGTTCATCGTCCAGCCAAAGTGACCTCTTGATCAGCTCGGTCTGTCGAAGGAACTGCCCCGGGAAACAACCCACAGCCCAGCCTTCCCCAACGGAGGAGAGGATCACGGCAAAGCCCAGGGGGGAATCGTCGTCCAAAGCACAGTTGATTCTATTACACGGCGACGAAGAGGGCCGCCTCCCCGCCCAATAAACCCTCTCCGAAACCCAACCAGCGACGGCCAAAGTAGCCGCCCCAAATTCACCCAAATCAAGCGAGTCCCACCAATTCAGAAGAAATACAAGCGACACAGGGGGGCTGAGAAAACAACTTGGGGAAAGCCCAGCCCCAGCTGAGATCCAATCTCCCCGGGCCACAGCGGGTCGGCCGTGCGCCCGCCCAAGGGCCTGGTTGGAGACATCTCGGGGGCGCCTGTCTGGGCGGGCCCCCCACCACTGAGGGATCGCCCCCCGGTCGGGCGGGAAACCACAACCGCTGCACAGCCTGCTCGACGTGTGACGTGGCGTCCCCGCCGGTCACACGGCGCCCCCTCTGGGGAGGTGGTTCTGGGCCGGCCCCCCGAGTGGGTGCCGGCCACAGCCCCCCACCCCTCCCTCCGATCCCTGCTCCCAAGGGGTTTTCAGGGTCGGGTGACGTGGCGAGCCGTGCGGTCTAGCCCCGCGACACCCCCCCCATCGGGTTCTTGGGGGCGCCCACCCCCAACCGGGGCCGATCCCCCATCCACACCCCCCCCCACCCGGGGTGTCCCACGTCGGCGCCCCCCCCGTCCTACACCTTCGTTGTCCCACGAGACGTGTGGCCGCGCTTCTTAAATATGTACCTCCGCTCACTCCTCCACGTCGCCCGCCCCGCGACGAGATCCCTTGCCTCCCGACCCGAGGGTATCCACCCCCGCGGTGTCCGTCGCCCTCTTCCTCCTCCCACCCCACAAAGAGCCGCCCCCTTCTCCCACCGCGTGGCGCCCGTCGCTTCCTCTGTCTGTTGGCCCACGCGGGCTCCCCTTCCTTCCGAGGACCCGGCGGCCGCCGCACCCCTCCGCGTCCGTGCCCGCGTTTTTCACCGCGATGGCCGACGAGGAGATAATGTCCAGCACAGCCGTGGGCCCCCTGCCCGTATTTACCGACCCGTCGACGTGGGCGCCGGCGTAGGCGCTCGAGGAGGCGCTTCCGGAAGTAAAGGAGACGCTGGCCCCTGCGACGTTCCGAGGGATCGACCTGGCGCGCCCGCCAACCTGTTCGCGAAGCAGATAACCGGGTTGCCCCACGCCCGCGTACCGTCCTTGGGCGACCGAGCCTCGTCGATCACCGTGGTGCGGCGCCGCCGCGAGGTGGGCTACTGCAGTTCGTACCTCGGGTTCATGGACGACCCCCCCGCGGACCCGCCGTTGGTGCCGACCTTCGACAACATCTTGACGCCGCCGCCCTACATCGAGGAGGCCGACTTGGAGAGCCCCACGACGGCGCAGTTGACGACGGCCCGCAACCATCGGGGTGGGATCACCGGTCACCTCGTGGGCTGGCACCAAGCGGAGTACTCGAGCTGCGCGTCGGCGACCCGGTCGCGCTCCTACTTGCCGACTCCCGCGTCGTGGTCCAAGGTGGAGGTCCCGTACGGGTGTATTGAGGAACTCCCGTGGGTCCACGCGTACGCCGCGGACGACCTTCACGCGGGGCGACGTAACCCGTGGGCCATCTTCCGCAGCGAGTGGGCCCTCGGGGCGGCCATCGCCCTCCTCGAAACGTTTCGCAACCGTCGAGTTTTGGCGCTTCCCACCCCGGCTGATCGACTGGATCCGTTCCTTGGGGCCAGCGAAAATCTGCTCCGGCACCGAGGGCCCCAACGGGCAGACGACCGCCACCATCGAGGTGTTGCCGGACCTCGCGGACTAGCTCCCTGATACGGAGGCGTTCCGCCAACGCCCCTGTGCCCGCAGCGTTGACCGTCTTGACCGCGAGGGATGGGTCTGGGTCGATCTCGAGGTGGGCGACGGGGGGACGCGCGTCTTGGTCGCCGAGGATCTTTGACCTTTCGACTTTCCGTACACTGCGGACATCCTCGAGGCACGCGGGTACGGCCGTGCCCGCGGGAGTTGGGCCGCCGCTGTTTCGGCTGCACGGGGGCCGCGCTACCTCGGGGGTGGGTCCGCACCGCCTACTTCTTCTGTGGTGACCGCCGCAGCGGGATCGTCCACCGCGGGTCCCTCGCCGCCTACCGCGCCGGCCGCCCCTCGCCGGGAAACTCCTTGAGTAGCCACATCGTCTCGTTAGACCCCGTGGAGCACCGCGACATCCACGACGCAGCTTTCGACCGACTGGACCACGTGCCGTCGGATCGCGTCCCCCAGGGGTTGGCGCGGGTTGTTGCTTGCGACCCCGGGGAGCTCCGCGGTTACACCACGAGGACCTTGATGGCCGGCTTGTGCCACACCGTGGTGTCCCTCGGCGACTCTATCCTCCAGTGGGCCCGCGAAAACCCTACGGTCCCGCCCCGCCAAGTGTAGGAGCTTCTTCAACTCGTGGGCCGACGTGGCATCCGTGAAGTCCTCCTCCAAGAGACCGGCGTGGCCTCCGGTGGGGCGGACCGTCGTCAGCAGCACCAGTGAGACCGCGACGGGTACCACGAGAAGGCGCCGGCACAGCGCTCGCGCGGTCTCCCCGTCCACGGGTGGGGTGGGCCCGCGTCGGGGCAGCGTTGAGCCGGGGCGGGGGGAACGGACCATGACGGGGGGGGGGAGATCGCCCCACGGGGACCGTAGTAGTAGCTCGTAGTGTAGGGGGTGTAGTGCGTCGACGGTGCCAGTCGGCATGTCAGCGACCAATGAACCCCGCGCGGGTCAATTGCGTATCAGCCACGAGAGCTCTTCCTGCTCCTCGAACCGGATCCCCACCCGATTCCGCCAGGACATCCGCAGCCCCATCCGTCCGCGCGAGTCTGCCGTCACATACACCCCCCTCCTGGCACGTCCACGATGCCCGATCGACTTGGCCCGACACCGTGGCCATGGGGCGGGTGTCCGTGTCGCCGCACGGCGGCGATGATCCTCACTGCGGCCACGTGACCCCCAACGAAGCACGTGTCATTGACCGAGACTCCGCCACGACTCTAAACTTGAAAACCACGTGTCCCCCCCGGGGGGTTTCCCTTAGGCGAGAGAGTCGACGACCGCCACCGCATCTTCGACTCGTAGGCCCACGCTCCGCATACATTGGTGCACCTTGCCGAGGTCGAACCGACTGGCCAACTCGAGGGTGTCCTCATCAGTGGTGGCCCAACCAGCGGGTACACAGGCGCAGTGTGCCGTCGTCCGCGACCTCTTGACCTACAAAGGCCTCCCAGACGAACCCCTTGCCCGTGTGCTGGTGCCCCTCGGGCTCGCACGATGCCCGGGGGGGGGGGTGCTGCGAGAGTACCCCCACGCTCGCATATGACGGTGCGCACCGCCGGGCACGTGGGGCGCAACGCAGTCGTCCGTGCGTGTGTGGTGGCCTCTGCGCTGTATCCGGGCTGCCGCAAGCAACGTCACTGGCGGTGCCTCAATTTATTCGTGCTCACAAATCAATCCTCAGTTGCTGCCGTTTTTGGATCACTAGTCCCTGCTCAGCAGACCTGCGTGATGGAGGCCACTAAGAACGCGCGCCAGTCCGAAAATCGTGGTTCTCGCTCCTGCATTTATCATTCGCCAGGCACACGACACACCTCCTGCGCGGATCACACGACTGCTAGTCAAACATCACACTGATCACTGCCGACATGGGGCTCTCATGCTCATCCACTCCAGGTGCGAGAGCAGACGTTAACCACTCCCGTGTGCATCACACCGCTGCATCTCACGCGACAGCACGATTGGCTCGAAATGCATCATCCCTGCGCGCCGTGGCAGCACGGGACGCTGCCATGTAGCACGCAAAATCCGCTTTCGAGCACGTTGTCGTACTTTCTATCGTACATGTGTGTCGTGTCAGCTTTGTGTCAATCAATCGCGGAGTTTCGACGAGTTCTCATCGGCAATCTGCAGCGCACCTCGCGCATATCGCATCCATCACGGCTGCGATATTCCGCACACCGTTTAGTCCAATGGATTAGTCCATCGACCACCTAAACACGACAGGGACTATCGTTCGAAAAGTATCCGGGTCCCGCGTAACTCTATTCCACATCTTCCTCTTTCTGGGCCCTTGCAATAGTCGGCCTGTGGGGGGGCGCCACGTCGCATGCCCAATTGAGAATTTAAGGATAGTCTATTGTAATAGTTAGGTTTGATCTGAGGCAGCGGGACGCACTCGCGGCCGCGGGACGGAGCCGTGACGAGACAAGCACGCCCAGTTGGTGCCACACCTCAGCAGCGTCGGCGACGCCGGTGCATGCCGTGCGCCGCCCCACGCACCCAGACGCACCCGCAGCCGACGGCACACTGCCGCACGCCGGCGGCGGCGCCGCAAAGGTGTCCGGGCGCTGTTCACCCTCAGCGCGGCACGGCGGCGGACCTAGCTGACGGCGACCAAACGGCAGTCTCCGTCAAGCTGTCCGTCATCAACAGCGACAGCATCGTCTACGGCTACTGCCTCCTGGTACCCACCCTCGCGGAAATGAAAGAGATGAGGGTGGCGGACGAGGGCGGTATGGGTGGTGGTAGGCTGTGTTGCTGGGGTTTAGCTGTCTGATTAGAAACACGCGTTTTATTCTCCCCCGAGGGCCCACCGGCACCACGCCGTCGCCCCTACATGGGCACGGCCCAGGGCAGATCCCGACCGACCGACCCTACCGGTCGATCGCCCCTTCAAACTTTCCGCACACCTTGAAACACTGTCCTAGGGGGCCCCGCAATTCTACACTCACGCTAGTACCCCCGCGGGGGCAGCCGACGCCGTAAATCTTGGCGGCTCAACACTCCCCCACGGCCAAGGCAGACCCGCGACGCACGGGCACACCGCCAAGGCGCCGCGCTCTCTACGCACGCACCACCTGCACCCCCAGCTCCTCACGGAACTTGAGGAAGGCGGGCCCGTCCAAGGCCTTGGTAAAGCCATCGGCAAGCATCTCCTCTGTAGGCGTATACTGCAGGAAGACCTCGACCCGCGCCACATTGTCTCGCACAAGATGGAACCGCACGTCCACATGTTTGCTCTTAGTTGAAAATATCCCGTTGGTGGCCATGGCCAGGAAGGCCTGGTTATCCTCCCTGATGGTGACCGGGCTGGAGTCCTCCCCCATAAACCCGACCAGCCGCTGCAGCCAGAGGCTGTCCGTGACGCCTTCCGACGCGGGCACATACTCAGCCTCCATGGTAGACGAGGTGACCAAGCCCTGTAGACGGCTGCGCCAGAAGATGAGCCCGCCGTGTAGGGTGAAGACAAACCCAGTGGTAGACTTGCGCGTACCCACGTGGCCCGCCCAGTCCGAGCCCGCCCATCCAGCCAGCCGCTCGGCCCGCCCATAGACCAGGCCCATGTCTTTGGTGCCTTTCAGGTAGCTTACCACCGCCTTGGCGGCCGCCATGTCCCCCTCCGTGGGGATGGCCATCCGCCTTGCCAGCCGACCCACGGCAAACGCAATGTCGGGCCGGGTCTGGTTTGCCAAGAAGAGGAGCGACCCCACCAGCTCGGCGTATTGGTTGGGCTCCTCCAGCCGCTCACCGTCCCCGAGCGCCAGCCCGTTCACCATCGGGGTGCTGCTGGGCTTGCAGTCCTCCATGCCAAAGTCGGCCAAGATGCCCGCCGTGTGGCGCGGGTTGCTCAGCGACACGGTGCCTGCCGCACGGTCGCACTTGACCGCCATGCCCAAGTAGTCGCTGACCTGCCCCAGGTCTCGGATGTCAAACACCTCAGCGACCATGGCCTTCACCTTCAAACCCGCCGCCAAGTTCTGGCCCGCAATGACGATGTCGTCGACGCGGGCCTCCACAATGACCTTGTGCCCGTCCACCATGATGTGGTAGACGCACGGGTCAGCGTCCGACGGGACGGCCCCCATCCCCGTGAGGGCGCCGTGCAGGTGGGTCCTCCACAGGCGCCCGGCCTGCTTGGTGCCGTACATTGCCTTGAGCATTATGCCCGCCTTCCCAGCGTCGGTGAACCCGTCGGGGATGATCAAGTAGACGTCCACGTCCATGGTTGCGTTGAGGTATGCCGTCCGCACGTCCACGTGGTGGGAGTACCAGCCACGCGCCGCCGCCGTGGCCAGAAAGGCACGGGTAGTCGGTGCCGAGCGGACCGGTGCCCACGTCTCATGGTAGTCCCGCCCCGGCCGCCGCCTGCACGTCCTTGGGCGGCGGGGGAAGCTGGTCACGGTGGGCCACGTTGCCACCCACTGCCGCTGTGGCTATAGTCGCCACGTTGGCGTCGCCCCCCCAGTGCCGGGGGGGCATCCGGTCCCTCACCGGATAGCGCCGAATCTCCTCCTCCTCGCTCCCCGCCTCGTCGTCGGACGGGGGGAAGACAATCCGTCGGGCCGCCGCGATGGCGTCCTCGATGGGGGCGGCCGCCACTGCAGTCGGACCAATTCCCGAGGAGGATGGCGTCAGTGCCGGTGAAGTGCCCGGCGTGGGGGCAGGCGTGCCCCGGGCCGCCGGCTCACGTTCGTCTTCCGGTGCCTCAATCCCCTCTTGCCAGTGTGCGCCTCTGAGCGGGGGGCTTGTCATGGCCGCCCCGCCAGTCTTGTCAATGGCAACGTCCCACCTCACCACCACCGTGTTGTTGGTCGGGTTCATCACCCGGTAGCCCACGCCCCCCGCCCCGTACCCGACCATGTGCCCTTCCATGGTCTTGGGGTTCATCCCACGCTGCTGCTTGTCGGGCAGCAGCGCGTAGGCCTTGGAGCCCCACACGCGAAATCCCGACACGTCCGGCTTTTAGCCGGTGAAGGCCTCCGACGGCGTCACGTCGCGCCCCGCGTGGGGCGACCGGTTCCGCACGTAGACGGCGGCCGCCAACGCCTCCGCCCAGAGCTCCTGCCCCATGCCCGCATCCGCCAACGCGGACCGGACCATCTCCTTGACTGTTTGGTTGTCCCGCTCAGCCGCCCCGATACTCTGCGACGAGTACGGCGGGGTCACCTCTTAGTCGATGCCCGCCGACGCGTACCAGTCGAGCATCTCCTTGGTCACGTACTCCTTTGACCCGTTGAACCTGATCCGCTTGGCTTTGTCGCCGCAGAGCCGCTCCAGCATGGGGATCTTCGCTCGCAGGACCGCCCCGACGTGGCTCTTCGCCGCAATGGGGATGGCCAACAGCAGTTTGGTCTTTTCGTCAAGGATTGTTACAAAGTGGAGCGTTCCCCCCAGCGAGGGGGTGAAGGGACCGCTAGTATCCGAGTGGATGAAGGTCATGCGGGGGGCAGTGGTGGTAGACGCCGTGTCCGGCGCCCTGGTCAGATTGCCCTGTGCGCAGGGGTGACAAATGGCCCCCGCCACCCGCTCCTGGACCACCTCCGACGGTGGTAGCCCCCTCACAATCTTGGCCGCCTTGGCCAGGTTCGTGAAGCCCAGGTGAAAACCCCGGCGGTGCCAGACCACCGGCACCCCCGCCACGGCCGCCGAGGCAACCATTGCCTCTCGTGAGCTGCCCCCGTCGCCGAGCATGTACTGCCCGCGCAGGTCCAGCGTGCCCGTCGCGCCCGCCTGTGCGAGCACGCCCGCCCCGCGGACAATTTCCGCATTCCGGTAGAGATAGCACCGGCCGCCGAGGAAGGCGACGGCGCCGCCCATCTTGTCGACTGTCGCCACAGAGAGTAGGTTATCCTGCAGCTCGGGCACACACAGGGTGCTGTCCAAGGTGATCGTCTTCGCCTGGTTGCTCCCGTCCATCTGGATGGTGGCCGTCCCCTGCCCCACCACCGCCGCCGTGCCCCCAGACGCAAGGGTGATGGCCGGTGTAGTACCACAATCTAGGGGGTTACCTCAGAGGGAGGGAAGTAACGGCCGTCTGGGCCGCTCGCGCGACACCCGCTATGGGACTCGAGGTCCGGGAAGTCGGGCCGATCGAAACGCCAAGACATCG